>JACDJB010002485.1_pt1 | contig 13215 bp, 19 predicted proteins | sample 7454121 | NCBI WGS metagenome assembly JACDJB01 (sample SAMN14253290, study PRJNA609438) | sludge metagenome | isolation source: sludge after 25d culture with pyrite | collected 2018-12-20 | reverse complement strand
AGTTATCGAAAGGTTGAACCATACTCGGGCCTGGATAAAAATTCCGAATTCAAAAAGAGTTTGTTTGATATATTACAACAATTTACAGCCTTGCAAGGCCAGGGAGTATAAAGGGAGAGATTAAATGGGTCTTACAATATCCTCTATTAACAAATACGGCGTAGGTAATCGTTGGCATGTAACGGCTCAGATTGCCTTTGACAGTTCGTATCCTACAGGTGGGGAGGAGTTACTTGCCGCCTCATTGGGCCTGAAATCAATTGAGTTTATGTTAATCGAAAATAAATCAGGTATTGTATTTGAATATGATTATTCAAATTATAAAGTTAAGGGTTATCGAACTGCTGCTGCGACACCCAGTGGGACTGTATCAGCTCCTGTTTTTACTGGATCAGCTCTTGCAACACATACCCATGATTTAAAGGTTATTGGTGGGGCTGCAGGTGGTATTGATGAGCCTCTTGGTGTTGAAGGAACCGATACTTTAGCAAAAGATGCAGCTACTGATAGGACAATTGTTGGTGCTAATTCTGCGACTAAAGGTGGTGTAGTAGCGATTACAGGTGGGACTCCCGCCGGAACGAATTCAGCTCCAACATTTACTGGAGCGGCTATTGCACAGGCAGCTTTAGCTGAAGTGACAAATGCTACCAATCTGTCAGCGGTAACTGGTGTGAGAATATTTGCTATTGGCTATTAATATAATATTACCATCAATCGTTTCAATTTTAAACAATACAGAGGTATGATATGGCCGCTGTAACAGAAGTCAATGGAAAGAAATTCATTCAGTTAACATTCGCAACGGCAAGTTCGGATACATTTAAAATGTCCGCTGATGCAAATATTAAATCTGTTCGATTAACTGCGCCTCCTGGATACTTAGCAGATGCTGATTTTGTTACATTTAAAGAGGTGTATAATTCTGAACCATCGATTTTTACGTTATCGAATGAGGCAAAAGCGACGTTTTTTCAACAGCCTATATTTACTAAACTTGGTATTGTTGCGTATAAATTAACATATTATGCTAATGTGGTATTGAGTATTGAGTTGGGTTGATTATAATGGTCTGTCCCTCCCACCGCTCCCAGCCATGTGGTGAGTTTACATCGGATGGGAAGCGTCTAAGGCAGTTGGTAGCAGAGTCGATAATAAGAGAGAAAGAACGTGAAATACACCATCGAAAATCACAGGCTCCTGAAAGACGGCAATCCGGTAAGCTGGAAACCGTCACCTAACCACGGTGGGGTGATGACTCCTGAACTGGTAGTCATCCACTACACAGGCGACAACGGCACTGGCGGTTTGCAATGGCTGTGCGACCCGACATCACAGGTCAGCGCCCACCTCTGGATATCCAAATCAGGCGTAGTCTGGCAGTTGGCCCCGTTTAACGCCAAGTGCTGGCACGCCGGCCAATCCGAGTGGGACGGGCGGCCCAACTGCAACTCCTTCTCCGTCGGCATTGAATTACAGGGGACCGGAGACAACTTCCCGGAGGCGCAGATTGAGGCTCTGGTCGGCGTCTTAGTGGCGTTGCATCAGTCTTACCCCATTCAGGGGATCGCTGGGCATGACGAGGTGGCCCTGCCGGAGGGCAGGAAACCTGATCCTGGGCCTCATTTTCCCTGGGATCGAGTTATTCAGGAACTGCAAGAGGCGGGGGTGAAATATGAGTGACCCGACGTGTGATCTCGGCCTCTTGAAGCGGCGCAACTGTCTTAAAGAATTTTTCATCGACTCGTCCTCGGGAGCTTATTCCATGTCCCGTCTCTGCCTGGGGTTGATGAACGTAGTGGGTGCCATAGCCGGTCTTTGGCTGGCCTGGTTAGGTCACGGGCAGTGGGCGGCGGCTATCATCGCTCCGGTGGTGGCCAGTGATGCCGGGGTGTATTTCGGCAGCACAAGGAAACATTACAGAGACTGCGAAGATGAAAGATAAAATCTACTATGACCGTCGTTTAAACCAATGGCGATAGAAAGGAAATAATATGATTGAGAAATTATCGATGTTGATTGCATTCAAACTTCCAAAAAGAGTGGTCTATTGGGCCGCAATTAGATTAATGGCTTATGCTACCTGTGGAAAATATGGTGATACGGTCGTTCCAGAACTTACTGGGATGGAAGCATTAAAGAGATGGGATCATGCCTCAGGATAAATCTCTAAAACTTTATTTTGAACGCCGGGGCAACATCAACCAGTGGCGATACCGGATAAAGCAGATCAGTTTCCGGGAGATGTGGGCGAAGGAACTGAAGGAGTTGGGGATTAAAATATGACCTGGCTATTCTCATTGCTAAAATCCTGGGCAGGATTGGCTTTGGCGGCCGGCGGTGGCTTACTGGTTTTACTGTTCCAACGATGGAGAATTAAGCGCAAGGATGCTGTAATCGACCGCCAGGAACACGTAATCAAGGCCCATGAGGCCAAGGAGCAGGTGCACGAGCAGGACCGGGAGTTGGAAAAAGATGCGGATACACAGATCAATGATATACGGGAACGTGTCGACACTGCCGAGTCACCAGAGAAAGCAGCCCAAGCAGTCGCAGACGGGCTTAATGAGTTTTTTGGGAGCAAAGAGTGAATATTAAAATACACGACTCAGTAAAGCGCCCGTGGGGTTGGGAGACGCAGGTGACAGTGTCAGAGGGGTACCTGAGCTATACCGTCACTTGCGATCACGATCCCTCTGATATAGATGGCATCAACGCAAAAGCCGCTAACTGGATACAAGCGCAACTGGCACGATTACAGGACGAAGCGGAGTTACAGCAGTATGTTGGTATGCCGAAGCCACTCGATATTGTTCGGGCGGCTCATACCTATCTCCAGGAAACTCTGGATAATCTCTCAGATATGCATGCGACGCTGAAAGCCCTGAACCTATATGGAACCACTGACAATGACACCGAAGCGGCCGTAAACAGCGCCCAGGACACCAGGGCTGTGGCCGTTAGAAACGCCCTGATTGCTTACCGGGACGGATGGGTCGGGCAGTTTGACACGAAACAGTCTGACGCCATGGCTAATCCGAATGGATGGAGAATGGCCCTGAAAACGTTTGTAGCCAATATGCTGGGCAATTTGCGTTGGATGAGGAATAAATAAATGGCGACTCGATATGCGGTAGGTAGCGGTTTATGGTCAGATACTGCAACAGTCTGGAGCGATTCTGACGGCGGTGCCGCTGGGTCTTACGTCCCGGTTGACGGCGACACGGTAGTCATCTCGGCAGGGGTCGCCGTCCAGGTGGATGTTGACCAATCTGCCTGGACCGGATTAGTGGGCATGACTGTCAGGGGCCATGCTACGAGTCCTGGCATGGTCTATTGGAAAAATGGCACTTCCGGGACGCTGAAATTCCGCACCGGGGCAGACGTAGTCGGCACAGACCTAACGACGTTTGGCCGGATACTCGCTAACTCGGACGGTGTCTGGGCCACCAATACGGCCCTGGCGTATGCTACCAAGGCGACTATCCTCCTGGCCGGCACGGCGAAACTGGATTGCACGTATCTGTCCGTCAAGATGATTCCGACTGAGCCGGCCTTAACAAGCATCCGAATCTACAAGGACAAAGTCGATGTCGATCAGTCAACTGCCATCTCTGCCGCCAATGATACGGTAGATGTCGGGGCCGGAAGTATCGGACTGTTTAGTGCCGGTCTGGCGGTGAAGGTGGTATCTACCGATACGTTACCGGGGGGTCTCAGTGCCGATAACGTGTATTATGTCCGAGGTATCAGCGGGAACACCCTGAAACTGGCCTTGTATAACTCGGATGCCACGATAGTTGATATTACCAGTACCGGCACCGGCACGCTGAGCCTGTTGACCGGGCACACTAACACCAGCACCGATACCGTCAATGTGCTTGATGATATCTCGGCTGATAATTGGACGAATGGCGATGCAGTTGTGCTGGTCGATGCGGAAGCACCTGAAATTTACGACCAGCAACGGCTGACAATTACTGCTAAAGCCGCCGGCACCATGCAGTTATCGGCTAACGTTGACTCGGCGCAGTATCCGTGCGCTCGAATATGGCTGAGTAGCCGGAATTGTTCGATTAGAAATACGTCCACGGCCGCAACGGGACAAGTAATTGTCAACGCTGGCGCAAATTGCACATTTGGAGAGATTCGCTGCGAAACCGGCACAGGAACGACGTTTTATGGATATGGAATTAATGCAGGCACAGGCCACTCAGTCTCATGCGTTTCAGGTTGCTATTCCGGGGCTTATGGTGGCACTGGGCATACAGTCTTATCTATTGCCGGATGCGACTATGGAATTAATTACGGCACTGGAAATACTGTTACAAATATTTCAGGATGCAACTATGGAATTAATTACGGCGTTGGAAATACTGTTACAAATATTTCAGGGTGTAATAATGGAATTTATGGCGGCACTGGAAATACTGTTACAAATATTTCAGGATGCAACTATGGAATTAATTTTGGTGGTAGTAGCACAGTTACATATATAATAGGGTGTCAATATGGATTATGGAGAAGCTCAAACAATAAAGTAGCAAATATGTCAGGGAATGCTTATGATATAGGAAAATACAACGGAATAAACTACGCCTCTGGCGGTATAATTCCCACGACTCCGTCAAATTCTGCGCTCAATTCTGACGGTGACATAAGCCGGTTTTGCAGCGAGGATCACGCCGGAGTATACGGCGCACAAGTTATTTTTCAGAGTTTCGGCAACGCCACGAAAGTGACGGCGGGTTCTGGGACTCCAACCCCAGAGAAACGACCCGGCGGCAATGATTACCTGATCGAACTATCCAACCTTCAGACTAACCTCTCAGGCACCGGCGGTAGTGGAGCTGCCGATAATTATGTGATTGCTTGGGAGCCATATAAGATGCGTCTCTGGGCCACAGAAAGTGTCGCTAAAACCTATCGTTTTTATGTTCAGTCCACGTTTGATCTGCCATTAGCGACCGATCTGGTATTACGGGCCACCTATCACGATTCAGCCTCTGACACTGGTTGGGCCACAGTGGCCAGCGATGAGACTGTTACTACCAGGAGTGGGCTGGATGACTGGTCGCAATATGTTGAAGTGTCGGTCACCCCGGCACGCACTGGCTGGGTAAAATTCGAGCTTGAGCTTCGGGCGTATAGTTCCGGAGGTCGGGTCTATGTTGACCCGTTAGTGGCGGTGAGTTAATGATAGTCAGATGGATTGATGGCAGTTCGATCTTGGATGGTGTCAGCGTTTCGTATTCGGTCTACTGGGCTGACGGTGCGCCGGTATTTGTTTATGACGGGTGCAGGTCGTCTAAATTTTATGTAGAAATTGGAATTGAATTATGAAGGCGAGGTTACTATGCATGAAAAAGATACTTTATACATCCCTTATCTTGATAATGATGGCTGGCTGTGCCGCCCACAAACCGATCATGCCGACAATGGACCTTCCCCCAGAGCCGGTCAAACCGAAGATAAACTTCGTGGTGATACAGCATCAGAACGAGCCCTATCTGGCCTTGAGAATGGGACAGGGGGCTGGCGCCCCGGTTGAGTTCGACTATAATTCTGCAACTCGTCCAGCCGAGGTAGCGGAAACTGCTGTATCGACGGCATTGGTTGGCAATCTTGTGGCAATCCATCTTCGGGAAGCACGTTATAAAACCATCACTCTGGGTGGCAACATCGTTATATTTCCCCCGAACGATTCTGGCGGCGATCCAACCAAGTTCACCCTAAAAATCATTGGGGATGCCTCCAGTGATTATACGGTGTCCTGGGGCAAGGGGCTATATGCTAAGAAAATGACCGTTCCTGCCGGGTGGTATGCACTGGTTGATTTCGATTGGGATGGGGATGTCGGAACAGTCACGCGGCAAAAACTCTATTACAGTTCTGGGTCAAACACTCTTGATTTCCCGTCGATTAATTCTGGCAGTTTTGCCGAGTCTGGAGGAACCCCGGCAGATATATCAAACTCCAGTTTGCAGCCTGGAGATAAAATAACCGTTACAGCGGCTCGAAATACTACAACTGATTACGTCTTCGGTTTTACCGGCAGGGTCATTATCAAAGGCGGGGCGGCGTATGTCAGGACCAGAGCTTACAATCACACTGCCGATACGGTAAATCTGGCTTCTAATAGTTTCTACTACCAAGTCGAAAGGGATGTGCTGGAAACTGCCGGGTCTGGGGTCGTGAGGACAGCGGAGGTCGAACTGAGCAGTGCGGAAATATTAGCGTTGAGGGCAACTCCGATCAATATAGTTCCGGCTCCAGGTGCCGGTACGTGGGTCGAATTAATTAGCGCAACGGCGATAGTAGACTACAACTCGGCGGCTTACGTGGAACCTGACACCAATAATCTTGAAATTCAATATGCCACCTCTGGGGTTATCGCCGCCACTATAGAATCTACCGGCCTCGTAGATGCCACCGCAGATACGGCCATAAAAGTTTCCGGGGTGGTGCCTGTGACGGCATTGTCAAATTTAGTCAACCAGGCTTTAAAGATAAAAAACAATGGGGCAGCCGAGTTAACTACTGGCAACTCACCGATCAGGATCATCGTGAATTACCTGATCCACGATGACACTCTGCCGGGAACTTAAGCTGGTTTAAGTAATGTGGCTATGACATTTTATTTTTAGCATTATTCTTCAATTAAAAACAAACGTCTACGGATCAACCAATGGCATACTGTGCGCAAAGCGACATTGAGAAGCTGATTCCGACCCAGGAGTTGGCGGAGTTGACCATGGAGAGTGGATAGTGATATGAGCAATGACGTTATTATAGATGAGCAGTTAAGTATATCTCATACATGGGATCGTCGTATATTATATTTATACGCACATGGTAAACCAAAAACTCATATAGCTAAGAAAATTGGTCGTGGAGTAGCATATGTCAATTCTGTAATACGCAGACCCGATTTTATTCAAGAGTTGAATGTGATTCGTGAGTCGATGGATGAGAAAATTGTTTTAGATGTCAGCGAACAGATTCAAATGAGTGATTTAAAAAAGGCTGCGTTAGAGGCGTTAGCTGATGGATTGGGAGACGATAATCCTGCGATTAGAATTACTGCAGCTAAGGTTACATTGGATGAATCGAGAAAGGATATTGCTGACAAATCGAATGATAAAGTATTGTCATTAGATGATGTGAGAACAATGTCAGTAGAGGACGCAAGACGGGCTATTAAGCTATTATCCGGTGGTGGTCAAAAGTAATGATAGTAGATTACGATAAAGAATTGATTCGTAGGACTGAAATGTATATTCTCGGTGATACTGATCAGGAGTATGCAAAAGCGCAACTACGATTATGTATGAATGGTATTGATGGGTGTATATACTTTTTTGATAATTTCCTTTGGACATATGATCCAAGAACAAAATATAAAGAGCTTCCATTTGTGCTGTATGACTTTCAACGACAAGAAATTGTTCCAAAAATAAACAATAGTATAGAATATGAAGATGATGCGTTATTAGTAAAACCACGTGATATGGGTGTAAGTTATGTTTGTTTGGGCATATTGTTATGGAGGTGGAGATTTTACAATGAAGATTTCAGAATTGGATCTCGTAAAGAGGAGTATGTTGATCATCGTGAAGTAATGGATGCGTTGTTTCCTAAACTCCGTAAGATGTTATACTCTCTTCCAAAATGGATGATGCCAGTAGGGTGGAATAGTAGACTATGTGACTCTCATATGAGATTAATTAATCCTGAAGGTGGGATTATAGTAGGGGAAGCAACAAATCCTAACTTTGGTCGTGGTGGTAGATCAAAGGCTACGTTATTTGATGAATTTGCGGCCTGGGAATGTGACTCAGTAGCGTGGGAGGGTGCAGCTGATACCACCCCTTGTCGATTAGGTATATCGACATTAGGCGAGGATGTAAATTGTAAGTTTAATACATTACGCAGAGAGTGGTTAGAAACTTCCCCACAAAGAGTAATAGAACTAAATTGGAGAATGCACCCAAAGAAATCAGAGAAGTGGTATGATAATGAAAAGACAAGACGTAGCGATCGTGATCTGGCCCGTGAAGTTGATTGTATAGAATCGGAAGCGGGTGGTGCGGTATTCAGAGAGTTTAGATATGAGCATCATGTAAAGGATTTGACAAGATATTACAGACAATTCATACGTGATGGTGGTCAACCATATGAGGCTATTGATCCGCATGATTCCAGGCCCTGTGTGTTTACTATAACCATTGCAATGCCGAATGGACATATATATGTTGTTTGTTGTGCATATTTAGACGGTGACTCTCCGGAAGAGGTGTATGAACAGATTCAAACAACTCGTGTGAAGTTTGGTTATCGAACTCCAATAAATCTTAAACTTGATGCAAAATTTGGGGTTAAAAAATCTAAATTTGCTCGTGGTGTAAACTGGCATAATTTTTTCATTGACAATGAAGAGCCTGTGGAATTGTCTATGTCCAACCCTGGTAGTATTGAATACGGACATAAAATAATAAAATCGTATTTGAGATATAATGACGGGCCTGCTATGATTACATTCTGTTCATCTGGAGCCTCTCAAGCAATTACAGCGATGGAGAGATACTCATATGATGAGAATGGAAAAGTAAGAGAGAATTATAAAGATCCTATTGATACTATAAGATATATTCTAGCCGATACTCCAGAAGGTATTGAACCCGTATGGAAGCAAACAAAAACTTTTGAGGATATAGTTAAAGAGTCGTTTCCAAGAATACAAAAACCAAAAATGATAAGTTCTGTAAATTCTTTTCAACTTTTAGAGGGTGGTGGATATACCACTACTGTATTACATTAGGAGGATAAGATGACTGTTAGTGATTTTACCCATAAGATGGGTAGGCATTTGAAGTTAATTGATGAGACTCTTGAAAGTGATTCTCATACTTTGACTCATCCTGTTGTGGCGATTCTTGGCGGGTTTATTACATCTACTGGTGTTCCAAGAGTTCAGGTTTATGCACCGAAGACAGTGGCGACTACTGAGTTCAAGTGGGACCCTGTTACGAATACTATTACCAGTTATTCCGGCCAAGGGACTGCTACTACCGTTCGGTATTTAGCTGAAGCTGCTGGGGTGTAATAATGTTTAGCTTCTGGGGGAGGCATCAACAAATCAGATATGTCCGTCACGATGATTATATGAAATTATATGAACTCGTGATAAAACAATCTGAAAGAATTGCTATTCTGAGACACCGTTTAGATAAATTGGAGTCAACCATTTATATACCAAACCAGCCGGTGTCTCCTCCAGAACCCTCACTATTAACAGAAGAGGAACAAACTTTTTTGGAAATGATTACAACCGGTGGTATCAACAGATTGGAAGATGGAATACCACAATCTATGGATGATGACTAATGGCAGATGAATCGACAAATCCAATATCCAACGAGTTTAATCCAGAGATCGATGGTGATGACTCTAAGACTGTTCAGTGGATTAACAAACGCTTTAAAGACGATATGACATTAAAATCCCGGATGAGTTTAATCTGGGAAGAGAATATTAGATTCTTTGCAGCTGATCAGTTGTTGTATTACAATCAAGGCACTGGAAGTTTAGATCGTATTCCATTGCCAGTAGGAGTAGGCCCAAAAGCTATATCAAATAGGTATACTCCATCTATTATGAATATTATAGCGGATTTAACTCGTGTTAAACCAACAGCTGTGGTAGTTCCTGAATCAGAAACCCCAGACGCAAAACTCCGTGCAATGTTAGCTGAGAAGTTGCGTTATAAAATGTGGTCTGATTTACACGAAGATTTACAGTATATTAGAATCGCATTGTTTTTAGCTACTACTGGAGTGTGTTTAAAGAAAGATGCATGGGATGTAAATTCAAAAGATGCGTTTAGTGATGTTATTCCACCTTGGAGTTTTGCATTTCCTAATTATGCTACCGATGCATATGATGCAGAGAATACACCTTGGATAGCGACATGGACTGTTCAGGATGTAAATTGGGTTAAAAACGCATATAACGGAGACCCATCTGGTGGGTTTACTGGTGAGGCTCAAAATATTCAGCCTGAGCAGATTGATAATGTGATAATGAGGTTTATTAAATTACAAACCGCTGTTCCAAGATTAGGGACTATGTTCTCGTCTACGCCTATTAAAGGTGAGTTTGTTGTATTAAAGGAAGTTACAATCAGGCCCAATGCGAATTTTCCACAAGGTCGATACTATGTATCAGTAGGGGATAAATTATTATATAAAAATGATTCTCCATATTTTATTCAGGCCGGATACAAAACGATATGGAATCCATATACCCTATTTCGTTATATGTATATTCCTTGGAAGTTCTTCGGTATGTGTCCAGCCGATGATATGGTTCCTTTACAACGACGGATTAATGCAATAGATACAACTGTTGGTATAATCCGTAGAAAGATGTCAGCTCCTCAGTGGTTAATTCCCAAAGAGTGTAAAGTTCCTTCTGGGATAATATCTGGTGATCCAGGATTAAGAATCGAATACACTGGTGCTGCTGGATTTAAACCTGAAAAGATTGAGCCGTCTAATATACCACAACATTTTTGGGTCGAACGTGATAAAGCAGAAGCTGATATGGCTTTGATATCAGGTGATGTGGATATATTACGTCAGCATCAACCGAGAGGTTCTCGTGGTGTTCAATCATTACAGTTAATGACCGAGATTGTAGCCTCTCGTCGTGCTCCGGTTATTACGTTATGGGAAACATCTATTGCTGCCAGCGAAGAGAAGAAGTTAATGGTATATCGTAGGTACGCTGGGGAAGAGAATACAGCCAGATTATATCCGTATATACCAGAGTTTGGAGAGGATTTTGTATCTACATTTTTTGGTGATGTCGTTCCGATTACATTAAAAATTGAAGCTGGCAGTAATATTCCCAAACTACCATCAGCGCAGCAACAACAATTCTTGGCTGCAATGAAATTAGGTGTTTTGGGCGATCCGATGGATCCATTAGTAAGAAAAGAAGCTGCAAGTCGATTAGGACTAATTGGTGTTGAAACTATGTGGCACGCTGATGTTAGAAAGGCGGAGTTAGAGAATTCAGCGATATTCAGAGGTGAGTTTGATCAGATTATGCTCTGGCCGTTTGATAATCATCAGACTGAATTGCAAGTTCACACCAGAGCAGTAAAACAACCCGGATTTAGATCATTACCTCCAGAAAGTCAGAACTTTTTGTTATCTCATATCCAACAGCATTTAATACAAATGCAGATACAACAGGGTATGATGGCCCAAAATAATCAGAACGATCAGAATAATTCCAATAATTCCAATAACATAGAGAATAATAATGGGCCAGATAACAATTAATAGTAATATACGTAGGGCAGATATCCCTAATTTAATGTTTCTTTTTGAAACAATTTTAAGGGGGTCAGATAATCCGTATATTAATGAATCCGGTAGGATTTTTGATGCTGGTTGTTATATGTTAATAGATAATTTGTTACGTGACAATTTACTAATATTCTATGATGATGATCAGCCCATTGGTGTATTAGCATTTAACATTAGAACCTATGCTCCAGTGATGATATATGATGAAGTAATTCAAATCACATTTGCTGGATTAATAGGTGATGTTGTTAGTAATATAAAATGTATTAGACTGTTTATAAAAATTATAACATCTGCATGTAACCAAAATAAAATAAAAATCTTTAGATTCACAACAAGTAATTATAAAATAAATCAGTTTATAAAAAATTGTTTTAAATACAAAGAGACAAGAACATTACACGTAGAAATATAGGGGTTTTTATGACTAATCCAATTATGGGCGATCCAATATCTGGTTTTGTGCAGCAGTTAGCACAGATACTATTACCAAATACTATTGGCGGCGTTGGTAAGAAAATGCCAAAGATATCTACTAAGCCTACTCAAGAGGATAAAAAGCGTGATATGTTTCATGCTATTTTAGATGAGAGTAACAATTCTGGTGGGGGTTGGTAATCATGTTTGATGGGATGAATACAAAGTCAATGCCTGATCCAGGACAATCAACTGGTCCAGAGTTCTCTGATGGTAATGATAGTTTATTAGCTAAACTTGCTGTTGCAGGAGTTGAACTCTGGAACGCTATGAGATTACAGCGTGGTCAGAAACGTCTTGGGTCGTGGCTACGTGATAAAGCAGAAAATCCAGTATTACCAGACTTTGTAAATGCTGGGCAAAATATAAACCCGCAAAATTCTCCTGGGATTTATGGGCCTTCGGGTGGTAATGTAGCTAAAATTCCTGGTGGAATAAATAAAAGGTAATTGGAGGTTTTATGTTTGAAGGCGACGATAACGTTGATGTAAATGTGGGTCAGGGTGATCAAGGCGGTCAGGGTGATCAAGGCGGTCAAGGGTCGGATTATGGCCAGGGTCAAGACAGACAACCTGGTTTAGATTTTGGGCAGCAAGGGCAGCCTACCGGACAACAACCACAATACGATCCTGCTGTCTATGACGAGAAATTCGCTATGTTTGAATCGCAGTTAGGTGGTTTTAATAGTCGATTCGAACAAATAGCAGAGTATTTACAAAAAGTTGATGGGTTTTTAAGATCTCAATTTGGTCAAAAACAGGATTTAAAAACCGGACAGCAGCAAGGATCTGGTCGAGGTGATCTTACTCAACAGCAGGCCCAAGAGATTACAGAACAGATGCTGGCCCAATACGATCCGGTTGGTAGATCAGTATACTCCAACGTCTCTCGTATGACGGATATGATTAACAAATTCTCTGAATCAATGCCGGCGTTGTTACAAATGGCACAACATTATATGGAGTCACAACAGATTCAATCACAACAGTCGCAGACTCAGCAATACCAAGCTGTGGAGGCGGAATTCCAGAGCCGTTTAGGTGAGTCATTAAAATCCGCTGGTATTGAACCTACCCCATTTGCGATGAATCAACTTACCAGATATGCAATGGGTGAGTTAGAGAAGTTACACTCTAATGGCTATCAAATAACACAACAGTTGGTAAAAAATGTAATAAACCAAACAATTCAAACAGCTCGTAAGGAATTTAGATCAAAACAACCTCCACCGAATCCTCGCGGTGGTGTATCACACGGTGAAGGTCAGCAGCAATTATCAGGTGCTAATATGAGAAAAGCGGCAATGGTTCAGGGTCTACAACAATTATTTAATCCAAATCAAGAATAATTAGTGATTCTT
>JACDJB010002484.1_pt1 | contig 13215 bp, 12 predicted proteins | sample 7454121 | NCBI WGS metagenome assembly JACDJB01 (sample SAMN14253290, study PRJNA609438) | sludge metagenome | isolation source: sludge after 25d culture with pyrite | collected 2018-12-20 | reverse complement strand
GCCCCGACTATAACACCCACAGCAGCAAGTTCAACGGCAAGATTCACTGGGTTCAACTGGATGCGGGAGTGGACGACCACGACCACTTCATCGATCCGGAGGAACGGCTCAGAGTAGCGATGGCGCGTCAATAATCGAGGCACGGACGCATCCAAAGTTGGCCGTGCCCGCACATCAAAAAAGCGGGCACGGCAAATTCAAAAACAGGAGATAGATAATGTCGAAAAAGCAGTTGGTATTGGCATATTTCGGGAGTGAAAAGGCGGCCGATGATGCCGTGGAAGCGCTGAAGCAGTGGGACAAGGCCAGCAAGGACGTCAAGCTCGGCGCGATCGGCGTGCTGGTCAAGGATGAGAAGGGCAAGGTCAAGACCAACAAGGTTGGCAAACGCAACACGGGCCTCGGCGCGCTCCTGGGCGTCATCGCCGCCGTGCTCTCCGGTGGGGTCACGCTGCTCGGCGGGATCGTCGGCGGCGGCATCATCGGCGCGCTCTTCCACAAACGTTTGGGCATATCGAACGAGGATATGGCCAAGATCGACGGTTACCTCAACGACGGCAAGGCCGCTGTGGGCTTGCTGGTAAAGTCGGATGAAGCGGAAGCTGTGACCGCCAAGATGGCCGAGCTGGGCGGCGCGGCGGCCGAGTCGTTTGAGGTGGCGGACGAAGTTATCGAAGAAGCCGTAGCCGCCTCCGAGGCGGAAGCGGAAGCAGAACCGGAACCGGCGGCCGAAGCGGAAACCACGCCCCAGGAGTAACGGCCGGTAGCCGGCCGCCGCCGGATCGGGTATCCACTATAATGAGGACGTATATCCCCATATAGACGGAACCATTTATAGACCGATGGAGCGGCCCATAATGATTATGGGCCGCTCCATCGATTTGATCCGCGGCCGGTCTAGCGTGCGCGAATCGCCCAGCCGCTCCGGCAATAGAGCCTTGATACGACATTTGGTCTATTATTCTTTCGGCAAGTCTATAGGCAGGTAACCGAAAGGGCCGAAATGGAGCAAGGAAAATCCTCAGGACGCGGCAAGCGCGTCGAACCCCTGGCCCGCGAGGTCAGGGAATACCGTCCGTTGGAGCGCCTCTTCCTGCTTGACGTGCTACGCGACCCCGGTTCCCGCCCCTTTTTGCTGTGGACGGGCATAGTACTGCTGATCGGCATCTTCATCTACCGATGGCTCGAAGGCTGGAGCTTTGTCGATGCCTTGTATTTCTGCGTGATCACATTGGCGACAATCGGCTACGGCGACCTGACACCCACAACGCCCGAAGCCAAATTGTTTACCGTCTTCTACGTCATCAACGGGATCGTCATACTTCTCGCGCTATTCGATCGGATCCGCGCCGTTCGCGCCGGCGAAAACATTCGCATCACCTCAATCGATAAGGGTAATGAATCTCCATCCTCTGAGTCCGATTGATTGGCCTCGGAGGTATTGAACAGTTCAGTAAAACATTAGGAGGGCAAACATGACTACTTCCGAATTCTTCCAGGCCATCGCCGGATTATCCGGCGTCCTGTTCGTCATCACCAGTATGTTGGCCATGGGCATGAGCCTGACCATCCCGCAGATCATGGAACCACTGCGCAATATACGCCTGGTGATCATGGCCCTGCTGGCGAACTTCGTCCTGGTTCCCTTGCTGGCCTATCTGATCATTCGGATCATTCCGCTGGCGCAACCGATCCAGATCGGTTTGGCCATCCTGGCAACGGCCGCGGGCGCGCCGTTCCTGCCCAAGCTGGTGCAAGGGGCCAAGGGCAACATCGCCTTCGGAGTCGGGCTGATGGTATTGCTGATGGTCGTGACCATCATCTATCTGCCCATCGTCCTGCCGTTGTTGTTACAGGGTGTTACGATCAATCCCTGGGACATCGCCCAATCGCTGATCGTGCTGATGCTCATTCCCCTGGCGATTGGTCTGCTCATAAAGTCGCACTCACCCGACTCAGCCACCCATTGGCAGCCGGTGATGAACAAGATCTCCGGCCTGGCCATTCTGGTTCTGCTGGTCGTTGGCCTGGGGTTGAACGTGTCCAACATCCTCAACCTCATCGGCACCGGTGGTATCCTGGCCGTGTTGTTGTTCATCATCGGGTCGCTGTTGATCGGGTTTCTGCTGGGCGGCCGCGAGCCGGCCACTCGCAGCGTTATGGGGTTGGGCACGGCCCAGCGCAACGTCTCGGCGGCGCTGGTCGTGGCCACGCAAAACTTCGGCGGGACAGACACCCTGCCCTTTATCCTGGTGGCGGCCGTCCTGATGCTGCTGGTCTTGTTACCGTCGGCAAAACGAATGGGGCGCCGCGACGCGTCGGCGCAATCACCTGCCGTGAAAGCTTAACGGAGCCTTGGCGGCTGCTGGACCTGTATACTAAAATTGCAGATAAGGGAAACCGGAGATGGCGCGCAAATCGAAATCGAGCGGCCGCAAACAATCGGAGCGGGAATTTGCCGTCGTGGGCCTGGGGCGATTCGGAGCCAGTCTGAGCCGGCGCCTCGAGGCCATGGGGCACATCGTCCTGGGCGTCGATCAAAACATCGGCACGGTGCAGACGATCAGCGACGACATCACTTCGGCCGTCGTCCTGGATCCAACCAACGAAGACGCGCTCCAGGAAGTTGACATCGGTTCATTCGGCACGGTCATCGTCGCCCTGGAAGACGACTTTGAGGCGTCGGCGCTGGTCGCCTCTTATCTCAAGAGCCTTGGCATTGCCCAGGTGATATGCCTGGCGGAAACGTCCCGGCATCGCGATATATTGCTGCGCATCGGCGCCGATCAGGTCATCGTATCGGACGAGGATAGCGGTATCCGTCTGGCCGAAGTGCTCGCCATGCCCGACCTGCAGGAACGGGTTGTGCTCGATACCGAGAACGGTCTATTTGAGCTAAGAGCGCCGGACAAATGGACAGGAAAACCACTTTCCAGCCTGGCTTTGTCTGATCTGGGCGTGGTGCTGATCCGGCGGGGTGGATTGTTGATCCCATGCCCGGCAATGGACACGCGGGTGGAGGAGGATGACACCCTTTTTGTTGTCGGCCAACGAGCCAAAATTCTAGCCCTGTCGTCCAAGGTGTAATGGCATGAAGCCACCCCCGCGCGGTCGCGCAGACCTGGTGGAACTGGCGCAAGAAGGCCTGAGCCTGCAGCGCAAGCGCGCCGTCGGTATCCCGCTGCGTCTGGTGACTGCTCTGGCGACGCTGGTGGTAATCGGCACACTGTTGCTGCTCCTGCCCCCCATGACCACCCAGCCGATCGGCTTCATGGACGCGCTGTTTACCGCAACATCGGCCGCGGCCGTCACCGGGCTGACCGTCGTGACGACCGGCGTCGCCTTCACCCGGTTGGGCCAGTGGGTCATTTTATTTCTGATGCAGTTCGGCGGCCTGGGGTTCGTGGTAACGGTCGTCCTGACGTTGCGCCTGCTGGGCCGCCAGGTTTCGCTCATCGACCGATTGGCGGTGACCAGTTCGTTTGGGCTGGCCGGCCCAAGAGCGGTATTGCAAATCCTGGGGCGCACCGTGTTGGTCATGCTGGCCCTCGAGACCATCGGCACACTGATCCTCTGGCTGCATTGGCGCAACAGCGGCATTGTGCCGCCCGATGAGGCCCTGTTCTATGCCCTTTTTCACTCCGTCGCCGCGTTTTGCAACGCGGGCTTCGATCTCTTCAGCGGGCTGCCCATGTATCCCGATGGCCTGCCGGCCGATACCATCACCCTGTTGACGTTGGGCCTTCTCATCATCCTCGGCGGATTGGGCATTCCCGTCTATATGGACGTCCTGCACCGCCGGTCTACGGGCGACCTGAGACGCAGGCGGCTGAGCCTCCATACACGCCTCGCGCTGTGGTCCGCTCTGGCGCTCATCCTGGTCGGATGGGTAGGGCTATTAGCCGCCGAGTACCGGCATGGCGGCGTGCTGACGGACCTTTCGTTTGGCGAACGGACACTCAGGGCCTGGTTTCAATCCGTGGCCGCGCGCACCGCGGGTTTTGCAGGCCTGACCGACTTTGGCGAAATTAGCGAGGCCAGCCGCCTGTTGCTCACGGGCCTCATGTTTATCGGCAGCGCTCCGGCCTCCATGGGCGGCGGAATCACCACAGGCACATTGGCCGTCCTGGTGGCCGCCACGTGGAATTTGAACCGCGGCCACAAAAGCGTCCATGTGGGCGATCGCGCCATCTCGATGGCGACGGTCTGGCGGGCTACCACCGTGCTCATTGTCAGCCTGGTAGTGGTCTTTGTCGCCACCTGGTTGCTCCTGATCAGTCAGGCCCAGGACTTCAGTTCGACATTGTTCGAAGTCGTCTCCGCCTATTCGACAACCGGCCTCTCGGTCGGGCTGACGAGTCAACTCAATCCCTTTGGCCGCCTGGTCATCATTGCCATGATGTTTTGGGGACGCCTGGGCGCCATTACGATTATGCTGGTCCTTCTGAGACGAAGTGGACGTGAAACGCTCGTTGGGTACCCTGAAGAAACCGTTCTGGTCGGTTGATCGGCCGAAGACAAGACGACATGAAACCTCCCGAGATCAAAGCCCTGAAATCATCGCTCCAGGAGCAGCTGCCGGAGCAACCGACGCTGCGATCCGACCTGATCGCCGGACTGACTTTCGCCCTTGTCAACATCCCGCAGGGAATGGCCAACGCCCTGCTTGTCTTTGTGAACCCGGTCAGCGGCCTATACACGCTGATGCTTGGCACACCGATAGCCGCGCTCTTCACCGGTTCCATTCTCATGAACGTCTCCACCACCAGCGCCATATCGGTCGCCGCGGGCAGCACGCTGGTGAATATCCCCGAACAATTGCGCCCGCAAAGCCTGATCGTCCTGGTCGTGCTGGTCGGCATCATCCAGCTTCTGGCCGGGTTGTTCCGGCTGGGCACGGTCATTCGCTTTGTATCGAACGCAGTCATGATCGGCTTCATAACCGGCGTGTCTCTGCTCATTATCCTGGGGCAGCTTGACGATTTCACCGGCTATGACAGCGCCTTCAAGGGCCGAATCTCCAGCGCCCTTGACACGCTGCTCCACATCGGCCAATGGGACATGGCGGCGGTTGTGGTCGGGGGGCTGGTCCTGGGCCTCATTCTTGTCCTGTCGCGCACCCGCTACGCCAAATCAGCTTACGTCGTCGCCCTGCTGGCCGGAACGTTGCTCGCCGTGGCGATCAACTCGGCCATTCCCGGCGCCGTTCAGAACATACCGCCCATTCCGGACAAGTTATTTACTTTTGCCCGACCTGATTTCCAATACTTGTCCATCCTGATCCCGTCCGCCCTGGGTATTGCCATCATCGGCCTGATACAGGGCGCGGGAGTGGCACAGAACTTTCCTAACCCCGATGGTCGTTTCGGCGATATATCCCGGGATTTTCTGGGACAAGGGGTCTCCAATATCGCCGCCGGCCTGTTTGGCGGCATCCCCGGCGGCGGTTCCATGTCCAGTACGGCGCTGGTGGTCAGCACAGGCGGCCGGACGCGCTGGGCCAACATCTTCGGCGGACTGCTGGTTATCCCGCTGGTGTTGCTCCTGAGTAATCTGTTCAGCCTCATACCACTCCCGGCGCTGGGTGGGCTGCTCATCGCGGTGGGCATCCAAAGCCTGCGACCGGCAGCGATTAGGACCGTATGGGATACCGGTTTGCCGTCCCGCGTAGCCATGGGGACGACCCTGGCTTCGACGCTGATCATGCCCCTGCAATTTGCCGTCTTCGTCGGCGTGGCCATCTCGCTCATGATGCACGTGTTGCGATCTTCGGCGCGCGTTCGCCTGGTCGAGTTCCTGCCCGTCGAGGGTGGTTTCCCCATTGAACAAGAAGCCCCCAAACAACTGGAAAGTGAAACCGTCACGATCCTGGTGCCCTACGGCGATGTCTTCTTTGCCGCGGCGCCCGTTCTGGAAAACCTGCTGCCGGCTGTGGGCAACGCCCGACGGATGGCCGTTATCCTCTCCCTCCATAGCCGCGAGGAAATCGGCAGCACCTTCGTCGGCGTCCTGCGCCGCTACACCGAAGCGCTGCAAGCCGGAGACGGCCGTCTCTACCTGACCGGGGTCAACACCCATTTGGGGGTCCAGCTCCAGCGCACCGGCCTGACCGCCCTGATCGGACCGGATCGGATCATCCCCGCTATGCCGCAACTCGGCTCGTCCGCCAACCACGCCCTGGCTGATGCCTATGCCTGGCTGGACAAACCGATCCGATACACGTCACCCGACGATCTATCAAATGCCGGGATGTAAAGGGTAATAGCGGTATTACTCTCCGGCGCTGCCGGAAGATCCTCGAGTTGGGGTTCGCCGCTCCCCTGCCCCAATACGTTTTCCCACACCAATTAAAAACTGAAAACCTGACCCCGACCCATTGATTGTTGATAGTGGTATAAATTATGGGCTATAATGCCTCTTGGCTTGGTGTCGTATGGATCTAATCAAGGATGGGACAATTATCAATTCAGCAAAGCTATCCCGCCCGCCTGCGCCAGAGGATTTCGTGCTGCGCCGGAATCTGCAAGCACGCCTCGATCTGATACCTCACCGTCCCCTTTGCCTCGTTTCCGCGCCGGCGGGCTACGGTAAAACCACAGCAGTCAGCGTCTGGCTGGAAAAAAGCGATCTATACGGAGCCTGGCTTTCGCTCGATGAGATCGACAACGATTTCATGCATCTCCTGACCGGTTTCCTGGCCGCCGTGCGTCGGAGGGCGCCCGGTTTTGGGACGAGTCTTGGATCGATCCTGAGGCAAGGCAATCCCTTGACCACACAGGAGTTCATCAATTTCTTTTTTTCCGAGCTCGACGCACTCGATCGGGGAGTCATCCTGGTCCTTGAGGATCTTCACCTCATTCACAACCCCGAAGCGCTCGAATTAATCAGCGACTTCATGCGCTACCCGCACCCCAAGTTCCATCTGGTTTTGCTGTCCCGACATGATCCCCAGTTGCCCCTCAGCGTCTGGCGCGCCCGCAATCAGTTGATCGATATCCGTTCCGCCGATCTGCGATTTAATCTGGAAGAGACGACTGCCTTTCTCAAATCAGCGACAGACGACTTGCCGAATAGCGAGCTTATCGCCAACCTGCATACCAGTACCGAAGGGTGGCCCGCAGGTTTGCGACTGGCAGCTCTCTCGCTGGCCTACTCCAAAAAGGACGTTGAGAAGTATTTCCACGACCTCAGCGTCACCAATCATCACATCGTTGAGTTCCTGACCGAGCAGGTTCTGGCAGGTTTAACCGCAGAGATGCAGTCGTTCATGATTCAGACGTCCATTCTTAACCGGATGTCGGGGCCACTGTGCGAGGCGGTGATCGCGTCGTCGGATACCGGCTTCAGCGGGCAGGTAATGTTACGCAAGCTGAATCGGGAGAACCTGTTCATCATAGCGCTGGATGATGAGCAACAGTGGTTCCGCTATCACCATTTGCTCGGCGGGTTTCTCAAAAGCAAGCTAAATCAGGAGTATACAGGCAAGGAAATAGCCCTTCTCCACCTCAGGGCCGGCCGCTGGTTTGCGGAGGCCGGGTTCACCGAAGCAGCAATACAACACCTGATGATTGCCGGAGAGATACAAGAGGCCGTTAACCTGGTGACCAAAATCCGCCAGGACCTGCTCAATCAGGAAAGTTTTGGGCGACTACTGTCCCTGTGCAATCTGTTTCCTGATGAAGTTATCCAGGCCTCGCCCGATTTGCTGTTGGCAAAGGCCTGGGGTGCTCATGCAACCCGGCTGGACATCGGAGAGCTTCGTCGTCTGGCCGAGGAGATCGACGCCTTGATCGATCACCTCGATCTCGAGCCGTCACAGGAGCGTCTGTTGCGGGCCGAGAATGATATTCTTGCCGGCATTCCGCTCTATTACACCCTTGATCCGTCCACCTCGTTGGCTCGCTCAACTCGTGGCCTGGAGTTTTTGCCGAAGACATATTATACGGTGCGTAGCTTCGCCAGAGTTTATGGCGCCGGTTCGCTACACTTAATGGGCGAGCTGGACAGTGCTTATGAAATGGTCCGACTGGGTCAACAAGAGGATCTGGCCATGCCGGAAGGCCCGCGTGGGCGTAATGCAGGCACCGGCGGCTATATCTCCTGGATGATGGCCGACCTGACGGCTTTGAAACAGATCGGCGAGTATCTCCTGACGCTAACCTTGTCGGTCGACCAGCACATCACAAAGGCATGGGGACATTATTTTCTGGCAAGCGCCCACTATCACCAAAACAATCTGACCGAAGCGCTTCACCATGCCGAGAGCGCCTTTTCCGTTCGACTGATGACCCGTGGCTATTTCTCGATCTACACAGGGTTTATCCTGGCTCTCATCCATCAGGCATACGGCAATCTGGAGAAAGTCAGGGAAATAATGGCTCAAGTTATTGCTTATGCCATAGAGCTTCGCAGCTTGCCCCACCTTTCGACCGCCCAGGCCTTTCAGGTCGAACTGGATATCAGGCAGGGGCATTTCAAACAGGCCGCTCAATGGGCTGAACAGATGCTGCCTAATATGCGTCTTGGGCCGTTCCCATTCTTCTATGCGCCGCCATTGACCATCCCCAAGGCGTTGCTAAGCGTTAATAGCCGGGCGAGTGACAAACTGGCGGCCGATACCTTGCAACGATTGCACGAACATGTCGAGGCTACGCACAATAATCGCTTCCTCATCGAAGTGCTGGCTCTGGAAGCGATGCTTTATGATCGCCAGGGTGATGAAGAAACAGCCATCAAGACCCTGGAGCGTTCCCTAATCATGGCCGAGCCTTCGGAGTTCATTCGGCTCTACGTCGATCTGGGGCCGAAGATGAGAGAGTTGCTCGGCCGGGTTCCCTCAAGTAGTCCCAGGGCCGGCTACATCCAACGAATCCTGTCTGCTTTTTCGGCAGTGAAAGCCACGGCAAACGAAACAATGGTCGAGCCACTGACGGAACGCGAGCTTCAGGTGCTTGATTTGCTTAGCAGGCGGTTGAGTAACAAGGAAATCGCCCAGCAACTGGTGATCGCCCCGGTCACGGTCAAGCGCCATACCATCAACATCTACCAGAAGCTCAACGTGGCCAGCCGCCGCGAGGCAGTTCAGGCCGCTCAACATCTCGGCATCATCGAAAAGCCCTCGACCAACTAGAGCCACCGTTTCTCCCCGGCTCGTTCGCGCAAATTTACGCACCCTCTATACACCATTTTGGTACTGCCGATCGAGGCGATCATAACCTACCATATATCCATCGCTGCCGGGCGAGACCGATGCACACACCTTCATTACAGTTCGGTCGAATTGCTGGGCAGGCCTATGAATGAGCTTCAATCATTGCCAATGGATGCATCCGCCACATATCGAATTCGAGTACATGGGTATCCGGTTCAATCCTGGATAGAATCCATGTGGGGGAATGCATTTGAGATGCATGAAGAGTCGGAAATACCCGATCAAACCGTGTTTGTCGGGGAGATAATGGATCAAGCAGCCTTGATAGGGTTCATCAATGCCTTCTACAACCTTGGGCATGCGATCATCTCGGTCGAACAAATTTCGCCGGAAGAATCGGCAGGTTTTGATCAAGAGAAGTGATCCCGCCAACTTTAGAGGGTTCGATGAGCGACATAACAATTGATCGGCCGGCCCCCTCGCGACAAAACCTGATCTCTGACTTCACCGCCGGGCTGACGACGGGAGTCGCCGATATTCCCGACGCAATGGCCTCGGCCATCCTCGCCGGGGCAAATCCCGTCCAGGGGCTTTACGCCATCATGATCGGCACCCCGCTCGGCGCGATCTTTGGCAGTTCGGCCTTCATGACGGTGGCGGCGACCAGCGCCGTAGCCATCACCGCCGGGTCCGCTCTGGCTTCGTTTAGCGGTGAGCAACATGCCTCCGGGTTGGCGGCTCTGGCGTTGATGGCCGGCCTGTTCATGACGCTGGCCGGGTTTCTCAAGGCCGGCCGGCTGCTTCGCTTTGTCTCGAACTCCGTCGTCATTGGCTTTCTCACGGGCGTTTCGGTCCTGGTCGTCCTGTCTCAACTCGGCGATCTGACCGGCTATTCCAGCGAATATAGCAACAAGGTTGTGAAAACCATTGATCTGTTACGCAACCTCGATCAGATCGACCCGCAGACGACGGTCATCGGCTTGCTGACCATCCTGATCATCGTCGCCGTCGGCAAGACGCGGCTGTCCAATTTCTCGATGCTGATTGGAATGTTGGGCGGCTCCATCTTGTTGCTTCTGTTAGGTTGGACTTCCGTCCAACAGGTGAACGATGTAGCTACTATCCCCACGTCGCTGCCCATGCCGAAGCTGCCCGACCCCTCGCAATGGCCGATTCTAATCGTCGATGCCGTGGCTATCGCCGTCATCGCAATGGTGCAAGGCGCGGGAGTCAGCAAGGCTTATCCCAATCCCGACGGAAATTATCCCGAGGCTTCGCGCGACTTCATCGGCCAGGGAGCGGCCAACATCGGCGCGGGGCTGTTACAGGGCATGCCCATCGGCGGCTCGGTCTCCACAACGGCCCTGAACGTCAGTTCCGGCGCCAGGTCGCGTTGGGCCAATATCTTTTCGGGTCTCGTGGTCGTCGCGGCAGTCCTGTTATTTAGCCGGGCGGTCAGCCTGGTGGCGATGCCGGCAATGGCCGCTTTGCTAATTGTGGCCGGCATCCAGTCGTTCAAACAGGAAGAGATCGCCGACGTCTGGCACACCGGTTGGAGTTCGCGGTTGGTGATGCTGATGACGCTGGCCCTGACGCTCTTCATCCCGCTTCAATGGGCGGTGTTCGCCGGTGTGGCCTTGTCCGTGCTATTCTATCTGGCGTCTTCATCCCAGGAGACGCGCGTCGTCGAGTTTGTGGCCAATCCCGACGGGACCTTCACCCAGAGAAAACCACCGGCCGTCTTGCCCGGCAACGCGGTCACATTGCTTCAGGTGTATGGCAGCCTGTTCTTTGCCGGGGCCGCCCACGTGGAAGAAGCCTTGCCCTCGGCCAAGGGAACCGAGCGACCGGTCGTGATCCTTCGCCTGCGATTTCAGGACAGCATCAGCAGCACGTTCATCAATATCCTCGAACGCTACGCGGCCCAGCTCCGCGCGCAAAACGGACGGCTGATCCTGACCGGTGTATCAGAGAAAGTGAAACAACAACTGGATCGCACTCAGACAACGGGAGAAGTCCTGGGCGACGACAACGTCTTCCTGGCCAGCAATACGCTGGGGCTCGCTTCCAGGCAAGCCATGCTGGCGGCCGATGATTGGCTCAAGACCACCTCATTTTCCGACACGCGCGGACATCCTGAGTCCTAGACCATGAGTTATTCATCCTTGTCATAAGGAAGAACAAAACAGTATGAATGAATCTTCTAACCAACGGCTCGGTTTTGCCGTCATCGTGGCGGCGGCGGTCATCATCCTGATCTGGGGTATTCGTGGCCTGGCTGGCATCATAAACCCTATTTTGCTGGCCGCCGTCATCACCATCACCCTTCTGCCGGTACCGAAGGCCCTGCAAAAACGTGGCCTGAAGTCAGGCCCGGCCTTGTTGGTCACCATTCTGTTGGTGGTGCTGTTTACCCTCGGGTTCACCTGGCTGTTATTGGGGTCGATCTCCGGCATGAACGAGAATATGACGACATACTCAGCCGGCTTTCAAGCCCAAAACGAAAGTTCAACATCGGATGCCTCTACCCTGGACCAGATAGGGCAATCGATCATGAGAACACTTAACCAACGGCAATTTGCCCAACTGTTCTCTACACTGTTGGAGGCGTTTGGAAGCACCATCAGCCAGTTATTCCTGACCCTGCTCATATTTATCTTTATGCTCTACACCGCCCTGTCGCTCCCAAACCTCTCGCACATCGGCATTGACGCAGGGACCGGCATACTGGATCAGGCAATCGGCCTGACGAGCAACGTACGCCGCTATATGGTCCTGACGGCGTTCATCAACCTGCTGGTCGGCATCGGCGACACACTGCTGCTCTGGTTTTTTGACGTGCCCTACGCCATCCTATGGGGAGTCATCGCCTGGGTGCTGGGCTTTATCCCGGCTGTCGGCTATTGGCTCGCCTTGATTCCGCCGGTATTATTGGCCTATAGTCTCTACGGTACCCGAACAGCTCTGATCATTTTCGTCATGTACGCTATTATCAACGGCACAGCAGCTAACATCATATCGCCGCGCGTGTTAGGCAAAGGGCTGAGCATCTCCCCTCTGATCGTCTTTGTATCGGTATTTATCTGGGGCTGGCTTCTGGGGGGAATCGGGGCGATATTGGCCATCCCCTTGACGATGCTCATCATCGTCATCCTGGAAAGCTTCTCATCCACGCGATGGATGGCCCGCCTGATGAGCTACGTGCCCGGCAGCGAGAAGGAAGTGGATGCTGAAGCGGTCGGCCATGCCCAGGGGGTTTGGTCGAAGATGAAAACGCTCATTCCATCATCCAAAAAAGATGATCCCCCACATGTGATCGAAGACGCTGTGGAAGATCGAAAAGAGACCAACGTTGATAAGTAACAGGAGATTACGATGAAGACAGTCCTAAAGATTTCCATCCTGGTGTCGATATTTGTCTTGTCACTCGCGGCATGCGGCAGCGACGAGGACCCGACTGTCGCGTTCTGCGCCGCCATGACCGAGCTAAACGAGGTCGGGCCAACCATTGCCGCATTGGGCGAAGTGGCCGATCTGGCTCAGATCGTGCAACTGGGAGCAACAATGGACAATAGCTGGAAAGATCTCTCCAGCGCAGCTGAGAAGATGGATGACGCGACCCAGACGGCATTCGCTCCATTCAATGAACAATATACGGCAATCCCGGCTATCACACAGGAAACAGCCATGCCGGTCGCCCGGACTTCGCTTGACGCCAAGAACGCTATTGCGACAGAGGCCTATAACGAGTTGTATCCGGGTCGATGCCAATAGCTGAATAGCTGCCCGTTCCAGGCCCGGCAGGCAAGCCGCGCAGGGCAGTCGGGCGGGAAGCGCAAAAAGAAAAAAGCGCGTCGGTCGGGGTAGTAGCGTCCACCCTTTAAGGGTGACGCTCCTGTCCCGGCCAACGCACTTTTCAAATCAAATACAGAAGCGAGAGTAAATTATCCGGCTGTAAGCCGTCAGGTTGCGGACGGGACAAATTTTCCTGCCCGCGGTTGCTTCCGGCGACAACTGCTACTCAACGGACTCCCCTCCTTGCAAGAGGCAGCCCTCCGCTCATT
>JACDJB010002477.1_pt1 | contig 13236 bp, 13 predicted proteins | sample 7454121 | NCBI WGS metagenome assembly JACDJB01 (sample SAMN14253290, study PRJNA609438) | sludge metagenome | isolation source: sludge after 25d culture with pyrite | collected 2018-12-20 | reverse complement strand
TTTGGGCTGGCTCAATCCGTATCCTTATCCGCGGATCGGAAGGAGAGCCAGGCCAGGCCGTCAGGACCGGTCGGCTCATCGCCATTTCTGAAGGGAGCGACAGTTCAACGTGAAAATCGCAAAAGGTGCTGTGTGGGTTGTGGTTGGGGCTGGTCTGATGCTGGGGGGTTGCGGAGGAGGAGGGGGTGGCAGTACCGATGCCTCTGCACCGGCGGCTTCTCCGGCCGTCGTGAGTGGACAGAGCGATGCATCATCACCCGCACCGGATCTGGGCGGGACAGGGCGTGTGACCCTCGCCTGGTCGACGAATCCGACGAATGTCGACGGTAGCTGTACAGCGGGCCTGCGAGGGTACCGTATCAATATGGGTCTGGCACCTGGTTTGTATTCGACCAGCCTGCAGGTCGACACCCCGCAGGTGAGTTGCACAACGACGGCAGATTCCAACGCGTGCGGGGCAATTCAACGCTGCAGCTATACCATCGAGACACTGACCTCGGCGTCCTGGTACATCACCCTGCAGGCGGAGGACTTCTACGGCAACCGCAGTGGTAATTCGGATGAGGTCATAGTGACCGTCTACGGGGGCTGAGAATCCAGCGGTTCTTCTGCGTACTCAGCCCAGCACGGTGACGCCTTCCGTCTCCAGCATATCCACCAACCGGATCAGCGGCAGACCGATGAGCGCACTGGGATCGTTACCTTCCATGCGCTCGAACAGCGCAATACCGAGACCTTCGGATTTGAAGCTGCCCGCGCAGTTGAAGGGTCGTTCGCGACCGACATAGTCTTCGATCTGCGCCGGAGACAGATGGCGGAAGACCACGCGGAAAGGCACCATATCCAGCTGCATGCGATCGTCCACGCTGTTGAACAGGCACAACCCGGTCAGAAAGTCCACGCGCTGACCAGACAGGCGCGTAAGCTGCGCACAGGCATGCTCGGCATCGCCCGGCTTGCCCAGAACCTCGTTACCTACCACCGCGACCTGATCCGACCCGATGACCAGCCCCTGGCCCGCCTGCGTCGCGCCGGCACGCGCCTTGGCCTCGGAGAGGCGGTGGACAAGGGCCGTGGGTGCCTCGCCCGGCAGCGGTGTCTCATCGACCGCCGGTGAACAGACGGAGAATTCCAAGCCCAGTCGCTCCAGCAAGCGCTGCCGGTAGGGCGATGTGGAGGCAAGGATGAGGGGCAGGCCAGTCGTCATGGGAATATCTCCGTACAGTAGCCATATGCCAAAATCTGCATCAACAAAGCCTCACGCCGTGTCGGCAGCCGTCAAGCCTACATGGAAGGTATTTACGGCGTCCTGCCGGCACGACGTAAGGCTTTGTTAATGGCTGCCTTAGTAGTACCGGGGGGCGCAGCGGGCCGCATCGGGTAGAGGCCGGGGTTAACCGATCTCCATCAGCGTCTCGTCCGGATTGACGCTGTCACCCTTGGCGACGTGGATGGCGATGATGGTCCCGGTGATGGGCGCCTGGATCTCTGTCTCCATCTTCATCGCCTCGGCGACCAGCAGCGGATCCCCGGCCTGCACGGCTGCCCCGACCCCGACCAGTACATCGACGATGGTCCCCGGCATGGAGGTCGTCACGTGGCCCGGCTGACTGGCACGCGGCCGCTTGCTGCCCTTGTGTGGCCGTGGACCGGCGTTGTCCCCGGGTGCAACGGCCGGAATCTCCTCCAGCGATTCGACCAGGATCTCCTCGGGCATGCCGTCGACGGTGAGATAGAAGGGTCGCTGGTCCTGCTGCGGATGCCCCGACCCGGTGACACGGATGTGATAGGTCTCGCCATGCAGCGTGACATTGAATTCCGTCAGTCGGCCCAGGGCCGCGGGCTGGGTCGACTCGGGCGGCTCCAGCGGCTCGGGTACCAGCGCGTTGGCGGCACGTTTGGCCAGGAAATCTCGACCGATCTCCGGGAACATCGCAAATGTCAGAACGTCTTCCTCGCTCATGGCGAGTTTGCCGATCTCGCCGCGCAGATGCTCCATTTCCGGGTCCAGGAAGTCGGCAGGACGCACATCGATCACGTCCGCGTTACCGATGGCCTGCTGGCGCACAATGGAATTCACCTCGCCCGGTGCGCGACCATAACGGCCCTGCAGGTACAGCTTCACCTCATTGGTGATGGTCTTGTAACGCTGGCCGGTGAGCACGTTCAATACCGCTTGCGTGCCGACGATCTGCGAGGTCGGCGTAACCAGCGGTGGATAGCCGAGGTCCTCCCGCACCCGGGGAATCTCCAGCAGCACCTCCTGCATACGGCCAAGCGCGCCCTGTTCACGCAGCTGGGTATAGAGGTTGGAGATCATGCCGCCGGGGACCTGATAGATCTGCACCCGCGTATCCAGGCCGGTGAATTCGCTTTCGAACTGGTGATACTTCCTGCGCACCTCGCGGAAATAAAAGCCGATCTCCTGCAGGAGATGCAGGTCCAGCCTGGTGTCATATTCGGTGCCTGCCAGGGCGGCGACCATGCTTTCGGTCGGTGGATGGCTGGCACCGCCGGCGAACGCGGAGATGGCGGTATCGATATGCATACAGCCATTTTCGATGGCCTTGAGCTGGCACATCTCGGCCACACCGGCCGTGGCATGCATGTGCAGATGGATGGGCAGATCCGCCTCGGCACGCAACCGCCGGACCAGCTCGCCGGCGATCATGGGCGTAAGCAATCCTGCCATATCCTTGATGGCGATGCTGTCGCAGCCCAGCGCCACGAGTTCCCGCGCCATGGCCGCGAACTGCTCGATACCGTGCACGGGACTGGTGGTGTAACAGATCGTACCCTGGGCATGCTTGCCGGCCTGTTTGACGGCATCGATGGCGACCTGGAGATTACGGCTGTCGTTGAGGGCGTCGAAGATCCGAAATACGTCGATGCCATTGTCCGCAGCCCGGGCGACGAAGGCCCGCACGACGTCGTCCGAGTAGTTGCGGTAACCGAGCAGATTCTGCCCCCGGAGCAACATCTGCAGGCGGCTGTTCGGCAGTGCCTTGCGCAGGGTGCGCAGGCGTTCCCAGGGATCCTCCTTCAGAAAGCGCAGGCAGGCATCGAAGGTGGCGCCACCCCAGACCTCCAGCGACCAGTAGCCGACCCGGTCCAGCCGCTCGCAGATCGGCAGCATGTCCGCGGTACGCATGCGGGTGGCGATGAGCGACTGATGCGCGTCGCGCAGAACCAGTTCAGTGATATTGACCTTCGACATCGCTTGGCTTCCTGAAATTATACTAGCCACTGAACATTCAGTTCCCCAGATGCGCCGCCACCGCCGCGGCGATCACCGCGGCCAGTTCACGGGTGGGGCGGCTGGCAGGGTATTCCACCAGTTCCGGGTGCGTCTCGACGAAGCCTGTGTTGAACCGCCCGGACCGGAATTCCTCCGTCTTGAGGATCTCCAGATAGTAGGGGATCGTCGTTTTCACGCCATAAATGGCCATGTCTTCGAGCGCGCGCGCCGCCCGGTTGAGCAACTGTTCCCAATCCAGTGCCCATACCGTCAATTTGGCGCACATGGAATCGTAGTAGGGCGGAATCGGGTAGCCGGTGTAAATGGCCGCATCGGTACGTACGCCCGGACCACCGGGGGAAAAGTAATGGGTGATCCGGCCGAAGCTCGGCAGGAAATCGTTCTTGGGATCTTCCGCATTGATGCGGAACTCGATGGCGAAGCCACGCCGGGCAATCTCGTCCTGGCGGTAGCGCAACGGCAGGCCGGCAGCGATACGGATCTGTTCCTGTACGATGTCCACACCGGTGATCGTTTCAGTCACGGTGTGTTCCACCTGCAGGCGGGTATTCATTTCCATGAAATAGAAGTTCCCGTCCGCATCCATGAGAAATTCCACGGTCCCGGCGTTTTCGTAGCCGACGGCGCGCGCGGCACGGATCGCGTAGTCACCGAGCAGGTCCCGCTGGGCATCGTTCAGTTGTGGTGACGGCGCGATCTCAATGAGTTTCTGATGACGGCGCTGGATGGAGCAATCACGCTCGAACAGATGCACGACATTGCCATGACGATCGGCCAGCACCTGTATTTCGATGTGCCGCGGCTGGGTGACACATCTCTCCAGAAACACGTCGGCGCTGCCGAAGGCCTTGGTCGCCTCGGACAGTACCCGCTCATAGCTGCGCTGCAGGGCCTCTTCATCGGCACAGCGGCGGATGCCACGACCACCGCCACCTGAGGTGGCCTTGAGCATGATGGGATAACCGATCTCCCGGGCGAGGGCCCGCGCCTCGTCCAGCCCCGCGAGGTTGCCGTCGCTGCCCGGGATGACCGGTACGCCGGCGGCCTGCATGCAGCGGCGTGCCTCGGTCTTGTCGCCCATGCGCCGGATAACCTCGGCATTGGGACCGATGAAGCGAATGTTACGGCGGGCGCAGATCTCCGCCAGCAGCGGATTCTCGGACAGGAAGCCGTAACCCGGATGCAGGGCATCGCAGCCGGTCGCCACGGCCAGATTCACGATGCGGTGAGCATTCAGATAGCCGGCCACGGAATCGGGACCGATATTATAGGCCTCGTCGGCTTTTTTTACGTGCAGGGCATGGCGGTCGGCCGCGGTGAAAATGGCCACGGAGCGGATGCCCATCTCACGACAGGCCCGGCCGATACGCACTGCGATTTCGCCACGGTTGGCGATGAGGATCTTCTTGATCACCGGCAGTCCACGAGAGGGCCGCTGTCCCGATGGGGCAGCGGCACAACGGAAAGTCCTTTCCGGCAAGTAGTTAGAGACCGGAATGAGGCTGATTTCTACGGAATATCCGCCCCGCTGTCAATCGCCGCAGGGGCGGTCGCCGGGCGTGGCATTTCCCCATTTTTTGTTTTGACACAAATGCTTGTCACGGTTATCATGCGCGGCTTATGCGAGATCGGCTGCCGGATTTGTTGGACCCGGAATCCCTGACGTCCGCAGGCCGTGAATATCGCGGCAGGCTGGCAACGGCGGGGATGCAACGGCTCGCTGCACTGGTGCACGATAATGAGGTGCCGGATCTCGATGTGCGGCTGTTCGCCGGACGCGATGCGGAGGGGCGACGGTATGTTGCCGGCCACATCGACGGGCTCTTGCATCTGCGCTGTCAACGCTGTCTCGCGGCACTGGATTTTCCGCTGCTACTGGACTTCAGCCTGGCGCTGGTGGAGAGCGAGACCGAGGCCGATCGTCTCGGCGGGGAGTATGAGCCGCTGCTGATCGGCAGCGAGCGCATCGCGGTTCGCGACCTGATCGAGGATGAACTGCTGCTGACGCTGCCAGATTTCCCGCAGCATGCGGATACGCGCTGCGCCCTGCCGGCCTATTCGGAACAGGAGGCCGGCGCGCATACGGAAGACAAACCCAACCCGTTCGCGGTGCTGGCCACTTTGAAACGTAAATAGCTTTTGTGTCAGGAGTCTAGTCCATGGCCGTTCAACAGAACCGTAAAACCCCTTCCAAGCGTGGCATGCGCCGGGCACACGACCGCCTGGAAAACCCCACGTTGTCGATCGAACCCACCACGGGTGAGACCCATCTGCGTCACCATATCAGCGCGGATGGTTACTATCGCGGCCGCAAGGTCCTGTCCCGTAACGAGGACTGAGACCGACACCCGACATCCACCGCTGCAACGAGCCTTTCCACGGGCTCGGTGTAGCGGTGGATGTTTTTTTCATGCCAATCGATAGCAGTGGCTACCGATCGATAGTGGCTTCACGGACCTCCTGCACCTGACCCAAATGAGTTCGGATATAACGATCGCTTTGGATGCGATGGGTGGTGACCAAGGTATCGATACGGTCGTCCCTGCAGCACTGAACACCCTCAAGCACCGGCCCGATCTCCACTTGATCCTGGTCGGCGATCAGGCAAAGCTGCAGCAGCGCCTGCAGCAGACAGGCCATCAGGCGGTGGCTGACCGCCTGCACATCCACCATGCAGCAGAGGTCGTGGGCATGGACGAATCGCCGTCACGCGCCCTGCGATTGAAGAAAGATTCTTCCCTGCGCGTGGCCATCGATCTGGTCAAGCGTGGTACCGCTCAGGCCTGTGTCAGTGCGGGCAACACTGGCGCGCTCATGGCCACCGCCCGCTACGTACTGAAAACCCTCCCGGGCATCGATCGGCCGGCGATCTCGACCTCCATCCCCAACGTCAAAGGCCATACCTTGATGCTCGATCTCGGCGCCAATATCGACTGCAGTGCCGAGCACCTGTTCCAATTCGCGGTGATGGGCTCGGTGCTGGCGAACGCGGTACATGGTCTCGAGCGCCCGCGTGTCGGCCTGCTCAACATCGGTGAGGAGGAGATCAAGGGCAACGACCAGGTCAAGGAGGCCGCGCGGCTGCTGGCGGCCAGCTCGCTGAACTACACCGGCTTCGTGGAAGGCGATGACGTTTACAAGGGCGGGGTCGACGTGGTGGTTTGTGACGGCTTCGTCGGTAATGTCGCTCTGAAGACCAGCGAAGGTGTTGCGAAAATGATCGGCCATTTCATCCGCGAGGAATTCAAACGCAACCTCCTGACCCGGCTGGCTGGCCTGATAGCCATGCCGGTGCTGGGGGCATTCCGCCAGCGCATCGATCCTCGGCGGTATAATGGTGCGAGCCTGCTGGGACTGCGCGGCATCGTGATCAAGAGCCACGGTGGTGCCGATGCACTGGCATTCGAAAACGCGATCAATGTGGCCGTCCTCGAGGTGCAGAAGGCCGTTCCGGATCGCATCGATCATCTTCTGGAATCTGTGCTGACTGAAAGGTGTGCCGACTGATGCATGCACGAATCACGGGGACCGGCAGCTATCTTCCCGACAAGGTGCTGACCAACCATGATCTGGAACGCATGGTCAACACCAGCGACGCCTGGATCCGCGAACGCACCGGCATCGAGAAGCGCCACATCGCGGCCGCTGATCAGACGACCTGCGACCTCGCCGAACAGGCGTCACGCCATGCACTGGAGGCGGCCGGCCGCACACCTCAGGATGTTGATCTGATCATCGTCGCGACGACCACCCCCGACCGTATCTTCCCCAGCACCGCCTGTCTGCTGCAGCAGCGTCTCGACATCCACGGCTGCGCCGCCTTCGATGTGCAGGCAGTATGTACCGGTTTCATCTATGCCCTGGGGATAGCCGACAAGTTCATCCGTACCGGTGCGGCGAAATGCGCACTGGTAGTCGGTGCGGAGACGCTGTCGCGCATCGTCGACTGGAGCGACCGCAGTACCTGTGTACTGTTCGGCGACGGCGCCGGTGCGGTGGTGTTGGAGGCGAGCGGGGAGCCCGGCATCCTCTCTACCCATTTGCACGCCGACGGCCGCTACGAGAGCCTCCTGACAGTGAATGCCGGCGTGTCACAAGGCTATGATCGTCTGGCGAGCAGCGGTGGCTTCATCGAGATGAAGGGCAACGAGGTGTTCAAGATGGCGGTCAACACCCTCGGCCGCATCGTCGACGAGACGCTCGCCGCCAATCATATGAAGAAGTCCGATGTCGATTGGCTGATCCCGCACCAGGCCAACATCCGCATCATCCAGGCGACCGCCAAGAAGCTGAAACTGCCGACCGAGCGTGTGGTCATGACCGTCGCCCAGCACGGCAACACCTCGGCCGCCTCCGTACCGCTGGCACTCGACACCGCCGTCCGCGACGGCCGTATTCAACGTGGTGAAATACTGCTGATGGAGGCCTTCGGCGGCGGCTTCACCTGGGGCTCGGCGCTGGTCAAGTTTTAACAGATACGGACTTCAGGGATTTTTTAACCACGAAGGACACGAAGGCGCACAAAGGAAACCGCAAGGCACTTTTACCGCAAAGGACGCGAAGGCGCGCAAAGGAAATCTTGAAAAACCCAAAGACTGCATGTGCCACGGAAACACACGGAAATACACGGAAGATGGGGGTACGGCGGGTTCTGCATTCCGTGTGCTTCCGTGTGTTTCCGTGGCTGAAATGAATGTTTTAGGTTTAATACTTATTGATGATTTCCTTTGTGCGCCTTCGTGTCCTTCGTGGTTAAAGTTCATTTTTTTCAAACACAGACATCCATGAACAAACAACTCGCAATCGTCTTTCCCGGTCAGGGCTCTCAATCTGTCGGCATGCTGGCGGAACTTGCCGGTGCGCACTCCGAGGTGGAGGCTACCTTCGCCGAGGCGTCTACGGTCCTCGGATATGATCTCTGGGAGCTCGTGCAGGATGGCCCGGAGGCCGATCTCAATCAGACCGATCGCACGCAACCGGCCATGCTCGCCGCCGGTGTCGCCGTGTGGCGCATCTGGACCAGGCAGGGCGGGGCGGCACCGGCCTTCCTGGCCGGGCACAGCCTTGGTGAGTACACGGCACTGGTGTGCGCCGGCAGCCTCGCGTTCAGTGACGGCATCCGTCTGGTCGCCGAGCGTGGCCGCCGCATGCAGGTGGCGGTCCCGGCGGGTATCGGCGCCATGGCCGCGATCCTCGGACTCGATGATGACCAGGTGCGCGCGGCCTGCAGTGCGGCCGCGCAGGGCGAGGTCGTGCAGGCAGTGAATTTCAATTCGCCCGGGCAGGTGGTCATCGCCGGCCATAAGGCTGCGGTGGAGCGTGCCTGCACGGGTGCCAAGGCGATGGGCGCCAAACGGGCCGTACCGCTGGCGGTGAGCGTGCCGTCACACAGCAGTCTCATGCAACCCGCGGCGGAGGCCTTTGCAGCGACGCTCGCGACCACCGGCATCGAGGCGCCGCGGATCCCGGTGATCCACAACGCGGATGTCGCGGCCTACACAGACCCCGCCGCCATCCGCGACGCGCTCATCCGCCAGATCTATACTCCGGTGCGCTGGGTCGAGACCATCCAGTATCTGTCTGGGCAGGGCATCACGCACATCATCGAAGCCGGCCCCGGCAAGGTGCTGACCGGGCTGAACAAGCGCATCGACAAGCACATCGCCTCATTGGCGGCCTTCGATAGCGCATCTCTGGCTGCGGCGCTAGTCGGCTGAAGATGGATTTCGTGGCTGAGATTTTCGGGAGGAAGCTATGTCACTGAGCAACGAAATTGCTCTTGTCACCGGCGCGAGCCGTGGCATCGGCCAGGCCATTGCGTTGGAGCTCGGCCGTCAGGGCGCAACGGTGATCGGCACCGCCACCACCGAGGGCGGCGCCAAGGCCATCGGCGAGGCACTGGTCGCGGCCTCCATCAAGGGTGTGGGCAAGGTGTTGAACGTCACCGAAGCGGACTCCGTGGAGACGCTCATCAAGGCCATCGAGGCCGAGTTCGGCACGCTGTCCATCCTGGTCAACAATGCCGGCATCACGCGTGACACGCTCCTGATGCGCATGAAGGACGAGGACTGGAACACCGTCATCGATACCAATCTCACTTCGGTGTTCCGCCTGTCCAAGGCCTGTCTGCGCGGCATGATGAAGGCCCGCAAGGGGCGGATCATCAACATCGCCTCGGTGGTCGGTGCAACTGGCAATCCCGGCCAGGCCAACTACGCGGCGGCGAAGGCGGGTATGATCGGGTTCGCCAAGTCGCTGGCCCGTGAGGTCGGCTCGCGCGGCATCACCGTGAATACGGTCGCGCCCGGCTTCATCGACACCGACATGACCCGCGCACTCGCAGAGGAACAGCGCGCCGCATTGCTGACGAATATTCCACTGGGACGTCTCGGCACCGCCCAGGACATCGCCCACGCCGTCGCCTTCCTGGCCTCCGACGCCGCGACCTATGTCACGGGTGAGACATTGCACATCAACGGCGGTATGTACATGGCTTGATGTTATTTTTGGAAATACTTCGTAGCTATTTGTAATGGAATATATTTTTATGTCGAATGCCAGACCTGTCTGGCTCCATTGGCGGCCCGACTTTCGCTGGCACGCCCCCTGGCTTTTCACTACAATACCGCCCGCAGCCTGTGCGGCCTGATTTCTGGAGGAAATACCCGTCATGAGTAATGTCGAAGAACGCGTCAAGAAGATCGTTGTGGAACAGTTGGGTGTCAAAGAAGGAGAAGTCACGAATGCGGCATCCTTCGTCGACGATCTCGGCGCCGACTCACTGGATACGGTCGAACTGGTGATGGCCCTCGAAGAAGAGTTCGAGTGTGAGATCCCGGACGAAGAGGCCGAGAAAATCACCACCGTCCAGCAGGCGATCGACTATATCAACGCACACCAGGGCTGAACCTTTCGGCCTGCAAAAAGAAGCCGCAACCACGTCCGTGGTCGCGGCCTTTTCTTTTTCTGGAAGGTCCGGGCGGAGCCCGGATTCCAAGTAGATTCTGAGTCACTGCTGCCCCGTAAGCCCAAAAACTGCATTTGCTACGGAAGCACACGAAAAAACATAGACAAGATTATAGGCTTCACACGACATCCCACGTCACCCGCCCAGTGCTGAGGTAGAACTTCGTGACGTAGTTTCATTTCAATGTCTTCTGTGTGCTTCCGTGGCTGAGATGAGTGTTTTCAGGGTAAAAGTAATGGGCCAGCAGGGATTCTGAGTGGATTCTGGCAACAGAGGGACTGAACGGTGTCTAAGCGGCGCGTCGTCATCACGGGATTAGGTATTATTTCGCCGGTCGGCAACACTGTGGCCGAGGCCTGGGAGAACATCCTCGCGGGGCGGGGCGGCATCCGGCCGATCGAGGACTTCGATGTGTCGGCCTTCCCGGTACGCTTCGGTGGTACGGTCGTCGGCTTCGACCCGGCCCAGTACATCCCTCCCAAAGATGTGAAAAAGATGGACCCCTTCATCCACTACGGCATCGCTGCCGGCTGCCAGGCAATCGCGGACGCCGGGCTGGAGGTGACGGAGACCAATGCCGAGCGCATCGGCGTGGCCATCGGTTCAGGCATCGGTGGGCTGTACACCATCGAGAAGCAACATACACAACTGCTGGATGGCGGTGCCCGCAAGATCTCGCCGTTCTTCGTACCGGCCAGCATCATCAATATGATCTCGGGAAATCTGTCCATCATGCACGGACTGAAGGGCCCGAACATCGCCATCGTCACCGCCTGCACGACCGGGACGCACAACATCGGCGACGCTGCACGCATCATTGCCTACGGTGATGCCGATGTGATGGTCGCCGGTGGTGCCGAGATGGCCACCACGCCGTTGGGCCTGGGCGGCTTCGCCGCAGCCCGTGCGCTATCCACCCGCAACGACGATCCGGCCACAGCCAGCCGGCCATGGGACAAGGACCGTGATGGCTTCGTACTCGGTGACGGTGCCGGCGTGCTGGTCCTCGAAGAATACGAGCATGCGCGTAAGCGCGGCGCGAAGATCTACGCCGAGGTCGTCGGTTACGGCATGAGCGGCGATGCCCACCACATGACTCAGCCGTCCCCCGGCGGCGAGGGCGCCAAGCGCTGCATGTTGAATGCGCTGCGGGACGCCGGCGCTACCCCCGCTCAGGTGCACTACATCAATGCCCACGGCACCTCGACGCCGGCGGGTGACAAGGCCGAGACGATGGCCGTCAAAGCCGCGCTGGGTAGCCAGGCCACAACGGTCGCAATGAGTTCCACCAAGTCCATGACGGGCCATCTGCTTGGTGCCGCCGGTGGCATCGAGGCGGTATTCACCGCCTTGGCCGTACGTGATCAGGTCGCCCCACCAACGATCAATTACACGACGCCGGACCCGGACTGCGATCTCGACTACGTGCCCAACACGGCGCGCGAGATGAAGATCGATATCGCCCTGTCCAATTCCTTCGGCTTCGGCGGCACCAACGGCACCATCGTCCTGCGGCGGCTGCAGTAACCGTCGGACTGCGGATCAGCGGGGAATGCGCAGGACGCGGGATGAACCTTATTGGCTACAAAACCCGTCAGCCACGGAAATACACGGAAGTACACCGAAGTGAAACCGCGTCGCGAGACCCCGCCTCAGCGCCTCGCGGGTGACGTGGGCTGTTGTGTGAAGCATATGATCTTGTCCGTGTACTTCCGTGGCCAATAAGATCCCTTCCACGCGCCTTCGCGTGGAGGGGCTATTAGCGCAGATACACTAGAATACGCTGCATGCATAACCGCTGCCTCATCAACGGAGCCCCCGGCGACAGCATCGCGATCACCGATCGGGGTCTGCAGTTTGGTGACGGCGTGTTCGAGACGCTGGCCGTGCGCGCAGGCCGCTGCGAGTTCTGGGACCGGCATCTGCAACGCCTGATGATGGGCTGCGCCGCCTTGCACCTGCCCGCCCCTCCGATGGACTTGCTGGCAGAGGAGGCGGACAGGCTCGTGCGCGACGTGCGGCAGGGCGTTCTGAAGATCATCGTCACCCGCGGGAGCGGCGGCCGCGGCTACCGGCCACCACAGGCCGTGGTACCGACACGTATCCTGACACTGTCAGAATGGCCGGACTATCCCGCTGACTGGCAGGCTGCCGGTGTCGCAGTGCGGCTGTGTGCACAGCGTCTCGGCAGTCAGCCGGCGCTCGCGGGTATCAAACATCTGAACCGGCTGGAACAGGTGCTGGCTCGCCTGGAATGGGACGATGCCGACATCGCCGAGGGCCTGCTGTGTGATCCGCAGGGCCGTGTCATCGAAGGTGTCTCGACCAACCTGTTCAGCGTTCAGGCGGGACGCCTGCGCACACCGTCTCTGGAGCACTGCGGCGTCGCCGGCATCATGCGCGCCGTCGTCATGGAGATCGCGCGTGACGCAGGGATAGTCTGTGAAGTGGCACCGATCGATGCGGATACCCTGTACGCCGCCGACGAGATCTTCCTCACCAACAGTCTGATCGGCATCTGGCCAGTGCGTCGACTGGAGGCTTGGCAACGCCCGCCAGGACTGGTCACGCGCCGCCTGCAGGCCGTCCTGGATACGTTACAGGGCCACCGCTGACCCCGGGATCCTATGAGCAACGAACCTTCACCCATCTCACGCCCACGGCGCAGCCTCGCGGGTCGGCTGTTCCGATTCGCCGGATTGCTGATCATCATCGCGAGCGTGGCGGCCGCCTGGACGTTCATGGAATACCGCAGTTTCACTCAGACACCGCTGACCGTTCCGGCCACAGGGCTGGTCATCGACATCCCCGCCGGCCGGTCGGTGCGCGCTATCGCCCGCGACCTGAAACGCCGCGGGCTGATCGGGCAGCCACGGTTTCTGGAATGGATGGCGCGACACTCCGGCGCGGCGGCAAGACTTCAGGCCGGCGAATACCGCATCGAACCGGGCCTGCTGCCGGAGGCCTTTCTGCAGCAGCTCGTCGCGGGCCGCGTGGTGCAGTATGGGCT
>JACDJB010002474.1_pt1 | contig 13240 bp, 10 predicted proteins | sample 7454121 | NCBI WGS metagenome assembly JACDJB01 (sample SAMN14253290, study PRJNA609438) | sludge metagenome | isolation source: sludge after 25d culture with pyrite | collected 2018-12-20 | reverse complement strand
GCGCACCGGCTCAAGGCCGGTGAGCACCTCAATGGCGCGGGCATCATATAGTTGAGAATTCGTAGAATCTGCCATGGAAAATCAATGCTCGGAACTGAAAACAGGAGACAAAAAAGGGCGCAAACAGCATCACGGTACGTTCAGCAATCAACGCGGGGTTTGCCCGTCGTCGATCCGCTGCCAGGAAAGTGTACACGCAACACGGCAGTTGAGGCCCATTCAGTCAATTCCGGCGCGATATGAGCGAGAGGAGCAAAGCCGTGAGAATCAGGATGATGCCAATCAATTCGAATAATCCGGGCCGCTCGCCCAACTGAATCCATGCACCCAAAACACCGACGCTGGGAATCAGCAATGAGCCGAAACCGGCAATGCGGGTGGGCAGATTGTGCAGGGCATAAATCCAGAGCAGCCAACCCAGCGCCCCCGCCGGCACGATGTTGTAGAACAGAACCCAAAGCAGATGCGATGTCCATTCGGCATGCCAGGGTTCAAGAATCACCGCCGCCAGCAAAATGGCAAAACCACCGAACAGCATCTGCCAGGCGGTGACGTTGAGCAGATCGAGGCGATAACGACGACCGAATTTCTTCTGCCAGATCGAACCACCCGCCCAGGTCAAGCCGGACAACACGGCAAACAAAGAGGCACCAATAGCCAGATGCCCGCGCCACGGTGCGATCATGAAAAACAGCCCCATACCCGCAATGCCCAGCGCCAGCCATTGGCGGCGGGTCAAGCGTTCATGCAGCACCACATGCGCCATCAACATCAGCCACAGCGGCATGGTGAAGACGATCACCGCGGTCTCACCCGCCGCGCCGGTTTGCAACGCCCACATCATGAAACCGACAAAACCGGCGGTCTGCAAGAGTCCCAATGGAATGACGTAATGCATGGGCGGCGGTCTGAGCGATCGGCCCGTTGCAGGCAGCAAGAGCAGCAGCAACACGGCGGGAATGATCGTGCGCAAGGCTCCGAACCACAACGCTGCAATCTCGCTCAAACCGCCTTTCATCACCACCCAGTTGTAACCCCACAGCAAGCCGAGCAGCAGCAGGGCGACCAACGGCCAGAAATAGGGATGATGACGGACTGAACGCGGGGCGATAACCGCAGGAGAATCGTGAATAGAGGACATGAGTTGACCCAGAGTGTGGCCGTGCCGAAAAGCAAAAAGGGGCTGGAGCATAGCAGTCAGATTCGGGTTTCGCCGTGCATCTGCCTTGAAAAGTGTAGGCAGAGCCGCCATACATTCCCCACTTCGAGTTTTTTTCATTTTCAAACAAGAGGATGCCCATGTCCGATCTGCCTTATATTTTCGACGTTACCGCCGCAGAATTTCAGACCCGCGTCATCGATGCGTCTTTTCAGACGCCTGTACTTGTGGATTTCTGGGCGGAATGGTGCGGCCCTTGCCGGACGCTCAAGCCCATGCTCGAACAAATCACCGAAAGCTATGGCGGCAAATTGCAGCTCGCCAAGGTCAACACGGATGTCGAAGCGCAATTGGCCGGCCATTTCGGCATTCGCAGCCTGCCGACCGTGATGTTGGTCATCAATGGCGCGCCGGTGGATCAATTCATGGGGGCGTTGCCGGAAAGCCAGGTCCGTGAATTTCTGGAAAAACACATCGTTTCCGAGGTGCGGGCCCTGAGAAATCAGGCGCGCGAACAAGCCGACGCCGGTGCCATCGAACAGGCAATCGACCTGCTCAAGCAAGCCAATGCCATCGAACCAAATAATGCAGACGTTCTGATCGATTTGGCCGAAATCATAAGCAAGACGGGCGACCATGATCAGGCCATGCAGATCATCGATGCCCTGCCGATCGATGTCGCCACGCGCAAGGATGTCAAGGAACTCAAAGCCCGTATTCACCTGGCACAACATGCAGGAGATGGCCCGAGTGTCGAGGAACTGCAAGCGCGCATAGCCGCCGACGAAAACGATCTTGAAGCACGCGAACAGCTCGCCTCTCGTTGTGCCATGACACAGGATTATGAATGCGCCCTCGCCCAGTTCTTCGCCATCATGCAACGCGATCGCCAATACAAGGATGACGCCGGTCGTCGCGGCCTGCTCGACACCTTCGAGCTTCTTGGCTCGGATCACGCTCTCACCAAGATCTGGCGTCGCAAGATGTTCAGTCTGCTTCACTAAATGTAAATCGGCGGTACCGAAGTAAACTTGGAGACCGCATAAATCAAAACTAAAAAAGCCCGAGAAAACCTCGGGCTTTTATTATTTTCGACTAATCGAAACTGAACTTACGCATTCGGCTCCTTGCGAATTTCCTCTTCTGAAGAATCCGTGGCCGCCATCGCTTGAGGCTGAGCGCCTTCTTGAGACGCCTTCTCCATATCTGCTGCTTCATCGGATGCAGCTTTCGCCGTCGCCTCCGGCTTTTCCTCATCAACCGGCATCGGCTGAGACGCTTGCGCTTGAACAGAGGCAGGCCGGTCGGACACGGGTTCAGCGGCCACGACAGGCTCCACAGGTGTGGATTCGATGTTCGTATCCGTCTCGGACGCCTGCGCGCGTGATGTCCCCGAGGACTCCTGGATCGACTCGACCGGAGCGGCCGGAGATTCAACCTCGGCAACTGCGGACACATTAGGCTGTACGTCCGCCGACGCTTCATGGTTTACCGAATCGGCCACGCCTTCCGCCTCCAATGCGGCAGGGGCAGGAACCTCGTCTTGCTTGGCAGCCAGTGTGGCACTGGCTTGCGACCACGGAGAATCGTTCTTCGCTTCAACCGGCTGCGCAACAATCTGTTCAGCGACCGCTTCAGGGGCGGGCGTGGACGTTTCAACCGGCGATGCTTTCGCGGCCACCGGTGGTATTTCTTCCATCGTGTGAACGACAGGCTCCGATGCGACCTCAGGTGCCGCTTCTGCATCGACAGGGGTTTCTGCCGCAATTGCGGTATCCGCCGGTGCTTCGGCCTGCGATTCAACAACAGGATCAGAAGCGACTGATTGCGCTTTATTCGCTTCATCCGCCACTTTATCCTCGGGCTGAGGAGCAGCGACCTGGGCTTGGGCCTTTGTCGCTACGGCGGCGGCAACCACAACGGGCACCACCACATCATCCGCGAGCAACCCCAGGGCCGCATTCGGTGCCAGTTGGGCCGCCGGATCACGTTTGGCCGAAACGTTCAGAGGCAGCGCAGAAGGTGATGCCACCGGCGCCTTGAGCTGCTGCTCGATCAGGCTTTGCTCGTGTGCGGCAATCGGACGAACGGCCGGCTCGGATGAGCGGGGCTCGCGTTGACGGGCCGGGGTTTTTTCAGGTGATTTCGCTGAGCCCTTGCCTTCTCCAGTATCCGTGGTGACAACCGGTGCCTGGGCAGGCTGATTCTCCGAAACGGTGGCATTGACCTGGGCATCTCTTTGGCCTTCCGCCGGTTTTCTGCTGCGTGAACGGCGACGACGGTTGCTCGAACCTTCCGGCTTCGTGCCCTCTACCTTGTTTTCATCACGACGTTTGTCCTCTGTCCGTGCTTCCGGCTCGTTCGCCGGTGTTGCTGCACGAGGTGAACGATTAGGTGCCGCCCGATTATCGTCCTTCGCGCGCGGTGGACGGCTGGCGGACGCTTTCTTGGCTGGAGCCTGAGTGGCAGCCACTTCCGGTTCGGCCTGCTTTTCGCCCCCACCGAATATCTGACCGATCACACGCTTGAGCAATCCCAAGGCACTGGTATTGGCCGCGTTCGTGGTGGCCGCCGGAACAGTAGCCGCAACGGGCGCGCTGGCAGCAGCCTTGGGCTGTGGCGCGGGTTGAGCTGCCGGACGAATCGGTTCGATCGGCGCAATGGGACGTCGCGGCGCACGCTCCAGTTCGGGCAAGGCCACGGCAAGCGGTTCAATCAGGGCACGCGAGCTGGCCGGTGCTTCGGCAAGATCCGGACGACGTACACGTTCGATTTTAAAGTGCGGTGTCTCAAGGTTGATGTTGGGAATAATCAAGAGCTCGACCTGGTGGTTTAGCTCGATCTCGCGCAACTGCTCACGCTTCTCGTTGAGGAGATAAGTGCCCACATCGACCGGCACCTGGGCCACGACACGCCCGGTCTGATCCTTCATGGATTCATCAATCACCAAACGCAGGATCGACAGGGAAAGTGATTCAACCGAGCGAATGTGCCCCTGCCCCATGCAGCGCGGGCAGACGTGTTGCGCCGATTCTTCAAGAGATGAGGATAACCGCTGGCGTGACATTTCGAGCAGGCCGAACCGGGAAATGCGGCCCAGTTGCACCCGGGCACGATCCATCTTGAGGGCATCACGCAGGCGATTTTCGACTTCACGTTGATGCTTGGGCTGCCCCATGTCGATGAAGTCGATGACGACGAGCCCCCCCAAGTCCCGCAGGCGCAGTTGACGGGCGATCTCGTCGGCCGCTTCAAGATTCGTATTGAATGCCGTGTCTTCGATATCCTGACCTTTGGTGCTGCGCCCGGAGTTGATATCGACAGCAGTCAGGGCTTCGGCTACATCGAACACCAACTCGCCGCCGGAAGGCAGGGTGACCGTTCGCTCGTAGGCCGATTCGATCTGGGATTCGATCTGGTAACGCGTGAACAGCGGCGTACGGTCCTGATACAGATGAATCTTGTCCACGGAATCCGGAGAAACGAGATTCACGAAATCCAGCGCCTGCTGGTACATGTTGGGCTCGTCGATCAACACTTCGCCGATGTCGTTACGCATGTAATCGCGCAATGCACGAATGATCAGGTCGCTTTCCTGATAAATCAGGAACGGTGCCTTGCGGGACTCGGATTTTTTCAGAATGGCAACCCATACCTGTTGCAGGTAATCGAGATCCGATTGCAGCTCGGCGGGTTCACGTCCGACACCTGCCGTACGCACGATCAGCCCCATCCCTTCGGGCACGGTCAACTCGGACAGCGCCGCCTTGATCTCGGCACGATCGTCGCCTTCGATGCGACGGGATACGCCACCGGCGCGCGGATTGTTCGGCATCAGAACCAGATAACGGCCCGCCAGGCTGACGAACGTGGTGAGTGCTGCCCCTTTGTTGCCGCGCTCTTCCTTTTCGACCTGAACGATGATTTCCTGGCCTTCTTTCAACGCCGACTTGATGACCGGGCGCCCCTTGTCATCAACGGCCTCCGAATCAAAATAGCTGCGAGCGATTTCCTTGAAGGGCAGAAAGCCGTGGCGGTCTGCGCCGTAATTAACGAAAACCGCTTCGAGACTCGGCTCGATTCGCGTGATTAACGCTTTGTAAATATTGGATTTTTTCTGTTCGTGGCCAGGGGTTTCTATGTCAATGTCATAGAGCGTCTGTCCATCGACGAGCGCCACCCGAATCTCTTCGGCCTGGGTGGCATTGATTAGCATTCTTTTCATGGATTGATTCTCGAATAAAACGCCACCCGCGCAGCCATGCGGGCTGCGGCCAATCGGCCTTGAGCGGGAGCGTTAACATTGGGAGGAGAGATTGATGCGATTGTGGCTGCAGGTCGATTGGCATGAGATTAGCCGGGCGCGACGAACGATGACGGCGGTTTGAAACCGAAGCCGCCATCCAATCGTGGCCCGAGCAAGCCGTTGCACTGCGAAAACGCGGCACAACCTCATGGAGCAAAACCAGTGTCACCAGCCAGAACAGGCGCATAAATCCTTCAGGAAGATCGTAATTAATACGGAAACTGTTTGAAGCCGTTTCAAAACAACAGATTATCAAGGGCTTCGTGAACGAACCGCCGATCCGGCGGTCTGCCCGCTTCAGTCACCTGCCCCCATTGGTTTAGGGTAAGCAGAAAATCTGAAGTGGCGCGCTTGATTGCTCGAGCCGAACCTACACGCCATTTCGATGGAAAATTTCCACACCATCAAAATTGGACGGAAGCGGCCCGAGCCACTCAAAGCCCGAGGAGTGTAACACAACACCCATCACGTGATGCGCATAATAAATGCGATCGAAATACGCCATAATGTGCCGATGAAAACACTCCTCATGGCACCTGCCGGTCAGCCCATCGAAAAAAAACAATCCGTGCGTCGCGTCACCGTCGATGCGCACTATGCCGGCCAACGCATCGATAATTTCCTGCTGCGCGAATTGGGCGCGACGCATGGCGAGGTTCCGCGTTCCCTGATTTACCGCATTCTGCGTACCGGAGAAGTCCGTGTGAACAGCCAACGCGCCAAGCCGACCACCCGGCTCGCGACGGGTGATGAGGTCCGCATCCCACCACTCAAGCTGCAAAGCGCCGCACCGGAATCGGCGGGCGTGATCTCACCGAACTGGCTCGCACGCGCTGCGGATATGATCGTGTACGAAGACGAAGCCCTGCTGGCCGTCAACAAACCCGCCGGCCTTGCCGTCCATGGCGGTTCGAACATCCCTTTTGGCCTGATCGAACTCATGCGCCAACACACGGGACTGGGCGAAAAACTCGAGCTGGCCCATCGCATTGACCGCGATACCAGCGGCCTGCTGATTCTGGCCAAGACCCGCGCCGCGCTGCATTCGCTACAAACCCAGTTCCGGCCGGAAGGCCATGCCGAAAAGCAGTATCTGGCCATCGTGCACGGTCATTGGCCGGACAAACTCAAACGCGTCGATGCACCGTTGGAAAAGTGGCAGGGCGAAGGTGAATCGCATCGGGTGCAGGTCAACCCGCGGGGCAAGGAAGCCGTGACCCATTTCGCCGTGCTGGCCGCCAACAAAAATGCCACCCTGCTACGGGCACAACTTGAAACCGGACGCACACACCAGATTCGCGTGCACACCGCGCACGAGAACCACCCGATCATCGGCGATGAAAAATACGGTCAACGGGAATGGGACAAACGACTCTTTCCATCCACTGGCGCCTCGGCCCGACGCCGCCCGCCTCTGCTGCTGCACGCCTATCGCCTGATGCTGACGCATCCGCAAACAGAGCAACCACTGCAGTTGACAGCCCCGATCCCGAATAAATGGCGTTCGCTGGCACAACAACTCAACCTAACGCTGCCGGAACACGACCCGACATGAAGCACACCCTACCTCCACCCCAACTGATCATTTTTGACTGGGACGGCACACTGGTTCAATCCACCGGCCACATTGTGCACAGCTTCGAGATGGCCATCGCGCACAGTAATCTGCCGCCGCTGGCGCCCGAGACGATACAAAGCATCATCGGCCTCGGTCTGGTCGAGGCGTGCCAGACGCTCTATCCAAACCTTTCACTTGAGCAGGCACAGGCGCTGGGAAAAACCTACCAGCAGTTCTATTTCAGCCGAACCGGTACCCTTGAAACCTATGCCGGGGCGGCAACCCTGCTGAATGATCTGCGTGAAGCGGGCTGCTGGTTGGCCATTGCCACCGGAAAATCGAACAGGGGCCTGCACGAAGCACTTGAAGAAACCGGTCTGGGTCACTACTTTCTTGGTACACGAACAGCCGAGCAAACCGCTTCCAAACCATCACCCTTGATGCTGATGGAACTGCTGGACGAATTCGGGCTGGAACCGGCGCAGGCCTGGATGATCGGCGATACTGACTTTGATTTACTGATGGCACACAATGCGGGCTGCGTCCCCATCGCCATCACCCATGGCGCACACGAAATCGAGCGCCTTCACGCCGCCAAACCGGCCGCCGTCATTCATGATCTGCCCAGCCTGTTGCCGCTGTACCAGTCCGCCACCGCTCAAAAAGTGAGCCAGAATAAAGTGAGTATGAACGAATGAGCACCGCCCAGCCGCCACATGATGATCTGCGCATCGAACCCAATCTCGGCGCAGCATCCGCACAACACACGAACACATCTGAAAAAAATGCGGCGGGTGATGACGCCTGGGCGCGCGAGGCATTACTCGATCTTGCCCGCCAAGGCCTGAAGGAACAACGCAGCGCACGCCGTTGGCGGGTGTTTTTCCGGCTGATCAGCTTCGCGTTGGTGATCTGGATCATTGCCTGGATTTCTTTCAGCAGCGATTTGGACGATGGCAAAGGTCTTGTCATCAAGGAACCCTCGGCGGGCATCATCGATATCAGCGGTGTGATTGCCGCAGGGCAGGAAGCCTCCGCGGAGGAAATCATCCCCGTACTGGAAAAGGCATTCAAGAACAAACAGATCAAGGGCATTGTTCTGCGCATGAACACGCCGGGCGGCAGCCCCGTCCAGTCCGGCGAAATCTTTGATGCGATTATGCGACTGCGCAATCAATACCCTGCCAAACCGGTGTACGCCGTCGTCGAGGATGTATGCGCTTCCGGCGGTTATTACATTGCAGCCGCAGCCGACAAAATTTATGCAAATCAGGCATCACTCGTCGGTTCGATCGGTGTGCGGATGGACAGCTTCGGATTCGTGGATGCCATGCACAAACTGGGCATTGAAAGCCGTCTTTTGACTGCGGGTGCAAACAAGGCCATGCTCGATCCGTTCTCTCCGGAGAATCCCGCCCAGGTGCAATACATGCAGAACCTGCTCGATCAGGTACATCAACAGTTCATCGATGCCGTCAAAAAAGGCCGGGGCAAACGACTCGCCAACGACCCCGACCTGTTCTCCGGTCTGATCTACACCGGCGCGCAGGCACAGAAGAACGGACTGATCGACGGCCTGGGCACGGTACGCAGCGTGGTTCGAGATGAATTGCACCTCAAAAACGAAGTCAACCTTACGCCAAGCAAGAGCCCATTCGAAGAACTTCTGGGCAAAACCAGTACACAGATCAGCCAGTCGCTGACGAGCCTCTGGGCGGCGAATTTAGGCCCTAAACTATTGCCTTAGGCCGCGATCTTGGGATTTGGCTCAGCACACATAGAATGACAGACATGGTCGATCAAATTACCCCCACTGAAACAGAGTCCATACCGGAGGCTATTGTCGCCGAGCCACCGATGTATCAGGTGATTCTACTCAACGACGACTTCACGCCGATGGATTTCGTCGTCCGCATTCTGGTTGAATTGTTTTACCTGTCGACCGAACAGGCTGAACGCGTTATGTTAGAGGTTCATCATAAAGGTCGAGGCGTCTGCGGCCTGTTTACGCGGGAAATCGCCGAAACCCGTGTCGCGCAGGTCAATCAGGTCGCGCGCCAGAATGAACATCCGCTCTTGTGCGTGATGGAACCGGCACCCCAGTAACCCATGGGATCAGATAGGAGTTCTCCGTGTTAAGCAAAGCCTTGGAAACCACCATCAGCCGCGTATTTGACCGATCCCGGCGTCAAAGATACGAGTTTGTCACCTTAGAAGCGCTCACCCATGCCCTGCTCGAGGACCCGGACGCACGCGCCGTGCTGGAAGGCTGCAATGCCAACATCTCGCAACTGGCCGTCGACCTGGAAAACCACATTCGCCACACCACACCGCGCATCCCGGAAAATGACGCCCGTGAAACACAGCCCACGCTCGGCTTTCAGCGCGTACTACAACGTGCCGTCATGCAGGTACAGTCCGCTCAACGGAACGAAGTATCCGGCGCGCATGTCTTGGCGGCATTGTTCGCCGAGCAGGATTCACATACGGTGCATTTGCTGCACAAGGCCGGTGTGACGCGCCTGGATGTGATCAATTTCATCTCGCATGGCCTGACTCAAGATGAACCGGCAGCCAATGAAGCACCAGCCGAAAAAGAACGCGAAAAGCCCGAAGTCACCGATGAGAACAGCTTCGAAAACTTCGTCATCAATCTCAATCAGCTTGCCCGCGACGGCAAGATCGACCCGCTGATCGGACGCGCCCCTGAAATCGAACGGGTACAGCAGATCTTGTGTCGGCGACGGAAAAACAATCCACTACTGGTCGGCGAGGCCGGTGTCGGTAAAACAGCTCTGGCCGAAGGTCTCGCACGCAAAATTGTTGAAGGCGAAGTGCCTGAAACCCTCAAGGATGCGGTGGTCTATTCGCTCGACCTCGGTTCTCTGGTCGCTGGCACAAAATATCGCGGTGATTTTGAAAAGCGGCTTAAGGTTGTCCTGAAAAGGATCAAATCATTGCCGAATGCCATTCTGTTCATCGATGAGATTCACACCCTGATCGGTGCCGGTTCCGCCTCCGGTGGCTCCATGGATGCATCCAACCTGATCAAGCCCGCGCTTGCTAACGGGGACTTGCGTTGCATCGGCTCCACGACCCACCAGGAATACCGGGCAATCTTCGAAAAGGATGCCGCCCTTACCCGCCGCTTCCAGAAACTGGATGTCCCCGAACCCAGCGAGCATGAAGCCATCGCCATTCTGCAGGGGCTGCGCAGCGGCTATGAAAAACACCATGGCGTTTCGTATACCGATGATGCACTGGAGGCCGCCGTCCGACTTTCCAATCGTCACATATCCGATCGTCATTTGCCGGACAAGGCTATTGACGTCATCGATGAGGCCGGAGCGCAACATCGCCTGATAGAACCGGCACCGGAGAGCAATCTGATTACGGCCACTGAAATTGAGCGCGTCGTCGCCAAGATCGCCCGCATTCCGGAACGCAGCGTGTCCACATCCGATCGTGAAGTGCTGCGCCACCTGGATCGAAACCTCAACATGGTGGTGTTCGGTCAGGAAGACGCCATCGAACAGATCACGACATCCATTCGTATGGCGCGCTCCGGATTGCGTACGGCAGACAAGCCCATCGGTTCCTACCTTTTTGCCGGCCCGACCGGCGTGGGCAAAACGGAAGTCAGCAAACAGCTTGCCCGCCTGCTCGGCATCAAGCTCGTGCGTTTTGACATGTCCGAATACATGGAACGGCACAGCGTATCGCGCTTGATCGGCGCGCCGCCGGGCTATGTTGGTTTCGACGAAGGCGGCCTGCTCACCGAGGCCATCAACAAGACGCCCCATGCCGTATTGCTACTCGATGAAATCGAAAAAGCGCATCCGGATGTGTTCAACGTCCTGCTTCAGGTAATGGATAACGGCGCGTTGACAGACACGAATGGCCGCAAAGTAGACTTCCGGCACGTCATTCTCATCATGACCTCCAACATGGGTGCCGAAATGCTGGCGCGCAACAGCATGGGCTTCGTCACTCAGGACCACAGCCCGGACGGCATGGACGCGATCAAGCGTGGTTTCACCCCTGAGTTCCGCAACCGGCTGGACGCCATCGTCCAGTTCAAGGCATTGGCTCCGCGGCAAATCGCCAACGTGGTCGACAAGTTGCTGCTTGAACTGGAGCAGCAGCTCGAAGAGAAGAAAGTCCGTTTGGTTGTCGACGATGAAGTTCGCCAATGGCTGGGACGGGAAGGCTATGACGCTGTCCTGGGCGCGCGACCGATGGCACGTCTGATTCAGGAAAAAATCAAACGTCCGTTAGCAGAAGAGTTGCTGTTTGGCGAACTGGCCGAGCGTGGCGGCACCGTCCGGTTCTCACTCGATGAGGCAGGTGTCCCCTCACTGACCATCCAGCCCGCGGAAGAAGCGTTAACCGCGGAATCTCCCGGCTAAAACGGCCAGAGCAATACGAAGGGAGATTGTGCCGGGGGCACGCAAGTTGGGTGGAAACTCTCACCGCACAAATCCTTCCCCCGCCCAAGCGATGGGCGGGCGAGGAACAAAAAGCGCGAACGGAAGTCGAATTCGGGATTAGCGCGCGCGGAACGAGATCCGACCCTTGGTCAGATCATAAGGTGTCAGCTGAACCGTAACCTTGTCACCCGTGAGAATACGGATGTAGTTTTTACGCATACGCCCGGAAATGTGAGCCGTGACAACGTGGCCATTTTCCAACTCGACGCGGAACATGGTATTGGGCAAGGTGTCCACAACGGTGCCTTGCATTTCGATGTAATCTTCTTTTGCCATAAATCCAGCATGTTTCAAAGTGGGCGCAAATTATCAAGCAAAAAGCGTTCAGCTCCAAGCCTTTATTTCAAAAAAACCACATTGTGGCCCGATAACGTGCTCAATAAAATCATCAAAAATACAACAGGAAAAACATGAATCTGATCGAGTTTCTTATTCAGAGACAATCCACGCCCGCCAAATACCTGATCGAACCCGCACCTTCCCATGAAGAATTGCAACAACTCGTGGCCGCGGCACAAAGCGCACCGGATCACGGCGCCCTCAAACCCTGGCGGTTTCTGGTCATTTCAGGATCGGCTCGGTACGCGCTTGGCGAACTGTTTGTGCGGGCACTGCTGCAAAGAGCGCCACATACAGAACCTGATCTGCTGGAACGTGAACGCGAGCGGGCCCTGCGTGCGCCCATGCTGGTTGCGGCCATTGCCCGATTGGATCATGCGCATCCCAAGGTACCGGCTACCGAGCAACTGATTGCCGCGGCGATCGCGACGCATCAGTTGATGCTCGCCGCCAACCATCTGGGCTATGGCACCATCTGGCTCACCGGCGGCCGGGTCTATGATCGGCAGGTGATGTCCGGGTTGGGCCTGGCACCCGAAGAAGAACTCATCGGCCTGATCAATATCGGCACCGTCGCCGACACAGCATCACCAAGACAACCCCAACGGCGCAAATCAGACATCACCTACTGGCAGGGCGAATAATCAAGGTGCGCGGGTGACGATGCGGTCGTATCCATCACCTGCGGCAATGGCGTGTGTTTGTTCTACCGACCAATAGCCTTTTGGATTATTGAACGTCTGCATGTACAGCTGCTCATTGAGCCCCGGTCGCTCACGGATATCGATTTTCCACAGCAGATGGGCAATCCCCCGCACAGCCCCCATGGCCAAAAAGGACAACTGCTTCTCACCGGCCTCTGGTGGATAAAGCCGACGAAAACCAACACCTTCGTAGGAGTTATAAATCCGGATAACCAACTCTTTGCCCGGCTCGATCTTCTCCACCCGCCATACGCCCCATCCCAGCGCATTAACGACCGCAACGATGCCGTGCACCCAGTCGCTCACATCCTGACACATGGGTTTGATCATCTGATCCCAAGCATCGCTTTCCATGATGCCACCTAAGGTATTGAACGCGCACACGTGCCCCGCCAAAACAAAAGACTCGCGCGCCATATCCGATGGCACACCAATCGCCACCATGCGTCGATACACTTCATAACTGATGAAGTTGTAATAATCGGCATAGTGAATGGTCAAAGCCACACCAAAAGCGAGAATCAGTCCATTGCCCCCCTCGGACGCAGGCTTGCCGATCAGCGGCATACCGCCGACCGCCTCGATAATCGCCTGTTCATCCACGCCCGTACTCATGGGCGCGCATTCGGGGAAATCGAACCGGGCCGGGGCATCTGTCATCGTTTCCGAATTCTTGATGAATGG
>JACDJB010002472.1_pt1 | contig 13246 bp, 10 predicted proteins | sample 7454121 | NCBI WGS metagenome assembly JACDJB01 (sample SAMN14253290, study PRJNA609438) | sludge metagenome | isolation source: sludge after 25d culture with pyrite | collected 2018-12-20 | reverse complement strand
TTAGACGATTACACGAAGCTTTACGGAGAGATGGAGGATTTTTAACATCCGCTCCGTGCATTATGACTTACAGACTGTTCAGACTCATTTGAACAGTCTTTTTTTTGGATTACTTTGCAGCCGGAATGAGTAAAAAAGGAAAAACATTAATTATTGTTATGGGACCTACCGCCATTGGCAAAACAAAAATTGCCATACAGGTGGCAAAGCATTTTAACACGGAGATTGTTTCGGCAGACTCAAGGCAGTTCTACCGTGAATTGAATATCGGCACTGCCGTTCCGCCGGCTGAGGAGCTGCGCAGTGTGAAACACCACTTCATCCACTCCCATTCCGTTCACGACAGCATGAATGTCAGTCGCTTTGAGTCCGAAGCATTAAAATTACTGGAAATCCTGTTTATGAAACATCAAGTTGTTGTGATGACGGGTGGTTCCATGCTATATATTGATGCTGTTTGCTACGGCATTGATGACCTGCCGGATGTGGATGCCGAAGTGAGGCAAAACCTGACGGCTCGTTTGCAGGAAGAGGGTATTGAGAGTCTGCGCCGGCAACTGAAAATGCTTGACCCGGATTACTATGAAACGGTAGATTTAAAAAACCATGCCCGGATCATTCACGCACTGGAAATATGCCTGATGACGGGCAAACCCTACTCTTCATTTCTTACTGCCCCGAAAAAGGAAAGACCTTTCTCCATCGTGAAAATCGGCTTAGACCGCGACCGTGCAGCGTTGCACCGTGAGATTAACCGCCGGACAGACAAAATGATTGAAGCAGGACTGGAGAAGGAAGCCCGCGGGTTGTATCCGCTGAAGCACCTTGCTCCCCTGAAAACTGTGGGATACCGGGAATTTTTCACTTATTTTGAAGGAACGGTTTCAAAAGAGGAAGCGATCAGGCTGATTAAGCGAAATACCCGGAGATATGCCCGCCGCCAGCTCACCTGGTTCAGAAATGACACTGCAATAAAGTGGTTTCATCCCGATGAAAGCGTGCAGATTATTGAATATCTTGAAAATCAATTGAGAGAAAAATGAAGAATCCGGAAACTTTTATTGTGCGTGTTTACGGCATTATTTTAAATGCAGAGCATGAAGTGCTGCTCACCGACGAGTTTCAGCTGAACAGAAAAATGACCAAATTCCCGGGCGGCGGATTAGAGTATGGCGAAGGAACCATCGACTGTCTGAGGCGCGAGATTCATGAGGAGTGCAACGGGCAGGAGCTGAAAAATATCCGTCACTTTTACACCACCGACTTTTTTCAGCAGGCGTTTTTTTTTGAAAAACAGCAGATTATCAGTATTTACTACCTTGCCGAGCTGAAAACTCCGGTTCGTTTTACCATTTCGCGCAAGCAGTTTGATTTTGAAAAAATGGAAAACGGCAGTCAGAGTTTCCGGTGGATTAAATTAAATGAGCTGAAAGAAGGCGATTTATCGTTCCCGATTGATAAATTTGTAGCCGGCAAACTAAAAAGCGAGAATTTTGAAAACGGTTAAAATCATCGGAACAGCTTTCCCTTTCAGGGGGGGTCTGGCGTCATACAACGAACGTCTTGCCGCCGAATTCCAAAAAGAGGGCTGCAACGTGAGCATCGAAACTTTCACGCTGCAATACCCCAAACTGCTTTTCCCGGGAAAATCTCAGTATGCTGACGGAAAAGCGCCGGAAAATCTAAAAATTACGCGAAGCATCAACTCCATAAATCCTTTCAACTGGATTAAAACAGGCAACAGAATCAGAAAAGAGAAGCCGGAAATAGTGATTATCAAATATTGGCTGCCGTTTATGGCGCCCTGCTTCGGAACCATTGCCGGGCGAATCAGAAAAAATGGCTATTCCCGAATTATCTGTATTGCCGACAATATTATTCCGCACGAAAAAAGAGCCGGCGACCGGTTGCTGACCCGCTATTTTCTCAGACGAATTGACGGGGTGATTGCCCAGTCGAAAAGTGTGGCTGAGGATGTGTTCCGGTTCACGGATAAATTGCCGGTTAAACTGAGTCCCCACCCACTTTTTGACAACTTCGGCGAGCCGGTTGAAAGGACGCAGGCGCTGAAGCGGCTCAAATTAGACCCAAATTTCAGCTATGTGCTTTTCTTCGGTTTCATCCGCGACTACAAAGGGCTTGATCTTTTGCTGAAAGCATTTGCAGATGTACGAATCCGGGAAATGCCTGTGAAATTGATTGTTGCCGGCGAATTTTATACCGACGAAAAGCCTTATATGCAGCTCATCGAAAAATTGCAGTTGCAGGAAAAAGTGGTTTTACACACCCGTTTTATCGGGAATGATGAAGTTGCCACCTTTTTCGGTGCAGCCGACATTGTTGCACAACCCTACAAACACGCCACGCAGAGCGGTGTAACCCAGATTTCCTATCATTTTGACAAGCCCATGTTAGTTACCAATGTGGGCGGACTTCCAGAAATTATTCCGCACAATGTGGTGGGTTACGTTACTGAACCGGACGAGCAGCAGGTTGCAGATGCACTGCTCGATTTTTTTACCGCCGGCAAAAAAGGTATTTTTGAAGCAAACGTGCGCACGGAAAAGAAAAAATTTCTGTGGTCGGGCATGACGTCAGCAGTTATTGAAATGTTTAACAAAATTCAACACAATGATAATCAGGAGTAGAGCGCCCCTGCGTATAGGTTTTGCAGGGGGCGGAACCGATGTCTCCCCCTATTCCGACCTGTTTGGCGGAGCGGTTCTGAATGCTACAATTAATATGTATGCCTATGCCACCATCATACCGCGAAATGATGACAAAATCATCATTTATGCCGCCGACAAAAAAAAGAGCGCCGAATTTGTCTCGGCTGAGCAACTGCCCTATGACGGCGAACTGGACTTAGCAAAGGCGGTTTACAATCAGATTGTCAAAAGATACGGTACCGGAAAACTCTCCTTCGAAATCATAACTTATGTGGATGCGCCGCCCGGCTCGGGGTTGGGGTCTTCGTCAACGCTTGTTGCTGCCATCACCGGCGCTTTTGTGGAGTGGCTCAACCTGCCCCTTGGCGAATATGACATTGCGCACCTTGCCTACACTGCGGAAAGAGTTGATCTGAAATTTGCCGGCGGAAAACAGGACCAGTATGCAGCAACTTTCGGCGGATTTAACTTTATGGAATTTTATGATAATGAGAAAGTTATCGTAAACCCGCTACGCATCCGTAGTAACATAATCAATGAACTGACACACAACATTGTACTTTACCACACCGGAACAAGCCGTCTCTCGTCCGTAATTATTGAAGAGCAGCAAAGCAATATCCATAACAAAAAGGAGGAGTCTATCGAAGCGATGCACCAGACCAAAAAGATGGCTGTTTTGATGAAGGAGGCAATCTTGAAGGGCGATCTGGATCAAATCGGAAGAATTATGATGGAGGCATGGGAGTACAAGAAAAAAATGGCAGGCGGCATCTCCAACAAAGAGCTGGACAAATTGTATAATATTGCCATCGGGGCAGGCGCTACCGGCGGAAAAATCAGCGGCGCCGGCGGTGGCGGATATATGTTTTTTTACTGCCCCGGAAACACACGCCATAATGTGATTGAAGAGCTGAAAAAAACGGGCGGAATGATTCAGCCTTTCCAGTTTACAAAAGCCGGACTGAACAGCTGGAGCATCTGATAAACAACACTTTCGTTATGAACAGAACTCAGGACATACAAACCCCAACAGACTATTGTTGCACCGAAGCGATTATCCTTGCCGGTGGAATGGGAACGCGCCTGAAAAGCGAAATTCAGGATGTGCCCAAACCCATGGCAGAAATCAACGGAAAACCATTTATGGAATATCTGATTCGTTATCTGAAAAACAACGGCATCACTCACGTTATTCTGAGCGTTGGCTACAAGGCGGAAATCATAGAAAACCATTTTGGAAACAGCTTTGACGGCATCGCCATCAGCTATTCGCGCGAAACTACCCCTTTGGGAACCGGCGGCGGCGTCCTTTTGGCAATGCAGCAGGCAAAAACCGAAAATATCGTTTTAGTGAATGGCGACACACTTTTTGATGTTCCGCTGAAAGAGTTAGCCGGTTTTCATGCACAAAACAACGCAACAGTTTCCATTGCACTGAAAAAAATTGACGACACGACACGCTACGGAACCATTGAAATTGACAAAAACGGCAGAATCACCGCATTTCGGGAAAAAACCGGCGGACATGGCGGCGGACTGATTAGCGGCGGAACATATATCATTTCCAAAAAAAAGTTTTTGGAATTCGAACTTCCCTCACGCTTCTCCCTTGAAAAAGATTTTCTTGAAAAGTTTTACGAAAAAGAGTATTTTTGGGGGTTGGAATTCAACGGATATTTTATTGACATCGGCACACCCATGGCATACAGGCAGGCACAAACCGATTTTTTAAACATCACATAAAAACAGTTAGGAGAAAATAAATTGCAGCATTTCACCAAAGCTGAAATACGACAAATTGAAGACCGCTATCAGGATTTTTTGAAGGTTGTCAAAAACAAATTTGATGATGAGCGGTTAGCAAGGATTCAGAAATCTTTCCAGTTTGCCAATGCAGCTCATGACGGCATCAAAAGAAAATCGGGCGAACCTTATATCATTCATTCCATAGCAGTTGCCCATATCGTTGCCAGCGAATTAGGTTTGGGCGCAACTTCCATTTGTGCCGCCATTTTGCATGATGTGGTTGAAGATACCGAGTATTCCATCACCGACATTGAAAATATGTTCGGAAAAAAAGTTGCGCGGATTGTTGACGGGCTGACCAAACTCTCAGGCGATTTTGACTTGCGCCAGGCGCTCACCCTTCGTAAAATGCTGATGACCATTTCGGAAGATGTACGGGTAATTCTCATAAAAATTGCTGACCGGCTGCACAACATGCAGACGTTAGATTCCATGCCACAGCACAAAAAGATTAAAATTGCCGGAGAGACACTTTTCCTGTACGTTCCGCTGGCTCACCGCTTAGGATTATATGCCATCAAAAGTCAGCTCGAAGAGCTTAGCTTTAAATATAAACATCCCGAAGAGTACAATAAAATTCTGCTTATGCTCCACAATCAGGAGGAGAAGCGAAACTATCTGGTAAATGAATTTATTCGCCCGATAAAGGAAAAACTCGATGAAGAGAACATTGAGAGTACCGTTACGAACCGGCTCAAATCCACCTATTCCATCTGGCAGAAAATGCGGAACAAAGGAGTGGCTTTCAATGAAATATACGATATTCTTGCAGTTCGGATTATCATTAAGGCAAAACCGGACATTTCGGAAAAACGGCAGTGCTTCGATGTACTCTCTCTGGTTACTGATATTTATAAGCCAAAACCCGACCGCATTCGCGACTGGATCACAACGCCCAAAGTTAACGGATATGAATCGCTGCACGTAACCGTGATGGGTCCGCAAGGAAATTGGGTGGAGGTGCAGATTCGTACTGAACGCATGGATGAAGTGGCTGAACACGGCTTCGCCGCTCACTACCGGTACAAAGACATCACCACATTTGAAAAAGAGCTGGATATCTGGATTGAGCGTATCAGGGAGCAGCTTCGCACAGCCGATTCCGACACCTTCGAGTTTTTGGACGATTTCAAGCTCAACCTTTTCACCACGGAAATCAACGTTTTTACCCCAAGAGGGGATATGATTACGCTGCCTCAGGGTTCAACGGTTATCGACCTTGCCTACGAAATTCACACCGAACTGGGGAACAAATGTATTGGCGCAAAAGCAAACCTGAGGTTGGTTCCCATCAGTCACGTACTTGAAAACGGCGATCAGGTTGAAATCCTTTCGTCTGAAAATCAGACTCCAAAGCTGGAGTGGCTCCAGTTTGCTACAACCGCCAAAGCGCGCTCAAAAATTAAAAATGCCTTTAAACTGCAACGGAAGCAGCATGTGGAAAAAGGCAAAGAGATGGTGGAAGAGGCAATGCATGAAGCGGATGCGCCAATCACTGCCAACAACCTGAAAAAAATTGTTGCACATTTCAATCTGAACAACAAGGAACAACTCTACTCCGATGTAGGCATGGGTTTTCTCGATCTGGACGAGCTTCCGGAAATATTGGGGAAAAAATCACCCAATAAATTAGTTAAATACTGGAACATTTCATTCAGTCGGAAAAAAAAGGATGAATCATCGGATGACGGTAATGCTAATGTTGAAGAAACTGATGAAATTGAAACGGAAGTGGATGATGAAGCGGAAGACCAAACTGAAGAAACAGATTTACATTACAAAATCGACAAGCGTAAACCTTTTATACTCAAGGAGGCGCAGGACAATATCTCTTTTTCACTCGCAAAATGCTGCAACCCCATCCCCGGCGACAAAGTAATCGGCTACCTTTCAACCGATGACCATGTAACCATCCACAAGACCGGATGCAAGGAGATTGAGAAGTTTCTCTCCAGCCACGGAAATAGAGTCATTGCCGTGGAGTGGACAAAGTTTAAAAAGCAATCCTATCTCACGCGGCTGCGGCTCGAAGGCCTCGACCGTATCGGAATTGCAAGCGAAGTAACAAACATGATTTCCAAGCAGCACAGTATCAATATGCGCTCGCTCAAATTAGATGCACACGAAGGTATTTTCAAAGGCGACCTTTTTCTCTATATCCACAACGCCGACGACCTGCACCTGCTCATCTCACGGTTAGCAAAAATCAAGGGGATTGAGCGCGTTTCAAGAGACGAAAATTTAACCGAGTAATTTAAAACTGTTCTAAATAAGAAAATTTTTCTATTTTTATCCCTTGATTTAAAAATGTTAAGTGATGGAAAGCTATAAAACAAGGGATACTGTCAAAAATATTTTCACAGAATATCTCGAAAAAAACGGACATCGCAAAACATCGGAGCGGTTTGCCATTCTCGAAGAGATTTATCTGCAAAATGACCATTTCGATGTTGACACCCTGTACAGACTGATGAAAAATAAAAATTATCAGGTGAGCCGGGCTACCCTGTATAACACCATAGATTTGCTTTTGGACAGCAAGCTGATTGTCAGGCATCAGTTTGGGAAAAATATTACCCACTACGAAAAAACGTTTGCCACGGCACAGCACGATCACATGATTGACACGGTCAGCGGTAAGATTTTTGAGTTTTTTGACCCGCGGATCAAAGAGATTATTGAAGATGCATGTCTGAAAAATAATTTCAAGCACAGCCACCACACCTTATACATTTATGGCGAAACTTTGGATAAGCAGTAAAATTCATTTTTACTTAATCATAAAATCGGTGCTGATTTTCAAAAAGTTTTACGCATTTACACACAAAATAGACTATTTTTAAACACTGTATAAAAACACCATACAGAGATTTCCAAAAAGAGTTCTTTTATGGTTTCATTCTTAAAATTAATTTTTAAAACCAAAAATGAAAGCAGACGTTTTGTTAGGCTTGCAATGGGGCGACGAGGGAAAAGGAAAAATTGTGGATGTTCTGACTCCCGAATATGATGTAATTGCCAGATTTCAGGGCGGTCCCAATGCCGGTCACACCCTGGAATTCAACAATATCAAGCAGGTACTTCACACCATTCCTTCGGGAATTTTTCGTGAAAATAAAATCAACATCATCGGAAACGGAGTGGTGATTGATCCCGTAATTTTCAAAAAGGAGATTGAAAATATCAGAAAAATCGGTGTGGAACTATCCAAAAACCTGTACATCTCCACAAAAGCTCATCTGATTTTACCCACGCATAAAATTCTTGATGCTGCATCGGAGCAGAAAAAGGGAGAGACAAAAATCGGCTCAACGCTCAAGGGAATTGGACCTACGTACCGGGATAAAATCGGACGGGAAGGACTTCGCGTGGGCGACCTGTTTACTGATTTTGAAAGCAAATACCGGGACCGCATCAAAAATCATGAAACGATGCTGTCGGAATATTACAGATACGATTTCAGAAAAACGCTTGCTGAGTATGAAAAGGAGTGGTTTGAGGGAATAGAAGTTTTGAAATCTTTTCAAATCACAGATACAGAATATCTTGTGAATGAATCCCTGGACAGCGGAAAATCTGTTCTGGCTGAGGGGGCACAAGGTACGCTGTTGGATATCGATTTTGGTTCCTATCCGTTTGTTACCAGCTCCAGCACAATTTGCGCCGGCGCCTGCACCGGATTGGGAATTGCCCCGGGAAAAATCGGAAAAGTTTACGGAATTTTCAAAGCCTACTGCACCCGCGTGGGCATGGGACCATTCCCTACTGAACTGAACGATGCCACCGGCGAACTGCTTCGCAAAGCCGGAAACGAATTTGGCTCAACAACAGGAAGACCCCGCCGCTGTGGCTGGTTAGACCTGGTTGCGCTTAAATATGCAGTGATGCTGAATGGCGTAACTGAGCTGATTATGATGAAGGCGGATGTACTCGATTCGTTCAAAACCATTAAAATTTGTACCGAATATGAGGCAAACGGAGAAAAGCTGAATCATTTTCCCTATGAGCTTACTCCCGGACTACAACCCGTTTACAGAGAGCTACCCGGATGGAACAGAAATCTCACCAATGTAAAAACTGAAGAAGATTTTCCACAGGAGCTGAAAGATTATATCCAATTCATTGAAGAAGAGATTGGAATTCCGGTTACCATTGTTTCGGTCGGACCGAACCGTGCGCAAACCATTATACTGAAACAGGCAGAATAGCATAACGCCCCGGCGGGCAATAATTCTCCCGTTTCCACAACTTATTTTCAGTTTAATTTTTTCAGAAACAGAAGATGCCGTTAACAACCAACTGGGGACTTTACACAGATTTCTATGAGCTGACCATGGCTCAGGGCTATTTCTACAGCGGGAAAAAGGATGATACTGCCGTTTTTAACTACTTTTTCCGCAGCAACCCGTTTAAAGGCGGATTTACCGTATTTGCCGGACTTCAGGATTTTCTGAAAATGCTGACTGAATTCAAGTTCTCCGGGGAGGATATTGAATTTTTGAGAAAAAACGGATTTGGCGGGGAGTTTCTCAATTTTCTTGCCGGATTTAAGTTCTCCGGTAATATTATGAGCGTCAGAGAGGGTGAAATTATCTTCCCGAACGTTCCTGCCGTGCAGGTTGAAGGAAACATTATTGAATGCCAGCTCATTGAAAGCATGTTGCTGAACATTCTCAATTTTGAATCGCTCATTGCCACCAAGGCATTCAGAATCAGTCTTGTGGCAGAAGGCAGACCTTTTGTGGATTTTGGACTTCGCCGTGCACAGGGGTTGGGATCGCTTCATGCAACGCGCGCCACCATCATCGGGGGAGCAGCGGGTACTTCCAACGTACTTGCAGGCAAAATCTTCGGAATTCCCGTCTCGGGAACAATGGCACACTCCTGGGTTCAAAGTTTCGACAGCGAACTGGAAGCTTTTCGTGCCTATGCAGAAATAAATCCCGACAATACGGTGCTGCTTGTGGACACCTACGATACCCTGCGCTCTGGCGTACCCAACACGATTATTGTGGCGCATGAACTGGAGAAAAAGGGCTACCGGCTGAAAGCAATCCGCCTTGACAGCGGCGACCTCGCATACCTGAGCAAAAGAGCGCGAAAAATGTTGGATGATGCCGGTCTGGAATATATTGAAATCGTGGTTTCCAACCAGTTAGATGAGCACGTTGTAAAAAGTTTGCTACAGGATCAGTCGGCTCCGATAGACTCCTTCGGAATCGGCACCGAACTGATTACCGGGAAAAAAGATGCGGCGTTAGATGGAATATACAAGCTTGTGGAGGTCAACGGAATGCCCAAAATGAAATTTTCCGACAATATCGAAAAAGAGACTCTTCCCTGCAAAAAGCAGATTTATCGCTGCACCGACAGTCAGGGAATGTTTCTCAGGGATGCGCTGCTGATTGCGGACGAACCGCCTGAAAAAGCGGATAAAATTTATCATCCGCTCCACTCGGAACGGTGCAAAGATATTGGAAGATTGCAAAAAGAACCGCTTCTGCGCGATGTTGTGCAAAACGGAAAAATAATTCTGAAGAATAAAAATCCCGAGGAAATTCACAACTATCTGCTTCGCCGGTCAGCTTCGCTTCCCGATGAGCACAAGCGCTTTATCAGTCCGCACCTATACAGTGTCGGCATTTCCGGAAAGCTGCTTGAAGTCAGAAACTCACTGACAAAACAGTTTCAAAATTCTAAAAATCAGGAAAGGAGAATTTGAACACAAAGTCGCAAAGGCACAAAATTATTCAGACTGCTTTGTTAGATTTTGTACCCACCCGCCGACTGGCAGGGATTTGTGCTTCCGGGCAAATAACTACCTTATTCCCAACCATATCAAAATTCTACCATCAAATTATTTAGTCATATTTATATTTTAAATGGTATCAAATCCATCAAACATTTTATATCTTGCAAACAAATTCATTGACATGAAGACAGATGAACTTATCAAGGAAATTAAGAGATTGCCCGTTTCTAAACGAATTTTCGTGATTGAAAAGACACTTCAATCGATTCGGATGGAAGACAATCAAAATGCAATGCTTTATGCAGCGGAGGCGCTATCTCCAGATTATAAGACTGACAAGGAATTAACCATTTTCACCAATATTGATTTTGATAATTTCTATGAAACAAAGTGAGGTTTCGCAAAAAAAGTAAATTTCACAGAAATGCCACAAAGGCACCAAAACACCAAGATCCACAAAAATCAATGAAAACGTTTAGTGAAACTTCGTGCATTCGTGGCAATAATTCAATAGGAAGCTCACCACGGAGAGCGCGGAGAACCACAGAGGAAAACTTATGTGCCCTAATGTGTCTATTGTGTTTCAAAATATTTCTATCCTGAACAGGCATATCTTCGTGCATTCGTGGCAAGAATTCAAAAGAAAACTCACCAAAGAGAGCACGGAGAGCCACAGAGAAAAACTTATTGCTGTTGTAGGTCAAGCACTTTTAGAAATCAATCGGGAAGCATACGTTGAGAAAATATTAACAACATGATATTTACCTCCTTTTCCTGATTTCCCTTTCTGCTAAAAAAACATGCACCTTAAAAAATTCCTATATTTGCATTTTTTTAGAAATATTGCAGACAAGGAGAGTTTTTATGTCAAATAAATTTCAGGAATACAAGCAGTTAGATTTATCACAGATCAATAATGAAGTTTTAAAACGCTGGGAAGAAGACGATACTTTTCATAAAAGTATTTCCACCCGAGACGGGCATCCGTCCTTCATTTTTTATGAAGGACCGCCGTCTGCCAACGGAATACCGGGAATTCACCACGTTATGGCGCGCACCATCAAGGATATTTTCTGCCGCTACAAAACCATGAAAGGTTTCAGGGTATATCGCAAAGCGGGATGGGATACCCACGGACTGCCTGTAGAACTGAGCGTTGAACAATCGCTGAATATTTCAAAAGAAGATATCGGAAAGAAAATTTCAGTGGAAGAGTATAACGCCGCCTGCCGGAAAGAGGTGATGAAATATACCCGCGAGTGGGAAGAACTCACGCGGATTATGGGTTATTGGGTGAACATGGACGATCCGTATGTTACCTACGAAAGCAAATACATTGAGACCGTTTGGTGGCTGCTGAAACAGATTTATGACAAGGGACTGCTCTATAAAGGTTACACCATTCAGCCCTACTCGCCGGCTGCCGGCACCGGACTCAGCTCTCACGAGCTGAACCAGCCGGGCTGCTACCGCGATGTGAAAGACACCACCGTTGTTGCGCAATTTAAAGTTATCCGTGACCAAAACAGTGAGTTTCTTTTTGAAAACGTTGAGACAGATCTCTGTTTTCTGGCATGGACTACCACTCCCTGGACGCTTCCTTCCAATACTGCGCTTGCCGTTGGTTCGCAGATTAAGTATGTGAAAGTCTCCACACTCAATCCCTATTCGGGTGCTCCGGTTACGTTGATCCTTGCCGGAGGACTGCTGAAAGCCTACTTTGACAGTACCAACGAAAACGCTCCGTTTGACGAATATAAACAGGGCAGTAAGAACCTGCCATACAAGATTTTGGGTGAATACACGGGAGAGCAACTTGCCGGCGTGCGGTATGAGCAGCTCATTGAGTGGGTGAAACCCAAAGGAAAAGCTTTTGAAGTGATTACGGGTGATTTTGTAACCACCGAAGACGGTACCGGAATTGTACACATTGCGCCGACATTTGGCGCTGATGACGACCGCGTTGCAAAGCAAAACGGTATTTCTCCGCTCATCATTGAAGATGTTGACGGGAAAACACAGGCTCTGGTAGATCGCAAAGGGCGTTTTTTCCGCATTGCCGAAATGGATGAAAGCTTTGTTAAACAGTACGTTAACACGCAAAAATACAGCGACTTTTCAGGTCGCTTTGTGAAAAACGAATATGATGAAAAGCTCACCGAAAACGATCCGACCGTTGATGTGGACATCTCCGTGATGCTGAAGTTGGAAAACAAAGCCTTCAAAATTGAAAGATATGTGCACAGCTATCCCCACTGCTGGCGAACCGACAAGCCGGTTCTCTATTATCCGCTCGATTCCTGGTTTATTAAAACCACGGCAGTCAAAGAGCGGATGGTTGAGCTGAACAACACCATCAACTGGAAACCTGCATCCACCGGATCGGGGCGTTTTGGCAACTGGTTAGAAAATCTGGTGGACTGGAACCTGAGCCGTTCGCGATTCTGGGGAACTCCGCTGCCAATCTGGCGAACCGAAGATGGAACGGAAGAATCCTGCATCGGTTCTGCGGCAGAACTGATTGCTGAAATCGAAAAAGCAATGGTAGCAGGCGTGATGTCAGAAAATCCCTATAAAGATTTTGAGCCCGGCAACCTTTCCAAAGAGAATTATGAAAAAATTGATTTTCACAAACCTTACATTGACAATATAGTGCTGGTTTCGCCGACGGGCAAAAAAATGTTTCGCGAACCCGATCTGATTGATGTCTGGTTTGATTCCGGTGCCATGCCCTACGCGCAATATCACTACCCGTTTGAATCCCTTGTGAACTCCCATCAGGAAAGAGAAAAAATAAATCCCAAATGGCAGACGGCAAGCAATTCAAGTTACGGACTTTTAAAAGAGTTAGCTGAAAAACAAAGAGAAAATCCTTCCGATGCAGAAATATTTCACTTTCCCGCTGATTTTATTGCAGAAGGAGTTGACCAGACCCGTGGTTGGTTTTTTACGCTCCATGCGATAGCCACAATGGTCAGTGATTCGATTTCATTTAAAAACATCATCTCCAACGGGT
>JACDJB010002467.1_pt1 | contig 13298 bp, 8 predicted proteins | sample 7454121 | NCBI WGS metagenome assembly JACDJB01 (sample SAMN14253290, study PRJNA609438) | sludge metagenome | isolation source: sludge after 25d culture with pyrite | collected 2018-12-20 | reverse complement strand
TATTGCGGTCGGTGCTCAGTACGCGCACGTCGGTGATGCCCAAGTCCCACGAGTTGTTGCCGCTGATCGCGCTGCTCAACACGTTGTTGCGGCCGCCGATGGACAAGTTGTTGCGCACCGTGACGGTCGAGCCAACGTCGTAGTTGGGGCCAGAGTTGCCATACGCGGTGTTGTTGTAGACGGTGATGTTGCGGCCGGTGTTCTGGCTGAAGCCGGAGGCCTTGTTGGAGAACGCGATATTGAAGCGCACGACCGTACGGTTATCTTCGCTGTTGCCGCCTAGCTTGAAGCCGTTGCCGTTGCCGTTGGCGCCGCGCCCGTTGTCGAACGCCACGGAGTGCTCGATGATGGTGTTCGTGGAGCGCCAGGCGTCTATGCCGTCGTCTGAGTTGTAGTAGCTGATCACGCGACTGATGACGTTGGAGTCACCTGCTGAGATACCGATGCCGTCGGCGTCCTCCCCGATCTTGCCGTTGGAGTTGACGGTGTCGAAGTTGTCGTAGGTGACTAGGTACTCGTAACGGTTGCGGTTGCCGCTGTAGTTCTGGATCCCGCTGCCGTTGCTGCCGTGGACGACGAGGCCGTGGAAGAGGTTATCGCTGGCGTTGCGCACGAATATGCCCTGCTGAGGGCTGTTGCGAACCTCGAAGTTCACGAAGTGGTTGTAGGACACGCCGTCGACCCACACGCGGTGCTGGCTGCTACCACGGCTCTGGTCTGCGCCGTCGAAGATCGCCGTCTCGCCAGGGTAAGAGGCCCACACGATGGGCTTGGTCGCCGTACCGGGGGTCCTGAACGCGACGTTGATCGGGTAGACGCCTCCGCGAATGTAAACGACGTCACCTGGCTGCACCATGGAGGTGGCCTTCGACATGGTTCTAAGCGGCGCGCTAGCGGTGCGGCCCGAGTTGCTGTCGTTGCCATTGGTGGCCACGTAGAGGGTAGCGGGCGGCAGGTCGTACTCGGCGCCCCCGAGGACGGGCGGTACCGGGGTCGGGTCAGTGACCGGGGGCTGTGGGGTCGGCTGAGTCACTGGCGGTTCTGGTTTGACGACCGGCCTAGCGCCTGGACCGCCGCGCCAGTTGCGCCTCACGTTGGTGAACTCGGCCGTCGCTACCTTGCCGCGGTCGTGCGCAGTCACCGCGAAGCCGATGAGGGCGTTGTCGCCCAAAGCGATGTCGTACTTGCCGAGTTCGGTCCAGCTCTCCCCGTCGCGAGATAGCTCACCAAGGACGGTGTCGCCGGTGCGGGTGAGGCGCACCCAGCCGCCCACGGCCATGGTCGTGTCGTGCCCCGCATCGTTGATGGTTGCTCCGCCCGTCTCAGGGCGCATCTGCAGTACCGAACCGTTCTCCCTGGAAATGTGCAGGAGCACGTTGCGCGCGTCTGGGTCGAGGCTCTCACGGAGCATGACGCCAGCTTTCGCCCACGGGTTGTCGGCCTGCAGGTCCTTGACCCTGACCGACAGTGAGCCGTCCCCGACGAGGCTGGTGTAGACGTAGAAGAACTCGTCACGGCCATCCCAGATGTCCGTTCCGGAGCCGTGCACCGTGAGGGCGTCGTCGACGGCGGCCGTCCCAACGGTGTCGTCGACGTAGCCGACCGGACTCCACGACCACGTGGGTTCGATCTGAGTTTCATCGCCGCCAGGGACGCTAGTGACCTGTCCGCACGCGGCTAATAGTCCGATTGCCGCCATTATGGCAATCCCCTTCAGATACTTCGGTTGAAACAGTGCCAGCACGCTGCTGGCGGTTCTATTTGCTGAACTTGCTGTACGCATCCGAACCTGCTCCCACAGTCTGGATGCAACCTGACTTCACCATCCGGCCGGTTGCATCACTGGCTCCCCGTGTCCCTTGATGCCCAAGTCGGGATACACGGCTCATAGCCTCCGGACACCATTTCCAGATGTCCACTAGGTGGGTACTTAACCAGTTCTTGAAAAGACGAAAAGAACTCGACCGGTTGCGCTACTAGCTCCGCGCGCACCAAGCGCCCACTTTGCGGCGCACGCATCATCGCTTTCGAGTGGCGGGCCCTAATGGAACCCGACAAGGACTAAGTTACAGCCCACAGATGAGAGTGTTCTATGACTAAGGCCCCATCTGATTAGACCGGCCCTATGACGCCGCCGGCCTCAAGGCAACCGTCAGCGGTGTAGTGTGCGGGCTGGAATGTGCGGCATTACGGGCTTCATCGAGACCGGCGGGTTTAGCGAAGAGGGCGCCAAAGAGAGCTTGGCGCGCATGGCACTTGCTGTCAGCCACCGCGGTCCAGATGACGCCGGAGTATGGCTGGACGCGCCTCGTGGCGTGGCGCTTGCGCACCGCCGCCTGGCGATCGTGGACCTCAGCCCGGCTGGCCACCAACCGATGACCTCTGCTAGTGGCCGCTACGTCATCGTGTTCAACGGCGAGATCTACAACCACGAAGAGCTCCGCGCTCTCGTTCGGCCAGCGCCAGCTTGGCGCGGCCACTCCGACACCGAGTCGCTGCTGGCGGGCTTCGAGGCCTTCGGCTTGGAGGAGACCCTCAGGCGCAGCGTCGGCATGTTCGCGGTGGCCGTGTGGGACCGCGAGACCGCGCGGCTCACGTTGGCCCGCGACCGATTGGGTGAAAAGCCCATGTACTACGGCAAGAAGGGGCGGACGCTGCTGTTCGGCTCAGAGCTGAAGGCCCTTAGAGCACACCCCGCGTTCAGCGGAACGATCGACCAGGGAGCGCTCTCCTCGTTCCTGAAGCACGGTTACATCCCGGCCCCACTGTCGATCTACGAAGGCATCTACAAGCTGCCGCCTGGCACGAGCGTCACGGTCGACTCCGCCAGCGGGGCAACGCTGCCTGAGCCGACGCCGTACTGGTCGCTAACGGAAGTCGCGGCGCGCACCTCCACGTTCGCGGGGAGTGACGATGAGGCCCTCGACGAGTTGGAGCGCCTCCTCTCCCGGTCCGTGCGCGGCCAGCTCATGTCTGACGTGCCGCTGGGCGCCTTCCTCTCCGGTGGCATCGACTCAAGCATGGTAGTGGCGCTCATGCAGAGTCTGGGCGGCGCTCCGGTCAAGACGTTCACCATCGGGTTTAGTGAGAACGCGTTCGACGAGTCGGCCGCCGCGCGCGAGGTAGCCAAGCACCTTGGAACCGAGCATGCGGAGCTCGTCGTGACTCCCGCTGAGGCTCAAGCCGTGATCCCGAAACTCCCGGTCATCTACGACGAACCTTTCGGCGACTCCTCGGCCATTCCAACGTGGTTGCTTGCTGGGTTGGCGCGCACCCAAGTGACGGTGGCGCTCTCAGGCGACGGCGGTGACGAACTCTTCGCCGGCTACAGCCGCTACGCCAGAACGAGCCGACTATGGTCGCGCGCGGCGGCCCTCAACCCGACCGTGCGGCGCGCAGCCAGCTTGGGTATGAGCGCCATACCCGCCAGCGCCTTGCAACGCGTGATGGTTGAGTTGCAGGTAGGGGGCTTCCCCCACCTCTTCTCCGACCGAGTGCGCGGCTTCCGCACCGCGTTCAGCGCGAGCGACGTCGCCGCGTTGTACGACGTGCGCATCTCCAACTGGCCCGATCCAGCAGCGGTCCTTAAGAGCGGGGCCACCCCAACCCCATCGTGGGCGGCCAAGGCCGAGTTGGCGCGCACCCACCCAACTGAGCGCATGATGGCGTTCGACACCCGCTCGTACCTGCCGGATGACGTGCTCGTCAAGGTCGACCGTGCCGCCATGTCTCACTCGCTAGAGACGCGCGTGCCGCTGTTGGATCACCGCGTGGTCGAGTTCGCCTGGTCGCTTCCCCACGACCTGCGCGTGCGCGCCGGTGAGCAGAAGTGGTTGCTCAAGCAGCTCCTCTACCGGCACGTGCCGCGAGCGCTGGTTGACCGTCCCAAGCAAGGTTTCGGCGTACCGATCAGCGCCTGGCTACGTGGACCGCTGAAGGGCTGGGCGGACGAACTCTTGTCCGTCCAGGCGCTCGAGCTGGAGGGGCAGTTCCGCGCCGAGCCACTTCGTGAGCTGTGGCAGCAGCACCTCTCAGGCAAGGCCGATTGGCAACACCGGTTATGGCCCGTGCTCATGTATCAGCAGTGGAGCCGTGCCGACTCCTAAGGCGCACGCCGCGTGAGGAGTTGACGGTGCGCCTCCCAGAAGCGTTCGGCGACTACCTTCATGTCGTAGTTGGCCTCGACGTTCAGGCGTCCGTGCCGCCCTAGTTCCGCCCGCGCGGCCGGCGTGAGGGCCTGCATCTGCGCTATGGCGCCAGCCAACGAGGTCGCATCTCTTGGCTCCGCGAGGAACCCGGCTCCCTTGACAATGCCAGGTACGTCAGAGACCCGCGTTGCGACCACCGGCTTGCCCATCGCCATGGCTTCTATGACGGCGTTCGGCGCACCTTCGACTTCCGAGGAGAGGATGAGGTAATCGATCTCCGCCAGGAAGCCTGGTACGTCGTCGCACGCCCCGAGCAGCTTGACGTGCTCGCGTAGCCAGGGTTCGGCTGCTACTCGCGCCTGCACGGCGGCCATCTCTGGGCCGTCCCCCGCAAGCACCAGGCGCGCTGGCCGCTGGGCCTCAGGTAGGGAGGCAACCGCGTCCAGCAGTACGTCGAGGCGCTTCACGGCGTGAAAGCGCCCAACGAAGCCAGCTACTACGCCTCCCGCCGCGCTGCGGTAACGGCCGGTAGGTTGGACGCTGGCCGGGTCGAAGCGCGCCAGGTCGACACCTGAAGGCACGACCGTAATGCGCTCCCGCGGCACGCCGCCGCGCATCAGCCTCTCGGCAATGGCGTTGGCGTTGGGCAGGAAACGCTGCGTGCGGCGGTCGAGGAACGGCCTGAGCCGTCTATGCGTGCCGGTGCCCTCCTCCATCACCGAGCGGTCCGACTGCACGATGGCAGGAACCCCGACCAGCACACCAGCCAGGCGTCCCCATGCGCCGGTGGATGAGTCGAGCATGGCATGCAGTACGTCAGGCCGCGAGCGCCGCACCTGCGTGAGGAGGCGCCAGAAGAACCGCGGGAACGACAGCGCCTCGCGGTTGATGAGCGTGTTGCTAACGCCCTCTGCCTCGAATAGTTGGGTGACCGCGCTCGAGCGTGGCGGGAGGAACGTGATGGTCTCGAGGGTGTAGCCTGCGGCCCACGCTGGGCGGTTCGCTAGCAGCGCGGCTAACTGCAACTCGGTGCCTCCCACGGCGTAGCTTGCCATGATGAACAGGACCTTGGGGTTGGGGTGAGCGTCTGGCACCCGCCTAGATTACGTGAGAGGGCGCCTGCCGACTTACGAACCGCGGCTGGCGGAGCCCGGAGTAAAGTACTGGCGATGTCGGTTACGAGGTTGCCGCGTAGTGGCGCTGACGAAGCGCGCGGCCAGGCCGCAGTGCGCGTCTGGTTGCTGATCGGCGCCGTGCTGATCGGGGCGCTGGCGGCGCTGTCTGCAGAGATCGCGCTTGGTGGGGTCTTGGTGCTTGGCGTCTTCCTGCTGTTCATGAACAGCAGTTACAAGTCCGAGATCGTCGTTGGGCTTTACTGGTTGGCGTTCTGCGGTTACGAGACGATCTTCAGCGGCCTCACCATCAACGGGTTCTTCTATCCGTTCTATGCGGCGTTCGTGTTCAGCATGGTCGCGGCATTACTCGGCCAGGGCATCAGGGTGCGATCGACGTACTTCTGGCTCTACTTCGCGTTCCTCGCCGTGGTGGCAGCGTCGTTCGTTGGCTTCGTCCAGGCCATCGACTTCGCCATCATCCAGCGCGTGCTTGCGTACCTTTTGGGCGCCATCGCCTACCTGCAGTTCCGGACGCAGCGCGGCGTGAAGTTGGTGGCTGGCGCCGCCGTACTGGCCTCCACTGCCGTGGCCGGCTGGGTGATCGAGAGCGCCATTCGCGGCGGCTTCGCTTATCGCGGCGACGTGGACGTTAACGAGAACGTCGTGGCCTTCTACGTCGGGCTCGGGTTCGTGATCGCTGCGGCGGCCAGTGTTCAGGCATTGAGCACCGCTGGGCGCCGGTGGCAAGGTGCGCTGTTATTGCTCCTTACTGGGGTGCTGGCGTACTCACTGTTACTGTTAGCCTCGCGCGGCATGGCCATCGCCGCCGGTCTCGCGCTCGTCGCCATTTTCACGCGTCTCGTCGTGCAGGATTGGCGCAAGTTGCTGGTCGTGGTCGCGCTCCTCGCGATGATCGGAGCTGGCGCGATACTTCCCGGTGGCGAAGGGCTGGTGCAGCGTTTCACGAGCGAGCGGGTCGAGTCTGGCGGCAGCCGCACGCCGATCTGGCAGGCGGTGTATGGCGCCTACCGTGAGGGCGACGTCAAGGAGCTGCTCCTCGGTAACGGCTTCGAAAGCAGCGTAGACGTCGTGCAGCGCGGCTTCGGCACGCTTACATCGACGCACAACGCCTACCTCGAGGTCTTGTACGAGTTCGGGCTCATTGGCCTCGGACTGTTCTTGGCGTTGCACTTCGCGGGCCTCGTCGTCAGTTGGCGCGTGCGCGGCACGTTGGGCCTTGCAGGTGTCGGCCTGACGTTGTTCCTGCTTGGCGCGTGCGTGACCTCGACCGCGCCGGACGGCTTCCTCTACTGGATAGCGTTGGCTCTCGTGCTCGCGATCGGTACCTGGGGAGAAGTCACAGCGCGCCTCGGGCGCTGAGCAGCCTGCGCCCTAGGAACACTCCTGCGAAGCCGAGAGCGTACACGGCGATGAACACCGCCATCTTGACGTCACCGACCACTACCCCACCCGGCGTAGCGAAGACCCCGACGGCCGACGACAGCGCCCACGCCAAGGCCGCGAGGCCCCCCGCTGCCGCGAACGAGCCGAAGCGCACGCGAGTTAGCTCCCTGTCGCGAGTGAGGAAATAGAAAGCGCACGTTAGCGAGTTGCTGAAGACCGTCGCCGTCGCGACCCCGACCATCCCGTAATCCTTGACGAGCAGGAAGCTCAGCCCAACGTTCACGAGCGCCCCGCAAATGGCGACGAGCGACAGGTGCGCGTAGCGCTTGTTCAGCTCGAGGTGGCGGTTCAAGTACGAGGACAGCCCGCGGAACCACATGGCCGTGGCCACGAGCGGCACCACCACGCTCGCATCGCGGTATTCGGGGCCCGTCAGGAGGCGCGTCACCTCGCTGCCGAAGATCACGAGGAACAGGACTGGCCCGAGGGTGAGGTACGCGTAGATGCGCTGCGCGTCACTCAAGGCTTGGCGCGCGAGCTTGACTCCACCCTCGCGCCAGGCGTTGAGGATGCTCGGCCACGCCATCATGAAGACGGCCTGCGTGAGGCTGCCAACGAGCCGCTCCCCGATCGAGTAGCCGACGCTGAAGACGCCGACCACGGCGGTGCCGAGGAACCCTTGCAATATGAGACGGCTAGCGAGGTTATCTAGCCAAGCGGCCACAGAGAACGGCAGGGCGGAGGGGCCCGCGCGCACCGTCTCTACTAACCCCTTGAAGTCGATCCGGCTCGGACCGCTGAGGCGCCGCCATAGCATCGGCACCGCGAACAGGGTGCCAACCAAGTACGCTGCGGCCATCGCGAAGAACAGGAGTTGCGCCGTGGCGAAGCCCGCATACAGGCCGCCGAGGGTGGCGCCAAAGCGCAGAAGGCCGCTGCCTACCTCCGCGGCGGTGAAGGCGGTCGTGCGCTCCTCCGCGCGGAGCAGGGTGACGGCGTAGCCGTACTGGTCGCCAATGATTAGCACGAGGCCAGCGGCAAGCAACACGCCCATGCGCGCAGGTAAGAGATCGAGGGCCTGCAGCCCAAGTAGCACGGCGCCGTAGAGCGCGGATGCAAGCACGGCCTGGACGAGCGCCGTCCCAAGGTAGAAACCGCGCGTGGTGCCGCGCTCGCTAGCGTCGTAATAGAGGCGCAAGCCAACGTTGCGGACCCAACCAGATGCGAACATGCCAACGAGCCCGGACACGGTGAGCGCTAGAGCGTACTCGCCGTACTCGACGGGATCTAGAAAGCGCGTCACTACCGGCAGGAGCAGGAACGACAGGCCCTGACCGAGCACTACGGTCAGCAGGTATTGAACGGTCCTTCTCAACTTAGGGTTCATCTGGCGCGGCGGTACTCCAGTGGCGGCGTTCTGCAACGGCCGACCTGCATTCTAAAGCTCGCCGCACTGCGTCCTGCGCGGCAGCGTCCCAGGCCGCCGCGGCGCAGGTGCTAAACTTCCCGTCGCGGCCGGCGCCCTTCAGTGCGGCGCGGCCGGAGAGGTTCGGATGTCTAACGCTGGTCAGCCACTTAGCGTTCAGTTCGTTACCACGTCCCTTATGCAAGGCGGCGCCGAGGTTCAGGTCTTTCTGTTGGCGGCCGAGTTGAAACGTAGAGGGCACACCGTGACCCTGGTCAGCATGCGTGACGCAGAGGCGTTCGAGTCAGAGCTGCGGGAGCTTGAGATCCCGTTCCATAGTCTCGCCATGCAGCGCGGTATCGGTGATCCGCGGGCACTCTTCAAGCTAGCCAACGTCGTGCGCGCCAACCGCCCCGACGTAGTCCACAGCCACATGGTGCACGCCAACCTCCTTACGCGCTTGGCGCGCTTGCTCTCACCCATGCCTGTGCAGATCTCTACCGCCCACAACTACTCCGAGGGCGCACGTTGGCGCGAACTCGCCTACCGCGTTACCGACCCACTCTGCGACCTGACCACCAACGTCTGTCGCCTCTGCGTCGAGCACTTCGTCGCCGTCGGCGCCACGCCCAAAGCCCGCATAAAGTACATGCCGAACGGCCTCGACCTCGCGAACTTCCAGCCGCAACCCGGCGCGCGGGAAGCGAAGCGTCAGGAACTCGGCATAGCCCCCGGCACCTTCTTGTGGCTGGCCGTTGGGCGCCTCGAAGAGCAGAAGGACTACCCGAACCTAATCGAGGCGGTGCGACAACTAGCCGCAAGAAGCGACGCGGCGCCAACGACAATCTTGGTCGCGGGCGAAGGCGACCTTCACGGTGAGCTCGACCGACTTGTCCAAGCTGCCGGACTAGACGGCGCGCACTTCCGGATGTTGGGGGCGCGCAAAGACGTAGTTGACCTCATGGCTGCTGCCGACGCGTACGTGATGTCGTCAGCGTGGGAGGGGCTGCCGATGGTGCTGCTCGAGGCAGGTGCCTCGCGGCTCCCTGCGGTGGTTACGGATGTAGGCGGTAACCGTGAGGTGGTGACCGACGGCAAGACCGGCTTCGTAGTGTCCCCTAGCGACCCAACCGCTTTGGCCGACGCCATGCTTAGGCTCATGCAGTTGGGCGAGGATGAGACGCGCGCCATGGGTGAGGCGGCTCATCATGAGATCGAACTGAACTTCGGCCTTGCTGGCGTGGTCGACCAGTGGGAGGCCGTCTACCGAGAACTCCTTGCGCGGCGCGGCAAGGCGTGAACCTAGCCGCGCTCAGCCGCGCCTCTGGACCGCCAAGACTGCTGATCGCCACCAGCGTGCCCTCAACGCTTACAGCGTTCCTGCTGCCGTACGCTGAGCACTTCAGGGGCTTAGGTTGGCGCGTGGACGCCGTAAGCAACGGCGTCATGCAAGACGAGCGCAGCAAGGCAGAGTTCGATGAAGTGCACGACATCGGCTGGACCCGCAAGCCTACGGACCTAGTCAACCTGACCACAGCGCCACAGGAGCTGCGCGCGCTCGTGCGCCGTGGCGGTTACGACCTGGTTCACGCCCACGACCCCATAGCCGCCTTCGTTACGCGCTACGCCCTACGGCGCATGCGGTTGACGGGAACGCCGCGCGTCGTCTACACGGCGCATGGGTTCCACTTCTACCGCGGAGCACCGCCCGTGCAGGCGGCGATCTTCTGGGGGCTCGAGCGCGTGGCAAGTGCCTGGACAGATCGGCTCGTCGTAATAAACCAGGAGGACCTTGCCGCGGCCCAAGCATTTCCGCTCGCGCGGCGCGGCGGCGTCGTCTACATGCCAGGCATCGGGGTCGACACGTCGCGCTACGAACCGACCGCCGTGAACCCAGCGGCGGTGGCCGCCGTGCGCGCCGAGTTGAAGCTGGAAGGCGCAGAGCAGCTGTTCACCATGATCGCGGAGTTCAACCCCGGTAAGCGCCACAAGGACGCGGTGGCGGCGCTGGCCGCGAGCAACTTACCTAACGCCGTGTTGGCGCTGGCAGGGGTCGGGCCGCTGATGGGTGAGGTAGCGGCGCAGGCGCAAAGCCTCGGCGTTGCCGACCGCGTGAAGCTCCTCGGCTACCGCCAGGACATACCCGCGTTAGTTGCGGCCTCAACGGCCGTGTTATTGCCGTCTGAGCGCGAGGGTCTGCCACGGTCGTTGATGGAGGCCTCTAGCCTCGAGCGACCAGTGATCGCCACGCGCATCCGCGGCGTTGGCGAACTGGTTACCCCCGAAACAGGCATATTGCACGAGGTGGGTGACGTAGCTGCGCTCGCCAACGCCATGCGCCTGATCGCTGGCGACCCCGACCTAGCGCACGCCATGGGGCGGAGCGGCCGAATCGCTATGTCTCGCTTCGACATCAGCAACGTGCTTGCCCTTCACGAAGCGCTGTACGCGGAACTGCTCGCGGGCTAACTCGCTAGCTGGGCCGTACGAGCTCGGCCACCTCCGCCATGGAGTAGCTACTGAAACCGTGCTTGTCGCGCAGCCGCGCGTAGAGCTCTAGGTGCCGCCGAAGGGCGTGCAGGTTCTGCTCGAGGTTCACCCCGAAGTTGTGCGGGTGCCACCACAGGTGGAAGAGCGCTCCGCCCATCGCAGCCGCCTCCATGGAAGAAGCTACCCGCCGCCACCTAAGCGCCTCCAGGCTGCCGTTAGGTTGCCACGGCCGTAGGAAGCGGCTTGACGGGACGTTGATTACGCCCCCCAGCGGCTTGACGGCCGACCATGGCACCGCGCCGGAGCCGGTCAGGTTAACGAAGACGTCCGCGGCCCGCAGTCCCCTCACTACAGGCGAGCCTGAGGCGCCGGGGCGCGGGCGGTTGAGGAAGTTTGACTCTGTGCCGCGGAATGCCGTGAACCCAGTGCGCGCCAGCAGCGGCAGGTAGTCCGTGCGTAGCTGGTTGCGCGGGAAGACCAGCGACTTAAGGACGTGGCCATGAGCTTTCGCGATAGCAACGGCGCTGGCTAGGTCGGCCGCGAACTCGTCTGCGCTTTGGCCAGCCTCCAGGCAGTAGTAGTGCGAGAAAGTGTGACTGGCGATCTCCTGGCGCGGCGTGGCTGCTATCTGGGCGATGAGGGAGGGTGCGTAGCGCAGTGGGTCGTCGGCTTCGCCGCCGCCGAGGGCGTCTGCGTACGGGTCGAAGTGCTTGCTGGCGTAGCGCGGCCGCAGCTTGGGGGAGTAATGCTCCAGCTCTTCGCGCGACTCAGCGAAGAGGAAACCGACCGTAGCCCAGGTCGCCGCGACGCCGTACTCGGCAAGCAGGTCGAGGATACGCGGGACGGCCTCCCTTGCGCCAAGCAGGTTCGCGCGGTAGGGACCGTCGAGACTGAAGATGTCCCTGACGCCCCACGCGAGCTCGAAGTCGAGGGAGACGACTAACGCGCCGCTTGCTCCAACTAGTGCCTTGGCGTCAGCGGCTCTTGACACGCGCCACGGCCTTTGGGGCGGGCGCGTCGGTTGGTGGAGGCGTGGTGGCCGTGCGCCCCCGCACGCTGGCCCCCGCCGAACGTACCCGCTTGACCGCGCCGTTGCCCGTGAGAACCGCGCCCAACAGTTGCACCTGGCTGCCCTCGAGTAGGTTAACGGCGTCGGTGACGTGCCCGGCGTTAGTGCCAACACCCACTGCGATCACGACGCCCGTGCAGGCCGTGGCGGACGTCAGGGTATCCGCGTACTCCAGTGCAGGCGGCAGGTCGACGACGATGGCGTCGTACGCCTCGCGCAGGTTGGCTAGTAACGCATCGAAGCCGTAGGCGAGCATCTCGCTCGGGTACCTGACTGGCGCGCGGGTAGGAAGGACGTCGAACGAGTTATTCACGTCACTGAACACCGTAACAGGCTGCACGACGCGCTTGGGCTCTTGGAGGTAACTGTCTAGCGAGGGCGTTTGGGTGCGCCCTAGGTCGAGGCCGAACCCTGGGCCCTCGCGCCGTAGATCGGCATCGATCAGAAGGGTCCGTAGGCCGCCGCGGGCAAGCCCATCAGCTAAAGAGACGGCGACGCCGGCCTTCTCCGCATACGTGTCCACGCTAGTGATGCCGAACACCGCTGGCCGCTTGTTACTCACTGCTTGAAGTATGCGTGCTCGGAAGAAGCCGACGGCGTCAGGTGGCAGGCGATGCCCGCCGTGCGGTAGGCGCGGGAACTCTGCCAACACCGGCTTCCCGGTCAGCTCTTCTAGCTGCTGCCTGCTTGCCACGGCGTTGGTTGCCGACCACCTGAGGAACTGGACGGCGTAACCGAATATGAGCCCGAGCACGAGCGCCACGAAGACGTTGAAGACGAGACGAGGACCGATGGCCTCTGCTGGCGGTTGCGCCACGCTCAGGGGTTCCAACAACCCGACGACCACGGCCGAAGCGCTCCGCGTCCGGGCAGACTCAAGCTCGCGCACGCGTTGCTCGCGCTGGGTAGCGCCCAACGCCTGTAGCCGCTGGGCACTGGCGGCGTCTCCTGCCGCTACCGCCGTTGCAATCTCGGCGTCTATGTCGCTGATGGAGCGCTCGATGGCCGCGATGCTGTTATCCACCATCTCCCGCGCGCGGTTACGGTCCCAGTCGATCAGCGCGCTCGAGAGGGCGTTGGCGTAGTCCGCGGCGCGTTGGGGAGACGAGTCGCGGACCTCGATATGGATGACGCTAGATATGTCTTGGTTCTCGACCGATACGCGCACCCTGCGCTGGAAAGCCTTCATGGCGGCCGCGTCGCGGTCAACCCCGTCTAGGCGCAGCAGGGCGTCGTGCATGAGCGTGCTGTCTAGGAGCACGCGTTGGTACACGCGCGGGTCGACGGGCGGCGGCGTTATGAGGTCGACCGCCCCGAACGAGCTTGGGGGCTGAGAGGCCAACAGTCCGGCCTCTGCTTGGTAGACGGGCTCCATGCGCTGCGTGACGAAGAAGGCAACCACGCAAGCTACTAGCGCAGTGGCAAGCGCCAAAGGCGCGCCGCGCTTAAGGGAACGCAGGGCGTCTGACAGCCGTACGGTGCGAGTCGGTGCTTGCGGCCCAGCGGCCGGCGGAATACTCAAGTGCCATGCTCCCTAACTAGGACTACCTTAGATGCTACCGCTCCGAGCGTATCAAGCGGCGGCGCACGGCCGCCAAGCCAACCGCGTGGCAGCACTGACGCATTATCAACCCAAGGAAGCGAGTGCTAGTGGTCAGGTACCGGGG
>JACDJB010002466.1_pt1 | contig 13299 bp, 10 predicted proteins | sample 7454121 | NCBI WGS metagenome assembly JACDJB01 (sample SAMN14253290, study PRJNA609438) | sludge metagenome | isolation source: sludge after 25d culture with pyrite | collected 2018-12-20 | reverse complement strand
TTCATTGTACGCCTATCTGGATTGTTTTTCCGGGATCAGCGGGGACATGACCCTCGGGGCGCTGGTGGATCTGGGACTCGATGCGGCCTGGCTCGAGGCCGAATTGCGTCGTTTGCCCCTGGACGGGTTCGCCCTGGCGGCCGAGGCGGTCACCGTCTCGAGCATCCGGGCCACCCGCGTATCGGTGCCTGTCGCCGACAATCCACCTCACCGTCACTGGCGGGATATCCGCGGCCTCATCGAGGCCGCCCCTTACAGCGAAACGGTGCGCCGGCACGCCCTGGCCGTGTTCGGACGCATCGCGCAAGCCGAGGCGGCCGTTCACGGTGTTCCTGAGGATCACGTGCACTTTCACGAGGTGGGCGGCGTTGACGCCATGGTGGACGTGCTGGGGGCCTGTCTGGGGTTTGAAAAGCTGGGGATCGACACCGTGGGCGCATCGGCTCTGCCCCAGGGACGAGGTTTGATCCAATGCGCCCACGGGGTGCTGCCGGTGCCGGCGCCGGCCACCGCGGCCATCCTGAAAGGCATCCCGGTTTACGGGGTGGACACCGAGGCGGAGCTGGTGACGCCCACCGGCGCGGCCCTGGCCGCCGGCCTGGCCGGCGTTTTCGGGCCGTTGCCGGCCATGGTGGTCGAGGCGGTGGGCTACGGCGCCGGTACGCGCCAGTTGGCCGATCGGCCCAACCTGCTGCGGATCTTTATCGGCCGAAGGGCCGATGGGGAGTCGGCCGTGGTGGAAGAGTCGGTGACGGTGATCGAGACGGCCGTGGATGACATGAATCCGGAGATCTTCGGCCATTTGATGGAACGTCTCTTTGCCGATGGTGCCCTGGACGTGTGCTGGATTCCGGTGCAGATGAAGAAAAGCCGCCCCGGCACTCTGGTGCAGGTGGTATGCCGCCCGGAGGACCGGGAGGCGATGATCGGTCGAATCTTCAGAGAGACCACTTCCCTGGGGGTCCGCCACGACACGGTGCGGCGTCGGGCCCTGGCCCGGCGGGTGGAAACGCTGGGCAGCCCGCTGGGGCCGGTGGCCGTCAAGCGCATCGTCGATCCCGCGGGCCAGGTCCGTTTGGCCCCCGAATACGAAGACTGCCGGCGCATTGCCGCGGCGCGCCACCTGCCGCTGAGGGACGTGTACGACGTGCTGAACCGATTTTTCCAGCAGGGCGGGGAGGCGTGTAACCTTCGCTGATGCAGCGTCTCTTTGTTGGGCGCCGGGAAGTCAAGGACGCAAAGAACAAAAAGCACCAAAGAAAACCGACCCCTGGCCTCCGACCTCCGACCTCTGACTTCTGATCTCGGATCTCTGACCTCGGACCTCTGATTTCTGACCCCTGACCTCAAGGCACATACATGAACATCGTCACCTTCAACAACGTATCCAAGATCTACCAGATGGGCCAGGTAGAGGTGGCCGCGCTGCGCGATGTGACCTTCGCGATTCCCCAGGGGGCCTTCACCGCCCTCATCGGCCCCTCGGGCAGCGGCAAAACCACCGCCTTGAATCTCATCGGCTGTCTGGACAGCCCCACCCGCGGGGAAGTGACCGTGGCCGGCCAGGCGGTGAACCTGCTGGGTCGTCGCAGCGGGGCCGATTTCCGGGGCCGGCACCTCGGCTTCGTGTTCCAGGATTTCAACCTGCTGCCGGTGCTCACGGTCTACGAGAACGTGGAGTATCCCCTGCTCATGATCCGTGACCAGCCCAAGGCGCAGCGACGCCCGGCGGTGGAACGGGTCCTGGCGGCCGTGGGCATGGCCGATCAGGCCCGCAAGTACCCGGGCCAGCTCTCCGGCGGGCAGAAGCAGCGGGTGGCCGTGGCCCGGGCCCTGGTGGGTACGCCGGAGCTGGTACTGGCCGACGAGCCCACCGCCAACCTCGACAGCGGGACGGCGTTCATGGTGATTTCCCTGATGAAACAGATGCGCGACGCCTTCGGCACCACCTTCGTTTTTTCCACCCACGATCCCCGGATCATGGAGCAGGCCGAGCTGACCTTCCGCATGGTGGACGGACATCTGGCCGACACCGGCGTGGACAGTTCCGGACAGGGGGCCTCATGAAGATTCTGCGCCTGGCTTTCAAGAACCTGCTGCGCTACAAGCGGCGGACTTTGCTCACCGGTTTGCTCATCGCCGTGGGCGTGGTGGCGGTGATTGTTTTTGTCGGCCTCAGTGATGCGTTCAAGCGCGCCATCACCGGGCAGATCACCGACTCGATGCTCAGTCATGTCCAGGTGCACCGCAAGGGGTACACCGCCAGCATCGACAACCTCCCCCTGGACCGGATGCTTTCGGCCAAGGCGTACGGCAAGCTTGGCGATATCCTGGGCGCCGATCCGGCGGTGGAGGCATTTTCGCCCCGGATCCGGTTCGGGGCCATGTTGAGCAACTACGCCCAAACCACCAACGTGCGCCTCAACGGGGTGGACCCGGCCAAGGAAGAGGCCGCCGCACCGCTTCTGGCCGAGCGCATCAAGGACCGCACCCGCACCGACGCCATTCTGGCCCCCGGCGAGGTGGTCCTGCCGGAGATCCTCGCCAAGGGCATGGCACTCAAGGCCGGTGACACCGTGGTGTTGGTGGCCAACAACAAGGACGGCAGCGTCAACGGAATGACCTTCATCGTGGCCGGAATGGTGGAAAGCCTCATGGGACCGGGGGGGCGGGACGGTTACCTGCACATCGACGATGCCAGGGCCTTGCTGCGCATGACCGAAACCGAGATCAGCGAGGTGGCGGTGCGGATCAAAGACCCGCAGGATGTCGACATGGTGGCCGGCCGGCTCCAGGAAACCTTGGCACCGATGAAAAACCAGGCCGGTCAGCCGATGTTCGAAGTGCATTCCTGGAAGCAACTCAGTCCTTTTTTCAACGTGGTGCGCATGATCGACCTCATGACCCTGGGCGTCCAGACGATTTTGATCGCCGTGGTGCTTATCAGCGTGCTGAACGTGATGATGATGAGTGTTTATGAACGGGTCCGGGAGATCGGTACCCTGGCGGCCATGGGCACCCGGCCGGGGCGGATCATGGGGCTTTTCGTGGCCGAGGGCTTCAGCCTGGGCCTGGTGAGCGCCCTGGGGGGGGCGATCATCGGCACCGGGGCCCTGTGGATACTGAATTTCAGCGGGGTCGAGGTGGCTTTTGGCGGTGCCGGCCAGGTTTTTACCCTGGCACCGGCGGTTTCCGTGGGCCAGGTGGTCTCGGCAGCCCTGATCGTGGTGGGGATTTCGGTGCTCGCCAGCCTTCAGCCGGCCGCCAAGGCCTCCCGCCTGGCGCCGGTGGACGCCCTGAGGCACATATAGGCTTGAAACTGGAAACTTGAAACTTGAAACTGGAAACTGGGACGAGGCGATCCGAAGCTTTCGATTTTCCCTGTTTTTATAAGTCCTATAGGTCCCATAGGCCCTATATTTCCCATTTTTTTCTTTTTACCCAGCGGAGCCGCAAATGAAAAAAATCCTCTCTTCAGCCCTTGTTTTGGTGGCGCTGCTGCTTGCGCCCGGCTTGGTCGTTGCCGAGCCCCTCACCGGTGAACAGATCCTTGAGCAGGTGGATCGCAATCTGGAGCCGGGAGACCTGGAGATGTACCGCAAGATCATCAATATCGAGCCCGATGGCCAGCGGAAGGAATACGTGCTCTGGTTTTTGAAAAAGGACAAAGACAAGGTGGTGACCCTCTTCGTTTCGCCGGCCAGCGAGGCGGGCCGGGCCACGTTGCGCCTGGGCGACAACATGTGGCTCTATATTCCTAACGTGGGCAAGCCGATCCGCATTACCAGCATGCAATCGGTGGTGGGGGGCGTCTTCAACAACGCCGACATCATGCGCCTGGACTACAGCGTGGAGTACACCGTGGCCGAGATGAGCGAGGCCGACGGCCAGATTCTTCTGGATCTGAAGGCCAGAAGCGCGGCCGTGGCCTATGACCGGCTCCGGATGTGGGTGGACAAGGAACGGCTGGTGCCGGTGCGCATCGATTGCTTTGCCGCCACCGGCATGCTGATCAAGACCTTGCATTTTTCCGACATCAAGGACATCGGTGACGGGGCGGTGCGGCCGGCGGTGATGGAAACGGACAGTCCCCTGTACAAGGATTACAAGTCGGTGATGGTTTCGGCCAACCTCAAGCTGCGCCAGTTGCCCGACGAGGTGTTCACCCTCAACTACCTGTCCCGTGTCAAGGATTTGCGCTGAGCCATGCCGGCCTGGATTCTCATTGCGGTCCTGGTGTTCGGCGCCGTTGGCACAGGCGGGGCCGAGACCTACGATTTCACCATTCCCGAGGCGGAGCCGAAGCATTACGAGATCGGCGCCCGCATCGAAACCCGCTACCTTTTCCACCAGTATGACACGGACTCGGGCAAATACCGTCTCGATGCGCTAAGGGGCGACCCCGGAAACGAGGCCCACGAGTGGCACGGGATCGTGGAACCGATGATGAGCTACCGCCGGGGGATGTTCAAGGCGGCCCTGATCACGCACCACGCCTACATCGATGACGGTCTGCGGAGTGAAACCAGCGACGATGTTTACGAGGGGTATGTATCGCTGAGCCCCACGGCGCGTTTTACCCTGGATCTGGGCAAGCGCTCGGTGCTCTGGGGGAAAGGATACGCCTGGAACCCGGCCGGATTCGTCAATCGCCCGCGGGACCCGGACGATGCCACCCAGAACCTGGAAGGCCGGGTCCTGGCCGGGGTGGACCTGATCCACAGTTTCGGGGCGGGCCCGCTGACCAACCTGGGCATCACCGCCCTGGCGCTGCCGGTGATCGACGACTGGGCCAACCCCGAGATGGGCACCGACGGCGACATCAATTACGCGGTGAAGCTCTATCTGCTCTGGCAGGATACGGACATCGATTTGATCTGGTTCGGCGGACCGGGCCAACCGTTGAGCCTGGGGTTCGATTTTTCCAAGAACCTGGCGGAAAATATCGAAGTCCACGGAGAGATGGCCTGGCGCCGCGACGTCACCCGCACCGTGGTTGATTCCCGAGGCCGAATCCGCACCGAACGTGATGATCCGCTGGACTGGCTCCTGGGCCTGCGCTACCTCAACACCCTGGACACCACCTTCATCCTCGAGTACTACCACCGCGGCAGCGGTTATCATCGCGGCGAGCTGGAAGATCTCTTCGCCTTCCAGGACGCGGCGGTGGACCGGTGGCAGGCTTCGGGGGACGGTGCCGCGGTAGCCCGTGCCCAGCAGGTGACCCGGGCTTATTTTTCCCAGCGCAACCCGGGAAGGGATTACGGCTATCTCAAGATATCCCAGAAGGAGCCCTTCGACCTGCTGTACCTGACCCCCTGGGTCGCCCTGATGGCCAGCCTCCAGGATGGCAGTTTCAACCTCCAGCCCGGCCTGACCTGGACCCCGCTGACCAACCTGGAGCTCAACTTCCGAGTCGCTGTTCCCGTGGGACCGGCCGGCACCGAGTTCGGTGAAAAGCCGGACGCCGTTCGGCCCGAGGTGTGGGTGCGGTATTATTTTTGAGGGTTCAGGGCGCCTGCGGCGTGTTTAAAGCCGCTTTGCGGCGTTCAAGGTTCAAGGCGCCTGCGGCGTGTTTAAAGCCGCTTCGCGGCGTTCAGGGTTCAAGGTTTCAGCGTAGTCGTGGGGTACTGCCGCTTCCGCTATGCTCCAGCCGGCCGTCACCCCGGACTTGATCCGGGGTCCATGTCAGGGGGCTGAAGATGTCCGGAGTTTCCGGTATGCTTCAGCAGGCCGTCACTCCGGATCGAGTCCAGGGCAGGCGCTGCTTTCGCAGGAATGACGGATGGGCGGAAGAAAGGCCAAGGATACGTTTCGTATGGCGTTTTTTTTGTGGTATGATTTTTTCAATTTTTTCAACCCGATTCCAGGTCTCCCGCAATGCTTCGGATCCGCAATCTGAAATGTTTCTACGGCGGCATCATGGCCATCAAGGGAGTCAGCCTGTCGGTGCGTCCCGGGGAGATGGTCTGCCTCATCGGCGCCAACGGGGCCGGCAAGAGCACCTTGCTGGCGGCCGTGAGCGGGTTGCTGCCCACCTGGAAAGGGGAGATCGATTTCAAGGATCGGTCCCTGAAGGGGCTGGATCCGCCGGCCATCGTGGCCCGGGGCATCAGTCTGGTGCCCGAGGGCCGGTTGATCTTCCCCCCCTTAAGCGTCATGGACAACCTGCATCTGGGCGCCTATACCCTCCACCGCCAGGGACGTCGTGGCGAGGCCGACGAAATCCTCGATTCGGTGTTGGCCCTCTTTCCGGTGCTGGCTGAGCGGCGGCACCAGGCGGCCGGCACCCTTTCCGGCGGCGAGCAGCAGATGCTGGCCATCGGCCGCGCCCTCATGGCCAAGCCGGCCCTGCTGTTGCTCGACGAACCGTCCATGGGGTTGGCGCCGATGCTGGTGGAAAAGATTCTCGCGGCCCTGGTCCTCCTGCGGGACCAGGGATTGACCCTGCTGCTGGTGGAGCAAAATGCCCGGGCTGCCCTGGGCATCGCCGATCGGGGTTACGTGTTCGAGACCGGCACTATCGTGCTGGAAGGACAGGCCGGCGACCTGCTCGACGACGTGGAGGTCAAGCGGGCCTATCTGGGTAAGGACTATGCGGGATTTACCGAAGGGAGACCGTAAGTCATGCCATCCGCCGAATTCGACCACCGGACGCAGCGGCAGCTCGAACGGCTTCAGAGCACCCTGAACCGCGCCTTCCGTTCCGTGCCGTTCCACCAGGATCGCCTGAAATGCAACGGCATTCACCCCCAACAGGTGGAAACCATCGCCGATCTGGCCGACATGCCGTTCATGACCCGTCGCCACCTCGGTGAAAACTATCCCTACGGGCTCTTTGCCGTGCCCTTGCGCGACATCGTGCGCATCCACACCGCTCCGGGCACCACCCTCAACCCCTCGGTGAGCGGCTACACGGCCCATGACCTGCGCCAGTGGACCGCCATGGTGGCCGAGTCGCTGGCCGCCGCCGGTGTCGGCAACGAGGACATCCTCCAGATCAGCCTCGACCCGGGGCTCAACGACTGGGGCCGGGATTACAAGCTCGGCGCCGAGGCCCTCGGGGCCAGCGTTATCCCCAACTCTTTGCTCTCGATTGAAAAGCAGTTGATGGTCCTCAGGGACTACCGCACCACCACCCTCGTCACCACGCCCGCTTACGCCGCTCAGATCGCCGATCACGTACGCGATTTGCGCATCGCGCCGGATCGGTTGGCCCTTAGCACCCTCATCCTGGTGGGCGAGCCGGTGCCTGGGGAGAGGCGTCGGCACCTGGAAGATTCGCTTGGGGTGACCACCTGGCTGCATTACGGGCTGTCGGAGGTGCCGGGGCCGGCGCTGGCCTACGAATGCCGCCAGCATGAGGGCCTGCACGTGCACGACGAGCATTTTCTGGTGGAAATCATCGATCCGGACACCGGCCGATGGGTAGGGCCGGGGACCGAGGGGGAACTGGTGCTCACCAGCCTGACCACCCGCGCCATGCCCCTGATCCGGTTTCGAACCGGGGACCGGGTGCGGCGGCTGGAAGGTCCCTGTGCCTGCGGCAACCCCACGGAACGGGTGGCATGGCTCACCGGGCGCACCGACGATCTCATGGTGTTGCGGGGCGTGAAGATCGATCGCGCTCAGGTGCTGGCCCAGATCACCTCGGCCCTGGCGTTTGCGCCGGACCTGTACCGGGTTTTCGTCAACACGGAAACCAACCGTCGTTTCCTCGAGGTTTGGATCGGGGTCGATGACCGAATATTTTCCGATGAAATCAAGATGCTGGAAAAACGGATGGTGGATATCGGTCAACGGCTCTACGAGTGTCTCGGGGTTCCCGTGACCGTTCGGCTCAAGGAGCGGGACACTTTCGATGCCATCGAGGCGTGAGACCGCTGTGGGTGGCTCTGGGGAAACGCCACCGACGGGACTTGGTGACAGCGCGCCATCCGTTGACAGCTTCGGAGGTATTGGTTAATGCTTCCGGGACGATTGAACAGCGGAGGAATGGACCATGGCCACCGAAATGACACGTGAAAAAGCCAAGTTGCAATTAATTTGGGGCGCGGCCCTGCTGCTGATGGGCATCGGTGTCTTCTTCCGCATTCCCCAGGTTATGCCAAGGGTCCGGGAAATCGCCCAGCTTGCACCCATCAGCGGTTTTGTGCAGTTCTGTTTCTACTTTATGGGTGCCCTGCTGGTGGGGGGCGGTGCGCGGAAGATCTCCCTCAGCGCCCGGGTGTTGTTTGCGCCCAAGCCTTGAAGACCAATTTGCCGTGGCACGCTCCCGTTGATACAGGCCTTCAACGGCGCCAGTTTGCCACCTTGCCGGAAAGAAATGCCTCATGACTGCCCATGACGCTCCTGCCGCCGCTGCCTGCAATCCCGCCGACGTGCAGCATCTGCAGTCCGAAGTGGCGTATCGCACACGTCTCCAGGAGATCTGCAACAAGATCTATGCGGCCAAGAACCTTGATGGAATCCTCATTGATTTAAGAGAAGAGATCACCACGCTCTTTGAGGCAGAGCGGATTACGCTCTACGTGGTGGACGGCAAGCGGCGCGAGCTGGTGTCGCGTTTTAAATCGGGTTCCGAGGTGGCCGAGATCCGCGTTCCCATCGCCCCCCACAGCCTGGCGGGGTTTTCGGCGATGAAGCAGCAGGTGATCAACGTCGTTGATGCTTACGACGAAAAGGCGCTAAGCCGGATCGACCCCGCCCTCCGGTTTGACAAAAGTTGGGATCGGAAAACCGGCTTTCGCACCCGGGCCGTGCTGGTGTGTCCGGTGGTCTATCGGCAGTACCTCCTCGGTGTCATCCAGTTGATCAATCGCACCGACAGCGACCGCTTCGTCCGCCTGGACGAATGGGCCGTCCAGGAAATGGCCAAAATCCTGGCTATTGCGCTCTACAACCAGAAACGCCTGGCCCGTGGACGCCCCTCCAAGTTTGACTACATTCTGGAAAACCACATTCTGACGCAGAAGGAACTGGAACGGGCCATCGGCGACGCCCGCAAGCGGCGCGAACCGATTGAAACCGTGCTCATGACCGATTTCAAGGTGCCGAAAGAAGAAATCGGCAAGGCGCTGAGCAAGTTCTACCAAACGGCCTTTGTGCCATACAACAAGAACGCCCCCATTCCGGGGGAACTGCTCGCCAGGGTCAAAGTGCCCTTCATGAAGAGCAACTGTTTCGTGCCGCTGCGGGTCGAGGACGGGCGGGTGCTGGTGGCCATCGACAACCCCCAGGATCTGCAACGCGTCGACAACATTCGCATGCTCTTCAACGGCCAACCGGTGACCTTCGTCGTCGCCCTCAAGGAGGATATCCAGGCCTATATCTCGCTGTTTACCCAGGACGAAAAAGAAATGGCCTCGATGGACGAGATTCTGCGGCAACTCGCCGTCGAGGAAAGCGAGACTGAAGAGGCCGATGCCGGGGTCGGCGAGGAAGACAGTGCCGTGGTGCAGCTCGTCAACAAAATGATCATCGACGCTTACAACCGCGGCGCTTCGGATATCCACATCGAACCTTACCCGGGAAGGCAGAACACCCAGGTGCGCTTCCGTATCGACGGCCTTTGCCAGGTGTACCAGACCATTCCCTTCGCCTATCGCAAGGCCATCGTGTCACGCATCAAGATCATGAGCGATCTGGATATCGCGGAACGACGCAAGCCCCAGGACGGCAAGATCCGCTTCAAACGCTTCGGCGGGCTGGATCTCGAACTGCGCGTGGTCACCGTGCCCACCCAGGGGGGGCTTGAGGATGTGGTGCTGCGGCTTCTTTCCTCCGGAGAGCCGATTGCGTTGGACAAGCTGGGGCTGGCGCCCCGCAACTACGAAAATTTTTTAAAGATCATCACCCGTCCCTATGGCCTGATCTTCGTCTGCGGGCCCACCGGTTCCGGCAAGACCACCACGTTGCACTCGGCCCTGGGATACATCAACAAGACCGAAACCAAGATCTGGACCGCCGAGGACCCGGTGGAAATTACCCAACGGGGGCTGCGCCAAGTGCAGGTGCAACCCAAGATTGGTCTGGATTTTGCCGCCTTGATGCGTTCTTTTCTGCGCGCCGACCCGGACGTCATCATGGTGGGGGAGATGCGCGATCGGGAAACCACCGCCATCGGCATCGAAGCTTCCCTCACCGGCCACCTGGTGCTCTCGACCCTGCACACCAACAGCGCCCCGGAGAGCATCACCCGTCTGCTGGACATGGGCATGGACCCGTTCAACTTCGCCGATGCCATTCTCGGCATCCTGGCCCAACGCCTGGCCCGCACCCTCTGCCCGCACTGCAAGCAACCTTACACGCCGAGTCGCCAGGAATACGATGAACTGGTGCGGGAGTACGGCGGCGCCGATCTCTTCACGGCCGACCAAAAAATGCCGTACACCCCCGACTTGACCCTCAAGCGCCCTGTGGGATGTGAGCTCTGCGGCAGCCACGGTTATCTCGGCCGTTGCGGGATTCATGAACTGTTGATGGGCACTGCCGAAATGAAGAAGCTGATCCAGCAGGCCAGCCCCATGGAGGAGATTCGCGCCCAGGCGGTCAAGGACGGCATGACCACGTTGCGTCAGGACGGGGTGTTGAAAATTTTCGATGGCCTGCTGGACATCGTCCATGTCCGCAAGGTCACAATTTAGGGCCCATCCAGGATCTCAGCGTTGGGTGCCAGGGCTTGAACAGATTTAACGCCTCGCCACAGCGCTGCTATTCCTCCCTCTTTTCTCTTTCTTTCCCCTTGAATTTTTCCACCTGTGCTTCGAAGTAGGCTCGATCGGCCCCGGAGGCGGCTTCCAGAGCGCGTTGCCCCGCGATCAGCGCTTCGGCGAAAAGACCGTTGACAAAGTAGCTTTCCGCCAGGGTGTCCAGTACATAGGGGGCCGGATCGATGGCTGCGGCTCGGCGGGCCAGGGCCAGTGCGCGCTCGGGATGACGCAGCGCGGGATCGGTGCTGGTGGCGTAGAGCCAGGCGAGGTTGTTCAAGGCCCGGGCCTCGCGGGGATCCAGGGCGATGGCCTGTTCGTAGGCCGCGGCGGCTTTGGCCAGCCGGCCCTGGCGCTGGTGGATTTCGCCCAGCAGGGTCAGCAGGTCGGTCTGGTGGGGATTTTGAGCCAGCTCCCGCGTGATGGCGGTTTCCATGAAATGGGCGCTGAGCTGCCGGCCTGGATCACCAAAGTTGATTTGCCATCCCAGAACGGCCACCGCCGCCATGACCACCAGGTAGACCGCGATGCTGCGGGTGACCTTGCGGTCATGGCGTGGGATCCATCGTGGATCGGCTTCACATCGCTCCAGGTAGGCGATGCGCTCGGCGATGGAGAAGTGGTGCCAATCGGGCTTGGACGGGGCAATGCCGCTGACCAGGGCGATCTTGGCCAAGGTGGTGATCAGGGGCCGGGCGCTGGGAAACAGGCGGAAAACGTAGATGTCGGCCTGGCGCTCGAAGTTGCGCATGAAGTAGCCGAAGACCAACCGGAAATAGACGAGGAAAACCGCCACCGTCATCAGGCCCAGCAGGGCCGAGCCGGTGGTCAGCGGGTCAAGATCGAAAAACCGGACGAGCCGGTGGATGGGCGCGGCTTGCAGCAGGAGCATCGCGGCCACATCGAACAAGGCGTAAACCAGTAGAATATAGCCGGAGAGAAACATCATGTAGAAGAGCAGGTGCCAGCGTTTGACGTGGCCGATTTCATGGGCGATGACCTGGTCGATTTGCTCCGGGGACAGCTCCTGCAGCAGGCCGGGGGTGATGAGGATGTAGCGGAAGCGACCCACCAGCCCCATGACGCCGGCGGTGATCATTCGACCGCCGAACATGGGCCAGTACAGGATCTGGGCGTAGCGCAACCGGGCGCGGTGGCACAGGGCTTCGATACGCCGGCGCATCCATCCGTCCTCCAGTGGGCGACAGCGCCAAAAACGCCGGATCAGCGCTGGCCCCACCACGGCCACCAGTACGAGGAAACAAACGAAGTAGGCAAGCTCTCCGGCGGGATGGGTCAGCAGGCGCCTGGGCGTTTCGAAGGGCAACAGCCCGATGATATCTGCGGCCCCGGAGAGGAGCAACCAGGGCAGCAGCACCGGCGCGGCGAAGGCGATCTGGGAGAAGACCCGGGTGCGACGGGAGACGTCGACGACGTAGATGCTTTCGTAAGCGTCGTGGCTCAGGGCCCAGATAATAACGAGGTAGGCGGTGAACAGCAGCAGAAAAATCAGCGCGCCCAGGGTGGGGGCTGCCTGAATCGCGGGCCAACTTGCCACGCCGGCAGGCAGGTCCAGCACATAGACATCCACGGCAAACAGCGCCACGGCCACGATGGAGAAGCGGGTGGACAGGGCACTGAAACGGATGTCGGCCAAGGAGGGACCAAGGGCCGGTGCCTTGCGTGCCAGGCGGAAAAAATCCAGACGTACCCAAACGGCGAAAGCCGCCGCCAGCGCACCGGCCATCAGGATCGCCTCGACGGCGGGAATCGGCGTGCTCTCCGGTGGCTGATAGGTGCTGTAGATCAGCAGAACGACGATGAAGTAGAGGAAGTGGCCGAACATAGCTTTTTCGGGCGCCTGCGGCGCGTTCAAAGCCGCTTCGCGGCGTTCAAGGTTCAAGGTTGCCGCTTCGCGGCGTTTTTGGGCTTGCTTCTGACTTCTGGGGCGACCGGAGATTGAGTTTTATCGCCCGTTTAGAGTTTTCAGTCATCTGGAGACGTGCGGAAGAGATTCTGCCCGACGCTTCCTTCACCCGCTCCTCTCCCCGCGGGAGCAAGCCAGTCCAGAGCGGCTTGCGGACGACGGTGCTACGGCATTCGCTGAGCATTCTATCTTCCTTCAGTTTTCTGAAACTACCGGGGCGTCCAGGAGGTTGAGTTTTGCCGCCGTCAAGAACTCGGCGCCAAGGGCCCGTAGGTCGCCACCGCGCCGCAATGCAGGCGACCGGCTGGAGCAAAAGCGTGATGCCATGCCTCTGGCGCAAGCCGAGTTCGGTGGCGGCCAACGCGCCCTAAGCGCCTCAAACAGCTTGCCGGTCGTCAAAACTCAACCCCCTGGCCGCCCTTCATTGGTTTCAATCGGCTGAAGCAGCACAGAAGACAGCATTTCCAACCCGTCGCTATCGCTAATCTCGCCACCCGGCGGGAGCAATCCGGGCTGGACCGCCGCCCCGGAACTGTCTGAGGCGCCTACCGTCCGTTGGCCCGGACAGTACTCGGCTTGGGCCAAAGAAGTGATTTCTCTCATTGAGGCAGTGCCGAATCGCCAACGTTGCGGCCCTGTCCGGGCTTACGGACGGTTGGCGGC
>JACDJB010002463.1_pt1 | contig 13306 bp, 15 predicted proteins | sample 7454121 | NCBI WGS metagenome assembly JACDJB01 (sample SAMN14253290, study PRJNA609438) | sludge metagenome | isolation source: sludge after 25d culture with pyrite | collected 2018-12-20 | reverse complement strand
GCTCAGACCGTTGTCGATGGCCCAGATGTGGCGATCGGCGTCGATCAGGCAGTGGCCACCCTTGCGGTCGGCGCTGTTGGCGACCAGGTCGAAGGCACACAGCCGGCGGAAGGCGTCGTCGTGGGCCTCGTCCTCCCGGAGGGTGAAGTAGTGCTCGCTGAAGTCGGCGTCGACGAAGCGCTGCACCGAGCCCTCGCCGACGGGGCCGTCCCGCAGGACGGTCGGGGGAACGACGTCCCAGTCGAGGGCGGCGGACAGCTCGTAGGCGGCCACCTCCCGCCGGGCCAGGCCGCTCGGGAAGTCCCACAGCGGCCGCTCGCCCCGCACGGGCTTGTAGATGGCCAGCTCCTCGGCGCCGTCCTGGGTGATCCGGACCAGGAAGGTGCCGTTGGAGCTGTAGGGCATGCGGCCCTCGATGTCGATCTCGCCCGTCCGCAGGAGGGCGAGGTCGGCGTCGGTGCTCACCGAGCCGTCACTTGTGGCCGTTGCTCCGGGGGCAGACGTGGCCGTCGGGGTCCATCGGCTGGCCACAGATCGGGCACGGCGGTCGTCCGGCGGCGACCAGGGAGTCGGCGTGCTCGCAGAAGGCCACGACCTGGGCCCGGGTGAGGTGGAAGCGAGCCAGTCCGGCGTCCTCCTCGTCCTCGTCGTCCTGGTCGACCAGTTCGTCGGCTTGGAGCACGATGCGGTCGGCCTCGGTGTCATAGGCCACGCCGAGGGTGCCCACGACCCACTCGGCCACGACCGGCTCGACGAGGTCCATGTCGGAGGGACGCTCGGTCACCGGGACCACGGGCAGGTCATTGAGGACGCCCTGCAGGTACTGGCCCAGGGCACCCACCTGCTGCTTCTCGAGCCGGAGGCTGACCACCTGGGTCCCCTCGACGGCCTGCAGGAAGAACACCCGGGCCCCGGGCTCGCCCACCGCGCCGGCGGTGAAGCGGTCGGGCTCCCTCAGGTCGAACGTGCTCATGAAATGGGACTCCTCGGATGCGTCACGACGGGACCAGGCGCTTCAGGTCGTCCACCGCGTTGACGGCCAGCACCAGGGGCCCGTCATCGGTGAGGGCGATGGCACTGACCGAGCAGGGCGAGATGACCACGCGCTGGAAGAGGTCGAGGTGGGTGCCCATGGCGTGGGCGACGGCGGCCTTGATCGGATCGGCGTGGGACACCGCCACGACCCGCTGGCCGGGGTGCCGGGCCCGGAGCTGGGCGAGGGCGTCGGTGATGCGGACCTGCATCTCGCTGAAGGACTCGCCCTTGGGGAAGCGGAAGCCCGACGGATTGCGCTGGACCTGCTTCCACTCCTTCTTCTTGTAGAGGTCGGCGAGGCGCTTGCCGGTCCACTCGCCGAAATCGCACTCGTGGAGGTCGGCGAGCGTGCGGACCCGGTTGCCCGTGGCCCTGGCGATGGGGGCGGCGGTCTCCCGGGCCCGTTCGAGCGGGGAGGCGTAGACGGCGGCGACGTCGCCGAGGGGAGCGATGCGCTGGGCCACCGTTTCGGCTTGGGCCTCACCGGCGTCGGACAGGTGCAGGCCGGGTGCCCGACCGGGCAGCTTGGTCCCGGTCGTGGGCGTCAGTCCGTGGCGCACGAGCAGCACCAGGGTCGGCGGGGTGGGCTTGGTCGCCATGCGGCGGCCAACCTATCGGCGCCCCCCACCTACGCTCCCGCAGGCATGGACACCCTGGCGGCGGTCGAGGCCGAGGTCACGGCCTGTCGGGCCTGTCCCCGGCTGGTGGCGTGGCGGGAGCAGGTGGCGGCCGACAAGCGGGCGGCCTACCAGGACTGGGACTACTGGGGCCGCCCCGTCCCCGGCTTCGGGGACCCGGCGGCCCGGGTGGCGGTCATCGGCCTGGCCCCGGCGGCCCACGGCGCCAACCGGACCGGCCGCATGTTCACCGGCGACCGCTCGGGCGACTTCCTCTACGCCGCCCTCCACCGCACCGGCTTCGCCAGCCAACCCACCTCGGATCACCGCGGTGACGGCCTCACCCTCACCGACGCCTGGATCACCGCCCCCGTCCGCTGCGCCCCACCCGCCAACAAGCCCACACCAGCCGAGCGCGACACCTGCCGACCCTGGCTCGAACGCGAACTGGCCCTCTTGTCGAACCTGAAGGTCTTCGTCGTCCTCGGCCAATTCGCCTACCAAGCGATGACGCACCACCTCGGCATCACGCCCCGCCCCAAGTTCGCCCACGGCGCCGAAGTGGCCGCGCCCGCGGGCGTGACGATCCTCTGCAGCTACCACGTCAGCCAGCAGAACACCTTTACGGGAAAGCTCACCGAGCCAATGCTCGATGCCGTCTTGAACCGTGCGAGAGGACTAGCGGCGGAGGAGTAACGGGGGGGAGCCCGAGGGGGGCGCTCTGCGCCCCCTTCGGTCGTGACCCGATCTGGCTTTGCCAGTCGGGTCACCAAGGTCAGCGCGGCCGCAGGTAGCACGCCCAGGAAACTCGGCGAGCGAAGCGAAGCCGACGCAACGCCCGCCCGGCGGGGATCGGAGCGCCGCCGAATTGGCTCCGATCCCCGCTCCGGCCGGTTCGGTGCCGTCTCGACGTTGAGACCGCACCAGAGGGCCGTGCAGGCGCTACCTGAACTCAATCGGCCCGTGGGGCGCGCTCCCACATGGGTCATCAGGCCTGTTTTTCTCGCCGTGGGTACGGTGCGGGGCCATGACCCGCCCACATCGCGTCGTCGTGGGGGCCGCGATCGTGGCTCTGCTGGTGCTGGTCGGGTGCAGCGACGCGGAGACGGCGGGGTACGACGCCGCCTTCCAGGAGGACTTCGTCGCCGAGTGCACGACCGCCTTCGGTCGTCCCGGGGCCCCGCAGGTGTGCGGGTGCTGGTACGACGGACTGGTCGACACCGTGGACTTCGAGGACCTGCCGTCGGTCGAGGACCTGGTGGCCGACGACTTCGCCAACGCCCCCACCCGCGAGCCGGGCGGGGAGCTCGACGTGCCCCTCGATCTCCTGGCCGACTGCGTCCGCACGAATGGGGCGGCGTCGACGATCGGCTCGATCGTGCCACCCCCCACCCAGCCGCAGGCGCCGACCACGCTGGTGCCCACCACCACGGTGCCACGGTGACCGCACGGCGGGCCGAACCGGTCCGCAAGCCGGTGCGCCGTCAGGCGACGAGGCATGGGCAATGAGCGTCGGAGACGATCGGCGGGCCGAACAGGCCCGCAAGCCGATGAGCCGTCAGGCGAAGAGGCATGAGCCATGACCACGGGCAGCAAGCTCGTCATCGGCGCCGCCGCCGTCGTGGTTCTGGCCGCGCTGGTCGTGGGTGGCATCCTCTGGATGCGGGACGAGGATCCGCCCACCGACTACGACGCCGCCATCGAGGACGACTTCATGACCACCTGCACGGCGGACGCCACGGCCCAGGGCTTCACCCGGGCGGGCGACTTCTGCGCCTGCACCTATGACGCCATCGTCGCCGAGATCCCCTATGACCGGTTCCTCGAGATCGACGCGGCCCTGGTGGCGGATCCGACCGCCGTGCCCGGCCCGATCGACCGCATCCGCACCGCCTGCTACCTCGAGGTCGAGGCCGCCGGCCCGACCGTCGTGCCCACTGTCCCGTCCACCACCGTCCCCGCCTGAGGTCCATGACCACCACCGAGCCCGCCCCGACCCGCACCCGCTGGACCAACCAGTGGAAGGAGCTCTACGAGGAGGTCATCGACTTCGGCCTCTGCACCGGCTGTGCGGGCTGTGTGATCGCCTGCCCCCACGACGTCATCGGGTACGACCACGAGGCCGGCGGCTACAAGCCCTTCCACCTCGAGGACGAGCTGGGCCCGACCGACTGCGGCCACGGCCAGAAGGGCTGCACCAGCTGCACCCGGGCCTGCCCCCGCTTCCGGACCTGGGAGGAGGACGCCAACGAGCACCTCTTCGCCCAGGACCGGGCGGACGACGAGATGTCGGGCATCTACAAGGACGTGCTGCTGACCCGGGCCTCCGACGACATGGTCCACCAGATGGGTCAGGACGGCGGGCTGGTGTCGGCCCTGCTCATCTGGGCCCTCGACAAGGGCTACATCGACGGCGCCCTCACCTCGTTCCTGGAGGGCGACGGCTCGACGTGGAAGGCGATCCCCGGTGTGGCCGCCACCAAGGAGGAGGTCCTGGCCTCCGCCGGCAGTCGCTACACGTACTCGGCGAACCCCCTCGCGGTGACCGAGGCCAAGGAGCGGGGCCTGACCAAGCTGGCCCTGGTCGGCATGAGCTGCCAGTCCTCCATCCCCCCGGTGATGTGGCATCGCAAGGTGGGCAAGGCGGGCAAGCCGTTCATCTTCAACATCGGCCTGCTGTGCTCGAAGACCTTCGATGACGCCATCTTCGAGGAGCTCTTCGAGGCCAAGTACGGCCTGAAGAAGGCCGACATCAAGAAGGTCAACATCAAGGGCGTCTTCCAGATCTGGCTCCATGACGGCAGCTACCACGAGGTGAACCTCAAGGAGTGCCACGCCTGGACCCGCGAGGGCTGCAAGACCTGTCCCGACTTCGCCGCCGAGCACGCCGACATCTCCACCGGCGGCATCGGCAAGGACAACGACTGGACCTTGACGATCGTCCGCACCGACCTCGGCCGGGAGATCATCAAGGGGATGCTGGCCGACGGCGTCATCATCAGCCGTCCCGGCGACAGCGATCCCGACGCCATCAAGCTGATGCGCCGCCTGTCCATCGTCAGCCGCCGCCGCTGGCCCGACAATGCGTGGGCCCCCGTCAAGATCGGCACCCCACCCCCGAAGCCCAAAGTGGAAAAAACTTGACCAACTGGTCAAGATCTCTTCATGGATCTCACGTATCCGCCTGACGCCGAAGAGTTCCGGGGCGAGGTGCGCTCGTGGCTGGAGGACAACCTGCCCGAGGGGTGGTTCGACGACGGCTTCGAGCAGACGCCCGAGGAGCGCAAGGCGTTCAATCGCGAGTGGACGGCCAAGCTCCACGAGGGCAAGTGGCTGTGCGCCTCCTGGCCCGAGGAGTACGGCGGGCGGGGTCTGCCCACGATGCACGCCGTCGTGCTGGCCGAGGAGTTCCACCACGCCGGCGCGCCGATGCGGGCCGACTTCTTCGGCGACACCCTGGTCGGGCCCACGATCCTGCAGTGGGGCACCGAGGAGCAGAAGAAGGAGTTCATCCCCAAGATCCAGAGCGGGGAGATCTCCTGGTGCCAGGGCTTCTCCGAGCCCGACGCCGGCTCCGACCTGGCCGGGCTGAAGACCAAGGCCGAGCTGGACGGCGACGAGTGGGTCATCAACGGCCAGAAGATCTGGACCACCCAGGCCGGTTTCGCCGACTACATCTTCGTGCTGGCCCGCACCGACCCCGATGCCCCCAAGCACAAGGGCATCTCCTACCTGTTGTGCCCCATGAAGCAGCCGGGCATCGAGGTCCGCCCCATCAAGCAGATCGACGCCTCGGCGGAGTTCTACGAGGTCTTCTTCACCGACGCCCGCTGCCCCAAGGACAACGTCGTGGGCGGGGTCAACGGGGGCTGGAAGGTGGCCATGACCACCCTCGGCTTCGAGCGGGGGACCTCCGCCACCACCGGCTACCGCCGCTTCGAGAAGGAGCTGGAAGGCATCACCGCGATGGCCAAGGCCAACGGCAAGGCCGAGGACCCCCGGATCCGCCAGGGCCTGGCCCACGCCTGGTCGATGGTCCAGATCATGAAGGTCAACGGCCTGCGCTCCCTGTCCTCGGTGTTGACCGGCAGGAAGGACCTGGGCGTGGCCGCCCTGGGCGCGACGAACAAGATGTTCTGGTCCGAGTACCACCGGGACGTCATGGAGCTGGCGATGGAGATCGCGGGCATGGGCGGCCAGATCCTGACCGGCAACCTCGCCGAGGAGGAGTCCGTGCCCGGCTACGGCGCCCGCAAGACCAACGAGGAGTATCCGGCGAGCGTCCTGCAGTCCGCCTTCTTCTTCAGCCGCTCGGAGACCATCTGGGGCGGCACCGCCCAGATCCAGCGCAACATCGTCGGCGAGCGCGTGCTGGGCCTGCCCAAGGAACCCCGGCCGGGCTGAGGTGGAGCCCGACGAGGCCCGGGCGCTGGTCGCCTCGGCCCGGGTGGCCCGTCTGGCCACGGTCAACCCCGGTCTCGGGGTCGACGTGGTCCCGATCACCTTTGCCCTGCTCGAGGGCGACCGACTGGTGAGCATCGTGGACCAGAAGCCCAAGTCCACGACCCGTCTGCGCCGTCTGACCAACATCCGGGCCCACCCCGAGGTCACCGTCCTGGTCGACCACTACGAGGACGACTGGGAGCGCCTGTGGTGGGTGCGGGTGCGGGGCCAGGCCTCGGTCATCGCTGACGGGGCCGAGTTCGACGAGGCGCTCGCGGCCTTGACCGACCGCTACCCCCAGTACGTCGAGGCCCCGCCGCCGGGTCCGGTCGTCACCGTCGCCGTCGAGGACTGGACGGGTTGGCGGGCCGATCCCGGGTGACGGGGGCGACATTGCGGTTTGGTTACAGAGCACTACGCTCCTGGCCGCATGGCGAAGCGCAGGCGCGAACGACGCGCCGCTCGGGCCGACCGCTCACCGGCTGAACCCTCCTCCGCGTCGGAGGCCGCACCGCGCCGCCCCCGGCGCCGTCGCTCCTGGGGCCAGCGCACCCTGATCGGTCTCGGCGTCGTCACCTCGATGGCGTGTCTGGCCGCGGCCGGGATCGTCGGTTACGCCCGCTACCGCTTCGAGCAGATCCCCCGTTACGGCGACATCACCCTGGCCTCGGCCGCGACCGGCGAGCCCCAGAACTTCCTCATCGTCGGCTCGGACTCCCGCGAGCAGCTCGACGACGAGGCCGGCGACGCCGGGGCCTTCTTCGACGGCACCGAGCCCGGCGGCCAACGCTCCGACACCGTGCTGGTGGCCCGGGTCGAGCCCGAGGCCGAGCGGGTCAAGCTCCTGTCCATCCCCCGGGACCTGTGGCTGCCCATCGCCGGGTCCGGATCCGAGGACCGCATCAACACCGCATACTCCGACGGGCGCCAGGTCCTGATCGACACCATCCAGGAGTCCCTCGGCATCCCGATCAACCACTACATCGAGGTCGACTTCAGCGGCTTCCAGCGCCTGGTCCAGGCCATCGGTGGCGTACCGATGTGGTTCGACACGGCCATGCGGGACCAGCACACGGGGCTGGTCGTGAACGGGGCGGGCTGTGTGACCCTCGACGGGACCCAGGCCCTCGCCCTGGCCCGCAGTCGCTCCCTCGAGTACGTGGAGGACGGGGACTGGAACACCGACCCGACCGGTGACCTGGGCCGCATCGCCCGCCAGCAGCAGCTGATCGTGGAGGCCGTGCGCCAAGCGGTCTCCCTCGACCTCACCAGCGCCAGCCGCTTCAACGAGATGATCGACATCGGCGTGGACAGCGTGGGTCTCGACGAGGACCTGAGCTTCGACGACCTGGCCGGGTTGGCCCTCCGGTTCCGGGCCATCAGCGACGAGACGGTCATCAACCGGACCCTCCCCGTCGAGGACTACACCACCGACGGCGGCGCCGCCGTCCTGCGCATCGTGGAGCCCGATGCCGACGCGGTGCTGGCCCAGTTCCGTGGCCACTCGGCGGCGGACTACACGCCCGGTCTGGTCCAGGTGAAGGTCATCAACGGGAGTGGGGCAGAGGGTCAGGCCGAAGCGGTGGGCGAGGCGCTGGGCACTGTCGGCTTCCAGTTCACCGGTACCGAGAACCTCGACGGCCTGCCGCTGGCGGTCACCCAGGTCCACTTCGCCCCCGGCGAGATCGTGGCCGCCGACGTGGTCGCCCGTCACCTGACCTCGCCGCCCGAACTGGTCGAGAACGCCGATGTCGAGGCCGGCACCGTCGTGGTCGTCACCGGGATAGACTTCACCACGGTGCAGGAGAACCCTCGTCCGGCCGGCGACGAGCCGCCGACCGTGGACCGGGTGGGCACCGGGGACGGCATCGTCACCAACGGCGTCGTCGTGGATCCTGACGCCGAGATCGACGTGGCCGACGGCAGCGAGGGCGAGCCCATCACCGAGGCCATCGGTCGCCCACCGAGCGAGGACGAACCCCCGGTGGAGTGCCGCTAGGGCCTTGCGCAGGGGACCCCGTCGGGCACCCCGTTAGGATCGTCGCCTCAGCCCTCGTAGCTCAGCGGATAGAGCATCGCCCTCCGGAGGCGTGTGCGCAGGTTCGAGTCCTGCCGAGGGCGCACCGTTCTGAAACGGCCCGCGTCGGTGCCCCATGGGGTCGGCGGCTGATCGCAAGCGACGGCGACCCCACGGTCCGTGGCCGCTGGTCGGCCGGGAAGGTGAGGTCGAGCTCCTCGTCAGATCAGAGCGAGAGGATCTCGACCCGGGCGATCGGCGGCGCGAGCTCGACGACGGAACGGTCGAAGGTGACCAGTCGTCCCCCTCGCCGCTCGGTGAGCGCGAGGAGGTGGGCGTCGGTGACCTGCCGGTAGCCCGACAGGCGACCAGCGTCGATCTCCGGGCAGTCGCCCAAGGCGACGTCGTCCACCCAGAAGGTGTGACCGGATTGCCGCCGGAGGCGGGCGAGCACCTCGATGGCCTCAGCGGGTCCCCGGGCGCCGGGGATCACCCGATGGTTGCTCGAGACCCGGACGAATCCGGACTCGGTGACCGGGCAGGTGGCCCAGCCGGCCTCGTGCTCGCGGAGGAACCAGGTGGTGGCCGCGGCGTGGTGCACGTGGTTGGGCCAGGCCAGGGCGACCAGCACGTTCACGTCGAGCAGCGCGCTCACGATTCGTCGGCGGCCTCGCGCACCATCTCCGGCGTGATCGGCGGGGCGTCCTCGTCGACGGTGAACACGGGGAGACCGTTGGCCTCCGCCGCGGGCCGAGGCTGGAGGCCCCGCCGGGCCAGCGCGGACAGGGCCGCACCGATGCTGATGTCCTGCTCCTCGGCCATCACCCGGGCCGCGGCGAGGACGTCGTCGTCGACCTGGAGCGTGGTGCGCATCAGCACATCATAGCATCACGATCGCCCTCGCCGGCGAACTGCCGTACCGGGCACGGATGGCAGGACGGCGATCCGGAGGGATGCTCCACGTCGTCGAACCCGCACGGGGCCGCGGGGGTCCCCAGGGCGAGGGTGAACCCGACGAGCAGAGCGGCGCGGACACCGGTTCGGCCAATGGTGCGCATGGCGGTTCTCCTTTGTGCCGGTTGCGACCGGCGGACGTCCATGGGAGTCAGGACCCTCGAACGGGGGCGGTGTGACGCCGGTCACGGGCAGAATCCGGAACCGGTGTGAATCCCGGCGGGCGGCTCGGGTCCGCCCCGTAGCCTCTGTCCATCGTGGTCACCGACTCGCTCACCGAGGCCCTCCGGGCCGCCCTCACCGCCTCCGGGCTCGACGCGCCCGCCGAGATCCACCTGGAGCGGCCCGCCCGCCGCGAGCACGGGGACTGGTCGTCGAACATCGCCCTGGTCATCGCCAAGGCGGCGGGGCGCAATCCCCGGGAGCTGGCCGCCGACCTGGTCGCCGCCCTGGAGGCCGACCCGGCCCCCCACGTGGTCAAGGTCGAGATCGCCGGTCCCGGCTTCGTCAACTTCCACCTGGACGACGGCTGGCTGCACGACACGCTGACCCAGGTGGTCACCGAGGGGACCGAGGGGTTTGCCCGGCCCGACCTCGGCCAGGGCAAGAAGGTCATGGTCGAGTTCGTGAGCGCCAATCCCACCGGGCCCCTCCACGCCGGCCACGCCCGGGGCGCGGTCTACGGCGACTCGGTGGCCCGACTCCTGGAGCGCACCGGCCACGACGTGTCCCGGGAGTTCTACGTCAACGACCGGGGCGTGCAGATGCAGCACTTCGCCGATTCCCTGGTGGCTCGCAAGGCGGGGCAGGAGCCCAGCGAGGAGGGCTACCAGGGCGCGTACATCACCGAGTGGGCCCAGGAGATGCCCGAGGACGCCGATCCCCTCGAGTGGGGCCTGGCCCGGGCCCGCCAGGACCAGATCGACACCCTCGCCGGCCTCGGCATCACCTTCGACGTCTGGTTCTCGGAGCGGTCGATGGTGGCCACCGGGGCCATCGAACAGGCGCTGACCGACCTGCGGGACCGGGGCGTGGCCTACGACCAGGACGGTGCCACCTGGCTGCGGTCCTCGGACTACGGCGACGACAAGGACCGGGTCCTGGTCAAGTCCGACGGCGAGTACACCTACCTGCTGCCTGACGTCGCCTACCACCGGGACAAGTTCGCCCGGGGCTTCGAGCTGGTCATCAACGTCTGGGGCGCCGACCACCACGGCTACGTCTCCCGTCTGAAGGCCGCGGTCCAGGCCCTGGGCCACGACCCCGACGAGCTGGAGATCGTCATCACCCAGCTGGTGAACCTGCTGAAGGCGGGCCAGCCGGTGCGGCTGTCCAAGCGGACCGGCCAGCTCGTCACCATCGACGAGATCGTCGACGAGGTCGGCTCCGACAGCGCCCGGATCACCTTCCTGCTGCAGTCCATGGACAGCCCGCAGACCGTCGACCTGGCCGAGGTGGCCAGCCAGGCCATGGAGAACCCGGTCTTCTACGTGCAGTACGCGCACGCCCGGATCGCCTCCATCGGGCGCAAGATCGCCGAGCTGGGCATCCAGCGGGCGCCGCTGGCGGACGTCGACCTCGGCCTGCTCACCCACGAACGGGAGCTGGAGCTGCTGCGCTCGCTGTCCGAGCTGCCCGAGGTCGTCATCGGGGCCACCCTCGGTCGGGCGCCCCACCAGGTCACCACGTGGGTCCGGGACCTGGCCGGGCGGTTCCACGGCTTCTACCACGACTGCTACGTGGTGGCCGACAGCGTGGACCCGGCCCTCACCCAGGCCCGGCTGTGGCTGGTGGAAGCCGTCCGGGTCGGCCTGGCCATCGGCCTCGACCTGCTCGGGGCCAGCGCGCCCGACGAGATGTGAACCCGGCCACCGCGTCCGGCCGCCGCCTCCACCGTCCCGTTCGATGACCGCCCTTCCCCGGGACCTGTTGCCCGACAACTCGACGGTGGCCGCCGACGGTCGCCTCAGCGTCGGGGGCTGTGACCTCCTCGACCTGGCCGCTGCGTTCGGCACGCCGATCTTCGTCTACGACGAGGCCCACCTCCGGGCCCGGTGTCGCGAGGCGGTGGCTGCCTTCGGCGACGGGGTGGCCTACGCGACCAAGGCCTTCCTGTGCACGGCCATGGCCCGCCTCGCCCACGAGGAGGGCATGGTCCTCGACGTGGCCACCGGTGGCGAGCTGCACGTGGCCCTGGCCGCCGGGGTTCCGGCCGACCGTCTCGTCCTGCACGGGAACAACAAGTCCGAGGCCGAGCTGGCCCGGGCCCTCGAGGTCGGCGTCGGCCGCATCGTGGTCGACTCCTTCGACGAGGTCGACCGCCTCGAGGGCCTGGCCCCTCACGCCGCCCGCCGCCCGCAGGTCCTGGTCCGGGTGACCCCCGGGGTCGAGGCCCACACCCACGAGTACGTGCGCACCGGCCAGGACGACTCGAAGTTCGGCTTCGGGCTCCGGTCGGGTGCGGCCGGTCATGCCGTGGAGCGCCTGGGTGCGCTCGCATCGGTCGACCTCGTCGGCCTGCACGCCCACATCGGCAGCCAGGTCTTCGTGGTCGACTCGTTCTTCCAGGCCGTCGAGGCCCTGGCCCCCTTCGTCAACGCCCAGGGCCTGCCCGAGCTGTCCATCGGCGGGGGCCTCGGCGTGGCCTACGTCGAGGGGGAGTCGGCGCCGTCCATCACCGAGTGGGCCGGCGCCGTGCGGGCCGCCTGCGTCGACGCCGGGATCACCGCCCGGGTCTCGGCCGAGCCCGGTCGGGCCATAGCCGCCGCCGCCGCCCTCACGCTCTACACCGTCGGCACCATCAAGGACCTGCCCGGCATCCGCACCTACGTCGCCGTCGACGGCGGCATGAGCGACAACCCCCGTCCTGTCCTCTATGGCAGCGGCTACGAGACCTTCCTGCCGCGGGCCACCGACGCCGAGCGGGACCGTCCGGTCCGGGTCGTGGGCAAGCACTGTGAGTCCGGCGACCTGCTGGTCGCCGAGGCCCGGGTCCCCGCCGACCTCGCGGTGGGCGACGTCCTCGCCACCCCCGTGACCGGGGCCTACGGCCACTCCATGGGCTCCAACTACAACAAGGTGCCTCGCCCCCCGGTCGTCTTCGTCAGGGACGGCGACGCCCGTCTCGTCGTCCGCCGCGAGAGCGAGGACGACCTCCTCCGCCTCGACGTCTGACCCTCCGTTCTGGCGCCCGATTCCGGGGTCGGGGCGCCAGGATCAGGCGCCAGAACGGAGGTGGTGGAGCAGATCCGCCAGGGCGGTGTCGTCGGGGGTGGTGGCGGTCGAGCGGCGAGTCGAACCGAAGCCCACGAGAACGGGCAGACCGTCGGCGTCGAGGGCGACGTGTTCGGGGCGCAGGGCTCCGTGGACGTGACCGGCACGGTGCAGGCGGTCGACGACGGCCCGGAGTCGGTGGGCCGCGGCCTCGGGTTCGGGGACCGGGCGGCGGTCGATGGTCCCGGCGGGGACGAAGCCCAGTACGAGGGCGGTCTGGCCCCGTCGGTCGATGACGTCGAGCAGCTCGACCACGCCCTCGCCTTGGAGGGCCTCCAGCCCCCGCGCCTCGCGCCGCAGGGTCGACCGGTCGGACCACCGCGCCCCGGGCGGTGTGGCCTTCAGCACCACGGGCGGGCCGCGGCCCCGGCGGGCCCGTAGGACGACGCGTCCGGGGCGCGCCGCGAAGGCGGCCTCGGAAGACCAGCCCGACAGGGCTTCAGCCACCGGCGCGGGCCACCTGGACGATCTCCGCCGTGCCATCGGTGATCAGGACGCCCCGACCCGGCGGCGGGGTCGGCCCCACCGGGGGGAGCGCGCACACCCAGACGTCGGCGTCCCGGACGGGATCGGGCCGCAGGGCGAGGCCGTGGCTCGCCGGCCGGAGGGCGGCCAGCCAGGAGCCGTAGCCCTCCCGCCAGGCGTCGGCGCGGACAGCCACGAGCACGAGGGCGTCGGGATGACGGCGCGAGACCAGGGCCCGGAGATGGCCGTCGGGGTCGTCGATCTGCTCGGCGTCGTCCACGACGAACAGGTGGGGCACGGGTCGGGCCAGCCAGTCGGCCACGGCGCGTCGCAGCCGGTCGGGGTCCTCGCCCGGTCGGTGGTGGGTGCACGGGCGTTGTCCGCCCTGGTCCCGAAGGAGGCTGAGCGCGGCCGAGCGCCCGGAGCGGGGCGGTCCGGCGACCACGAACGGGCTGGCCTCGAGGAGGTCGACGGTCGCCACGCCGAGGTCCCGGTCGCGCAG
>JACDJB010002461.1_pt1 | contig 13323 bp, 13 predicted proteins | sample 7454121 | NCBI WGS metagenome assembly JACDJB01 (sample SAMN14253290, study PRJNA609438) | sludge metagenome | isolation source: sludge after 25d culture with pyrite | collected 2018-12-20 | reverse complement strand
TGGCTCGTTCGCCTGCTGGCCCTGATGGGCGCGCTCTGGTGGGCCATGCACACCAGTGCCGACCGGTTGCCCGCACTGCTGGCCGCCGTCATCGGCGTGCTCGTGGCACGCACGGTGATTCTGCGCCGGGTGCGCGCGGTGGCTGCTCCGGCCATGTCGACGTCATCGTCGGCTGCCCGGGCCAGCGCGCGGCCCGGGAGCCCGACCGGCACGGACGAACGGTGACGGCGATGCAGATCACGCCCGATGAACTCATCATCCTGCAGTGGGGCGGCCTGCGCCTGAACGCCACCATCGTGTTCACCTGGATCGTGATGGCACTGCTGGCCGGCGGCGCACGCCTCGTCACCGCCCGCCTGTCCGACGATGAAGCACCGTCGCGCTGGCAGAACCTGCTCGAAGTGCTGGTCAACGGCATGCGCGACCAGATCCGCGAAAGCAGCCAGCACGATCCGGGGCGCTATCTGCCCTTCGTCGGCACGCTCTTCCTGTTCATTGCGGTCTCGAATTCGCTGGCCATCGTTCCCGGCTTCCTGTCACCGACCGGTTCGCTGTCGACGACAACGGCACTGGCCCTGTGCGTGCTCGTCGCCGTACCGGTCTACAGCATCGTGGGCAGCGGCTTCGGCGGATGGCTGCGCACCTGGCTGCAACCGTCCTGGCTGATGCTGCCGTTCAATATCGTGGGCGAATTGACGCGCACGGTAGCGCTGGCGATCCGCCTGTACGGCAACGTCATGAGCGGAACACTGCTGGCCGGGCTGCTGATCGGCATCATCCCGTTCTTCTTTCCGACCCTGATGCAGTTGCTGGGCCTGCTCACCGGCCTGATCCAGGCGTACATCTTCGCCGTGCTCGCGATGGTCTACATCGCTGCTGCGGCGGGGACGCCGGGCGACCGCTCCGGGAAACCAGAATGATGATGCACGCGCGGAACAGGAACGGCCTTTTCATTTTCAGGAGGTACCACGTGGACAATATCGGCTTGATCGGCGCGGTTTCGATCGTCACGGCCGGGCTGACGCTGGCGATCGGCTCGCTCGGTCCGGCTTTCGGCGAAGCACGGGCGGCAGCGCAGGCGCTGGCGGCCATTGCCCAGCAACCGGACGAAGCCAACACGATCACGCGTACGCTGTTCGTCAGTCTGGCGATGATCGAATCGACGGCGATCTACTGCTTCGTGCTGTCGATGATCCTGATCTTCACCAATCCGATCTGGAACCGGGTGCTCGAGATGGCAACCCCCTGACGGCGGCACCAACCCATGCACATCGACTGGATCACCGTTGTCGCGCAGATCATCAATTTCCTGATCCTGGTCTGGCTGCTGCAACGCTTTCTGTACCGCCCGATCGTCGACGCGATGGACGGGCGCGAAAAGCGCATTGCCGCGCGCCTTCGCGAGGCAAGCGAACGCGAGGCGGCGGCCGGGCAGGAAATCAGCGCGTATCGTCAACGACTGGCGCAGTTCGACGAAGAAAAAGGCGCGCTGCTCGCCCGGGCGGAAGACGATCTGCGCCGGCAGATGGAGCATCGCGAACAGGCGGCCCGCCAGGAAGTGGCCCGGCTTCGTGCGCAATGGCTGCAACAGGTCGACGAAGAGCGCACTTCCTTCCTGCACGACATGCGGCAGCGCAGCGCAGCGCATGTGCTGGCGCTTTCGCGGCGTGTCCTGGCCGATCTCGCCGATGTCCCGCTCGAGGAACAGATGATGCGTGCCCTGGCCCGGCATCTCGAAGCACTGGCACCCACCGACCTGGGACGTCTGCGCCAGGCCGCCCGCGATGCCGGCGGCAGGATCATCGTGCGCAGCCGCTTCGTTATCGACCCGCAACAGCGCCCGCTGCTGACCGGAGCGATCCGCCGGCAGATCGCACCCGGGACCGACGCCATGATCGAGTGGACGACCGATCCGGCCATGACCGGCGGCATCGCGCTGGTGATCGGCAACCACAGCCTGGACTGGACGCTCGATCACTGGCTCGATGAACTCGAACACCGGCTCGGACAGGAGCTGGATGCGCGTTCCGGCACTCCGGATCCGCTTGCGGGCGAAGTTCCAGTGTCTGCGTCATGAACGAGGAAACGCTGCGGGGTCTGGGCCCGTCGGTCTTTCGCCTGCTCGAGGACGGCATGGACGATGCACGCGCCGCTCCGGACCTGCGCGAAACCGGCGTCGTGCGCGCAGTCAGCCGCGGCATCGCCCGGGTCGGCGGCCTGAGCGGCGTCATTGACCAGGAACTCATCCGGTTTCACGACGGCCTTGTCGGCCTGGCCGTCGATCTGGCGGAAGCCGGGATCGGCGTCGCACTGCTCGGCGATCACACGAAACTGGAAGCCGGTCAGCCGGCCTGGCGGACCGGGCGCGCGATCGAGGTACCGGTCGGCCATGCGCTGCTGGGGCGCATTGTCGACGGAATCGGTCGGCCGATCGATCAGAAAGGCGAGATCCGCGCCGAAGCGCACTGGCCGGTCGAACGAGCAGCCGCGCCGATCATCGCGCGGGCGCCGGTGGCGCGGCCACTGCACACCGGCATCAAGGCGATCGACGCGGCCATTCCGGTCGGACGCGGCCAGCGCCAGCTGATCCTCGGCGACCGGCAGATCGGCAAGACCTCGATTGCCGTCGACACCCTGCTCAACCAGCGCGGCAGCGGCGTCATCGGCGTGTACTGCGCGATCGGCCAGCGCGCGGCCGGCGTGGCACGCGTCATCGCCACGTTGCGCCGCGGCGGCATGCTCGATCAGTGCGTCATCGTCGTGGCCGGGCCCGAGGATGCGCCGGGCCTGCAATTCATCGCACCGTACGCGGCCACGTCGATTGCCGAATTCTTCATGGCGCAGGGCCGCGACGTCGTTATCGTCCATGACGACCTGACGCGTCATGCCCGCACCTGGCGTGAGCTGTCGCTGCTGCTGCGTCGCCCGCCGGGGCGCGAAGCCTATCCGGGTGACATCTTCTTCGTGCACGCGCGCCTGCTGGAACGGGCCACGCGTCTGCGCGAGGACCATGGCGGCGGCTCGCTGACGGCGCTGCCCATCGTCGAAACCCAGGCGCAGAACCTGTCCGCCTACATCCCGACGAACCTCATCTCGATCACGGACGGACAGATCTATCTGTCGCCGGAGCTGTTCCACAAGGGTCAGCTGCCGGCCATCGACATCGGCAAATCAGTGTCGCGTGTCGGCGGCCGGGCACAGTTGCCGGCGTGGCGCAGCATTGCCGGCGATCTGCGCCTGTTCTACGCGCAATTCGAGGAGTTCGAAGCCTTTGCACGTTTCGGCACCCAGCTCGACACGAGCACCCGGCAGGCGCTCGAACGCGGTCGTCGCGTGCGGGAAATGTTGCGCCAGGACGAGCATGCGCCGCTGGCCGCGAGCAGCCAGATCGGCCTGCTTCTGGCGACGATCCGCGGCTGGCTGGACGAAGTGCCGGTCGCCTCGCTGGCCGCGGTCGAGGCCGCCATCGTCGAGCGGATCGCGCATGCGCTGCCCGAGCTGTGCCGGCGCATCGAGGACGGGCAACCATTGACCGACGACGACCACGCCTGCCTGCAGACAGCCGTAGTCGAGAGTGTGCGGGCACTGCCGCCGCCGGCGCGCGCCGGATCGTCATGAGCGGCACGCTCGATGCCCTGTCGCGGCGCATCGATACCACGCGCAGTCTGGAATCGATCGTGCGCACGATGAAGGCGCTGTCCACGGCCAGCATCGTCCAGCATGACCGGGCGGCCGGGACGATGAGCCGCTACATGCGTACAGTCGAACTGGGCATGACGGCGGTGCTGCGCCAGCACGTGCTGCCATCGGCGCCGGCCGCCGCCGGGCCGCTGGACGACGGAGTGTCCGACAGTACACCCCTCGCTGGCGAGGGCAACACCCTCGGCGAGGACACTGTCATCGACAGGGACATCGACAGAAACACTGAGGCCGGCGGCGAGACGGCTGCCCGCACCAGAGCCGGCGGCGAGACGGCTGCCCGCACCAGAGCCGCCGGGACGACGATGGCCATCGTGTTCGGTTCCGATCACGGTTTCTGTGGGAATTTCAACGAACGGGTGGCTTCGTTCGCCGCCGGCACGACCCCCGGCACGCATTGGCACTGGCTGTGCGTCGGTGCGCGTGCCGCACAGGCGCTCGGCATGTACGGGCGCACGGCCGGCGCAATGATCCATCTGCCGGGCACCGCCGATGGCCTGACCGAAACCTGCCATCGCATCCTGCTGACCATCGACGACTGGCGCACCCGGCACCGGGTCGAGCGCATCCTCGTCTTCCACAACCGCCGGCGCGCCGAGACGGTCGAGCCGCACCGCGTCACCCTGGCACCACACGAGCGCCGCTGGCTGCGCGACCTCGCCCGCCGGCCGTGGCATTCGCGCACGCTGCCGATGTTCACGCTGCCCGAACCCCGGCTGTACGCGGCGCTCGTGCGCGAGCATCTGTTTGCCAGCCTGTTTCGCTCCGGCGCCGAGTCGCTGGCCAGTGAGCACGCTGCCCGGCTGGCGGCGATGCACGCCGCGCTGAACAATATCGAGGACCACCTGGAGACAATGAACGCCGAATATCAGCGCCAGCGCCAGGAATCGATCACGGCCGAACTGCTCGACATCGTCGCCGGCTACGAAATCCTGCGCAAACGGGAATCCGCCGCGTGAATCGCACCGCAGGCACGCACGCGTCGGGCTGGGGGCGCATGCTGCTCGACAACGGGCGCGATCTGGCCCCGATCGTGCTGGTCATTGTTTTCTTTCAGCTTCTGATCCTGCGCGAACCGATCACCGGGCTGACCGAAAAGCTCATCGGACTGTCTTTCGTCCTGATCGGCCTGAGTCTGTTCCTCGGCGGCCTGTCGATGAGCCTGTTCCCCCTCGGCGAGCAACTGGCGACCGAATTCGTGCGGCGCGGCAACCGCGGCCTGCTCCTGCTCTTCGCTTTCGCCATCGGCTTCGGCAGCACGGTGGCCGAGCCGGCCCTGATCCTGGTCGTCGAAGAGGCGGCGACGGCGATGGCTCCCGGCGGCGACCGGGCAGATCTGATGCGGATCGCGCTGGCGCTGCGCTGGACGACGGCCGTGGCCGTGGGTCTGTCGCTGATGCTCAGTTGCCTGCGCATCCTGCGGGGCTGGCCGGCATGGGCGCCCGTGGCAACGGTCTATGCGATGGCACTGCTGGTGATCGTGCTGCAACCGCCGGCAAGCGCCAGCATCGCCTTTGACGCCGGTGCTGCGGCGACTTCCGCCATCAATGTGCCGCTGATCGCAGCGCTCGGCATCGGGCTGGCCACCGCGGTGCCCGGGCGCACGCCGCTGGCCGACGGTTTCGGCGCGATTGCGCTGGCCTCGGCGATGCCGATGATCGTGCTCCTGCTCGGCTCCCTCGTGCTGTCCTGACCGCGATGCCAGCCACCGCAACCGTGCTCGTCGACGCGCTCGGCCAGACGTTCTTCGACGTACTGCCGATCCTGCTGGTGATCGTCGTCTTCCAGGCGTGGGCGTTTCGCCGCCTGCCGCCGCAAACCGGTCGCATCATCGGCGGCTTCATTGCCATCGTGCTCGGCATCTCGTTTTTCCGCGCCGGGCTCGCCCTGTCGCTCATTCCGATGGGAGACGATCTGGCCCGGCATCTGGCGGCCCGGATCATTGCACCCGAGCATTCGACCGTTCTGAATTCGCTGTGGCTGGTGGCCTTCGCCGCCACCCTCGGGCTGACCGCGGCCCTGATCGAACCGACACTCACCGGCATCGCGCAACGCATCGAGGAACTGGAACGACAGGCCGCCCCGGAAGGTCCGGGGCACCCGGGGGAATCCGCACAGACCGGCCTGTCCGCAACGGCATTCCGGCTCATCGTCGCGATCGGCATGGCCACCGGCCTGGCGCTGGGCACGTTCCGCATCCTGAGCGGTTTCGCCTGGGTACAACTGCTCGCGCCCCTGTTGCTGTTCACCGGTGTACTGATGTTTCGCGCCCCGCGCGGACTGGTTCCGCTCGCGCTCGACAGCGGCCCGGCGGCGACTTCCGTCGCTACCGTGCCGATCATCGCCGCCTTCGGCGCCAGCCTGGCGCACTACCTGCCCGGGCGCGACCCGGCCGCCGACGGTTTCGGCCTCGTGTTCCTGGCCCTGCTGCTGCCGGTGACGGCCCTGCTCGCCAGCGCGCAGATCCGTGTACTGCGCCGACGATTGGCGGCTGCCCGACGCCGGAAAAGCTGAGGTCGGTGGCGGCCGACCGCCGACGCCCGACATGTCAGGCCCGGCCGTGACACCCGAAGACAAAGCCGGATAAGTCGGTTCCGCTTTTGCGTCCGGTGGCGAGCAGCACCGGATATTCGCGCTGCGTTCCGTCTTCCCGTACTCGCCGGATACGGTGGACTTCCCGAACCGCAATGTCGATGAAGCCGGAGGTGCGCAGCCAGCCCGCGAGTTCATCCACGCCGAAGCCGTGATGCATCACGCCGGGCACCTCGGGCCCGTGGAAGCTGCCGTCCTCGCTCAGCAGATCGGCCATGGCGATCCGTCCGCCGGGCGCCAGTACCTCATGCACGCGCTCGAACAGGGCGGGTACGTCGGCGATGTGATGCAGCGTCATGCTGCTGAAAACGAGATCGAAGGGTCCGGCCGGCAGTTGCTGCTCGACATCGCCCTCGACGGCCTGCACGTTGCCGATGCCATGCTCGTCGAGCTTGCGCCGCATCGCCGTGATCATTCCGGGCGACTGCTCGACCGCCGTCAACTGCCGGGCGGCCGGCGCGAGCAATGCGGTCACCAGCCCGGTACCGGCGCCGAATTCCATCGCGTGCCCGACGCCGGACGGCGGCAGCAGCGTCAGGATGGCATCCGCCACCGCGCGGGCGATCGCCATGCGCGTCGGGCTTTCCTCCCAGCGGGCGGCGATTGCATCGAAATGCGCGATGCTGGCGCGACGGGTTTCGGGAACGGCAGACATGTTCTGATCCTCCTGACGACGGATGGCTGGGCGCGGGCAGGCAGACGAAACCGGGGCGCGGATGACCGGCCAGCGGCCGGCTTCAATCCGCCTGACGCACGGCGGCCGGTCGGCGCGAGCGCATGCCCAGCGCAATCACGGCGCCCACGACGATCAAGGCGCCGACGATCTGGATCGGTGCAATACGCTGATCCAGAATCACCCAGGCAAGCACGAGCGCGAACACCGGTTCGACGTTCATGATCGCCGTATTGCCAACGACCCCCCAGCGCGGCAACAGGGTCAGCAGGATCGTGATGCCGGTGCCGTAGAACAGACTGAGCAGGGCCAGCCCCCACCAGCCGGCGGCGGCCGTGGGCCAGTGGAAACCGCCCTGCCAGGCGACCCCGCCGAGCGCCCACAGACCGACCATGGCCATGATGACGAAACTGCGCAGCCGTCCGTCGACGCTGCCAGCCTCATATTGCGTCAGCGCCAGCGCCAGGCCGAAGGTCAGCGAGGCCGCCAGCGCGAAGCCGACGCCGACGCCCATCTGCCGCCACTGCTCGGCCGCACCCAGCCCCGAAGTGGCGCCGAAGACGTCCAGCGCCAGCGCGAGCCCGATCAGCAGAACGCCCATCGTGACCAGCAGACGACGCTCCAGCTGCTGCCGGTAGAGCGCACGCACCCACAAGGCCGTCGTCAGCGGATAGGTGTTGAACGCAAGCAGTGCCAGCGCCACCGGCAGGCGCGCCACCGACGCATAGATCCACATGCTCTGGATACCGACGAGACTGCCGATCAGCAGCAATGCGCGCCGTTGACGGGCATTCACGCCGAAGGACACGCCGCCGGCGACGACCAGCGTGCCGGTGATGATGGCCGTCACGAGGCTGCGCGTGGCCACCGCGGTCGCGACGTCGGCTCCATGGTCGAACGCCAGCCGGGCGGCCACGTGATTGGCGCCCATCAGGAAGGCAACGAAAATCAGCGTCGCAAAGGCGAGCGTGCTCAGTGCACGCGTCGAAGCGGCGGCGCTCATCGTCGACCCGGATCCGCCGTGTGTTCCAGTCGCCAGGCCACGTCATCGAGCGCCGTGAGACCGGCAGCAGCAAACCGGGGCTCCTCTGCGAGGATATCCCGACGCTCCAGCAGATCGATGCACCAGTGCGGTGAAAAGAGACTGCGCACCTCGCTTTCCGGCACGGAAAACGGTGGTCCCGGCATCTGTGCCTGCGCATACTCGAAGGTCAGCAGCAGACCGCGGCAACCGGCCGGCAGGGCGGCATACACCTCGTTTGCATAGCGCGCCCGCAGATCCGGCGGCAATGCGACCAGCGCGCCCCGATCGAACACTCCGACACAGTCGGCCAGTGCCGCGGCATCGAGTCCGAAAGCATCGCCCTGGATCACTTCGATGGCCCCGGCGACGTGATGCACGCCGTAGCGCGAACGCCGCACCTCGGGCACGAGCCGCTGTTCGGCAAAGAACTGCTCGACGGCGATCGGCGACAGTTCGATGCCGAGAATGCGATGGCCGTGCGCCGCCAGCCAGGGCATGTCGAGCGTCTTGCCGGCAAACGGCACGAACAGGCGACTGCCGGCCGGCCAGGCCATGGCTGCGCGATACCGTTCCAGCACCGGTGTCACCGTGCCCTGATGAAAGCCGATCCGGCCCTCGCGCCAGCGCTGCAACCAGAATTCGTGATCCATGTCCATCGACGGAGTGGCTGGTTTCACTGCAGCCGACATCATACGGGGATCGGACGACCCGTCCTGATGCCGCCGGCCCGTCAGGCTGCATGCAGCCCGCCAAACCTGCGCTCGCAGCAAGGGATCCGCCGGCGTCTTACCATGAGTGGACGCTTTCTGACGGGGAGAAATGTCATGAGCCAACGCATGGAGTACTACAAGGCATCGCCGCAGGGCATGCATGCGATGCTGCAGTTGCAGAAACACGTCGAGAGTTGCGGCCTCGAGCATTCGCTGCTCGAACTGGTGAAGATGCGCGCATCGCAGATCAATGGCTGCGCCTATTGTCTGGACATGCACAGCAAGGATGCGCGTGCGGCCGGCGAGACCGAGCAGCGCCTGTACGTGCTCGACGCCTGGCGTGAAGCGCCCTTCTACACGGCGCGCGAGCGCGCGGCACTGGCGTGGACCGAGGCCCTGACGCGCATCGCCGGCGCCGACGTATCGGACGCCCTTTACGAGGAAGTGCGCGCGCAGTTCAGCGAGAAGGAACTCACCGACCTGTCGCTGGCGATCATCGCGATCAACGGCTGGAACCGGCTGGCAATTCCCTTTCGCTCGGAACCCGGGCATTACCAGCCCGGCGATCATGCCAGCGGCAGCTGAGCACCGGTGAAGCGATCAGGCGCGTGCGGCCATCGACGCGCCGTCGTGGCGCCGCGGGGGACGCCCTTGCATCACCACGAGCCGTGGTGTTCGGGCACGCGAACGATCAGCGGAAACAGCGCCAGCAGGAAAATGGCCGTCAGCGCGTATACGCGTGCCTGGACCGCACCGGGGTCGCCCGAGACGGCCAGGACCGCGGTCACGATCGACACCGTGGTGATCGAGCCGATCTGCAGCGACGCGGTACGCAGTGCGGCCAGTGTGGACGAGTGCTCCGGCGCCAGTTGCAGCCCGGCGTTGCGGCTGGCCGGATTGATGGCACCACGCCCGGCGCCGACGACAAAGGCCGCCAGTGCCAGCCAGGTCCACGGGCCGAGCGCGGCCGGCGGCTCCAGCGCCAGCAGGAACATGCCGGCGGCGATCACCGAGCCGCCGACATACAGTGGCAGCCGATGCCCGGTGCGGCGCAGGGCCAGCGCGGCCGAGACCGACAGCAGCACGGCGGCGACCGCCTGCGCGATCAGCAGTGTGCCCGAGCCGAGATCGTCGATGCCGTAGCGGCTGACCGCATACAGCGGAATCAGCGTGACGACGCCATTGGTGACGCCACCGTAGAAGGTATTGACCAGATTGACGGCGCCGAAGCCCTTGCCATGGATCAGACGCGGCGCGATGAACGGATGCCGCGACCGCGCGATGTGATGGAAAAACCACCACAGCAGTGCGATCGCCAGCAGCGCCGGCACGACGAATTCGAGCGAGGACGGATGCGCCCCGCGTTCGCCGAGAAAGCTGACGGCGAGCATGCCGGCCAGCAGACCGGTACCCAGCAGCAGCATGCCGCCGACATCCATTCGGTCGTCATCGCTCGCGGACGCACGATCCGCCGCCCGCGGCCGATCGCGCGGGACGTAGCGCAGGGTCAGCAGGACGATCAGGAGCCCGATCGGCACGTTGACGAAGAACACGCCGCGCCAGGTCCAGTAGGTGACGAACAGGCCTCCGAAGATCGGGCCGATCATCGCTCCGATCGGGAAGATGCTGCCGAACAGACTGACCGCGCGATCACGCTGATCGCCGAAATGGTCGACGATGATCCCGGTGGCCGACGGCGTGAAACCGGCGCCGCCGGCCGCCTGTACGGCACGCAGCGCGATCAGCGTGAAAATGTCCTGTGCCAGCCCGCAGAGCAGGGACGCGATGGTGAACGCCGCCACCGAAGCCAGGAACACGCGGCGGCGCCCGTAGCGCTCGCTGAGCCGACCGCTGACCGGCAGCATCAGCACGAAGCCGAACGAATACGCGGTGATCGTCCAGCCGGCCCAGTTGATCGAGGCGCCGAGCCCGGTCTGCATCGAATGCAGCGCGGTGGCGACGATCGTCGAGTCGATCGACATCATCAGCAAGGCGAGCGCCACGGTGACAAACACCGGAACCCGGCGCACTGCCGGCGGGGAGGCCGTCTCCGCCGGCGCCTCGCCGGCGCCGGAACCGGTCGATGCCGATGGCCCGATGCTCACGGGCGCGCCAGCATGAACCGGTCGAAGAAAGCCGCCAGTTCCTCGTGTGCATCGAGCGGCAGCACATGTGCCACGTACTGGTCCGGGCGAACGACGACGAGAGCGCCGCGCGTGCGATCGATGCCGCGGTGCTCGAAGATCGTCTCGCCCTTCGTCAGCCGGGCCGAAAAGACCTTTTCGTAATCGATCAGCCGGTAGCGCCCCTTGGCCGGCAGCAGGATCGGCAGGCCGCTGGCATGAACGTCGAGCCCGGTGTGTGCAGCCTGCACGATGACGCGCAGATCGAATACCGCATCCGGATCTTCGTCCGGGCGCGTGTACCGGCGCACCGGCGACGCCGGTGACTCGTCGAGAAAGCGGCACAGGCGGTGCAGGCCCGAACCGTCCTGCAGCACATCGTCGTGCGTACCGAACGCATACAGGCGCCAGCGCCCGTCGGCGCGGGCGACGTGCCCGAGTTCCATCTGCCGCGCGTCGCACACGCGCATGACCGGTGCCGAATGAAAACGCATGCCGATCGTGAAGCCGGCCGCAAGCGACTGGTGCGTCGACGCACCGCAGAGCAGCGCCGGCGGGTAATGTGTCTCGACCCCTGCGGTGAAGCGGCCATGACGCTCGAAATACGCCTGGAATTCCTTCGGGTCGACACCACCGTCCCCGGGATGTGCGTCCGTGCGCCGGTCAGCCGCGCCGCCCGGCGCCGCCGCCAGTGCTCCGCGCGGACGATCGCTGAACATCCGCGCCCACTCGCGATCGAAATCAATGAGTTCCTGTGCCACCGCCCGTCGTTCCCGGGTATAGGTGTGCAGCACCTCGGGCACGCATTGGCCGCGCAGGACGGCAGCGAGCTTCCAGCCGAGATTGAAGCTGTCCTGCATCGAAACGTTCATGCCCTGCCCGGCCTTCGGGCTGTGCGTGTGACAGGCGTCGCCGGCGATGAACACACGCGGCAGGCGCGTGGCCTCTCCTCCGGCGGGCACATCGTCGTAGCGATCACAGATGCGCTGCCCGATTTCATAGACCGACCACCACGGCACTTCCTTCACCTGCAGCCGGTACGGATGCAGGATCGCCCGGGCGGTAGCGATCAGATGATCGAGCGTGATGCCGCGATCGCGCACGCGTTCGCCCGCGGCAAGCGGATCGAGTTCGACGTACAGGCGCACCAGATGGCCGCCCTCGCGCGGGATGACCAGCAGGTTGCCGCTGGACGACTGCACTGCGGACTTGAATCGGATGTCGGGGAAATCGGTGACCGCCAGCAGATCCATCACGCCCCAGACCTGGCTGGATGAATCGCCCCGCAACTGCTGCCCGATCGCCTTGCGCACGGTACTGCGCGCACCGTCACAGCCGACCACGTGGCGCGCCTGCACCGTCACGATCTCGCCGGCATGCGCCGGATCGGTGCGCTCCAGGCGGACCGTGACACGATGATCGTCAATGGCGCCGTTCTCCGTATGCCCGGGCGAAACTTTCTCCGGATCATCTGCAGTCGCAGTGTCGACCACCAGATCGAGCAGGCGATGCGAGTAATGCGGCTGCAGTCGCCGCGGCGACCGGCGCATGACGTCGAGCCAGAAATCATGCACGCGTGCCTGGTTCAGCACGACGTGCGGGAACTCCGACAGCCCGTCCGGCGTGTCACGCACACGGCCGTGGCGCACGATGCGATCCGGCGCGTCCCCGTCCGGTTTCCAGAACGTGACCTCGTTGATCCAGCAGGCTTCCTGGCGCACGCGTTCGGCAAAGCCGAAGGCCTCGAACATCTCCATCGTGCGGCAGGCAATGCCGTCGGCCTGTCCCAGTTCGATCGGTCTGTCCTTCTGTTCGACGATCGCGACGCGCAGATCGGCAAAGGCCGACAACTGCGCAGCCAGCGTCAGACCTGCCGGTCCGCAGCCGACGATCAGCACATCGAGCCGCTCCGGGAGCTTGTCGCTGTGCGCGGACACGTCGGGAGCCGCCACCGTCATGCGTGGGTCGCCCGGCATGAAACCTTCGAGGTGAAACTGCATCGTCAGTCATCCCGCAGGGTTTCGCGAACGGCCGGAATGGCCGATCATCGACAATCAGCGGAAATCATAGGGCATTCCCCTGCCGCGCCTGTCGGCGTCAGACGTCAGACGCCGGACGCCGGACGCCCCCTGTTTGTTCCGTCACACTGCCGCCCCGTCCATGCCGATGTCTGTCCCGCACGACCCGATCGCTCCAGAGGATCGCGAAGATCCGGCCGCCCGAAGGCCGGACAGCCGGCCGGGACGACAGGCGTCGGCGCATCACCCGCGACGCCGGACGCTGAAGAGCTTGCTGGCGCTGGGCGCGGCGGCGGGCCTGCTCGGCGTGCATGTCCGCCAGGAAAAGGCTGCCACGCTGCCGGCGGACCGGATCCGGCCGCCGGGCGCATTGCGCGAACCGGAGTTTCTCGAGGCCTGCATCCGCTGCGGCCTGTGCGTGCAGGCGTGTCCGTACGATGTCCTGCATCTGGCCGCGGCAGGCGATGGCATCGCCGCCGGCACC
>JACDJB010002458.1_pt1 | contig 13328 bp, 10 predicted proteins | sample 7454121 | NCBI WGS metagenome assembly JACDJB01 (sample SAMN14253290, study PRJNA609438) | sludge metagenome | isolation source: sludge after 25d culture with pyrite | collected 2018-12-20 | reverse complement strand
TGTGGCGCTACAACTGCCCGGACCCCAACCTCGGCAACGTCACCACCCTCGCCGGCAGCACCGCCGGGTTTGCTGACGGCCCCGCCGCTACCGCTCAGTTCAACTTCCCGAACGGGGTGGCGGTCGCCCCGAACGGCACCGTCTACGTCGCCGACCGGTTCAACAACCGGATCCGGGCGACAAACCCCGCCACCGGTGAGGTCACCACCCTCGCCGGAAACGGCACCCAAGGGTTTGCTGACGGCCCCGGCAACACCGCCCAATTCAACGACCCGACCGGGGTGGCAGTCGCCCCCAACGGCACCGTCTACGTCGCCGACGTCATTAACAACCGGATCCGTGCCATCAACCCCACCACCGGTCAAGTCACCACCCTCGCCGGAAACGGCACCGTCGGGTTTGCTGACGGCCCCGGCAACACCGCCCAATTCAACGACCCGACCGGGGTGGCAGTCGCCGCCGGCGGCACCGTCTACGTCGCCGACCTCAGCAACCATCGAATCCGGGCCATCAACCCCACCACCGGCCAGGTCACCACCCTCGCCGGTGGCACTCCCGGGTTTGCCGACGGCACCGGCGACACCGCCCAATTCGACTTCTCGTTCGGGGTGGCGGTCGCCCCGAACGGCACCGTCTACGTCGCCGACAGCAACCGGATCCGGGCGATCAACCCGACCACCCGTGTGGTCACCACCCTCGCCGGATCCGGCACCGACGGGTTTGCCGACGGCCCCGGCACCACCGCCCAATTCGGCTCCCCGTACGGCGTGGCAGTCGCCGCCGGCGGCACCGTCTACGTCGCCGACGTGAGCAACAACCGGATCCGGGCGATTAACCCCACCACCAGCCGGGTCTCCACTCTCGCCGGATCCGGCACCGAGGGGTTTGCTGACGGCACCGGCACCAACGCCCAATTCAACCGCCCGTACGGGGTGGCGGTCGCCCCCAACGGCACCATCTACGTCGCCGACACCGACAACCACCGAATCCGAAAGATCACCTGAACCGACCAGAGCCCTCGGAGGGGTGTCGGTGTCCAGCGAAGATGGAACCGGAATCGCCACTACAGGGCTCGAACGCTCCAGGTTGACGGCTCCACGAGGTCACCCAGCCGCACGTCGAGGCGGAGGGCCTCGCCCCGGGCGATCTGTTGGTCGAGGCGGAATACTCGGTTGCCCCAGCTGGTGACCGGTTCGAGCGGCGACGTCGACAGGGTCGTGTCGTCGTCGAAGCACGCTTCGAACCAGACGCAGCAGCCGTCGACGATGGTGTCCGCCGTCGCCGTCCGCTCCACGCGGTGACGCAGGGGGAGCTCGTCGGGGTGCTCAATCGTGTTCAGGTCGAACTCGAGGATCGGCTGCGGTCGTCCAATGGTTGCTTCCACCGAGTGCGGGCGCAGCCAGAACTCTTCGTTGCGGTAGGCGTTGAAGCGAGCGGCGACCGGCGACTGCTCAGCGAAGCTGAGATCGATGCCGTCCGGTAGGTCGATGTTCCAAAATCGACGGATCCGCATGTCGTCCCGCATCGAGAAGGGTTCGACGAAGAGCCGAAAGCGCGACGGCAGGATGCGCCCCGATGGTGCCAGGGCGCGATCGCGGAGGTCGAGAACGTTCTCGAGCATGTTCTCGTTGAACAGCTCATCGCCCATCTGTTCGTGGAGTACGACATCGATCGGCTCCGGCGGCGTGAACTCACGACTGTTCGCTCGGATGAACTCGATGTTGGTGAAGCCGTTGTACTCAGCGATCTCACGAGCGAGGTCGATGAAGTCGGAGTGCTCGACGGCGTACACCGTCTTCGCTCCCGCCCGGCTGGCCATGAACGCCAGCAGGCCGGTGCCGGTACCCAGGTCGACCACCACGTCGCCCTTGGCCACGTGGCGATGGATGCCGCGGTGGTAGGCCTCGACCCGAACTCGGTCGGACAACATCTCCTCGTGCGTCTCAAGCCCGGCGAAGTTCTCGTCGTTCATCAGGTCGTACGCCTCCCTCAGCCCACCATCGAACGGGAGATCCCAGCCCTCGACACCGTCGTCCGCCCCGTCGGCTCCGCCCGGCCAAACTGCGTCAACGTCGCTCACGGTGCCGACCGGTCAGGCGTTCAGCACCGGGGCGGCCAGCTCGGCCAGGGACACCTGGGGGCGTGCACCCAGGTGGCTGATGACCTCGGCGGCGGCGATCGAGCCGAGGCGGCCACAGGTGGCGAGATCGAGCCCGGTGGCCAGGCCGTAGAGGAATCCGGCGGCGTACTGGTCCCCGGCACCGGTGGTGTCGACCACCTCGGCGACCGGCTCGGGCTGGATGCGCACCCGCACATCGGGCGTGATGATGAAGGAGCCGTCGGGGCCGTGGGTCACGACCGCCATCGGGCAACGCTCGGCGACGATGTTGTGGGCGGCCTCGATGTCGTCGGTCTCGTACAGCGAGCACAGCTCGTCGCGGTTGGCGATGACGATGTCGACGTGATTGTCGACCAGGTCGACGAACGCCGCCCGGTGCCGCTCGACGCAGAACGGGTCCGACAGCGTCACCGCCACCTTGCGACCGGCGTCGCGTGCCAGCTTGGCCGCCACCTTGAAGGCCTCCTGGGCCTCGGGCGGGTCGAACAGGTAGCCCTCGAGAAACAGCACCTCGGCGTCGGTGACCACGCTCGGGTCGACGTCGTCGGGCCCGAAGTGCACTGCGGCGCCCAGGTGGGTGTTCATCGTGCGTTGCGCATCGGGTGTGACCAAGATCAGACATGATCCGGTCGGCGGACCGTCGCTGGCCAGCGACGTGGTGTAGCCCACCCCGTTGGCCCGGATGTCGTGCACGAACACCTCGCCGAGTTGGTCGGCGCGCACCTTGCCCAGGTAGTGCGAGCGGCCACCGAAGGAGGCCACGCCCACCATCGAGTTGGCAACCGAGCCACCGGAGATTTCGGTGCCCGGACCCATGTGGTCGTAGATGGCCGCCGAGCGGTCGGCGTCGACCAGCCCCATCGAGCCCTTGGCCAGGCCAAGCTCGACGATCAGCGATTCGGGGGCGGCCGCCAGCACGTCGACCAGCGCGTTGCCGATTCCGGCCACGTGGACCGAGGCGGGCGAGCGGGAATCATGAGTGGACATCAAGCTCCAAAGGGGCGGGAGGCAACGGGGGGACCCGACGATGTTACTCACGCTGCTTCGGTCAATCGGCAGGCACCCGATACCGACCTCATCCAGTCTCCCGGGGCGTTCTCGTGTGCACGCCCCGGTCGCCGACGCCTATCGTCACGCCATCGCGGGGGGCCGACGAGGGACCAACCGAACCGATTGGAGATCCAGGTGACGACACGACGGAGAATGCTGGCTGCAACCGCCATGCTGGCTGTGCCCGCTTTGATGCTGGCATCGTGCGGCAACGACGACGGGGGTGATGAGGCGTCCGGCGGCGACAACGGCAAGATCGGACTGGTCTTCGACATCGGCGGCAAGGGCGACAAATCCTTCAACGATGCCGCCTCGAAGGGTTTGAACGAGGCGGCCGACGAGCTGGGCTACGAAACCAAGGAACTCGAGCCGGACGAGGGTGGCCAAAATCGCGCCGAGCTGCTCGAGAGCCTCGCCTCCGGTGGTTACAACCCGGTGATCGGCGTGGGCTTCCTCTTCGCCGACTCGGTGCTGGAAACCGCTCAGGCGCATCCGGACACCACCTTCGCCATCGTCGACAACGCCTACGGACCCGAGGACGAGGCCAAGACCAAGAACATCAAGCAACTGGTCTTCGCCGAGGAGCAGGGTTCGTTCCTGGTCGGCGCAGCAGCGGCGATGAAGACCAAGAGCGACACGATCGGCTTCATCGGTGGGGTGGAGACCGACCTGATCAAGAAGTTCGAGGCCGGATACGAGGCTGGCGCCAAGCACGTCAACCCCGAGATCAAGATCGAAGCGCAGTACATCACCCAGCCGCCGGACTTCAACGGCTTTGACGATCCGGCCAAGGCCAAGACGATCGCCAAGTCGATGTACGACGGCGGCGCCGACATCATCTTCCATGCGGCCGGTGCCTCGGGCAGCGGACTGTTCGAGGCGGCCGTCGAGGCCAGGGGTGACAACGAGAACATCTGGGCGATCGGTGTCGACTCCGACCAGTACAAGTTGGTGCCCGAGGATCAGCAGAAGATCATGCTCACCTCGATGATCAAGAAGGTTGACGTCGCCGTCGCCGGTGCGATCACCGACTTTGACAACGGCTCGACCGAGGGTGGCGTCACGTCGTTCGACCTCGAGGCCGGTGGCGTCGACTACTCGACGTCCGGCGGCTTCGTCGATGACATCTCCGGTGACATCGACAAGCTCAAGGAGCAGATCATCTCGGGCGAGATCGAAGTCCCCATCACCCCGCAGGGCTGAGCCCTCAGGGCACGGGGAACAAGCACCATGATCGACGACGTGGGGGACGCCTCCGGCACAGCGCCGATGCGTCCCCCCGTCGCGTCCGGGCAGCCGCCGACCGGTGATGGCGCCCACCCCAGCCCGGCAATCGAGCTGCGGGGCATCACCAAGCGTTTCCCGGGGGTAATAGCCAACTCCAACGTCAACCTCACGGTGGCCGCCGGGTCGATCCACTCGCTGATCGGTGAGAACGGCGCCGGCAAGTCCACCCTGATGAAGACCCTGTACGGCATGCACCAACCCGACGAGGGGACGATCCGGGTCGACGGGATCGAGCACGCATTCAAGTCGCCGGCCGAGGCGATCGCCGCCGGGATCGGCATGGTGCACCAGCACTTCATGCTCGCCGACCAGTTGACGGTCGCCGAGAACATCACCCTGGGCGCCGAACCGTCGACGTTCGGGGTCATCGAACGGCGCCGGGCCAACGCAGCGATCACCGAGCTGGGCGAGCGCCACGGCCTGCCGCTCGACCCCGACCGCCTGGTCGAGCAGCTCACCGTCGGCGAACGCCAGCGCCTCGAGATCCTCAAGGTGCTGTACCGGGGCGCCCGCATCCTCATCCTCGATGAACCCACCGCAGTGCTCATCCCCCAAGAGGTCACCGAGTTCTTCGACAACCTGCGGGCGTTGAGCTCCGCCGGGGTCACGATCGTCTTCATCTCGCACAAGCTCGACGAGGTGTTGACGATCTCCGATGCGATCACCGTGATGCGCGCGGGCACGACGGTGGCCACCGTCGACCCGTCCGAGGTCGACGGGCGTGCCCTCGGCAAGCTGATGGTGGGCTCGGAACTCCCCAGCCCCTCGTCGGAGCGCCACACCCCGGGCGAGCAGGTCGCCCTCAACATCTCCGGCGCCGTGCTGGTCACGGACGGCGGCCGCCGCCTGCTCGACGACATCGACCTGACCGTTCATCAGGGCGAGATCGTCGGTATCGCCGGCATCGAGGGCAACGGTCAACAAGAGCTGATCGAGACGCTGCTCGGCCTGCGACACTGCGACTCGGGCACCCTCGAGCTGGACGGCATCGATATGGCCACCATGTCGACCCGCGACCGGCGCGACGCCGGGCTGGGCTACGTGCCCACCGACCGCCACCGCGAGGGGCTGCTGCTCAGCGAGCCGTTGTGGTCCAACGTGATGCTGGGCCATCAGGGCAAGCGCTACCGCTCTGGCCCGTGGCTGCGCCGGCGCGCCGCCCGCGCCGACACGGCAGAGGTCGTCGAGCGCTATGACGTCCGCACACCGGGCATCGATGTTCCCGCCCTGGCGTTGTCGGGGGGCAACCAACAGAAGCTGATCGTCGGCCGTGAGATGACCGCCGAGCCGTCGATGCTGATCGCCGCCCATCCCACCCGGGGAGTGGACGTCGGCGCGCAGGCGGCGATCTGGGACCTGCTGCGCCAGGCCCGCTCCAAGGGGTTGGGGGTGCTGTTGATCTCCGCCGACCTCGACGAGCTGATCGGGCTGTCCGACCGCCTGCTCGTCATCTTTCGGGGAGCGATCACCGCCTCCGTCGACCCCTCGAACGTCACCGCGGACGAGCTGGGCGCCTACATGGCCGGCGAACGCCAGAAGGTGACGCCATGAACGCCCCCTCCCCTGCACAAGCTGCGAGCCCCGCACCCGAGGCGACCGTCGGCCGAGCAGCGATGTTGCGGCTGCGGCTGGCCAGTGCCCTGCCGTCGACGCTGGCACCTCTGGTGGCGGTGGCTCTCGCCGCCGTGGTGTGCGGCGTGATCCTGGCGCTCTCGGGCCACAACCCGTTCTCGGCCTACGCCGAGATGATCTCGTTTGGCACCACCGAAGGTTCGCTGTTGGTCGCCGCCAACAAGGCGGTGCCCCTCTACCTGTCGGCGATGGCGGTGGCGATCGGTTTCAAGATGGGCCTGTTCAATATCGGCGTCGAGGGCCAGTACCTGGTCGCCGTCGTGGTCGCCGCTGCCGCCGGCGCTCAGGTCGACCTGTTTCCCCCGCTGCACGTCGCCTTCATCATCGTGGTCGCCATGCTCGCCGGCGCCTCGTGGGCGATCGTCCCGGCCGTACTCAAGGTGACCCGCAACGTGTCGGAGGTGATCTCGACGATCATGATGAACGCGATCGCCGCGGGCACGGTCGCCTACATGGTCAACCGCTGGCGCGACACCTCCGAAACCCAGCTGATCAAGACCAAGGAGATCCCCCCGTCGGGCTGGGTGGGCAACCTCTTCCAGGTGTCCGGCGCCGAGAAGCTCAGCGTGTTTGCGCTGATCGCGGCCGGGATGGGCGTAATCATGTGGCTGGTCGTCACCCGCACCCGCTTCGGTTTCGACCTGCGAATCTCGGGCGCCAACCCCACCGCTGCCGCGGTGTCGGGCGTGAACCCCAAGGTGATGACGATCAAGGTGATGCTGATCTCCGGTGCGGTCGCGGGCACGGTTGGCCTGCCGGTCCTCCTGTCGGAGAACATTTTTCACCGGTACACCCAGGACTTCCCGACCGGGGTGGGCTTCACCGGTATCGCCGTCGCCCTCCTCGGACGCAACCATCCGGCGGGCATGGCGGTCGCTGCGCTGTTGTTCGGCTTCCTCGAGCGGGCCGGACAGGGCCTGCAGCTGGTCGACGTGCCACCGGAGATCGTCACGATCATGCAGGGCGTCGTGCTACTGGCTGCGGTGATCTCCTACGGCGTGGCCGAGCGCTTGGGCAAGGTGCAGCTGCAGCGGGCGACCGCCAGAGAGCTGCGCGCCGAGGACGGACCGCCGAACGAGGACGGCGAAGTGCTGCCGGTGACGGGGGCGACGTCATGACGATGGCACCCCCCATTCGCGACCTGCCCGAGGACATGCTCGAGCCGGAGGGCCCGAGAAGCTGGACCCTCAGCACCGTCGCCCGCTGGGCGTTGTTCGCCTTGGCCGGCACCTTCATCATGTCGGTCACCCGGGTGATGTCGGGCGCTACCGACCTGACCTCGTCCGGGCTGGTCGTCGAGACCCTTCGCCTGACCGTGCCCTTCGCCCTGGCGGCGCTGGGCGGGCTGTTCGCCGAACGGGCCGGCGTCGTCAACATCGGCCTGGAAGGCATGATGATCATGGGCACCTGGTTCGGCGCCTACGGCGGCTGGCAATGGGGCGTGTGGGGCGGCCTCGCCTTCGGCATGCTCGGAGGCGCGTTGGGAGGCGGGCTGCACGCCACGGCCACGGTGATCTTCAAGGTCGACCACATCATCTCGGGCGTGGCGATCAACCTGCTGGCCCCGGGACTGGCCCGCTACCTGTCGGCGGCGGTGTACGCCAACGCCGGCTCCGGTGCCGGGGTGCGCCAAAGCCCCCCGGTGAAGGGCGACTTCCCCACGATTACGATCACCCCGCTGTCCAACGCCCTCGGGACGATCGAGGACCATCACTGGTTCTTCATCTCCGACGCGGCCGGCATGGCCCGGGGCCTGGTGACCGGCCTGTCGCTGTTCACGTTGTTGGTCATCGTGCTGGCCCCGGCGGTGTGGTGGCTGCTGTGGCGCACCACGTTTGGCCTGCGGCTGAGGTCGGTGGGTGAAAACCCGTGGGCCGCCGAGTCGGTGGGCATCAAGGTGATGCGCACCAAGTTTGTTGCGGTGGTGATCTCGGGCGTGCTCGCCGGCCTGGCCGGGGTGTTCATCGTGACGGTCACCACGTCGACGTACTCCGAAGGACAGACCGGCGGCCGCGGCTACATCGCGCTCGCAGCGCTGATCTTCGGGAACTGGCGACCGGTGTCGGCCGTTGGGGCCGCCACCCTGTTCGGCTACAGCGACGCGGTGCGCCTGCGGGGCGCCAACGGTGTGGCGGTGCACGCCTTCCTGCTCACCGGGGCGATCGCCACCACCCTGATCGCCATCATCGCCGCCGTGCAGGGGCGCTGGAAGAGCGCCGCCCTGTCCGGCTCGGTGTCGACAGTGTTGTGGATCTGGTATCTGTCCACCGACTCGCTGCCCAAGGAGTTTCTGCCTTACACGCCCTACATCGTCACGCTGGTGGTCGCCGCCACCGCGTTGCGCAAGCTGCGCATGCCCCAGGCGCTCGGGGCCATCTTCACCAAGGGCGAAGCCCAGTGAGACAGTCGAAGCCCAATGACACGGGCGAAGCCCAATGACACGGGCGAAGCCCAATGACACGGGCGAAGCCCAATGACACCGGCGAAGCCCCATGAACACGGCCGAAGCCCGGTGAGCGACGGTGCGGCCGGGTCGTGGGATCGGCTGATCGCTGCGGCGGTCGAGGCCACCGAGCGCAGCTACGCGCCGTACTCGGGGGTGCGCGTCGGCGCCGCCGCCGAGACGGCCGACGGCCGCACGCTCGTCGGCTCCAACACCGAGTGCGCGTCGATCGGCCTGTCGCTGTGCGCCGAGTGCGCGGTGATCAGCGACCTGGCCCGCACCGGTGGGGGCCGGCTGCGGCGACTGGTGGCCGTCGGCGCCGACGGGGTGCCCCTGCCCCCCTGCGGCCGCTGCCGCCAGCTGATCGCCGAGTTTGCCGACGGGCTGATCGTCATGCTGGCCGATGGCCCCCACCCGATCGACGACCTGTTGCCCTGGGGCTTCGGCCCGGCCGACGTCGCCCGGCTTGCCGACGGCACCGGCGAGGACGACGGCCGCCACGCCGCGACGTCGACCTGAGGCGCGGTCCAGCTGGCAGACTGCCCGCCATGACCCCTACTCCGACGTCGACGGCACGGCGGGATCGCTTGGACCGTGACGGCTACCTGGTCGTCGAGGACTTCTTCTCCCGAGAGGAGGCGACGGCGCTCGTCGATCGCGCCACCGAACTGGTCGCCGCCTTCCAACCGGACGAATCGACCAAATCGATCTTCTCCACCAACGAACAGACCCGCACCTCCGACGACTACTTCCTGGCCTCGGGAGATCGGATCAGCTTCTTCTTCGAGCCGGAGGCCTTCGGTGCCGACGGTGGGCTGCGGGTGCCCCTCGATCGGGCGATCAACAAGTTTGGCCACGCCCAGCACGACCTCGATCCCGTCTTCGACGACTTCAGCCGCCACCCCCGCATGGCCGAGCTGGCCGATTCGCTGGGGGTGGGCGGCCATGCGCTCATCCAGTCGATGCTCATCTTCAAACAGCCCGGCATCGGCGGCGAGGTGTCCTCGCACACCGACCACACCTTCTTGTGGACCGAACCCCAGTCGGTCGTCGGGTTCTGGTTTGCCCTCGAGGATGCCACGCTGGACAACGGCTGCCTGTGGGCGCTGCCCGGCGGGCACCGCAGGGCCCCGGCCAGGCGGTTCCGGCGGGCCCCGCAGAGCGGCACCACGATGGAGGTGCTCGGCCCCGAGCCCGCACCCGGCGAGGGGTTCATACCCCTGGAGGTCGAGGCCGGCACGTTGATCGTGCTCGACGGGCTGTTGCCGCACTACAGCGAGGCCAACCGGTCGCAGAGCCGCCGGGCGGCCTACACCCTTCACGCCATCGATCCGGCCGCCGAGTACCCGGCCGACAACTGGCTGCAGCGGGGCGACCTGCCCCTGCGGGGGTTCCGTGACCGACGCTGAACCGCCGGCGGGGCGCGCCAGCGGCGGGTGGACGCTGCCCCGTGAGGCAGGCTGGCTGATCGCCGGATTTGCCGCCCTCGTCCCGGCCTGGGGCCTGCGAGGCGCACCGGGCCCCCTGTACGAGGAGGGCTTCAACGTGGTGCACGCCGAGCTGGTGCTCGGCGGGCAGACCCCCGGCGTGGACTTCCACGCCCTGTACGGTCCGCTCGGCCCCTGGTTGATGGCCGGCTGGTTCAAGCTGGTCGGGCCCTCCATCGGCGCACAGCGCGTGATCGGTGCGCTGTTGTTGATCGCCATCGTCCTCGGCGTCCGACAGCTGCTTCGACCGTGGGGACGCAACGTGGCCACCGTCGCGGCCGTGGTCACGTCGGTCGTCGTGTACGCCCAAGGCAGCCTGATGGCGGTGTCCTGGTGGTACGGCTACGCCGCGGTGATCTGGGGTGTGCTGTTGGTCAGGAGCGCCGGGCCGGCAACGAGCCCGGAAGAGGGCGACGTGCGGCCCACCCCCTGGGAAACCGTCCGGCTCGTCGCCGGCGGACTGTTGTTCGGGCTCGCGCTTGGAGCCCGGGTCGATCTCGCGCTCGCCGTGGCAGCCGCCGGGGGCGCCGCGCTGTGGGCACACCACGACCGGACCGCGTTCCGAAGCGTCCTAGGAAGGGTCGCCGCAGGTGGGGCCGTCGGCCTCATACCCCTGGCCGCCTACATCTGGCTTGCCGGACCGGGCCGGGCGTGGCGGGTGCTCGTCGTCGATCCGGTGTTCACGCTTCGGCCCTACCGAACCCTGCCGCCACCCTCGTTCTTCGAGCTCCAGGGGTTGAACCGCAGCCTGCGCCTCGCTCCCGACTGGCCGCTGCCCGCGCCGGGCCTGGCGGCCCAGCTGGCGCTGTGGTTCTGGATCTCGGTGGCCGCAGTCGCGTTGTTGGTGACGGTCGCAGCCATCCTCCGCCGGGAACAGACCGCGCTGGTTCCGGTGGCTGCGCTCGCCCTGGCGACCTTGCCCCAGCTCCTGCAGCGACCCGATCCTGGCCACCTGGTGCTCGTCACCGCCATCCCGCTGGCGGCGCTGCCGGTCAGTTGCAGCCTTGCGGTCGGACTGTGGCGACGGCGCCGTGCCGGGGCGACGGGCGGCACCGCGCCCGGAAGCGTCCCGGCCAGGCCGATGGGGTCCATCGGACCCGCATGGTTGGCCCTGACCCCGGCAATCGTGATCCTGTTGATTCCCGCCCTCACCCTCGGCCCCTGGCTGCGGGCGGTCACGGGTGAGCCCGGCCGATCGGCGACCGACGTCACCGTTGGCGACCGGTCGCTGCTGGTGCCGACCAGCCTCGGTCCCCCGATCCAGCAGGTCGTCACCGAGTTGGCGGCACGAGCCCAGCCCGGCGACCTGATGATCGTGACACCGGGCGATCTGACGCGCGCCTACAACAACTGGACGGCGCTCTACACCCTGTTCCCCAAGCTCACCGTGGGCACCTACCACTCCGAGATGGACCCAGGTTTCACCAACGTGGAGGGATCGACCCTGCCCGACGAGTTGGCACGGGCCGACTGGGTGCTGGTCTCGCCGGCGCTGCCGCAGTTGCGGGAGGACAACCGATCCGCCGAGGCGGGCGACCCTGCTGCGCAGCGAGTGTTCAACCGGCGGTTCTGCCCGGTGGTCGAAACCCAGGTGCTGTCGCTGTGGGGCGTCTGCCCCACCGAGGGCTGACCGATTACAGAGCGTCGAAGTCCAGCAGCTCGAACGTGTCGAAGTTGATCTCCTCGGTGGCCACGATCTCGGGGTTGGCCACGTAGGTCAGAAACAGCGGAGCGGGCCGAATTCTTTTGGGTAGCGGGGTTCCCACCATGGAGACATCCGCGTTGAGTCCGACGTGGATCACCGCGGGGGTGCGGTGCGCCCGGGCCAACGAGGCCACGGCCGACGGGCCTAGCCGGATCGGCCGGTCGGATCGCTCCCTCGCCCACACCTTCAGCAAGGCCACGACGGGAATGCCCGCTGCCTTGCGGACCGTGCTGACCACCCAGAACCTCGGATGTTCCGAGATGGTCAGGGCCGTGCCGGGAAAGCCAAGGCGCCAGCGCAACAGCTCGGCATTCCACCCGTAGCGAACGCCAAAACGGGACGCCACATCGGCGTCGGCGGCCAGACGTTCGGGCAACCCTCCGCCGAGCAACTCGGGCGTCACCGCCCGGTGAGTCCACGCTGGGTCGGGACGCCCGGCACTCAACAACGCGCGCACCGGCAGCTGCGCGACCACCTTGCCGCCGAGTCGTGTCGTGGCCCTCATCGACGCTTCGTTGGTCACGCCGTAGTAGGCCAGCGAGCCGGCGGCGAAGCCCCACGTGAGCATCTTGAGGGAGAGGTCGGCGTACACCCCGGTCCCGCGTAGACGGGCGGCGGCCGAACTGTTCACCGACAACGTCGCAGGCAGCGTGTTGTTCAGGGCGGTGCGCATCGGCAGCCACAGAAAGGCCTGGTGAGCCACAATCTCGCCATCGATCCGGGCCTGTACGCAGATGGGCGTCTGCGGCGCCGCCCCATACATCTGCTTCAGGTAGGCCGTGGTCTCGAACCTCGGCGCGTCCAGCACGGAGTGCAGGAACGGCGCCAACTCCCCCAGCAGGGCGTCGTCCGGCGGATCGATGGTGATGCGTGCCTTCATCGGTCCCTCACGGTCTCGTTGGCATCATCGTCCGTGCCCTCGCCCTGTAGGGGTCCCAGAACCGACAGCGTGGGTTGACGCCGCGACCACCAGCGGGCCAACGGCACGGCGACCAGAACGCAGGCCACCACATCCAGTCCCAGCCGATACCGAGGGATGCCCAGCGAAGCCGCAATCACGAGGACCACCAGCACCGTCACGGCGGCGAAGGGCCAGATCGGTCGTCGCCCTCGAAGCTGGACGGCGCCCAGCACCGCGACCGGGGCCATCACCCACCAGCTGATCACGCCAGCCCACGCCTGCCACGATTCGCGTCCCTCGACCAGCGTTTCCAGCTGCGCCGTTTGATTCGGCCTGTAGACACCCATGGCCCGCCCGACCCGTGCCGCCCCCAGCAATGGAAGGTCGTCCATCCGCTCGCCGTAGTAGCGCAGCGCGCGGGCGGTTGCCCCGGCGTCCAGCTCCACCTCGCTGAAGCCGGAAACCGGGTTGGCGTGGACCAGCAGATGCTGACCCGGTTCCAAGATCAGGTCCGGGTCGACCACCGGCTTGTCGTCCACCCAAATTCCGACCCCGCGCGAGCCATCGGGCAAGAACCCGGAGAGTTTGTCGTACTCGGCTCGGACCAGCTCCACGCTGGCAACCGGCGTGGTCGCGGTGCGCTCCGGGCGTTCCATGGCGTGGCTGAGCACCGGGTTGTCGGGGTCCATCACCGCCTCGGCGTA
>JACDJB010002453.1_pt1 | contig 13351 bp, 12 predicted proteins | sample 7454121 | NCBI WGS metagenome assembly JACDJB01 (sample SAMN14253290, study PRJNA609438) | sludge metagenome | isolation source: sludge after 25d culture with pyrite | collected 2018-12-20 | reverse complement strand
TCAGTTTCTTTCAAGCATCTCGGTGAGACCTTCAAAGATATCCGCCATTACAAAGTTTTCCTGCGATATATGGTCGCTTTCCTGATCTACAACGATGGCATCATGATGTTGATGGATTTTGCCGCCATTATCGGTGCCACGCTTTTCGGGCTCGGACAGGTTCAGTTGATCCTCTTTGTAATCGTCATCCAAATCACCGGTGCTCTGGGTGCGCTTTTATTCGGAAAACATGCGGATGAGAAGTCAAGCAAACGAGCCGTCCAATTTTCGTTGGTCATCCTGGCTATCGCACTGGTCGGTCTGTTCTTCATCAAATCCACCATTGGCTTTTTCATCATCGGCGCGATTGCCGGCTTCTCGCTTTCCGGCGCCCAGGCAGTCAGCCGCACCATGGTCAGCCAACTCGCACCAGCCGGAAAAACCACCGAGGTTTATGGTTTTCTATCAGTCGCAGGACGGACTTCGACCTTCATTGGACCGCTGGTTTTCGGAACCCTTTCGTATCGGATGCATAATTACTACATCAACCAGGGCTTTACGGAGATCGCCGCGGAAAAAGCCGGGCAATACTGGGGGATTGGGTCTATAATTGCCTTCTTGTTGATTGGCTTCATTATTCTTCTTAGCGTCAGAGAAGTCACCGCCTCAAAGCCGATGACGTATCACAAAGATCATAAAACGATGTAAGGAGTGCATATGAAAGTGTTGATTTCGGGGGGAGCGGGCTATATCGGCAGCACGATCGCTTCGGCGTTGTTGGACGGCGGACACACGCCTGTTTTACTCGACTCTCTGGTAACCGGGCGCAGGGAGTTTACCAAAGATCGCATTTTCTACGAAGCTGACATCTCCGACCGGGCGATGGTGCGCAAGATCTTCAGTGATCATCCGGATATCGATGCCACCATTCACTGCGCCGCGTTGATCGTGGTGCCGGAATCGGTTGCGAAACCCTACGAGTATTATCGGGAAAACGTTGTCAAGTCGATGGAGTTCTTCAAGCTTCTGGCTGAGCTGGGTAGAAACCGCGTGGTCTTCAGCTCATCAGCCGCGCTGTATGACGTTGTTCCCGGTTTTATGGTCACCGAAGAATCACCCTTGCGTCCCCTCAGCCCATACTCCCGCACCAAATATATGATGGAAATGGTGCTCAAGGACTTTTGCAGCGCCTATGGGATGAACGCGATTGCCCTACGCTACTTCAATCCCATCGGGGCAGATCCGAAAATGCGCACGGGTTTGCACATCCGCTACCCAAGCCATCTGATTGGAAAATTGGTGGAGGTCGCGCTCGGGCGCGAGCCTGTCTTCAATCTGACTGGTGTTGATTGGCCTACCAGGGATGGTTCTGGCATTCGCGATTACATCCACGTTTGGGATCTCGCTCAAGCTCACATCAAGGCGGTGGAACGGTTCGACAGTGTGATTGCTCAGGGGCGGGAGGAAGATGCCCCCTATACCGTGATCAACCTCGGCACTGGTACTGGCATCACCGTCAAGGAGTTTGTTAGGGCTTTTGAGGATGTTTACGGGCAAAAACTGCCGGTTTCTGTGCAACCTCCCCGACCAGGGGACGTGGCTGGGGCATACGCCAATGCCGATAAAGCTGCCCGCCTGCTCGGCTGGAAGGCAGACATCCCGATTGAGCAGGGGATTTCTGACGCCCTGAAATGGGGAAAGGTGCGCGACACCATCATTCACTACTAAACCTCAGACCGGAGACACCCTCCGGTCTTTTTTTAAAAGGAATCCCTTATAATACAAGGGAGGAGAGGAGTTCGTATGAGTCTTTTTAATCGCATCTTTGGTGAGCCTGAAATCCGTAGTCTGAACGCCAAAACCAAGGCTGAGGTCAATCAGATGATTGACGAGCTGGTAAAAATTGGGCGAATGGATGACTTTATTTCGTTGACCCCTGGTGGACCTTTCGACTTCCAATGCCACCACCGGGAAGCCAAAGAAATCGGCAGAAGGTTAAATGTTATTGGCGGAATCCCGCTGATGATGGGTGTGCGTCAGACCATAAAACACAAGCTCAAGGACGTCCTGGCGGAGCACCTTGACCACTGCTGGAAAGGTATCGGGGACTGGCAGGCTTAGGTAACCCACTAAACGACGGCGGGAACCGCCGGCCTGGGGCTCGGGATGTTATAATAGCCCCACTATATCCGGAAAAGAGGTAATTATGAGTTGTCACTGCAAACGAGAAGTAGTCACCTGCTCAAACGCCCCGGCAGCGATTGGTCCGTATTCGGTAGCCATCGCCACTGAATCCATGGTTTTTGTGAGCGGTCAGCTCGGAATTGACCCTAAAAGCGGCGCGATCGTGGAAGGCGGTATTCAAGCCCAAACACGCACAGCCCTGACCAACCTGAAATCCGTCCTCGAGAGTGCCGGTTCCAGCCTTGAAAGCGTTGTTAAGACCACGGTTTTCCTGACCGACATGGCACAGTTCGCGGAAATGAACGCCGTTTACGCGGAGTTCTTCACCTCCGATTTCCCTGCCAGATCAGCCATCCAGGTGGCTGCCCTGCCAAAGGGAGGCATCGTTGAGGTTGAGGCGATCGCGGTGCTGCAGCGTCAGCATGCGGGTGAATGCGACTGCGAGTAACGCAAACCAGGCTCCTGAATAATTATGCTCCCGAGCGTTTCTGTCATCATCCCCTGCCGGAATGAGGAGAAAACCATCCATCTTGTTTTGGATGCCATTTTTTCTCAGACCTACCCCCGCGAGCTATTACAGGTGGTGATTGCGGACGGGTTTTCGGAAGATCGAACCCGCGAAGAAATCGAGACTTTCAAAACCACCCACCCCGGCTTTGACTTGCGGGTAGTGGATAACCCCCAACGAATTATTCCGGCAGGCTTAAACGCCGCCATCCGTGCTTCGGACGGCGAGGTGATTGTGCGAATGGACGCCCATTCCATCCCCAATCCGGATTATGTGGCGCTCTGCGTGGACGCCCTCGAGCGGGGAGTTGCTCAGAACGTTGGCGGAGTTTGGAATATCCAGCCCGGGAATGACCGTTGGATTGCGCGTTCCATCGCGGCAGCTGCCGGCAACCCACTGGCGGTTGGGGACGCCCGCTACCGCTACACGGACAAAGCTGCCTACGTGGATACCGTTCCATACGGCTCATACAAAAGGGAGTTGTTCGACCAGATAGGCTTGTTCGACGAAACCTTGCTGGCGAACGAGGATTACGAGCTCAACACCCGCATCATCCAGAATGGCGGCAAGATCTGGCTCGACCCAAAGATCCGTTGTGCATACTTCGCGCGGGCTACGCTTGGGGCGCTCTTAAAGCAATATTTTGGGTATGGCTACTGGAAGTTCCAGATGCTCAAACGTTATCCGGAGACGCTTCGCTGGCGTCAGGCTTTGCCGCCTGCCTTCCTGTTAGGGCTGGTGGTGACGCTGTTGGTGGGGTTTTTCTGGAAACCTTCCCTGGTTTTATTCGCCGCAATTCTGGGGCTATATCTTTTAGTGCTCCTGGCTGTTGGTGTTCACATGGCAATCAAGAAAAGCGATATACTCATGGTGATCGGCATACCGCTTGCCATCATTACCATGCATTTTTCCTGGGGCGCTGGCTTTTTAGCCGGCGCGTTTGGTATCCAAAAGAAGATATGAAAAAGAACACGAACGGACCTCGCAATACCTCGATACGCCTTAAGCCTTCAGAACAGCGCTTCATCATCATTTTTGGTGACCTCCTGAGCGCCTGTCTTGCGCTGTTGATTGCCCTCTACATTTGGGCATCTGGCGACAGCTGGTATCATTTTTCGGTGGAGTTCCTCAAGTACCGCGCGCCAGCCTGGTTTTACTTGCTGCCTCTTATTTGGCTTGTTTTGATGGTCGACACCTACGACACTCAAAAATCCGTGAACATGCGCCAGACCCTGCGCGGCATCGGGCTTGTTTTTCTGATTTCGGCGGTTGCCTATCTGATCATTTATTTCGCGGTCGAGCCAAATTCTCTGCCCCGGTTGGGTGTCGCGATTTTTATCATTGCCGCAACTTTACTGACACTGCTTTGGCGATTGATCTATGTGAAGACCTTTGCCTCAGTGTCGAAGCAACAGCGAGTGCTTATCATCGGCGCAGGAAAAGCCGGCACAGCCTTGGTGGGAGTGATTTCCGAACTCGATCCTCCTCCTTTCAAGCTGATTGGGTTGATTGATGACGACCCGGCGAAACTCGGCGCGAGCATCCATGGAACGCCAATTCTCGGTAATCATGAGAGTATGGCGGAAATTATTGCCAACCAGGGGATTACCGACCTAATCCTTGCGATTTCAAATGAAATGAATCAGGGAATGTTCCAGGGCATCCTGACCGCCCAGGAAGAAGGCATCAACCTTTCCACCATGACAGAAACTTACGAGGAACTCTCAGGACGGGTGCCGATCGAACTGCTTGAATCAGACTGGGTTGTACGTGCCTTCCTTGATCGCACTCCGACCAGTGGTTTTTACCGCATTTCCAAACGCCTGTTAGACCTTGTTTTGGGGCTGTTTGGTTTTGTTTTACTGGTCGTGCTTTTCCCCCTGCTCGCCGTGATAATTCTGATCGATTCAGGGCGACCGATCATATTCACCCAGGAGCGGTTAGGTAGGGGAGGAAAGTCCTATACAATCCTCAAATTCCGCACCATGAAGTCGAAAATTGACATGGAAAAGGAAGCCCTTGTTACCGCGGTCAACGATCCCCGCATCACTCGAATCGGCAAACTCCTTCGCAAATCCCACCTGGATGAACTACCGCAAATCATCAATGTTTTGCGCGGCGAAATGAGTTGGGTGGGACCTCGATCCGAGCGTGTTGAGCTGGTTCGGGTTTTCCAGCGAGAGATTCCTTTCTATCGCGCGCGGCTGCTGGTTAAACCGGGTATCACTGGTTGGGCTCAGATCCACCAGGCATACGCTGAAACCATCGAAGAAACCGCCACAAAACTGCAATATGACCTGTATTACATCGAACACGCAACTATCTGGATGGATCTCATAATTCTCCTGCGCACTGTCGGCTCCGTTTTGGGGTTTAAAGGGCGCTAATTCATGAACTGCACCAATACCCTCGCTGCTCAGACGCCTCACTTGCTCCAGAGTCCGCTCTGGGGGCAGTTCAAGGCGAAGTTTGGCTGGGAAGCTGAGGAATATCAGAACATGACCGCCCGGTCACAGGTGCTTTTTCGCAAATTACCGCTGGGGTTCAGCCTGGCGTACCTGCCTAAGGGGCAGATCAGTCTGGATTGGGCATCCCTACTGCCCCAGATTGATGCCGCCTGCAAGCGGCGCCGGGCAGTATTCCTGCAGGTGGAGCCAGACCTTACGGACGCCGAGCTCACGCCTGAGCTTAGCGCCTTGTTCGAGTCATTTACAATCGAACCCCACACAATCCAACCACGCACCACCATCCTGATAGACCTCAGGGCAGAAGAAGACGAGTTACTGGCGAGGATGAAGCAAAAAACACGCTACAACATTCGGCTGGCTGAGAAAAAAGGCGTGGTGGTCAGGGAAACCAATGACATCGAGGGTTTTTACCGATTAATGCAGACCACCGGCACGCGTGACGGCTTTTCGGTGCACGATGTTTCGTATTATCAGCAGGCTTACGACCTCTTCGCGCCATCTGGAGCATGCGTCTTGCTTGGAGCTTTCCATGAAGACCAGCCTCTGGCGTATTTGATGCTGTTTCTTTCCGGGGATCGGTCGTGGTATTTTTACGGCGCCTCGGATGACTCCAGCCGGAATTTGATGCCCACCTACCTGCTGCAATGGGAAGCTATCCGCTGGTCCAAAGCGCATGGAGCGGTTATTTATGACCTGTGGGGTATCCCAGACGCCAGTGAGGAAGAACTTGAAGAAAATTTCTCGCAGCGCGGGGATGGTCTCTGGGGAGTTTATCGATTCAAGCGCGGTTTTGGCGGGGTAGTGGTACGCTCCGCGCCAGCTTTTATCCGGGTTTACAAACCGCTCCTTTACCGCGTTTACCTGAAGATCCGGGCTGGAAGAATGGCGGACTGAGTATGGTCAGGCTTGAAGACGACCGTATTCCGGAATGGAACAAGCTCCTGTTGCAATTCCCGGACGCGCATATCCTGCAGACGTCTCAGTGGGCGGAAGCCAAGAAACAGAACGGCTGGGACCCCTTGTATTTCCGGGAGGGCAGCGATTTGCATTCTCCCGAGGGGCTCGCGTTGGTATTGCGGCGCCAGATATCTTTCGCAGGGATGAAATTCAGCGTGCTCTACGCCCCAAAAGGACCTGTCGTCCGCTGGGGCAACCCATCAAACGTTTCACGCATGCTCGATGAGCTGCAAGCCATCTGTCAGCAGGAAAAAGCAATCTTCATCAAGATCGATCCAGATGTGCTGCTCGGCACGGGCATCCCCGGCATGGATAGTGAACAACCCGATCCAGAAGGCATCGCGCTGCAGAAAGAGCTCAGGCAGCGCGGTTGGCGGTATTCGCAGGATCAGATCCAGTTTCGGAATTCAGTGTTTCTCGATCTGCAGAAAAGCGAAGAGGAGCTCCTCGCTGCAATGAAGCAAAAAACACGTTATAACATCCGCCTGGCAGCCCGTAAGGGAGTCGGTGTTAGGCAAGGAGAGCTTTCCGAGCTGCCCATGCTTTATCAAATGTACACCGAAACAGCCGTGCGGGATGGTTTTGTGATCCGCCATGAAAATTACTATCTGAACACCTGGCGCAACTTCATCGAAGCCGGGATGGCAAAAATCCTGGTTGCTGAAGTCGGGAATCAACCGATTGCCGCCCTGATTCTCTTCCACTTTAACGGCACAGCGCGATATATGTTTGGCATGTCCACGGAAACCTCCCGCGACCTGATGCCCAATTACCTTCTTCAGTGGGAAGCCATCCGCCTTGCCAAACAACTTGGCTGCCGCACATATGATATGTGGGGTGCTCCGGAGGTGTTTGACGAGAGCGATTCGATGTGGGGAGTTTTCCGCTTTAAAGAAGGTTTCAACGGAACTACCGTCCGCACGCTTGGCGCGTGGGACTACACCCCTCGCCCCTGGCTCTACCGCCGATACACCGAAACCCTGCCAAAAGTGCTCAACTTGCTGCGCCGACGGGGACTTAAAGCCAACAAAAGGAGCCTGAATGACTGAGCGTGTTCAACTGGCACACCTACCAACCCCGATTGAAACCCTGCCCTTTCTCTCAGCTTTGTTAGGCGGACCTCAGATCTACATCAAGCGTGATGACCTGACCGGGCTTGGTCTTGGCGGTAACAAAACGCGTAAGCTCGAATATCTCGCCGCCGACGCGCTGAAAAATGGCTGCCGAACTCTGATAAGTACCGGAGCGGTCCAGTCCAACCACTGCCGCCAGGTGGCAGCAGCTGCTGCTAAACTCGGCATGCAATGCATCCTGGTGTTGGCGGGTGAAGCCCCCGATGAACCACAAGGCAACCTGCTTCTGGACAAGCTAAGCGGAGCGGAAGTGATCTTTGTACCCAAGGACCAGCGCGACGGGGCTCTGGAGGCGGTTACCAGGCAGGCGGAAGAGGAAAACCGCAAGCCCTATCTCATCCCCTACGGCGGCTCAAATGCTGTCGGTGCCATGGGCTATCGCTATGCAATGCACGAACTGAAATCGCAGGGGCTTGAACCGGATTGGATCGTCTTCGCCACATCTTCAGGCGGAACACAGGCTGGCATGGTGCTTGGCGCTTTTGAAACAGGCAGTAAATCTCGGATTTTGGGAATAAGCGTGGATAAACCCGCCCGGGAATTCACCGAGACCATCGCCAAAATTGCGAATGATGGCGCGCGGTTGTTACGGCTGGAAACCCATTTCCATCCTGATGATATCCTGGTGAATGATGCCTATTGCGCCGCTGGTTACGGCGTGATGACCCCCGCTGAGAAAGAAGCTATCTTGCTTTTTGCCCAGCACGAAGCCATCCTGCTTGACCCCGTCTACACGGGACGTGCCGCCGCTGGGCTGATTGACCTCGTCCGCCAAGGCTTCTTCAAACCCGATGAGGAAGTACTCTTCTGGCATACCGGCGGCATCCCTGCGCTGTTTGCCAAGCCCTATTGCGAAGACCTGCTTTAGTCTTATAGAAGGTTGGCTGGAATCAGCCAGTGATTGTCTTTTAGTGCCACCAGTTCCACGCCTGAGTAGACCGCTCCCCCAAATTCCGTTGGAATGGGCAGGTCCTCGAGCACTTCAAAGTTCTTGAAGATGTGCGTGGAATTGATGTTGAGCTTTATCTCAAACGGGAACAGCTTTGAGTTTCGATCCACCAGCAAATCGATCTCTTTTTGGGCAGCATCGCGATAGTAAAACAACCGCGGGTGTTTTCCCTGATTCCACCAACTCTTGTAGACTTCGGAGACCACCCAACTCTCAAAGAGAGCGCCTCTGATTGGTGACTTGCTCAGGGCGTCCTCATCTTCTATACCGCATAGAAAACACGCCAAGCCAATATCAAGAAAGTGAAGCTTTGGACGCCTGACGACTCGCTTGCCAAGGTTGGTCGAATATGCCGGGAGGTTAACAACTATGCCCGAGGTCTCCAGCACGTTCAGCCATCGTCTGACCGTTGTCCCGTCAATCCCCAGGTCACGGGAATAGCCGGAAAGGTTTAATTCCTGGGCTGTCCTTGCTGCAACCAGGTTTACAAATTGCAGGAACTTCCCTGTATCCAACACATTCGTGATCTCTTTTACATCCCTGGAGAGGTACGTTTGCAGATACGAGCTGTAGAACCCATCCAACGTGATCGAACTCTGGGTGAGAAGCCTTGGAAAGCCGCCCATCAGCATGGTCGTAAAAAGAGATTTCGATGCAGGCAAGGAATCTTTTCTTTTCAGGAGCGATTCGATCGAAGGGGGAAAAGTCTCATTCTCTCTTCCTGCCAGTTCACTCTGTGAAAGTCCGCTGAGTTGTAGCAACCGCACCCGCCCGGCAAGGGATTCCTGGACCCCTTTCATCAAAGGAAAGACCTGCGAACCAGTTAACCAAAATTGTCCATTCAAATTGCTGTTGTCGACAGCAACTTTGATGTAGGATAATAATTCCGGTGCATACTGGATCTCATCAATCAAGATTGGCGGCTTATATTGTTCGAGGAACAGAGAAGGCTGGTTTTGAGCCATTAATCGAACCGCTGGGTTATCCAGTGAAACCACCTGGCGGCTTTCACCCGCCAACTTCTTAAGCATTGTTGTTTTGCCCACCTGCCTGGGACCAGTGACCATAACAACCGGATACCCTTGGCTGGCTTTGATGACTTCTTGTTCGAGATGACGTTGAATATACACAGTTTCCTCTGTTTCTACAGATCGTTTCCTGTATTATACAGGATTCAATCCTGTATTTTCAAGGATTCAATCCTGTATTTTCCGGGATTCACTGGTTTTCAACTTCGTTTATATTGAAACGGACAAGATCCTGGATGAGTTCTTCATCCAAAGCCTGTGAGTAGGGAAGCTGAATGGCACCTTTGCTGGTTTTATATCCTTCGAGCCGCGCCGCGAAATGCTCGATCGCGGAAGGTCTGGGGTAAATTCCGAGGTGTTTCTTTTGAAATGCGAAATAGAAAACCGATATCCCATTTTTATTGAAAGTTGGGATTTGATAGCTTATGGTCTGGGTGAGTTCCGGATCAACCGCCAGCACAAGCTCCCTCACCCGGCGGAGGACGCCCTGAACTTCGGTTGGTGCTTTGTTTATATATCCTTCAATCAGGTCTTCCATCGCAACTCCTTGGCTTGCTCACTTCATCGGGAAAGTTCGTTTCGATCATTATACTCAGACCCCATATCACAAACATCTCATAACGCCCCGTGTGTAAAAGGAATGTGGTCGACCTGTTTGAATGAATCAAGCTGGAAATCCCTGCTATAATCCAAAAAATGAACGTAGATATCCGTTCCACGATAATCGTTATCAGCATCATGGCTGCGATCGCGGCGATTTGGCTCGCGTTCCGCGCCAGGGACGCATTCCGAACCGGCAAGAAGCTGCCGTTCTTCTTCAAGAAGCGCCAGCAGAACGAGCTCGGCGTTCGTCTGCTGCTGGCGGTGGTGCTGCTGCTCGGTTTTGCTTATGCCAACCTGCGCTGGGGTGAGGGCTTAGCCTATCGCTACTTCCCTCCCACGCTCACCCCCTCGCTTACACCCACCATCACGCTCACACCCACCATCACGCTGACCCCAACCCTAACGCTCACCCCCACGCTAACCAGCACACCATCGGTCACGGGCACACCGTTTGTCCCTGAGGAGATTGCGACCGATTTCGAATCAATTGTGACCCCCAATTCCGATTTCGCCTTCAGCCTGATCCAATTCTCAACCGATGTTGACGATGATTTGCAGCCCATCAAGCCCGCCATCGAATTTGAAAACCCACTCAAGACGGTTTACGGGACTTACAGTTACAACCTGATGGACCACGGCGTGCAGTGGACGGAGATATGGGTTCGGGATGGGGAGATTGTGCACTACAGCAGTGGAATCTGGCAGGGCGGAAGCGGCGGTTATGGGGCGGCGCTGCTTGAGCTTCCGCAGGACGAATGGCTGCCGGGTAGTTACCAACTCCAGTTCTTCATCGGTGAAACCTGGATCACAAGCGGTCATTTTCGCGTGTTGGGGAATCCCCCAACCAAAACCCCCACCATCACGCTAACCCCCTCGCGCACGCCGACTTTTACGCCCAGCCCCACCTCCACGCCTACGCCAACCCGAACGCCTTTGCCAACCGCGACTCCAACCCGGACGGCCACTTCACGCCCGAGCACAACGCCTTAGGGCTTCAGTTCGAATTCCACTTTTGCCTTTTTGTAGCGTTCATCCTGCCCAATCGCCATGAATACCGGAAAACACAAGGTACAATTAGCGAATGACTCTGACCAATAACACCCCGAAAAAGCGCTGGGTCCTCGCGCCGCCCATCCCAAACGAAGTAAAACAAACGCTCAGCGACTATCCGCCTTTCCTGCGGCAGTTGCTTTTTAACCGCGGCATTACCACCGCTGAAGCCGCCAAGGCTTACCTCAGCAGCGATTCGCCGACCCCAACCGACCCATTCCTGCTACTCGGCATGCGCGAAGCAGTGTCTGTGATCGAGGCTGCTCTACAGGCTAACGAAAACATCACCGTCTATGGCGACTATGACACTGATGGTGTAACTTCTTCTTCCCTTTTGTTCGAATTTTTCAGCGAGCTTGGTCATGAACCACGGGTATACATTCCCAATCGCTTCGAAGAGGGATATGGGCTCAATCTGGACGCGATTGAACTCCTGGCGGCTGAGGGCACGCAGTTGTTGATTACGGTTGACTGCGGCATTCGTTCGCTTAGGGAGGTTCAGCGAGCCAAAGAACTGGGTATGCGCGTGATCGTTACCGACCACCACCAGCCTGGAGATGATCTTCCGCAGGCAGACGCGGTAATCAACCCCCACCAACCCGCAGATCCGTACCCATACAAGGAACTTGCCGGCGTGGGTCTGGCATACAAACTGGCAGAAGCCTGGCTTCGGATCCATCCCAACCCTGATGTTGATCTTGATCAATGGCTTGACCTTGTTGCAATCGGCACAGTGGTGGATGTGGCACCGCTGACCGGCGAAAACCGCTCCCTCGTCAAACGCGGTCTGGCACTGATGCGCCAACCTCATCGGCAGGGTTTATTTTCCCTCACGCAAGTGGCGTCCATCAATCCCGCTAAGATCAATGCCGGCAACCTTGGCTTTGCCGTCGGTCCGCGCCTGAATGCTGCCGGACGCCTGGAGAACGCGCTGGATTCGTTCCGCCTACTTACCAGTAAGGATGTTTTTGAGGCTGGCTGGTTGGCGCAGCAGCTTGAATCGTTAAATACCAGCCGCAAAGAAATAACCAGTCAGATCATCGAATCGACCACACAAATCATCGCGGCTCAGGAAGAGGACGTTCCGGTCTTGTTCTCCGCGTCAGCGGATTTCAACGCGGGCGTGGTTGGTTTGGCTGCCGGCCGGTTGACCGAAGCGTATAACAAGCCGGCAATCATTGGTTCGATTGAAGGCGACCTGATCAAGGCATCCTGCCGTTCCATCTCCGGTTTCGACATCAACCAAGCCCTAAACCAGTGTGCCGATCTGCTCGAGCGGCACGGTGGGCACCCAATGGCTGCTGGGCTAACCGTTCGTACCGAAAACGCGCAAGCCCTGCATGACCGGCTGATAGCCATCGCACGGGATGCTTTCAGAGGGGTGGACCTGACCCCCGTGCTTGATATAGATTATGAAATCTCCCTCGATAAATTGCAGCCTGATCACTTTCCGGGGATTTTTGAAGCTGTTGAACAGCTGGAGCCCACGGGCGAGTCCAATGCGAGCGCGTTATTTTGCAGCAGGAATTGCCGCGTGATCCGCAGGAATGCGGTCGGCAAGGGTGAACACCTCAAATTAGTGCTCGGGGCAGGCAAAAACCAGTTCGAGGCAATCGCTTTTCGCCAGGGGGCGCTCATCGATAGCCTGCCGGAACAGGTGGACATCGCTTTTACTTTTGAGATTAATGAGTTTAATGGACGCAGCACAATCCAACTAAACCTGCGGGATATTCGTCCCGCTGGCTAATAGCCTGGCTGGGCGGACGGCTCAATCAGGAAGTGCTTCGAGTTGGTCTCGACCCGACCGTCTTTATAGGTTACGGCTTCATAGGTCCTCATTCGGACTGCCTCACCCGCAATTTTTGCTCTGGTGAGCAGGGAATGGAGTTCCTGCACGCCAACTGCCACCTGTCTGCCTACTTCCATGCCAAAGCGGTAAGTGAAAAACGCTGGATTTACTTCAAGGTAGTTCGAAATAGCGGATAAAGCAGCTGAAACCTCATCCAGGTTTGCTACACTACCTGTCTTTTCATACAACGCTTTCACCGGAAGCTTCAGGTTCACCCGTAAGGTTTCCAGAATTACCGGCAAATGCAAGAATCGCGCGACTGCCGACCCCCAGGAAGGGTCAGGGAGTTGCTCGCTGGTGGTTTCCACTGAGAGGCTATAGCTTGCTTGCTCTGGTATGAGGTTTTTATCTTCTTCTGAAATCAAATCGAAGACCGCATCCAGCACCTGGCGCGAAAATGCCATCAATTGATCTTTGTCCGGGATGCTGCCATTTGCCTTCAGGGCGAGGATTGGTTCGCCGACCCTCATCAGCAGTTTGGGACGCTTAAGTTGTAAAGCGCTTTTCAAAGCCCCATTCAGACCGCTAAACCCAATCGGAACTACCGTCGCGCCTGTCCGCAGGCTGAGCATCGCCGCGCCAGGCTGCGGCACCATCCTGCCCGTCTCCCATGTTACTCCTTCAGGGAAAATGCCGATCACGC
>JACDJB010002452.1_pt1 | contig 13351 bp, 9 predicted proteins | sample 7454121 | NCBI WGS metagenome assembly JACDJB01 (sample SAMN14253290, study PRJNA609438) | sludge metagenome | isolation source: sludge after 25d culture with pyrite | collected 2018-12-20 | reverse complement strand
CAACGGAATGAGTCATGGAAAAGTTTGCGATGGCATTTCCATGTTAGCCTACAAGGATTTCGCCAAATATCGTATACTCAACAACCTGGAACCAGTGATTCGAATCATGAAGAAAACTTCCTCTACCTCCAAGCCCGACTTCTGGCAGCGCTTGAATAGAAACAGGCTGCTTTTGCTGCTGATTTCGGTAGCACTTTTCCTGCTTATTTGGCAAGGACTGGTTGTGTTGTTGAAACTGCCCGGGTTTATCCTGCCGAGCCCAGCGGATGTTGGCAAAAAATTCTATGATGTTCTCAGGACTGGTTTGCTTTGGCGCCACTTTTCCGCCACGTTGGGCGAGATCCTGCTTGGGCTGCTGTTTGGCATCAGTGCTGCCACGCTGCTTGGATACGCGCTATCAAAATCGCCCCTGGCAGAAAGCCTGCTCTCGCCTTTTCTGGTGGGCAGTCAGTCCGTACCCATGGCTGCCATCGCGCCACTGCTGGTTATCTGGTTTGGTCCGGGTTTGCTCAGCAAGGTGCTGATATGCTCCCTTACAGTGTTTTTCCCGGTACTGGTCAACACTCTGGTCGGGTTAAGAGACGTTCCTCCTGAGCTGCGCGAAGTGATGCGTTCGCTGCGGGCAACCCCCGCCCAGACGCTGCGATTTCTTGAGCTTCCTGCGGCGCTTCCAGTTTTCCTTGGCGGATTGCGCGTTGGGGCAAGCCTTTCGGTGATTGGCGCGATCGTTGGCGAACTGGTCGCTTCAGACCGTGGGCTGGGGTTTCTGATCAATGTCGGGCGAGGTCAATACGACACCGCCCTGGTTTTCGTGGCAGTCATTTGCCTGGTAGGTTTGGCAGCCAGCATCTATGGCGTGGTTTTGCTGCTTGAAAAGAAGTTCCTTTCCTGGCAAACCTGGCGCAAGGAAATATAAGGAGTTAATTTGAAACGTCTACTGCTCTTCGCATTGATCTTCTGCCTGGCTCTAACCGCATGTAAAGCTTCCAGCCAGCAGCCCGACCTTACTAAGGTCACGCTCAACCTGACCTACATCCCCAACGTCCAGTTTGCGCCGTTTTACGTTGCGATCGAGAAGGGTTATTTTGCCAAACACGGGATTGAAGTTGAGCTGGCGTATGGTAACGAAGCGGATCTTGTGGCTCTGGTTGGTTCAGACAATCAGCGGTTTATGATTGCCTCGGGTGAACAAGTTTTGCTCAGCCGTGCCCAGGGGTTGCCAGTCGTATCGGTGAGGGAGTGGTACAAGGACTATCCAGTTGGGGTGGTCTCCCTGAGCTCCAGCCAGATAATCCAGCCGGAAGATCTTCGCGGCAAGGTTATTGGCTTGCCTGGCCTTTATGGCGCGAACTACATCGGCTTTGAAGCGCTTGCTGCCTATGCCGGGATGACTGATGCCGATTATGAGCTGCGGTCAATCGGCTTCACACAGGTTGAAGCCTTGGTTGCCAACCAGGTGGACGCGGTTGTGGTCTACGTGGCGAACGAACCCGTCCAACTGCGAGACCGCGGCTATGAAATCAACCTTATAAAAGTTTCGGACGTTATCTCCCTTGTGGGTAACTGCCTGGTCACCAACGAAAAATCGGTGACAACACGCACGGAGCTGGTTCAGGGAATGGTCAACGCCATGAACGAAGCCCTGGCTGCCACAGCTGCCGACCCAGATATGGCATACGAAGTCAGCCGTTTGTACGTGGACAACCTTGCGGAAGATGACCCGATCCAAAAACAGGTGCTGCTCGAGTCCATCAAGCTCTGGCTGTTCGAACCAAATCCAGCAGATGTCGAGCTGGAAAGCTGGGAGAATATGCAGCATGTCCTGCTAAATTTGGGTTTGATGACCAAGCAAATCGATGCCAGAGAGGCGTTCAGCGATGCCTTCACAAAGTGACGTTGCTCTTGAGGTAAGAGATCTTGAGGTAAGTTTTGTCGAAACCGACGGCTACCTGGAAGTGCTCGATAAAATCAGCTTTTCGATTGAACGCAACGCCTTCGTCTGCATTGTTGGCCCCTCAGGAGGAGGAAAGAGCACACTACTCCGCGCGGTTGCCGGTCTCATTCAGCCAACCGGAGGGGAAGTGCGGTTCCCGGGCGGGGTTGAAGGCAAAGCCCAAACCGGGCTGGTCTTCCAGAAACCTAACCTTCTCCCCTGGCGGACTCTCAAAGATAATATCAGTCTGCCGCTCGAGATCAATCACCGGTCCAAAGACGAAATAACCAGCCTGACTCAGGATATGATCCGCCTGGTGGGGCTTCAGGGTTTCGAAAAATCGTATCCTCATGAACTTTCAGGCGGAATGGCACAGCGTGTTTCAATAGCACGCTGCCTGGTGCAAGACCCCGAGATTTTGCTGTTGGATGAACCTTTTGGTCAGTTGGACGCGCTAACCCGCGAGCGTATGGGCGACGAGTTGCTGCGCATCTGGAATGAACGGCGCAAGACCGTGCTGATGGTGACCCATTCCATATCCGAAGCTGTGTTCCTGGCAGACCGCGTGTTGGTGCTCACCAGCCGTCCGGCGCGGGTAATTATGGACATGCCGATAGCCCTGCCCCGCCCCCGCGTGGACGCGATGCGTTACTTGCCCGTGTTCACGGAAACAACACGCCTTTTGCACGAGCAACTTAAAGATCCAACCCAGCCTGCTTAGTCGTCAGAAATTCCCTTTGTGGTATAGTTTTAGTCATCTCAAATAGCCGGAGTGAACACTCGTGTATATTGCCATTGAAGGTGTAATTGGAGTCGGAAAAACCACCCTTGCGCGTCTGATTCATGAAACATTTGAGGCAGACCTGCTGCTGGAAGTTTTTGAGGAAAATCCTTTTCTCGGCAGTTTTTATGCCGACCGGCAGCGATACGCCTTTCAAACCCAGATTTTCTTTCTGATGAGTCGCTATACCCATCAACATCAGGTGATTCCTTCTTCCCTCGCGGTTGGCAGGAATATCGTTTCGGACTACACCTTTGATAAGGACGCCCTCTTCGCTGGCATTAACCTTTCTGGTGATGAAATTGATATCTACCGCAAAGTCCACTCCGCGCTGGCGGATAAAATCCCCCAACCTGACCTGCTGGTATTCCTTCGGGCTAATATTAACACCCTCATGCACCGGATTGCCCATCGCGACCGTCCTTACGAACGCAGCATGGAACGCGCCTACATTGAGGAACTCGCCCAGGCATATGAATCGTTTATCAGCATGGAAAAATGGCAGCAGCGGTTGCTGGTCATCGATACTGACGAGCTCGACTTCATCGCCGACCCGCAAGCACTGCATTACATGGTCAACCGTATCCGCCAGGCTCTGCAGCTCGTGCCCTACCAGGAGAGCCTGCCACTGTCCGACTAAGGAGTTATCATGCGCATCAATTCGGAAATGCTCACAAAAACCGCGCGGGATTACGTTGCCAAACGGCTTCGCCAACCGAATGATATCGTCGCGGTCTATCTGACTGGCTCCGTCATCAGTGACGAACCCCTGCTGGGCGGCACAACCGACATAGACATGGTCTTTGTCCACAAAGAAGACCCGCCCCAATCTCGCGAGGTTTTGCGGGTAACCTACGAAATATCGTTCGACATCGAGCATCACCATCAGTCTTACTACACCTACCACCGCCGCTTGAGGCAAAACCCCTGGATTGGATTCCCTCTTTGCTATCACGGTAATATCCTGCACGACACAGACCATTGGCTCGAGTTCATCCAGGCTGGCGTCAGTTCCCAGTTCGAAACCCCCGAAAACATTCACGCCCGCGCCTTCAAATTCGGCGAAAAAGCGCGTGAGCAGTGGTTTGACCTGAACGACGAGCAGGAGCTCACCTTCCAGGAATGGGTGGCTCTGTATTTCAAGACCGTCGGCGCGGCAGCCAACTCAGTTGCCGCTCTCAATGGACCCGCCCTGACGATCCGCCGTTTTATGCTTGCCTTCCCCGAGAGAGCCCAGGCGCTTGGGCAAGCGCAGCTTTCGGGCGAGCTTGCCAGGCTGATCGGTAACGATAATATAAGCCAGACTCTCTATCAGGATTGGCGCCCTGCCTGGGAAAACGCCGTTCTTAGCGCTAGCGCAAAGCCTGCCTGTCCGCCAAACCTCTCGCGCCATCGCAAAGGGTACTTTCTCAACTGTTGTGATGCCATGGCGCAGGGTGGCGCTCTGCACGCTGTGCTCTGGCCCCTGCTCGAAACCTGGCGGCAGGCTGCAGCCGTGTTAGCGGATGAGCCAGCCCAACAGGAAGCCTGGCTGCAGTTCCTTTCAGTTCTTGGGTTCACCCCTGACCGCAAAGAAGACATGCTCCAGGACCTGGACCACTTTTTAGACGCCGAAGAAACCATCCTCATAGACTACCGCCAGACCTATGGGTTGTGAGAAATCTGTGGATAACCCTGTCAAAACTGTGGAAATCCAGCCCCAAACCTGTGAATAAGCCTTCAAAATCCTTTGGATACTTCGGGGAAACTTTTAAATAAGCTGTGGAAGGAATCAGCCTCCTTTTTTCCAGACCGTTTGTCCTGTTGATGATCCAGGAAAACCGCCGTTTTATCCACAGACGGCTGTGGAATTATAAATGTTGAATTTTCTCTCGTTCAGCGCTATGGATTCAGGTCTTCCGGCAGGCTTTTCCCCACTTTCAACAGCCCCTATTACTTATTACTACTTAATTAAATACTAATAAAAAGAGAGTTAATTCAAAAAAAGAATTAACGAATCAGGAGCGGGATGAAGTTAAACGATGGCACGTTGATTTCTATAGCGTTGATCATCCCTGCGTTACCCGCCGCGCCTGTTGGGTCTGTATCCCACGCCTGGAAGTACAGCATGTGCCTTCCGGGTGTGATTCCAACAAGGGAAAAGGTGTTCTGAAACTCCATCACATACGGTGATTCTGGCAGTGCTTGCCCGACCACTGGCACCATGACGGCATCCAGAGACCATGGAGGGATGTCCATTGAAAACGCGGCATGGTGAAGCGGGCTGAAATCCTCCGGGCTTAGCCAGGTTCGATAGAAACTCACGTCATCTGCCTGCCCAACGACACGAACCGAAAAAGAGTCCTCTTCGGTAGACGAGAACACAATCTCGGGACCTTGCGCCTGCGTTAACGGGTCCGCCGCTAATTTGGCAGCTCTAAACAGAATTGACAGGGTTTCTGGTTTAAGCGTCTCTTCGAAATACCAACAACTGGTAATATCTCCTCCCGCCAGATCCGGACCAAGGTTGAATTGCAGCGAAGGCGCCAGAAGCTGACCAAACGCAAAATCGGTCAGAGTGCCGGTGGTGGTGCCAATCGTCAGACTGCTGCCATATTTTGGCATCGCTTCCGTTCCATAAGCGAGTTTGTTTGCCAGCATGAAAAATTCGTGTTCATAAGGATTTTCGGCTGTGCTGCTGTAAAGAAAAGGAGTTATCAAAAAATCGCCGTTGTTTTGCAAGTCGAGCACCAATGAGCTGTTGTGATTTTCAGCCAGGATTTGATCCAGATAATTCTGGATCGCGATGGTTTCAGGCTCAGACGCGGCGGAGGGACCAGGATAATGCGATGAACAGGGATTTGGCTCAATCACGGACCATCCGTAACTGAAATTCATGTTGAGAGCCACTCCCCAGTTACCGTTGGCACAAGTGGACGGATGTCGGTTCTTGGTCCAGGTAGGAGTAATCCCCGCGAAAGCCTGCTGGTCCGCAACCAGACGTCCGTCCGGGTTGGCGATTATCAGCAGGTGAATTGCAGTTTCTTCCAGCAGCCATCTGGAATTGGCGTCTTTTTCGTAAGAATCTAACAAACTTTCAGCAAAGCTAAGGTTGATTTCCGCTTGGGTCAGAGCGTTGGCTCTCAATCCGCTCACAATCACAAGCCGCGGGCTCGAGGTCGTTTCAACTTCCATTCCCAATTGAAGAATCTGGATCGGTCGTCCTTCAAACGTCTGTCCGATTGTATTCAAGCGAACCAGACCCGGATACAGGTTGGTCAGCTCAACCATTCGCGAGGTGATTTCTTCGAAAGATCGATAACATTCATAAGGTTCGGGCAGCGTTGATTCCTTGGCGGCAACAACCGGGGTGACGCCGACGAACCAGATCAGTAACAGTAACTGCAACAACCGAAAACAAAGCGGGCTGTGTCTCATGGAAGTGTTTCCAGAAAAAGTAGATGATTTGCGTAATTCTATCAGCTATCATCTAAAATCTTGTTATGATTAGGTCAAAGAGGCAGTATGCACACGGCGAAAACATCTACGAATTCAGGATTGAGCATTGCAGTTGTGGTCCCCGGGCTGCGCGTGGCGGATGTGGCATTTAACAGCGCGGAAATACAGCGTGTTTTGCAACCTCTCCTAAACACAAACCCAGATTGGATCGTCTTCCCCCGGCTGTGTCTGACTGGCGCAACCTGTGGAGACCTTTTCCGCCAGGAACTCCTGCAGGAGGCAGCGGTGCAAGCTCTGGTTGATCTTGCTCCCCTCACCAACGGATCCCGCTCCAAAGTGCTGCTTGGGCTTCCCCTGGCAATCGGGCAGGAAGTTTATGAGGGGCTTGCTCTGCTCAGCAGCGGATGTATTGAGGCGGTGATGGTTGCTCCTTCTCCACAAAACCCACCTCTCGCCCCCGCAACAAACTTGCAAGAACCCGTAAAGGGAAATCTGGCTGGTGAAATGCTCCCCCTGTTGATAAAAACACCATACCGTTTCGGAAATGAAGAAGTTTTGATGGGTTTTTATCCGCCCAGCGATCAGGAAACCGATCTGTTAATCAACCTGTTCAACCTGCCGGCGCTTGCGCCCGCATTGGAAACGCCGCAAACGATGTTCGACCCTGCCAACCGCCCAGGTGTGACCGTGATCTGTTCTGCTGGCGCGAGTGAGTCTTCAACAGACCAGGTTTTCTCAGGAAAAGCAGAAATCTGGCAGGATGGAATCTGCCTCGCTGCTGCCCCGGAGCTTAGCTTTACGACCCAAATCATCCAGGCGGTTTGCAAACCGCTTTCCGCCCAACCGCTGAGGTCGGAAGAGGTAAGCGTAAAAAATAGCGAACCGGTTCGCTTTCCATTTATCCGCAACACGGAGCCCGAAAAGCAGTTTTCCCGTCTGTTCGAGATTCAGTCCACTGGTTTGATGCGCCGCCTGACGCATACACGCCAGCTTGGGGTAGTGTTGGGCTTGAGCGGCGGAGCGGACTCGAGCCACGCGCTTTTGGTCTGTTGCCGCGCTTTTGACCGTTTGGGTTTGGACAGAAAAAACATTCAGGTGATCCAGATGCCCGGTCCGGGCAGCAGCAGCTCCTCCCGCGTTCGCGCCGTAACCCTCGCGGATCTCTCCAGCGCCGTCCAGCGCGTGATCCCGATTGGTCCAGCCCTTGCGGCACACCTTGCTGACATTTCTCACCCGCAGGATAAGCACGACGTTACCTACGAAAACGCCCAGGCACGCGAACGCACTCAGATCCTGATGGACATCGCTAACCAGCAAAACGCGCTGTTGGTTGGCACAGGAGATCTCTCCGAGATTGCCCTCGGTTGGAGCACCTTCAACGGTGACCACATGAGCATGTACAACGTCAACTGCGGTCTGCCGAAAACCCTGCTGCTGCGGTTATTGGTTTGGTCCGCGGGTTTGCTTTTTGGGCAGCCAGGCGAAAGCATCGCCCGGGAGATTGTCCAGGCGCCGATTTCTCCTGAACTGCTGCCCCTGGACGCCATTGGGGAGACAAACCAGAAAACGGAAGAAATCCTCGGACCGTACGAACTGCACGATTTTTTCCTCTATTATGGGATTGGCAGACAGATGACTCCCGGCGTAGTTTTTAACCATGCCTTGGAGTGCTTTGAAGGGGTTTACACCCCTGCCGAAATTCTGACCACACTCAAAACCTTCTATCGGCGCTTCTTTAGCCAGCAGTTTAAACGCTCTGCCAGCCCGGATGGACCTCAACTGCTCGAGATCAGTCTCTCGCCCCGGTCAGGATGGCGCATGCCCAGCGATGCCAGCAGCGCGCTTTGGCTGGAAGCAATCGAAAAAATACAGTTACCAGGATTTCACGCATGAACCCAACCGAGCTACCCATCCTGCTGGTCTTCGGAACCTCAGCAGATCCCATCCACCAGGGGCATGTTCAATTGATTACCGGTGCGGTCCGCGCCTTGCAGGCTCGCGGGCACAATGTCGCGGAGGTGTTACTGATGCCGGTTTTTCGTCATCACAACCTTCACGACATGGTCAAACGCTCCCTCCCTCTTACGTTTGACCATCGCTTTGACCTCTGCCATCTGGCTGCCGATCAGGTCTACCGCCAATTGCAACAGCCAGGCTTAAAAGTTGGCGTCAGTCGGCTGGAAGCTGAGCTTGCAAGAAAATCCAACCGTCCCAACTTCACGTCCGAAACGCTTGAGGTTCTGCGCGGAGAAGTTGACCCCGGTCTGAAACTCGCTTTCCTGATTGGCGTGGATAGCTTTAGTGGTGAGATGCCCACTTTCGGACAGTGGTTCCAGTGGGAGCAACTGATTAAAACTGCCATGTTGGTCATCAGTCCGCGCCGCGGGTTTTCGCCAAACCTCGCCTACATTCAGTCTCTGAAAGACCAGGGAGCGGACCTTGTCTTTCTCGAAGAACTATCCATCCTCGAAATATCCTCTCGCGAAATCAGAACCCGCCTCGAAGCAGGCGAAGCCCCCGAAACCCTGGCTGCGGAGAACTTGCTCAGCCCTGAATCCGCCGCGTACATTCGCGCGCGCAACCTCATCGGGCTTTGGAACACGCTCGACAGCCATCAGGCTCAATCCGTTGTGGTGGAGGACCCCATGCAAACCGACGACCTTGAAACGCAAATTGGCAAACTGCTTTTCCAAAAGAAACTAACCCTCTCCCTCGCCGAAAGCTGTACCGGCGGGCTGATTGGTCACCGCCTCACGAACGTCCCCGGTTCTTCGGAATACTTCATGGGCGGTGTGATCTCCTATGCCTACCAGGCAAAGGTCAACTTGCTTGGCGTCCGTTGGGACACCCTCAGGCAGCATGGCGCGGTTAGCGCCGAAGTGGTGCGCGAGATGGCGCTGGGGGCACGCAAGGCTTTTAACACGGATATTGGCCTTTCGGTCAGTTGTATTGCCGGTCCCGGCGGCGCCACGCCCAACAAGCCTGTTGGCACGAGTTGGTGCGGCATTTCGTTTGGCGAGGTCAACCAGGAGTTTAGCTTCCTGCTCGAAGGCAGCCGCCTCCAGGTGAAGGAACAACTGGCGCAAAAAGCGCTTGAAACCCTCCTAAGCGTCCTACAGAGCCTCGCCTGAAAATGACGCAGAGCGGTGCTCCCCAGCAGTCACCGAACAACGCCGGTTCAATGAACCCGGCAGCCAACTTGCCAACCGAAAAGGACACGAAAGTCCACATTCCGGCTTTTATGCCATTCTTTTGGTTGGGTCTCGCCGCGATAGCCGGCTCGCTTCTGGCGGATTGGCTGAAGTATGGCTGGGAGATCTGGCTGGCGGGAAGCATCCTCAGCCTGGGGCTGTTCATCCTGTTGCCGCGCGAGAAGCCGCTGCGTAAGCTGCCCGCGGGGTTACTGATTATGGTTTGTTGCCTGACCGGCATGCTGTACAGGCTCAGCCTACCCGGTGACTCGGCTGCGGATATCCGCCATTACATCGGCGAGGGAGTTGTCAGTTTCACGGGAGTCGTTTCAGAGCCCCCTGAAACTGCAGGCTCATCCGTCGAATATGTGCTCAAAACGGAAACCTTCAATGAGCACGGCACGATTTCCAAAGAAATAAGCGGTAAGGTAATGCTTTCACTGCCGCTTGGTTACGAATATAGCTACGGCGACCGCCTGGAGGTGGTAGGCGAGTTAATCACACCGCCCGCGGGCTTGGGTGGCGCGTGGCGTGATTACCTTGAACACCGCGGAATTTACACGTACAGTCAGTTTGGCAGAGTAACCCTCCTCAGCACCGGGGCAGGCAATCCTCTTTTCAGGCTGTTATACGAGCTGCGCGAAAAAGGAGCGAGGGTGCTTGATGATATTTTTCCTGCTCCCGAGAACGCCCTTTTGCGGGGCATCTTGCTTGGCGATGAAAGCCAGATCTCTCCGCAGGCTCGCGAGGCGTATTCGATCACAGGCACCAGCCACATCATCGCGATTTCTGGCTTCAACATGGCGGTCCTGGCGGGGATCGTGGCGCACTTGTTTACACGGAGACTTGGGGCGCGTAAAGGCAGCCTGCTGACCATTATTGTGCTCTTGCTCTACACCGTTCTGGTTGGGGCGGAAGCATCCGTGATGCGGGCTGCCTTCATGGGAGCTTTTACAGTTTTCGGCTCCTCCATAGCGCGCCGCGGTAATAGCCTGAACAACCTTGGCATCAGTATCCTTTTGATGATGTTCATCAATCCGCATCTCCCCTGGGATGTTGGCTTTCAGCTTTCCGCGATAGCGACCCTCGGTTTGGCTCTTTTAGCGTCGCCGCTACAGGCGAGGCTCACCCTATGGATGAACGCGCGTTTTGGCGAAGAAATCAGCGCCCGTTTTAGCGGATGGATTGGCGATTACCTGGTGGTGTCGCTCGTGGCTCAGGCGTCTGTGCTGCCGTTGATCCTCTATCATTTCCAAAGCTTCTCGTGGGTCTTTTTGGTTGCCAACCCCCTTATTCTTCCGGTCCAGCCTTTGGTCATGGTGCTTGGATTGTTGGCAATGACCGCCGGCTTGATCATCCTTCCGCTGGGGAAGCTGTTGGCTTGGATCGCCTGGCCTTTTGCCGCCTATACCAACCGGATGGTTTTTTTTCTGGCAAAAGTTTTCCCCCATCGGTGGCAAATTTCGAGGTTGGATTTTGCCTGGGTGGTCCTTGCTTACTTCGTGCTGACGATTCTGGCGCTTGGGGTGCCTTGGCGGCGCTGGCTTGAGCTCCTGAAGAAGCCTGCTTTTATTCTGGCGTTTCTTGCAAGCCTGAGTCTGGCGCTCTGGGCGAATGTTGCAGCGCTGCCAAACGGACGGTTACAACTTACCATCCTGGGTCAATCCGATACCCCCATGCTGCTATTACGCAGCCCAGCCGGTCAGTATATCCTCATTAACGGAGAGTCTGAACCTGCAACGTTAAGTGAAGAAATCGAAACCATGCTGCCGCCTTTTAAACGTGAACTCGCGTTTGTGATTATTCCCAGCTGCACGTTGAACCAAACCTCCGGGCTGTTCGGCTTAACTCGCCAGGTTAACATCAGCCATGTTTTGTGGGGTTGCGATCCTGGTGATCGGCAGGTTTCAAAACGGCTTTGGAACGCATTTGCCGCCGAAGGGATTTCACAGGCACGCCTCACCGGAGCTGAACAACTCAACTTCCAGCAAGGAATCCTCACTTTTACCGTAGAGAGCGGAAATCTGCAGGCTTTGGAGGTTGTGCAGGCGGGGTTCCGTGGGTGGGTGCTCTTTGATGACCAGATCCAACCCGCCCAAACGGCTTCGCTTCTGGTGCAGCCCTGGCAGACGGAGCTGGCTCCTTCCAGCGCGCAGGTTTGGGTGCTAACGGGTGAAGGCAAGCGCGATAATGCCGATAACGCCATCTGGGCAGGGGGTTACCGTTGGCTGCGCCTCGAAACCGACGGTAAACAGCAGTGGCTTTCAATAAAACAACCGTAGAGAAAAAATTGATATTTACAATCAAAATTGTGATAGAATTCACAATGAATTTATCTATGTGGAAGGATGGGAAGTTACATGTCGCTGCAGATTACCAATCAAGCAGATTATGCGCTTAGAGCAATGCTCTACCTCGCTCGTTTAGGCTATGGCAAAAAGGCTCCGTCCAACGTTATTGCTGAAGAGATGAATATGTCGCGCATATTCCTCTCAAGAATCAACACCCAACTGGTGAACGCGCGCCTCATCACCACCTGGCGTGGAGCTCGCGGGGGGATTGCCCTGACGAGACCAGCATCTGAAATCTCGGTTTATGATGTTCTGACCGCGGTGGATGGTCCCATCCGCCTGGTTGGTTGTATTGAGGACCCCGACACCTGTTGCTTCTCAGAAACCTGTCCGCTCCATAAATTTTGGATCAAAACGGAAGAAGTCCTGACCAACCAGCTAAAGGGCACCTCACTGCAAGACCTGATTTCTGACGAAACGATGCCAATCGATAATTTTATTGAATCTTTACGTAAGGAACCCCATCTGGTCGGCTGATTCATGTAGCATGGGTTCAACATAATCAACAAAAATGCCGGGAATAGCTTCATTCTCCCGGCTTTATGTTAAAATCCCATTTGTTTCGGTTCACCCCTCAAGGTTCACCGATATTCCGCACATTTATTCCATAACACTGCTCACAGGAGAAGAATGACCAAGAAAATATTGCGTGTTTGTTTGTTGGGGCTTGTTGGCATGCTCTTACTCACCACCTTACTTAACTCAGAACGCGTGCTCGCGAATGAGTCCCTGCCCGAACAGCAGGTGCTGATTGTCCATTATGTCGATCGCGACCAGTTGGCAGATTTGGCAAATCGATATGACGTGGTAGAGGTGGATTCTGAGCTGCAGACCGTCAAAATCTTCAGCAACCAGATTACCCGCGACGCTTTGGCTGCCGACGGATTTACCTGGTCGGTTGACATCTCCTACACGGACCTGATCAACACCGAAGTCAAACCTTTGGCGGGGCAGACCACAGGCATCCCCGGCTACCCCTGCTACCGAACGGTCGCCGAGGTCTATGCCGCTGCCGACACCCTGGCTGCTGACTATCCTGACCTGGTCCAACTGGTCGATATTGGCGACTCATGGGAAAAAACACAGAACCCTAACGCGGGGTGGGATATTGAAGTGCTCGTTCTGGCGAACCGGAATACACCTTCGGTTCCAAAGTCGGACGCTTTCTTCATGAGCGGCATCCACGCCCGTGAGTGGGCTCCAGTTGAGATGAACCTGCGCCTGGCGGAGTACCTGCTGACGAACTATGAAACCAACGCCGATGTGAAGTGGCTGTTGGATTACAACCGGGTGCACCTGGTGCTCTCGACCAACCCGGATGGTCGGCTTCAGGACGAGGCAAACCTCAACTGGGAATGGCGTAAAAACACCAATAATAACTACTGCACCGGTGGCACAGGTCAAAACGGTCGGGGGGCAGACTTAAACCGCAACTACCCATACATGTGGGTTGGCAGCAGCTATCAGTGTGATCAAACCTACTCCGGACCGTCCGCCGGTTCCGAACCTGAGACTGTGGCAATCACGAATTATGTCGCGAGCGTCTTCCCGGATCAAAAGGGACCTAACCCCTCAGACCCAGTTAATGAGCTGACCGCCACCGGAATGTTCATCGACCTGCATAGTTACTCGCGCCTCGTGCTCTGGCCCTGGGGCT
>JACDJB010002451.1_pt1 | contig 13355 bp, 13 predicted proteins | sample 7454121 | NCBI WGS metagenome assembly JACDJB01 (sample SAMN14253290, study PRJNA609438) | sludge metagenome | isolation source: sludge after 25d culture with pyrite | collected 2018-12-20 | reverse complement strand
GGTGAAGGCAGCGTGGATTTTGGTGCAATTGGCCGCTTCCTGCCGCCGAATTGTTACAAGACTATGGAGATTAACCCGCTAGCCACGCTTGAGGATTTGTCCGCCGGTATGGAATTACTGGCTGCGAAGGGCTGTATCAATAGGATCTGATTTGGATTAATGGAAGGGTGATAAATTTTTTGATAGCGCAGATAAAAGCAATTTTCTTTGATATTGGCGGAACACTGGTTGAGAAGACCCGGTTCCCTGCAAGAGATCATATGGCAATCGCTCAGATGTCCGCTTTGCTTAACCTGACGTGTTCACCGGACGAGTTGTTGGATAGGATCAATCGGGGGCAGCAGGCGTATAAGGAATGGAGCGAGACAACGCTGCGGGAACTACCGCTTGATGAAAAATGGGCTAAGTACGTCTTACCTGAACAGGATGAGACGCTTGTGAGGAAGAACGCCCTTGCCCTGCAGCAGTTATGGCGCAGTTCCAGGGGTAGCGCGCGGTTGAAAGATGATGTAAGCGGGGTATTAACACAAATCAAGCAGCGCGGTTACATTCTTGGCACCATCAGCCACTCCACTCCCGCTTACCTCGATGAACCTGAACTGGCAATTTTATTCGATGTACACATTCACACGGTTGAGTATGGCAAGCGCAAACCGCACCCATCCCTTTTTGTCGACGCGGCGCGGAGTTGCGGTGTAACACCTGAGCAATGCGCCTATGTAGGTGACAACCCCTGGCGCGATGTTGTCGGTCCGCGTGAAGCGGGTTATGCCAGCATAGTGTTGATGAAAAATGGCATTTCCCCACAGCTTGAGAAGTCAAACCTGATGCAGCCGGATCTAGTGATCAGTGACCTCGGCGAGCTGCTGGAGATTTTTCCGGTACGCGGAGAACCTAGTGGTTTGAAGCATAAAAAGAGTGGTAGCGATGTGTTGTATGACGCCGCCCTTTCGACGATGTGGTGGGATAAAGAACGATACTCCGCAGAGGAGTTTTTTGGCAGCGGGCGAAAACTCGGATTTGCGCGCTTTGAGTTGAATCATCAGATCCCGCCTGAGGTGATGGCGCAGGTCGATGCGAATCGGTTTTCGATCGGTTCCCTGCATGATCCCTGCCCGGCTTATATTCCACTCAAAGAGATTGAAAACCTGGATATCCAGATTACCTCGCTGGATGAAACCCGCCGTATGCGGGGTGTGGATGTCGTCAAGGGCACGATTGAAAAAGCGAGCCAGTTTGGCTGCAGGCTGGTGGTCATCCACCCCGGCCGCATCGTTTGTGATCACGCTTTAGATGATCAGCTGCGCCAGCTTTACCGGGCGGGGAAGAAAGGCAGCCCCGAATATGAAGAGCTGCGCCTGCGTACGATCGCTGACCGGACAGTCAAAGCCGGTCCGCATCTCGAACAGTGTCTTGAAAGCCTGCGTGAGATCGTGGATTTTTCAAAAGGGGCGGGGGTTATGTTGGGGCTGGAAAACCGCTTCCATTATTACGAATTACCTGTGTTCAGTGAATTGGAAGCCATGTTGAATGAATTCACACAGCCATGGGTCGGCTGGCAGTTTGATGTAGGACATCTGCAGGTGCACGATCAGCTTGGATTGCTCAACATGCAGCAGTGGTTGGAGCATTTCAGCCGCAGAATTGTTGGCGTCCATCTGCATGATGTGATTGGCATCAAGGATCATCAGGCGCCAGGTACAGGGGATGTGGATTTCAATTGGCTGGCGGGTTATATCCCACGGGATTGCTATCGCGCGCTGGAAGTGGATAAAGCACTGTCGTCGGAAGAGGTGGCGCAGGGTATGCAATGCCTGGCTGAGTGTGGATGTGTGAACATAGTTTAATTAAACCGGAGGATGTATTATGTTAAAGATTTTCAAAAAACGCCGCAATATCTTTATCCAGTTGATGCACCAACAGGCGTCACTGGCTCTGGAAGGGATGGACCTGCTGATCGAGTATCTCAACAATCCAGCCAAGCAGCTGGCGGATGACCTGACCGCCAAGGAGAAAGAGGCGGATGAAGCGCGCCGAATTTTGATCGATGAATTGAACCGAACCTTTATCACACCTTTCGACCGGGAGGATATTTTCGCCCTCTCCCGCGCGATCGATGACGTGCTGGATTATGCGTATAGCACAATGACAGAGATCATCATCCTCAAGGTTCAACCTTCCGAATTCATGGTTCGCATCTGCTCCCTGTTGCGGGATGCAACCTTTGAGATCATGAAGGCAATGGAGCAGCTCCAGGACCACCCCGCAGTAGCGGCGGAACACGCCCAGCGCGCAAAGGCGCTGGAAAACCGGGTTGAGCATGTTTACCGCGAAGCGCTGGCAGCCATGTTTGTGGAAACGGATGATGTTCAAACGCTGGTGAATATTCTAAAGATGCGCGAAGTTAACCGGCACCTCAGCAACGCAGCGGACCGCGGTGATGAAGCAGCCAATGTAATTGCTGATATCATTGTTAAAACAACTTAGGTGAATTGACATGCCACCACTTCTTATCGTCCTGATACTCTTTGCCCTGGTGTTCGATTTTTTGAACGGCGTTCATGATTCGAGCAATGTTGTTGCGACCATGATCTCCTCCAGGGCAATCGCTCCCAGGGTGGCACTTGGGCTCACTGCCGTGGCAAACTTTGTCGGTCCGTTCATCTTCGGTGTGGCGGTGGCAACAACGATCGGGCACGACATCGTTTCGGCTGAACACATCAACCTGATCGTATTGATCGCAGCCTGTTTCAGCGCGATCTTCTGGAATGTGCTCACCTGGGTGCTGGGTATTCCCAGCAGTTCCTCGCACGCTTTGATCGGCGGTTTGATCGGTGCTGTTGTGATGGCGGCTGGATTCAAGGTCATCATAATGGAAGGTGTGATCAAGGTTTTAATCGCGTTATTCGCCTCACCGGTGATCGGTTTGTTGGTGGGTATTGTGATCGCCAACATAGTCTTCATGCTCTCATGGAAAGCCTCGCCTAAGATAAACGGGGTCTTCAAGAAGCTGCAAATTGTCACCTCGATCGGTCTGGCGTTGAGCCATGGCACCAATGACGCGCAAAAAACCATGGGCATCATCACGCTCGGGTTGGTGATCACAGGGATGCAAAGTTCCTTTGAGGTACCGTTTTGGGTCATCCTGATTTGCGCCGGCGCAATCGGTATTGGCACCGCGGTTGGCGGCTGGCAGCTTATCAAGACGCTTGGCTCAAAATTTTACAAGATCCGCCCGGTGCACGGTTTTGCCGCCCAGGCAACATCGGCAATCGTGATCATCACTGCCTCGCTTCTTGGCGGCCCGGTGAGTACCACGCAGGTGGTCAGCTCTGCGATCATGGGTGTGGGGGCGGCGGAACGTGTCAGCAAGGTGCGCTGGGGCGTCGCAGGCGAGATTGCTTCAGCCTGGGTGCTCACCATTCCAGCGACCATGGTGGCAGGCGCGGCTTTTTACTGGGTATTTTCTGTAGGAATCCCGTACATAATCCAACTATTCTAAGGCGATCATTTCCGTCTGGAAAGTCCGTATGACCATTTCTCTGGTAATTCTTGTTGCATTGGCGGTTGTTTTTGATTTTCTGAATGGCGTTCACGATTCGAGTAATATTGTCGCCACAATGATCTCCTCGCGGGCGATCGCTCCGCGGGCGGCACTGGCGATCACAGCCGTCGCCGAGTTTTGCGGACCATTCATCTTTGGTGTGGCGGTCGCCAACACGATTGGCAATGAAATTGTTGAGTCAGACCAGTTAAGCATGCTCGTCATCATTGCAGCTCTGGTCAGTGCCATCATGTGGAATGTGCTAACCTGGTTATTGGGAATTCCCAGCAGTTCTTCTCACGCGCTGATCGGCGGGATCATCGGTTCAGTTGTGGTGGGTGCTGGTTTTTCAGTCATCAAAATGGACGGTGTGCTCAAGGTCCTGATCGCGCTTTTCACCTCGCCGATCATTGGTTTTCTCGCTGGAATGCTCATCGCGAACATTGTTTTTCTTTTCTCCTGGAAAAGCACTCCCAAAGTGAACGGCGTATTCAAAAAACTACAGATCATTACCTCGATCGGGCTGGCGCTCAGCCACGGTACGAATGATGCGCAAAAGACCATGGGCATCATCACACTGGGTCTTGTTATCAGCGGGGTGATTCCCACCTTCGAGGTGCCTTTCTGGGTGATCCTGCTTTGCGCCGGCGCGATCGCGCTGGGAACTTCAGTTGGCGGCTGGCAGTTGATCCGCACTTTGGGCTCAAAATTCTACAAGATTCGTCCTGTGCATGGTTTCGCCTCACAGATCACATCTGCAGCCGTAATCCTCACTGCCTCTCTTGTAGGGGGTCCGGTGAGCACCACACAGGTGGTAAGCACAGCGATCATGGGAGTCGGCGCGGCGGAGCGGGTTAGCAAGGTTCGCTGGGGGGTGGCGGGGGAGATCGCTTCTGCCTGGTTGTTCACAATCCCTGCCACGGCGTTACTGGGGGCGGGGATCTACGCGCTGCTCAACACTATTTTTTAAGAGGAACCTATGAACGAAATGACAAGGACGTATGACGCGATATTCGCGGGCAATTACACGAAAGATACGATCATCACCCCGGCAGGCACACGTTATGTGGATGGCGGCGGAATGAATTACGCCGCGCATGCGGCTGCGCGCCTGGAGCTGAAAACCGCCGTGGTCACCCGTTTAGCCCGTGAAGATGAGCATGTTGTAGAGGCGATCCGCGCGGACGGCATCGACTGTTACCCGGTCTATTCACCGTCTTCCACACTGATGACACTCGAATACAAAACGGATGATGTCGATAAGCGCAGCCTGTATGTCAAAGCCACTGCCGGCACCATTCATCCATCGGCTCTTGCTGGGCTTGAAGCGAAAGCGATTGTGGTCAGCCCAAGCCTGCGCGGTGAAGTGGAGCCTGAGTTCTTCGCTGAATTGAGAAAACGCCCCGAGGTCCTCCTTTCGGCGGATGTGCAGGGGTTCGTGCGGGTGTTGCGGGATGAAACTCTCGTGTATGAAGCCTGGCCGGAAATGCCGGACGTGTTGAAAAACCTGGATATCCTGAAGACCGATGCGGTTGAAGCCGCCTTCCTGACCGGTGAGGAGAATATCGAAAAAGCAGCGAAGTATTTTTCTGACATGGGGGTGCGCGAAGTACTGCTTTCGCATAGTGAAGGCATCCTGGTGCATACAGATGGGAAATTCCACCACTACCGGTTCCATGCCAACTCCATGGCGGGGCGCAGCGGGCGTGGTGATACCTGCGTGGGATCCTACGTGGCGAAGCGGCTCACCCTGACGCCGGCTGAGGCCGGCAAGTGGTCTGCGGCGGTCACCAGCCTGAAGGTGGAACGTCATGGTGTCTTTGACCGTGCAGTCGAAGAGGTAGAAGCGTTTATCGCTGAGCACTATGACTGATCGGATTATTGAGCGGCAGCGCCAGATCAAGCAGGATATCGCTCGCGCAGCGGCGGGTTATACCGACCTGTGGCGCAGGATCATCCGGGAGTGGCGCGATTCTACAGCAGGCAGTCACTTATGGCTGACCTATGCCGCCAATTATCTCTTCTCGTTCGACGGCTTCAAATGGGCATTGGATCCGTTCGCCATTTCTTCACGGGTTGCTAACACGCCAGCTCCGGATTACCGGGTGGACCTTGATTCACTCTCTCTGGTTGTGTTAACCCACGAGCACAATGACCACCTGGATATGGCGCTGGTAAGAGCGCTGGCCGATCTGGATATTCGATGGGTCATTCCACCTTACCTGCTGGGTAAGATCCGACGCGAGGTGTCCATTCCAATGGATAGGGTGATCATACCGATTCCGGGAGAGGTGATCGATATTGGTCCGCTGCAGTTGCTTCCGTTTGACTCTCTGCACATGCGCGGTGGACGAGGTGTGGCAGAGACTGGCTACCTCGTGCGGTTTGCTGGCAAGCGCTGGCTTTTTCCGGGAGATATCCGGACTTACGATTTCGGCGCGCTGCCGTCATTCGGCAGGCTTGATGGTGTAGTGGCGCACCTCTGGTTGGGGAAGGCGCAGGCGCTGGCGGATAGTCCGGCACTGCTCGGGGATTTTTGCGACTTTTTTACCAGTTTTGAAACGGACCGCCTGATCATCGCGCACATGAACGAATTCGGACGGGATGAGAATGATCTCTGGCGGGAAACACATTTTGAGGTTGTAAGCGAAGCGATCACACAAAGAAGACCCGGTTTACGCGTTGAGAAAGCGTTGATGGGTGACAGAATCGATATTGATTGACCGCATATTTTTGAAAAGGTGGAGCCGATGAAAACTGCGAGCATTTTAAATGACAAGGACCAGTTCTGCGCGGAATTGCATAAGGTTATGAACCTGGTCGCGCTGGTTTGCACCCGCATGGAACCCTATGAATTCCGCTACTCTTTGAATAACATCACACCGGCGGAAGGTGACTGGGCAGGGATTCAACCGGATCCATCTAATGAGATCGAGAAGAAAATCTCGCGACCGGATTATTTTGACCAGATCAGGATCAAGCCGAAAGTAGATGACCGCATTGTGCTGGACGAAACGATCTCATGGCTCACACAAATGCTCTTTGTCGGTCTGGTCACAGGTGATTACACCGTGGAATGGGTGAATAAATGGTTTTACTTTGATCCACGGGGGTTCAACTTCCTGGTTCGTTCGGTTTACCTGACGGATGAGGTAAAAGCCTTCCTGGGCGGTGAGCCCTACCAGCAATTTGAGCCCAAACAGAAAGCTTTTGAATTTGCGCACGAGGTCGGTTACCGGGAATTTATGGCAGCCAACCAGGAAGTGGACCATGCTTTTATTGAGTGTGTATTGAAACTGATCGAAGCGAAAGGAACTCCGATCCTGCTTGGTATCGCCGGACCAACCGCTGCCGGCAAGACCGAGATCGTTGATAGATTGCGTGAGCGTTTCGCGGCGAAGAATCAACGTATCGCGGCAATAGAGATGGATAACTTCCTGCTTGACCGCGATTATCGCGAGGAACACAATATCGGGTCGTTCGGGGAGCGGGCGCTGCATTTCAACCTGCTGAAATCATGTGTGAGGGATATACTGGCGGGAAAACCAATCCAGACACCGCGCTATGACTTTATCTATGCCACATCGAGCCATGACCTGCAGGGAAATCTTAAACCGGATGGTGTACCGGTAACGATCGAGCCGGCAGACATTATCTTCATCGAGGGCAACTCCCCGTTCCTGTTTCAGGGGATGGCTGAACTGGTGGGTATCAAGGTGGTGTACCTGACAGATGACCCGGTGCGATTGAAGCGGAAATGGCGGCGCGATATTGATTACCGCAAGAAGTATGATCCCTATTACCTGCGTAATCGATTTTTCAAAGAGCAGCCCCCGATGGCGGTGAAGAACTACCAACCGCAACTGCTGCGCTGCGATCTCTTTGTAGATACTACCAATGCGGCGTTGTGGGTTCCTCCACAAGTACGTGAGATACTCAAAGACAGGTAAGACGTACACAACCATTAAAATTTCGTTTTTTTCCTCTTTTCTTAAACCACCGGATTTTTTTAATCCGGTGGTTTAAAAATATTTGTAACCGATTTGTAACCGTGACCATGTAAGATATTTTTATACAGGGCGGTTTGTTCTGTATTTCTATTGGTTCAAAATTCATCTTCTATTTATCAGGAGGAAGGTATGCGTTTAGAGGGAAAAGTAGCACTGATCACTGGCGGCGCAGCCGGAATTGGAAAAGCAACTGCCCAGGTATTTGCCCGCGAAGGCGCAAAAGTGGTCATTTGCGATGTATCCGAGGAATTGGGCAATGAGCTGGTGAAAACCCTCGGACCGGATGCCCGTTTTTACAAAGTGGATGTCACCAACCGAGAGGCAGTGCAAAAATGGGTTGACGATGTGGTTGCGCAATATGGGCGCGTGGACATCCTGGTGAACAACGCCGGCATTACCCGCGATGCCCAGTTTGTCAAGGTGAAGGACGGCGAACTGGTTAAACAAATGTCAGAAGATGCGTTTGACCTGGTCATCTCTGTCAACCTCAAGGGTGTCTTCAATTGCAGCCAGGCCGTTGCGCCATACATGATCAAGCAGGGCTCCGGTGTTATTCTCAACGCTTCATCTGTGGTGGGGTTGTACGGCAACTTTGGTCAGACAAATTATGTCGCCACCAAAGCCGCAGTAGTCGGGATGACCAAGGTGTGGGCGCGCGAACTGGGTCGCTACAACATCCGCGTTAACGCTGTTGCCCCGGGTTTCATCATGACCGAAATGGTCGCCAAGATGCCCGAGGAAGTGCTCGCCGGCATGCGCGCGAAGACACCGCTCGGAAAACTGGGAGAGCCTGAAGATATCGCCAATACCTACCTGTGGCTGGCTTCTGATGAAGGAGCTTACGTGCACGGCGCGACCATCAGCGTGGATGGCGGAATCGTTTTGGGTACATAACACTGGAGGATATATGAACCGTTACGCGACAATCATATCAACCGGGGCTTACGTGCCCGAGATCGAGCGCTCAAACGCTGTGATGGCGGAGCGCTTTGGAGAGGTCGTGGGCAAGTTTGAGGCGTCTTCGGGGATCAAAACCCGTTTCTATGCGCCGGATGACTGGGCGACCTCTGACCTGGCGGTTGAAGCCGGCAAAAAAGCGCTGGCAAACGCCGGGATCAAAGCCGAGGATCTGGATCTGATCATTCTTGGCACGGATAGCCCGGATTACATCACGCCTGCCACCTCAGTGGTGACACAGCATAAGCTGGGCGCAAAAAAAGCAGGCACATTCGACGTGGGCTGCGCCTGCGCATCGTTCCCGACCGGCTTAAACCTGGCTGCGGGGCTGATCGCTACCAACCCCTATATGAAATATGTGCTGGTCATCGGCTCCTACATGATGCACAAACTCTCCGATTGGGAGAATGATGTGGTTTCCTTTTTCTACGGCGATGGCGCCGGGGCAGCTGTTCTCACCTCCAGCGATAAACCGGGTTTTGTTTCCTCCACATTCTTTGCCGATGGTTCCTACCACAAGCACTGGGGAATCTATTCCGGCGGTACCTATGAGCCTGCCACTGAAGAAAGCGTGAAAGCAGGCCGCACGCAGGTAAAACTTGTCACGGCATTTCCACCGGAGGTCAACCATGAAGGATGGCCGGCGCGTATGCGTGAGCTGGCGAAGAACGGCAACTTCGATCTGAAGGATGTCGACCTCGCAATTTACACCCAGGTGCGGTTGAACAGCATCAAGCTGGTGCAGGAGACGCTTGGCTTGCCCTTTGAAAAAGCGCATTACGTGATGGATCGTTACGGTTACACCGGGTCAGCCTGCCTGCCGATCGCATTTGATGACGCAGTGCAGCAAGGTAAAGTGCATTCCGGCGATTTGGTGACCTTTGTTGGTTCGGGCGTCGGTTATAACCAGGCGGGTTCCGCCTTCATCATGCCATAGGTGATTATGAATCCTAAAGACCAGTACAAGCAGAAACTGATCAGTATTCCCGAGGCGGTGGGTAAACTGCAGTCCCGCCAATCCCTCGGTCTGGCGATGGCTGCCTCAGAACCCCCGGGTTTGATGAACGAATTGGGCAATCACCGTGACCGGCTGGAGGATGTGCATGTATGGGTCTGCCTTCCCCTCGGTTATTACAGCTTTATTCAAGATCCTGGTATGGAGGGTCATTTCTTCGTTGAAAACTGGTTCTATGGGGCGGCGGACCGTAAGGTGCATGATCAGGGACGCGAATCCTACATTCCCAACAACCTGCACCAGGCAGCCACAAAGAAACTTTACGCTGCAGGCGAACGGGTCAATGTGTTCTTTGGCACTGCCACACCGCCTGATGATCGCGGTTACATGTCGCTCTCATTGGGACTTGTCATCGAGAAACAGTTGATCGAAGCGGCTGACCTGGTGATACTGGAGATCAACGAAAATCTACCCTGGACACTGGGTGACACCCAGGTACACATTTCCGAGGTGGATTTTGTGGTGGAAAATAACGCTCCGCTGCCTGAACTGCCGGTTGTACCCCCCACAGAGGCGGAAGAAGCCATTGGCGGTTATATAGCCGAGCTGATCGAGGACGGTTCAACCCTGCAGCTGGGTATTGGTGGAATTCCCAACGCCATCACACCGTTCATTATGAACCGCAAGGATCTGGGCATTCACACCGAGATGTTCACTGATGGCATGGTGGACCTGTACAACGCTGGTGTGATCACCAACCGGCGCAAGACCCAATGGAAGGGCAAGATGGTGGGCGCGTTTGCCCTGGGGACAAAAAAACTGTACGAGTTTGTCGACGACAATCTTGGGATCGAATTTCAGCAGGGTCGGGTCACGAATGATCCCTACGTCGTGGGGCGCAATTACAAGATGATCAGTATCAACACAGCGCTGCAGGTGGACGTGATGGGGCAGGTATGCTCGCAGTCGATCGGACACAGACATTTCTCCGGCACGGGTGGTCAGCTGGATACTCATCGCGGTGCGCAGCTTTCATCGGGTGGTCGCGGCATCATCGCCTTGAGGTCGACAGCGCGAAACAACGAGATCTCGACCATCGTACCGATCCTTTCACCCGGGGCGGAAGTGACTGTGCCGAGCCAGGATATTGATACAGTAGTGACAGAATACGGGATCGCGGACCTGAAAGGGTTATGTGTGCGCGACCGCGCTAATGCGCTGATCAACATCGCGCACCCTGATTTTAGAGAGCAGTTGAAAGACGAAGTAACGCGGTTGGGCATCGTGCCGCGTTTCTAAAAGAAGAAAGGAGTAGTTGATGAATCCATTGATTGGCAAGTGGAAACAGCCTGAAGGACAGGCTTACGCCGGGTTGATCTTTGATTTCAAGGAAGATGGAACCTTCGAGTCTCAATATCCCGACATGGGTGTTACCTCCTCAGGAACCTATTCCGTTGAGGGCGACCTGATCCAAATGGACCAGACCAGTCACAATTTCGGGCTGCTGGGTAAGTTCGCGGGGCGTTTCAAACTTGAAGGTGAAACATTGAAGTTGATCTTTGGGAATCCGGGCGAACCGGCTCCCGAGGATATGAGCAAAGCACGGCTTTATCTGAAGATCTAGAAAGGGATTATCGTTTTATGGGAAAACTGGCTAGAGGTGTCGCGCTGGTTGGCGCGGGAATGAGTAAGTTTGGCGCGTTCAAGGGGAAGACTTCACGCGATTTGTTTGTAGATGCCTTTATGGAAATGTTGGCAAGCGTTGACAAAGGCATCGACCCGAAGAAGATCGAAGCCTTCTACATGGGTAATTTCAGCAGCGACCTTTTCGAGGGGCAGGGTCACCTGGCGCCGATTTTAGCGAGCTGGACTGGTTTGAACCCCATTCCCGCCACGCGCATCGAAGATGCCTGCGCCAGCGCCGGGGTTGCCCTGCGCGAGGGCATCATCGCGGTCGCGTCCGGCCTTTATGATGTCGTCCTGGTCGCCGGGGTGGAAAAAATGACTGACCTGCCTACCGAGAAGGTGACCGATACACTGGCAACCGCCGCTGATATGCAATACGAAGTGCCGGCTGGTTTTACCTTCCCGGGTTTTTATGCTTCGATGGCGACCGCGTACATGGACAAATACGGGGCTACACCCGAAACCTTTATGAAGGTGGGTCTTAAGAATCACGAGAATGGCGCGCTCAATGAGAAAGCGCAATTCGGAGCGAAGATCTCCACCATCATGGAAATACGGAAAGCCAGCGCCGCCAGGAAAGGTCTGCCGATACCTCAGTGGGCTGATGAAATGGATTTCCTGCAGGATGACAAAGCCAACCCGATCATCGCCTGGCCGATGCGCCTTTACGATTGCTCTCCTGTCTCTGATGGGGCAGCAGTAGCGCTTATTGTGAGCGAAGAGCTCGCCAGCCTTTTTACGGATCACCCCCTCTATATCGTTGGTACAGGGCAGGCCAGCGATGGCGCTTTGCACGACCGTGAATCACTCACCAGTATCAAGGCCGCCAGCCTGGCGGCTGACCAGGCATACACAATGGCAGGCATTGGACCGGAAGATATCGACTTTGCCGAAGTCCACGATTGCTTTACCATCGCCGAGATCATCGCGACAGAAGACCTGGGTTTCTTCAAACCGGGTGAAGGCGGTCGGATGGCGGAGGAGGGTCAAACAGGCCGTTCAGGTGCCAAGCCGATCAACCTGTCAGGAGGGCTCAAATCCAAGGGGCACCCTGTGGGTGCGTCTGGCGTGGGGCAGGTGGTGGAAGTATGGAAGCAATTGCGCGGTGAAGCAGGCGAACGACAGCTGCCGGGTCAGCTGCGCTACGGTTTGACGCACAACGTGGGCGGCACCGGACAGACCTGCGTGGTGCATATTTTTGAGAAGAGAGATTAGTTATGGAGAACCAGTTTACTGTACATGCCTACAACGATTATCTGAAGGAACACCGTCTGATGGGTTCGCGGGATATATCCTCGGGAGAAATGTTCCTCCCTCCGCGCCCCTTGAACCCGGTTGATTATTCGACCGACATGGAATGGGTCGAGTTCAGCGGGAAAGGCGAGCTGCAGGCTTTCACCAGTATCCACATCAACTCCACCGCTATGAACGAAGCGGGTTTTAATCGGTCGAATCCCTGCCTCGTTGGGATCATAAAAACCGCCGAAGGGCCTATGATCAGCGCGCTCGTGGTAGGGCTGAACGGCACGAATCCGCAAAATTTGAAGATCGGCACACCGCTCAAAGTGACGTTCATCGATCATGGCGACGGTGAGAATCGTAAGACCCTGCTGGCATTTGAGCCCGCGTAAAGGAAACCGGTAATGCCTTTTGAGAAGGTGAACGGGATCAACATTTATTATGAATTGCATGGCCCGGAGCAGGCTGATGTGATTGTCCTTTCCAACGGGATCTTCATGTCATCAGCGAGCTGGGGATACCAGGTGGCAGATCTGAAAAAGCACTTCAGGGTGCTGGTTTATGATTGCCGCGGGATGTGGCAATCTGACCACCCCGAGGGTCCGTACTCGATGGATCAGCATGTGGAGGACCTGGCGGGCTTGCTTGACGCGCTTGGGATCGAAAAAGCCCATATTGGCGGGATTTCTTACGGCGGCGAAATCAGCATGCTTTTCGCGCTCAAGTACCCGCAACGCACGCGCAGCCTGATCGTGTCATCGGCGGTAAGCCAGATCGACACAATGCTTACGTCGATGGGAACTCTCTGGAGCAGCGCGCTGCGGGATAGAAACGCGGACGCCCTCTTTGAATCCTCCCTTCCCTTAAACTTTTCAGAAAGCTGGCTCAATGCGAACGCCGGCATCCTGGAAGCGACGCGCAGCCGCTATCACCAGATGGACCTGGCAGCCGCGGAGAGGCTGAT
>JACDJB010002450.1_pt1 | contig 13358 bp, 9 predicted proteins | sample 7454121 | NCBI WGS metagenome assembly JACDJB01 (sample SAMN14253290, study PRJNA609438) | sludge metagenome | isolation source: sludge after 25d culture with pyrite | collected 2018-12-20 | reverse complement strand
GGTTGGTTCGACCGATGCGGCCCTCCAGGTCCCACATCGCCGAGTCGCTCGACCCGATGCCCGTCGACGACGTGCGCATGACCGAGTCCATGCCGATCCACTCGCCGACCGGCTCACGCCACAGGTGCACGGTGAGGTCGGGGTTGATGAACAGGCCCTCGCCGAAGCCGACGCTCGACGCGATCCCGTTGGCGAAGTCCGCCGCGGCCGCGGCGCGCTGCCACGGCGACGGCTCCTCGCCCCGCACGACCGGTACCTGCAGCCGGATCCAGTCGAACACGGGTCCGGGCACGAAGAACGAGCCGCGGACGAAGCGGTGCTCGGTCCCGCCGTTGTGGAACCCCAGGTAGTCAGCCATCGCGGTGCTGACATCGGACGGCTCGGCCGGCAACGGCGGCACCGGTTCATCGGCGTTCGACCCCGAGACACCCAGGTCGCCCGAGTCGCCGGCGTCACCCGAGCTGCCGGGACTGCCGGGACTACCGGGACTACCGGGACTGCCGGGACCGTCGGGGCCGTCGGGGCCGATGTCGTGCAGGGTGACCTCGCCCGGATCGGTGCTGCGGATGCGCAGGGCCCGGGCCATCGCGACGACGACGCCGTCGTCCGCTGTCGACAGCGTCGCCTCGAGAAGAGCGACCTTGCGGCCGGGGCGAACGACGCTGGTCGCGACGAGCAGCGGTCGGGTGGGGACGGGTCGGACCAGCTCGATCGTGACCCGGGCCAGACGCATGGGGATCGGACGGGACCCGTCGGGCGCGTCCGGCAACGGGACCGCCTCCAGCGCACGGGTGACCAGCGCCGCGGGCGCGCCGCCGTGGCACGCTGCGGGGTCCCACGGTCCACGACACAGGTCGGTCGGCTGCCATGCATCGCCGTCAGCCACGAACAGCGACGACGGCGACGTCATCGCCGAGTGCTCCCCCGACCGGCAGCCACGGCCGGCCCCGCAAGCACCCGACCCGCAAGCACCCGACCGGAAGCAGCGGCCTGACCGGGAGCCACCGACAACACGGCAGCCATCACCGACCGCGGTCCGAGCCGCGGCCTGAGCCGCGGTCCGAGTCGCCACCCGACCCGCGGTCCCGTCGGTCCGCACGGGTGCGGCGGTCGACCGATCGACCCCGCCCGGCCCCGGATCGCCGATCGCCCAGCCGACGGTCGTTGCCGGTCCACACCGAGACCGGGAGGTCGCCGGCGGCAGGATCGTCGAACAGCGGAACGATGTGGTCGCGGCGCACCTTGCGCGTCCCGGTTCGAGGCAGGTCACCGACCACCACGATCTGGCGCGGCGCCTTGTAGCGCGCCATCCGCCCGCGGGACCACGCCAGCAGCTCGTCGGGCGTCACGGTGGCGCCATCGCGCAGCCGGACGGCGGCGACGGGCACCTGACCGAGCTTGGGGTCGTCGAGACCCACGACGCCGGCCTCGATCACGTCGGGGTGCTCCTCCATGTCGGCCTCGACCTCGACCGCGTACACCGAGTACCCCCCCGACTTGATCACGTTCTTCGACCTGCCCTGGAACGACATCAGCCCGAACGGGCCGGTGCGCACCAGGTCGCCGGTTCGCAGCCAGCCGTCCTCGGTCATCGCCGTCGCGGACGCCGCTGCGTCGCCGTGGTAGCCCTTCAGCACGCCGGGCCCCTGGATCTGCAGCTCGCCGACGCTGCCGGAGGCCACGGGCTGGTCGTCGTGGTCGACCACCCGCACCCGCCAGCCCGGCAGGGTCATGCCGAGCGAGTCGCCCAGACCCACCGGCAGCAGCGGTGGCGACACCTTGGCCACGACGCCGCCGCCGGTCTCGACCATGCCGTAGCCCTCGAAGAACGCTGCCTCGCCGACCGCACCGATGAGGGGCAGCGTGGCCGATGCGCCGTACGACTTGAACTTGCGCGCCAGCGCTGCCGGCATCACGTCGGCCCCGGTCATCCACACCCGAACGCAGGTGAGGTCCCGGTACGCGGCGCCGGCCTGCTCGAGCAACCGGTAGGTGGCGGGCACGCCCATGAAGGCAGAGGACCGACGGCGCTCGATGACGTCGAGCACACGTCCGGACTGGAACTGGCGCAGGAAGTACATCGGCACGCCGGCGAGCGTGGGGCCGAGCACCGAGATGAAGCCCATGATGTGCGCGACCGGCAGGCTCAGCACCAGCTCGTCGTTGCGCAACCAGGTCGGCAGGGCGGCCATCGGTGCCAGACCGCCGAGCAGCGCACGGTGGGTCAGCTCCGCCCCCTTGGGCGTGCCCGTGGTGCCCGAGGTGTAGAAGAGCGCGGCGATGTCGTCGGGGTCGGGTTCGGCCGGCGGCGGCGGGTCCGAGCGCGATCCCGGACCCTTGGACAGCTCGGCCGCGTCGCGGATGACCAGCGAGGCGCCGCTGTCGGCGATGACGTGGTCGACCTCGACCGGACGCATCTGCGGGTTCACCGGCGCGGGGATGCGACCGGCCCTGGACGCGGCCAGGCACAGCAGGAACTGGTCGATCCCGTTGGGGGTGGCGATCACCACCGGCTCTGACGGAGCCGATCGAGCCGCGATCGCCGCGGACCAGCGAGCGACCCGGTCGGCCGCGGCGCCGTAGGTGAGCTCGCTCACGGTGCCGGGGACACGGCCACGAGCGGCGCCACGAGCGGCGCCTCGAGCAGCGCCACGAGCGGCGGCCGGCGCGGCGGGATCCTCCTCGGTCACCATCAGCCGGTCGCCGTGGAGGTCGACCCAGCGGTCGGCCAGGTCCGCGAGCGTCACGTGGTGGCGCAGCGCGACGTCGGCACGTCGAAGCAGCCGAAGCATCACCGCTGCACCTTCTTGATCGGCGCCCACGACAGCAGCAGGCGCTTCTCGCCCTCGTCGGGGAAGCGAACCACCGCCTCGGTCTTGTCGCCCTGGCCTTCCATGTGCAGCACGACCCCCTCGCCCCACTTGGTGTGGACCACATCATCGCCCACGCGGATGCCCAGGTCGTGCGCCCCCGACGGAGTGGGCGGCGCCGGGCGGGTGGCCCGCTCCATCTGGCGCTCCCGGCCCGACGGCGCCCACGACGTCGACACCCAACCGCCGGAGCGATGCGAGGACCGGGACCGCTTGGATCGACTGGCCTCGGCCTCGACGACGAGCTCGGCGGGGATCTCGTCGAGGAAGCGACTCGGCGGGTTGTACTGGGTGGAGCCGTGCAGCGTCCGGCACCACGCATGGGACAGGAACAACCGACGGCGAGCGCGGGTGATGCCGACGTAGGCCAGGCGGCGCTCCTCTTCCAGCTCGGCAGGTTCGGTGAGCGAGCGCATGTGCGGGAACACGCCCTCTTCCAGGCCGATCAGGAACACGTTGGGGAACTCGAGGCCCTTGGCCGCGTGCAGCGTCATCAGCACGACGCCGGTGTCGGCCGGGTCCTGTCCGTCGGCGCCGGCACCGTCGGGCAGCTGGTCGGTGTCGGCGACGAGCGAGACCTGCTCCAGGAACTCGTCGACGGTCCCGTACTCCCGGGCCATGCCGACGAGCTCGGCCAGGTTCTCCTGGCGACCCTCGGCCTCCAGCGTGTTCTCGGCGTCCAGCTCGGCCGCGTAGCCGGAGCGGTCGAGGATCTGCTCGAGCAGGTGACCCGGACCCTTGTCGAGCTCCAGCGCCAGCTCGTCGATCAGGTTCGTGAAGCTCTCGATCCCCCGGGCCGCCCGGGCGCTCGCCCCGGCGTCGTCCCAGCGGCGCAGCGCGTCCATGAAGGTCATGGAGTGGGCACGGGCGTAGGCGTCGAGCCGGCCGACGGTCTGGTCGCCGACGCCGCGCTTGGGCGTGTTGAGGACCCGCTTGACGCTGACCTCGTCGGTCGGGTTCACGACGGCCTTCAGGTACGCCATCGCGTCCTTGACCTCGCGCCGGTCATAGAAGCGCAGTCCGCCGACGACCCGGTACGGGATGCCGGAGCGCAGGAACTGCTCCTCCAGGACGCGGCTCTGCGCGTTGGTCCGGTAGAAGACGGCGAACTCGAACCAACCGACGTCGCCGCGCTCGTGCAGCGACGAGATCTGGTGCGCGATCCACTGGGACTCCTCGGCCTCGTCCTCGCCCTGGAAGCGGACGATCTGCTCGCCCGGTCCCTCGTCGGTCCACAGGTCCTTGGGCTTGCGGGCGGTGTTGTTGGCGATGACCGCGTTGGCGGCGTCGAGGATCGTCTGCGTCGAGCGGTAGTTCTGCTCGAGCACCACGGTGGTGGCGTCGGGGAACGTGTTCTCGAACTCGAGGAGGTTGCGCATGTCCGCTCCTCGAAAGGCATAGATCGACTGATCGAGGTCGCCGACGACGCAGACGTTGCGGTGCTCCTCGCCGAGGAGCATGACGAGGTCGTTCTGCACCGGGTTCGTGTCCTGGTACTCATCGACGAGCACGTTGCCGAACCGGTTGCGGTAGTGCTCGAGCACCTGCGGCTCGGCGCGGAACAGCTCGACGGTGACGCCGAGGAGGTCGTCGAAGTCCATCGCCCCGGCCTTGCGAAGTCGGGCCTGGTACTCCTCGAACACCTCGCCGATTCGCCGCTCGTGGATGACCGACGCGCGCTCCAGGTAGTCCTCGGCCGACAACCCGTCGTTCTTGGCCGCGGAGATCGCCGCGTGCACCGACCGGGGCGGGAACCGCTTGGGGTCGATGTTCAGGTCGCGCAGGACGTAGCTGGTGAGGCGCACGGCGTCGGCCTGGTCGTAGATCGTGAACGCCGACGGGTAGCCGAGGAGCTGCGCGTCGCGACGCAGGATCCGCACGCACGCCGAGTGGAACGTGGAGATCCACATCTTCTGCGCCACGGGGCCGACCAGTCGACCGATGCGCTCCTTCATCTCGCCCGCGGCCTTGTTGGTGAAGGTGATCGCGAGGATCTCGAACGGCGACACGTGGTGGTGCTGGATGAGGTGCGCGATCCGGTGCGTGAGCACGCGGGTCTTGCCGGACCCGGCGCCCGCGACCACGAGCAGCGGCCCCTCGCCGTGGGTGACCGCTTCGTACTGGGCCGGGTTCAGGCCCTCGAGCAGGTCCTCGACGTCCATCGACGCCACCCTACTTGCGGGTCCCGACAGCCCCGATCGGGCTGCGTAGCAAACCGCGAACGGCGAACTCGCGAACGGCGAACTTGGGCACCGCAGACCAGTGGTTGGTCCCCCGTGCCCAAGATCGGCGGGCCGCGTGGGGCCAGGTCACACCGAGCGGGGACCTTGGGCACCACAGACCAATGGTTCGTCCCCCGTGCCCGAGATCGGCGGGCTGCGTGGGGCCAGGTCACACCGAGCGGGGACCTTGGGCACCACAGACCAGTGGTTGGTCCCCCGTGCCCAAGATCGGCGGGCTGCGTGGGGCCAGGGGACGGCGCTCAGGCGGAGTCGACCTGCAGCCGGTCGCGCAGGAACTGGAGCACCTGGTCGAGGGCGGCGCGGGTGGGTTGGCCCGGGTCGTCGATCAGGTCCTCGGTCAGGACCGAGTGGGCCAGCCTCCGGTGTCCCCACGGGTTGCCCGCCGACGAGTCGATCTCGACGCCGATGAAGTTCTCGCCGAGCTCGCGGCGCAGCGAGGCGAACCGCTGCGGTGGCACCAGCCTGTCGCCGGTGAAGCGCAGGCCGAGCACGCACAGGTCGTCGGCCTCGGCCCGCTCCTTGACCCTCAGCAGGTCCCGATCCGACAGGCCCAGGTCAGCCGCCCGCCTGCCAGGGCCGATGGGCAGCGACGGCTGGGACAGGACCGGAGCCAGCATCTCCGGCTCGGTCGACATCGCCAGCGCGAACCCGCCGGTGAAGCACATGCCGACGGCGCCGACACCGGGTCCGCCGCAGCGCTCGTGGGCCTCGCGGGCGAGCGCCCGCAGCCAGTCGATCGCCGGTGGCGTCGTGCGCGTTGCGAACGCCGTGAACTCCCTCGACACGCACGCCGGGATGAGCGACTCCGCCATGTAGCCCGCCGAGATCTTCCTGCCCGGCGTGCCGAACAGCGACGGCATGAAGACGGTGAAGCCGGCGTCGACCACGCGGCGGGCGAACGCGATCACCCTGGGCGTGATGCCCGGCATCTCGGCCATGACGATGACGGCCGGGCCGCCGCCACCCACGAACACCCGTCGGGTCCGGCCCGCGAAGGTGAACGGCTCCTCGACGAACCCGTCGATCGTCGGGGCAGCGGCGGCGTCGGTCACGGTGGGAACGGTACCGCCTCGGGCCTCGGATCGGCCCCAGACCTCGACACCAGACCTCGACACCAGACCTCGGCCCGGATCTCGGGTGCGACTCCGGATGAGGCCTGTCGCTGTGCACCCCGCCATCCCGGTGGGGTTAGCCTCGGCGGCCGTGGCCGGCACCCTGCGACCGTTCCGCTTCACGCTGCAGGCGTCGAACGTGCAGCGGCCCGAGGACCTCGTCCCGCTGGCCCGCCGGGCCGAGGACATGGGCGTCGACGTCCTCACCGTCGCCGACCACATGGACGACCAGCTCGCACCGATCGCCGCGCTCATGGCCGCGGCCGACGCGACGACCACGCTGCGCGTCGGCACCCTCGTGTTCGCCAACGACTACCGCCACCCCGCCGTGCTCGCCAGGGAGGCGGCCACGATCGACCGGCTGAGCGGCGGCCGCCTGGAGTTCGGCCTCGGCGCCGGGTGGATGGCCACCGACTACGCCGCCACCGGGATCGCGCTCGACGCGCCATCGATCCGCATCGCACGCCTCGAAGAGGCGCTCGAGGTGATCACCGAGCTGTGGTCGGGCGAACCGGTCGACCACCACGGCCCCTATTACGACATCACGGGCCTGGTCGGCACCCCGCTGCCGGCCCAGCGGCCCCACCCGCCCATCGTCATCGGCGGCGGCGGGCGCAAGGTCCTGGAGGTGGCGGGTCGACGGGCCGACGTCGTCAACCTCAACCCGTCGCTCACCGCCGGGGTGATCGACGACCGGGCCGGGCCGTCGGCCACACCCGAGGCCACCGAGCGCAAGATCGGTTGGATCCGCGATGCCGCCGGGGAGCGCTTCGGTTCGATCGAGCTCGGCACCCGCATCCACCTGGCCATCGTCACCGACGACCGCCAGGCCACGTTCGACGCGCTGGCCGGCGGGTTCGGCATGACGCCGGAGCAGGCGGCCGGATCACCGCACGCGCTGTGCGGCACCGTGGAGGAGATCGTCGAGGACCTGCTGGCCCGCCGCGAGCGGTTCGGCATCAGCTCGATCGGGCTGTCGGCGTCGTCGCTCGACGACATGGCACCCGTCATCGCCCGCCTCGCCGGCACCTGATCGCCGGGACCTCCGCCGTTCTGTGTGCAACCAGTTCGCCGTGGGCGAACTCAGCGCACACAGAACCTGATCGCCGCTGTCAGACGCGGCCGGCGCGGACGAGCGTGCCCATCCTCGAGATCGGCGAGACCTTCACGACGTCGCCGGTGTGCGGCGAGTGGATCATCATCCCGCCACCGATGTAGAGCCCGACGTGGCTGATCGGGTTGTTGAAGAACACCAGGTCGCCGGGCTGCAACTGGTCGAGCGAGATGCGCTGCGTCGCCGCGTACTGGGCCGACGACGAGTGCGGCAGGCTCCTGCCGCCTCGGGCCCAGGCCCACATCGTCAGGCCGGAGCAGTCGAAGCCGGTCGACGGGCTGGAGCCCGCCCACTTGTACGGAGTGCCCATCACGGACTGCGCCGCGGCGATCGCCGCGGAGGCGCCGCCGCTGACGGGCCCGGCGGGCAGCACAGGGGTCGGGGCCTTGGGTGCAGCCGGGGCCTTGGGCGCCCTGACGGTCGATCCCGTCCGGGCCGCGGGCGCCGCGGCTGCTGCGGCGGGTCGTGCGGCAGCCGCCTGCTGAGCGGCGCGCTCGGAGCGAGCGGCAGCGTCCGCCTGTGCCCGGGCCTGCGCCTCTTCCGCTGCCTTTGCGGCGGCAGCGGCCTTGCGCTCCTGCTCGGCGGCGATCGCCGAGCGCAACTCGGCGTTCGCGCCGTCGAGCAGGCCCTGCTGCTCGGACACGCTCGACTCGATCTCTGCCTTGACCGCCTTCTGCTTGGCCTCCTGATCCGAGAGCGCCTTGGAGCTCGACTCGAGCTCGGCGTTGCGGTCGTCGAGGTCGAGCTGCGCGGCGCGGAGGTCGTCGGCCACCTGCTGACGGTCGCCGTGGAGCGTCTCCATCAGGACCCGCTCGTTGACCGCCTTGTTGGGGTTCCCGACGCCGAGTCCGGCCACGTCGGATCCAGCGCTCATGTAAGCGCTGACGATGTAGCTGCTCGCCTGCGCCTGGGCGGCGTCCATCCGGGTCCTGGCGTCCGCGACCGCGGCCTGGTTCTGCTCGACCTGTCGGCTGACCTCGTCCATCCGGATCTTGGTCTGGAGGTACTGCTCGTCGAGCGCCGAGGCCTTGGCCTCCAGGCGGTCCATCTCTGCGGCGAGCCGCTGCACCTTGGCCCGCTGGCCCTCGACGTCCTGCGCCGATGCGGTTCCGGACAAGCCCACGGCGACGACCATCGCGGTGGCGGCGACGACGGCGACCGAGCGGACGGCGCGACGCGGGAGGTTCGACAGAGAGGGAGCCATGACGGTGGACCAGTCAACCACGGTCCGTGGTCTGTTACAAACAGATGTCGATTCGACACGTTGGGCGATCTGGCCCAGATGGGCTCGTGAACCGCGTGGTCGAGCGGAGCTCGTGACGTCCGGCCGACCGCTGCCACGAGCGCTGCCTGGGGCCGCCCCCAGCGGTACCCCCAGCCGATGTTGGGGGACGGTCCCGATGTCGGTCGCCGTCGATCAACCCCACCGTGGTCGTCAGCAGCCGTCATCCCGACGGCACCGAGACCGAACGGAGCCGTTCATGGCGACCGCACCGACCTCCCCGAAACCCCCGATCGGGCCGATCTCCGCGACCGGGCCGACCGGATCGACAGCGGTCGGTCCGTGGCAGACCGAACCGACCGGACCGACCGGCACGACCGGACCGACGGGTGTCGCAGCCTGGTGGCAGCCCGAGGTGCAGCAGTGGCTGGTCCGGCAGCGCAACGCAGGGGCCACGCCCGCCGACATCGCCTCGGAGCTCGTCGCCTCGGGTTGGGACGCGGACGTCGCCGCTACCGCAGCGCAGCGGTCACTGCGCCAGTCCGACCGGCACCGCGCGCTCTACGGCGCGCTGTGCTGGTCGGTCGGGCTCGGGGCGCTGGGGCTGGCGACCGGGTTGCACCAGGTGCTGGCCGACACGCCTGCGCCGACCGTGGCCGCGCTGGCGTTCACCCTGGCGATCGTGCTGCTGCCGCTGGCGGGTTGGTGCGCCTGGAGTGCCCACGAGCTGGAAGCGTCGTCGCCGCACGCGGTGTGGTCACCGACGCGGCGCATGTGGTTCGGGACGCTCGCCGGGCTGACGGCGGCCATCGGACTCGTCCGCCTCATCACCTACGTGTACCTGGTCGTCGCGACCATGACCGGCGCCCGCGCCACGCCCCTGTCACCCAACGACCAGTTTCAGGTGCTGGTCTCCCTCGTCGTCGTGATCCCGCTGTTCGCGTGGTCGCTCCGCGAGTGGCGCCGATCCGACGTGGTGATCTCGGGGCTCCGCGAGCTCGACCGACTCGACGCCGGGTCGCTCCGATGACCGCCGCCACGACGACGCCAGACACCCCACACCCCGTTCTGTTCGGCGTTTCACAAGGAAAACGTTGTGAAACGACGAACAGAACGGGTGGGGGTGGGGGCGAGGGTGGGAGCGGGGCCGAGGAGGGGCCGGTACGGGAGCGGGATCTGGTGCTCGACGTCGTGCGAGCGGGCGCGCTGCTCGTCGTCGTCTCCTGGCACTGGGCGTTCACCACCCTGGGTTGGGACGACGGTCCCCGCATCGGCAACCCGATCGGCGAGACGCCCGGGATGTGGCTCGCCACCTGGTTCCTGCAGGTGATGCCGCTGTTCTTCCTGGTGGGCGGCGCGCTGCACGCTGTCGACCGACGCCGCGACGGCGACTTCATCCGCAACCGGTTCCGACGACTCGTGCCGCCGGCCGTGGCGTTCCTGGCCATCGCCGCCGGCGCGGCGGGCATCGCCGGTGCGCTCGGCCGCGTCGACCTGGTCCGGGGCGTCGTCCTCATGATCACGCCGCTGTGGTTCCTGGGCGTCTACCTGACGCTGGTGCTGCTGGTGCCCGTCGCTCGCCGCGCCCACCGTCGCCTCGGCCTGTGGGCGGTCGCGGCCGGCGTCGTCGCCGTCGCGCTCGTCGACCGGTTCTGGGTCCTGCCCTCCCGCGGCGCGATCGCCGTCCTGCCCATGCTGGCCATCTACGCGCTGACGTGGTCGGTCGTGCACCAGCTCGGCTTCCACCTCGGCGCACTGCGAGCCGCACCCCGGGCCGCCAAGTGGGCGACGTGTCTGGGCGGCTTCGCCCTGCTGGGGTTCGGCGCCGTCCGGCTCGGCTACCCGGCGTCGATGGTCGGCTCCCACGGCGACCCGATCTCCAACATGTCGCCACCCAACCTGATGGTCGTGTTCCTGGCCATCGCCCAGATGGGGCTGCTGACGGTGGCCGAGCCGGTGCTGGCGCGCTGGGCCGATCGCCACCGCGAGCTGATCGCCAGCGCGGGGGCGTGGTCGATGACGGTCTACGTCTGGCACATGCTCGCCCTGGCCGGGTTCTGGGGCCTGGTGGTGACGCTGTCGGGCACCGTCGATCACACCGTCGACGGGTCGTGGTGGATGCAACGACCGATGTGGCTCCTCGGTCCACTGCTGTTCGCCGTGCCCCTCTTCGCCGTGGCCGGCCCGGGCCGTTCTCGACGGCTCGCCGTCGTGTCGCGCCGCATGGGCGTCCGACTCGGGCACGATGGCAGCGATGGCTGCGACAGCTGACCCGCCTCGAACGCGCTCCCGACTGCCCGTGCGGTTGCGGTCGCGGTCGCGGTCGCGGTCGCGGTCGCGGTCGCCCCAGCTGCAGACCGGAGGCCCCGGCCGACGGAACCACGGTCGGTGCGTGCCGAGCCAGACCGACGATGTTCGCTGACCGCGTGACGCCGACGACGGCGCCGATCCAGCGGCGGATGCTGCTGGCGCTCGGCGCGCTCCGCGGCGTCACGCTGGGGTGGTCGGCCGTGGTGTGCGCCGTCGACGCGTCGTCGGGCGTCCTCGACCGTCCCGCCACGGCGTTCGCACTGCTCGCCGTCCTGGCGGCATGGTCGGCCGGCTGGGCCGTCGGCGTCGCCCGCCGCGACCGGTGGGTGTCGGGCGCCGTCGGCGTGGTCGTCGACCTGGCCCTCGCCTGCGTCGCAGTCGGCGCCGACCACGTCGTCTACGACGGGGCCCACCCGCAGACCTTCGCCTCGGCGTGGCCGCTCGTCGCCGTGGTCGCCACCGGCGTGGCGGTCGGTCCGCTCGCCGGGCTCGTCGGCGGATCGATCGTCGGCATCTGCAACATCGCCGCTGCCGCCACCGTCGGGACGGGGATGGACGGCGAGTGGCTGTCGTCGCTCGGCACCCTGGTGCTGCTGGCTGCGTCGGGCTGGGTCGCCGGGTGGGTGGCCGAGCAGTTGCGCACCACCGCCCAGGCTGCTGCCGACGCGACCGCCCGGGCCGAGTTCGCCCGCACCCTGCACGACGGCGTGCTGCAGACGCTGGCGGTGATCCAGCGGCGCTCCGACGACCACGACCTGGTCGCTCTCGCCAGGGAGCAGGACGCCGAGCTGCGCTCGTTCCTCCGCGGTGGACGCTCGGGCTCGGCTCCTCGCACGACCGACACGGCAGCCGCGACGACCGTCGAGGTCGACTTCGTGGCACGACTGCGCGCCGAGCTCGCGCGCGTGGAGCGGGCACAGCAGATCGACGTGCGGCTCGTCGTGATCGACGCGGGCATCGTCCGGGGGCCGTCGGCCGACGCGCTCGTCGGTGCCACCGCCGAAGCCGCCGTCAACGCTGCCAAGCACGCGCACGTGGCGCAGGTGTGGGTGAGCGTGGATCGTCGGCTCCCGCGGGGCACGATGGTCGTCGTGCACGACGAGGGAGTGGGCTTCGACCCGACGACGACGGCCGAGGGAACCGGGCTCACCGCGTCGGTCCGCGAGCGGCTGGTCGCGGTCGGTGGCGAGGCGACGGTCGACAGCGTGCCGGGCCGGGGCACCGATGTCACCATGTGGGTCCCGTGACGACCGACGACCCAGCGACCCACGACCCCGAGACCGACGACCCAGCGACCGACGACCCAGCGGCCGACGCACGGAAGCCCCGCAAGGGTCCGGGTTCGACCGGGAGGGCGGTGCGCGTGGTCGTGGCGGACGACCACCAGATCTGGCGCTCCGGCATCCGGGCAGACCTGGGCGAGCGGTTCGCCGTCGTCGCCGAGGCCGAGGACGCACCCGGTGCGATCGCCGCGGCACGACGGGAGAAGCCGGATCTGGTGCTGTGCGACCTCAACATGGGCGGCGGCGGGGGCATGGCCGTCGTGCAGGCGCTGGCGTCGGAGATGCCGGTGGTGGTGCTCACCGTCAGCGAGGCGGAGCGCGACCTGCTCGACGTCGTCGCCGCCGGCGCCGTCGGCTACCTCCTCAAGTCGTCGCGCTCCGACGAGCTGCGCGCCGCACTCCTGCGGGCCGCGGACGGCGAGCCGGTGTTCTCACCGCAGCTCGCCGCGCTGCTCATCGGCGAGTACCGGCGGCTGGCCACCACGTCGGGCGACGGCGGACTGCCGCTCAGCGAGCGGGAGCGGGAGGTGCTGGCTCACGTCGCCCGGGGCGAGTCCTACAAGGCGGTCGGCGAGGCGCTGTTCATCTCGCCGAAGACGGTCGAGAACCACGTGCGCAACACGATGGCCAAGCTCCACCTGTCGCGGCGCCACGAGCTCGTGCGGTGGGCCGTCGACCACGGCATCACGTGACCGACCCGAGTCGCCTTCCGGTCTCGTTCCCATGACGCTGCGCGCTTTCCCATGACGGTGCGCGCTGCTCAGCGACACTGCGGATCATCAGAATGCGCTCGGGAGGGCGGCCGCGCCGCTACTCCCACTCGATCGTGCCGGGAGGCTTCGACGTGATGTCGTAGGCCACCCGGTTGACACCCGGCACCTCGTTGATGATCCGGCTCGCCATCGACTCGAGCACGTCGTAGGGGATGCGGGCCCAGTCCGCGGTCATGGCGTCCTCGGAGGTGACGGCCCGGATGATGACCGGGTGGCCGTAGGTGCGCTCGTCACCCATGACGCCGACGGTGCGGATGTCGGGCAGCACGGCGAACGCCTGCCAGATCTCCCGCTCCAGCCCGGCGATGCGCAGCTCCTCGCGGACGATGGCGTCGGCCTCCTGCAACAGCGCCACCATCTCGGGGGTCACCTCGCCGATGATCCGCACCCCGAGGCCCGGGCCCGGGAACGGCTGGCGCCACACGATCTCG
>JACDJB010002449.1_pt1 | contig 13358 bp, 10 predicted proteins | sample 7454121 | NCBI WGS metagenome assembly JACDJB01 (sample SAMN14253290, study PRJNA609438) | sludge metagenome | isolation source: sludge after 25d culture with pyrite | collected 2018-12-20 | reverse complement strand
CTGGCCGTCGGAGCCCTGCTGGAAGCGATCGACCGCCTCGATATTGTCGAACAGGAAGGGAAGATCGAACAACTGAAGCTGTTTGGTGAACTTGTCGAACTTGGAAAGTGACGGCGCGATGAACTGCACGTCGCCCAGCGCAAGCGCTTCCATTTCCTTGCCGTCGCCGTAGAGCTGCGAGTTCGGATAGACCTCGACCTTCACCTTGCCCGGCAGAAGTTTCTCGGCCTCCTCCTTGAATTTCAGCGCGGCCTGCCCCTTCGGCGTCTTCTCAGCGACCACATGGCTGAACTTGATAACGATCGGATCGGCAGCCGCCGGTCCAGCGAAGGCAAAAGCTGCAATTGATGCAGCAGCAAGGATCATTTTCTTCATGTGTCCTCCTCAGGCACGCCATTGTTCATTGTTGAAATGTCGGTCAAAGCCGAACCGACCTCGACTTGGTGCGCAACATCGCAGAACCCGCGCGTCAATACCATAGCCCGTTAGCAGTGCCCTTCGTGCTGCAACGCAAAAGAGCGGTGCATCGTTTGGATGCACCGCTCCTGATTTTACCGTTAATCGCGAGATCAGTGACCCGCGGCAGCCGCCGGCATGTCACGCTGCTTCTTCATGACGATCTTGTTCAACGCGCCGAGATAGGCCTTCGCCGACGCCACCAGCGTATCGGGGTCGGCCGCGCGCGACGTCACCGAACGTCCGTCCTGCGACAGACGCACAGAAACTTCCGCCTGCGCGTCGGTTCCCGCCGTCACAGCGTGGACCTGGTACAGTTCCAGCTTGGCCTCGTGCGGCACCAGCGACTTGATCGCGTTGAACACCGCATCGACCGGGCCATTGCCCTCGGCTTCCTCGATCTTCTGCTGACCGTTGATGTCGAGCTTCATGGTGGCGCGCTGCGGACCGCGCGTGCCGGCGATCACCGACAGCGACAACATGCGAATCTGATCGTGCGACTGGGCCATTTCCTCGTCGACCAGCGCCTCGATGTCCTCGTCGTAGATGTCCTTCTTGCGGTCGGCCAGAGCCTTGAAGCGCACGAAGGCATCTTCGAGCTGGTTCTGCGCCAGTTTGTAGCCCATCTCTTCCAGCTTGTGGATGAAGGCGTGGCGGCCGGAGTGCTTGCCCATCACCAGCGAGGTCTGCTTCACGCCGACCGTCTCCGGCAGCATGATCTCGTAGGTCTGCGCATTCTTCAGCATGCCGTCCTGATGGATGCCGCTCTCATGCGCGAAGGCATTCCGGCCGACGATGGCCTTGTTGTACTGCACCGGGAACGAGGTCGCGGCAGCGACCGACTTCGACGCACGGGTCAGCATCGTGGTGTCGATGTTGTTCCAATAAGGCAGCTTGTCGTTACGGACACGCATCGCCATCACGACTTCCTCGAGCGCAGCGTTGCCTGCCCGCTCGCCGATGCCGTTGATGGTGCATTCGATCTGCCGCGCGCCGGCGCGCACACCGGCCAGCGAATTCGCCACCGCCATGCCGAGGTCGTTGTGGCAATGAACCGAGAACACGGCCTTGTCGGAATTCGGCACCGTCTCGCGCACGCGCTTGAACAGGTCGTAGTATTCCTCCGGCACGCTGTAGCCGACGGTGTCGGGAATGTTGATGGTGGTCGCACCGGCCTTGATGGCGGATTCCACGCAGCGGCACAGGAAGTCAAATTCGGTGCGGGTGCCGTCCTCGGACGACCACTCGACGTCATCGGTGTGGTTGCGCGCGCGGCTGACCTGCGAGATGACCATCTGATGCACGTCTTCGGGCTCCATCTGGAGCTTGTATTTCATGTGCACGGGCGAGGTGGACAGGAAGGTGTGGATGCGGCCGCGGCGCGCGGGACGGATCGCTTCGGCGCAGCGGTCGATGTCCTTGTGGGCCGCGCGGGAGAGCCCGCAGACGACCGCGTTCTTGGTGCGCTTGGCGATTTCACGGACGGCTTCAAAGTCGCCATCGGAGGCGATCGGAAAACCGGCCTCGATGATGTCGACGCCCATATTGTCCAGCAACTCGGCGACTTCGAGCTTTTCCTCGAAAGTCATGGTCGCGCCGGGGCACTGTTCGCCGTCACGCAATGTGGTGTCGAAAATAACGACGCGGTCCTTGTCGGACTTGTTCGCGGTGGTCATGGAGAAATTCCTCTGGTCAGATGCGCCGCTTCAGGGCGCTCGGGTTTCATCGCTCGTCGAACCCCTGAGTGCCCAGGCGCACACGCCCAGACGGCCCTCAGGGGCAGCTAAGAAGCAGAAGCCCGCCAAGAAGGGACGACGCAGCAGCCGGGCGCACGCGAAGGCTGGCGGCGAATGCCACCTCTTCCTGCCGTCCCTGAATACCGCCGCGAATCATCAATTCAATCCCCGAAAAACGCATGATCGGCTGCAACCGTTGACGGTTGGTTGCCGGCGCGTCTGGTGACCTGTTTCTAGACGAGAAATGCGAGCCCCCGCAACGCCAAAAAACAGTCAGTGAGACTGTCCTATTGAAGCGCAATCAGGAGGCTGGCCGGGAGCGGGCGAGATCGCCAAGGGGCCTCTTGATGAGAGAATCCGAGCCCAGCACAGCATGCTTCAGGTTCTTCACGGTCGCCGTGATTTTGGCCAGTCCGCAGGACAGCGCGTCATCCTTGCAAGCGGCCTTGGCGCGAACGCGCGCCGAAGGGATTGCAGCGGGCTGCTTCGCAACGACCGCTGGCCTCACCGGCGCTGGTGGCGCAGCCGGCTTCATCTGGCTGTCGATGGCCGCAAGCGCCTGTCCCGGATCCAGAGCCTGCTCGGGCGTCTCCGGATTCGCTTCCAGAAACGCCAGATATTCCTGATCCATCCGCTTCAGTTCCTGCGGCGTCGGTTTCGGTCCGGCGATATCGAAATGGCGGTTCTGCATGAAATCGAAATAGGTGTAGCCGCCGCCGGGCTTGCGGCGGCCCGGGAATTTGGCATCGCATTCCGAAACGATCTTCGCTTTGGCGGCATCGCTCACGCCCGGCTGCTGCGCGCTGCTCGAACAATCCTCGAAGTCCTTGGGGCCGTAAATCTTCCACCATTCGGCGCGCAATGAGCCTGCGCCCAACGCGACGCACAGGCCGGTCAGAACAACCAACATCACAGACTTGCGCAGATCAGCCACCCGTCAAAATCCTCGCCCGAGGATGTGGTATGTCCAATCAGGCCGCACGGCAACCCGCCTGAATATGCCCCTGTGAATTGTGGGGGCGCACGATCACAACCCGCACCCTGAAAGTCTCAGGATTTGCTGGCCTTCTTCGTTCTGAACGAACGGGCATCCGCCTGCTCCTCCTTTTCGAGCGCCGCCCGCACCTTCTTCAATTCATCCACTTCGCTCTTGTCGACTTCGGGAAACCGCAGATCGAGCTTTTCCATCGCGCTGACGATGGCCGAACTGACGACCACCCGCGCGAACCATTTGTGATCCGCCGGCACCACGATCCATGGCGCATGCTTCGCCGACGTGTGCCGGATCAGATCCTGATAGGCCGCCTGATATTTATCCCACAGCTTGCGCTCGGCGATATCGCCCAGCGAAAATTTCCAGTTCTTTGCCGGATCTTCGAGACGGTCCAGAAACCGCTTGCGCTGTTCGTCTTTCGAGACGTTGAGGAAGAACTTCAGGATCAGTGTGCCGTTCCGCGCCAGATATTTCTCATAGGCCGCGATATCCTCGAAGCGCTCGTGCCAGATATTTTTTGTCACGAGTTCCGGCGGGATGCGCTGCTTGGCCAGAATCTCCGGATGGACACGGACCACGAGCAGTTCTTCGTAATAGGACCGATTGAAGATGCCGATGCGCCCGCGCTCGGGCGCACACTTCGTCGTCCGCCACATGAAATCGTGATCGAGCTCCTTGGTCGACGGCTGCTTGAACGAGTAGACCTGACAGCCCTGCGGGTTGATGCCCGACATCACATGCTCGACGGCGCTGTCCTTGCCCGCAGCGTCCATGCCCTGAAAGATCAGCAGCACCGACCACCGGTCATGCGCATAGAGCTTTTCCTGCAAATCCCGAAGCCGCCCGCGATTCGTATCAATGATCCTGTTCGCAGACTCCTTGTCGAGATCGCCCTTCTCGCCCGGCTTCTGCGACTTGAGATGAAACTCTTTCGTACCGTCGATCCGGAACGGATCCACATAGGACTTCAACTGCCTTGAATCTGCGGACTTGCCGTTCTTCGCCATGCCGGAAAATGCTCCATTGACCGCCGCAAGGTACACGGCGGCGCGCTGCTTCGCTAGTCGTGACATCGACAGGCACGGAGCAATGGTCCATCATGCGCCATGACCAGCACCGCGCATGCGATCACTTTCAGGAACATCGGCAAGAGTTTTGAAAACGGCCGCATCACCGCGATTGACGATCTGTCGCTCGACGTCGCGGCAGGAGAATTCCTGGCGATCGTCGGCGGCTCCGGCTCGGGCAAAACCACGCTGCTGCGGCTGGCCAATCGGCTGATCACACCGGACAGCGGCACGGTGCATGTGCAGGGCCGCGATGTCCGCGACACCGATGCGATCACGCTTCGCCGAAGCATCGGCTATGTCTTCCAGCACGGCGGACTTTTTCCGCACATGACTGTCGCGGAGAATATCGGCATCACACCGCGGCTGCTCGGCACGCCGGCGCGGGAAATTTCCGCGCAGGTGGACAACCTGATCGAACTCGTCCGGCTGGAACAAGACCATCGTGATCGCTTCCCGCATGAACTGTCTGGCGGCCAGCGGCAGCGGGTCGGCGTGGCCCGCGCCTTGGCCGCAAAGCCTGCCATGGTGCTGATGGACGAACCATTCGGCGCGCTCGATCCCCTCACCCGCGACGCGCTGGGCGAGGACTATCGCGCGCTGCATCGCAGCCTGGGACTCACCACCGTCATGATCACCCATGACATGACCGAAGCCCTGCTGCTGGCGGACCGTATCGCGGTGATGCATGCCGGGCGCCTGATTGCGCAAGGCGATGCGCGAATGCTGTCCGACAGCGCCGATCCATATGTCGGCGAGCTGCTCAACACACCGCGCCGCCAGGCCAGTCGCCTGCAAGAGCTGCTGCCGAAAGGCGCGGCATGAGTTTTCTGTCCGATCCGCGCTGGAGCGACGCGCTGACGCGATTGCCCGACTATCTCGGCAGCCATGTCCGCGTCAGCCTCGCGGCCATCGCGCTCGGCCTCGCGGTCAGTTTTCCGCTGGCGCTGATGGTGCGGCGAAAGCCGGTGCTGCGCGACCTCGCACTCGGGATCGCAAGCGTTGTGCAGACCGTCCCCGGTCTCGCGCTTCTGGCGCTGTTCTATCCGCTGCTGCTGGCGCTCGCAGGCCTCTCGCTGCGGTGGTTCGGCACCAGCTTTTCCGCTTTCGGTTTCCTGCCTTCGGTGCTGGCGCTGGCGCTCTACAGCATGCTCCCGGTGTTGCGAAACACCATCACGGGCCTGCAGGGTATCGACCCCGCAATTCTGGAAGCCGCGGAAGGCGTCGGCATGACCCAACGCCAGTCGCTGATGATGGTCGAAATGCCGCTGGCGCTGCCGGTGATCATGGCGGGGATCCGAACCGCCGCCGTCTGGGTGATCGGCACCGCCACGCTCTCGACGCCGATCGGCCAGACCAGCCTTGGAAATTACATCTTCGCCGGATTGCAGACCCAGAACTGGGTGTTCGTGCTGTTCGGCTGCGCGGCAGCAGCCGCGCTGGCGCTGATCGTGGATCAACTGCTGGCCCTGATCGAAAATGGTCTGCGGCTGCGCAGCCGGGCACGCATCACCCTCGGCTGTCTCGGCCTCGCTGCGCTGGTCGCCGCCACGCTGACGCCGTCCATGGCGCGCACAAGAACAGCTTATGTCGTCGGCGCAAAAACATTCACAGAGCAATACATCCTTTCATCGCTGATCGCGCAGCGGCTGCAGGCGGCCGGACTTTCGGCGTCCCGGCGCGAAGGGCTTGGCTCGAACGTGATTTTTGAAGCCCTCGTCTCCGGCGACATCGACGTCTATGTCGACTATTCCGGCACGCTGTGGGTCAATCAGCTCAAGCATACCGGCATCGCGCCGCGTAAGGAATTGCTCAACGCACTGGCTGCCGAACTGAAAGACAAATACGGCATCGCCCCGCTCGGCGAACTCGGCTTCGAGAATGCCTATGCGCTGGTGATGCCGGGCAAGAAATCCGGTGAACTCGGCATCCGCACCATCGCCGATCTTACTCCGCGCGCCTCGGCGCTTTCGATTGCGGGCGACTATGAGTTTTTCTCGCGTCCGGAATGGGCGTCGATCAAGCAGGCCTACAATCTGTCGTTCCGTCAGCAGCGCCAGATGCAGGCGGATTTCATGTATGCCGCCGTGTCGTCCGGCGAAGCCGACGTAATCGCCGGCTACACCAGCGATGGATTGATCGCGAAGTACGACCTCGTGACGCTCGGCGATCCGAAATCCGCGATCCCGCCCTATGATGCCGTCGTTTTGATCTCACCAAAGCGTGCAAACGACACCAGGCTGCGTGATGCCCTGCAGCCTCTGCTCGGCACAATCAGCATCGAGGCGATGCGCGAGGCCAATCTGCGCGCGGCCGGCGGCAACGGCGACAGCTCGCCGGACAGCGTTGCCCGATGGCTGTGGAACAGAGTTTCGCGCTAGAGATTTTTCACAAAACCTGCATCGATCAGCAAGCGATTGAACCGCTTCGCTTCTGCGCCTTCCTTGCAGGCATAGAACAGGCCTTTGCAACGGAGCATGATCTTCTTCTGCTCGGCGAATGTGGAATCGAGAGGGATGCCCGCCGCATCCTGAACCGCGAGCGGCAGATAGGCCGCGTCCAGCGTGTCCAGCGCCAGGGACATGTCCGGCCTGTAGTTCAGCGCGTCGATTGCATAGTAGGTTTTGTAGTAGCGCAGGTCGTGGGTCATGATCCGGTCGGCCAGCGACGCCTGCGGCAACTTCGGCTCCAGCAGCTTCTGCGAGATCGCAGGCTGATGATCGCCGAAGCGCACCAGCAGGAACGGATCGTTCGGATGATCCGCCTTCAGCCGCGCCACAAAACTCCTGTAGTCCGCCGCCGTCATGGCCTGACGGCGGATATACTCATCCACTTCGGCGGTGTTGCCGGGCGCCGTCCAGCCGGCAGGTGTCAGGTCGGGACGATAGCTTGTCGTCCATGGAAAATGATTGGCGGTGAGATAGACCAGCACGAACAGCGGTTGATCCGCTTTCTTTTCACGCGCGATCAGTTGCAGCGCCTGATCGAAATAGAACCGGTCGGGCTGCATGTCCTCGCTGACGCCCATGTCCGCCATGTCGATGAAATTCTCGATCCCGGCCGAGGTCTGGAAGCTGCGGGCGCTGAGGAAATCGCCATAGGTCGGATACAGCGAAAAGGTGCGATAGCCGCATCGCTGCAACGCTTGCGGCAGCCCGCGTGAAATCTTTCCCGTCGCGATCCGCGTCACATAGAACTTGAGCTTGCCGAACGAGCGCGCCGACAGTCCGGTCAGTACATTGAACTCGGTGTACCAGGTCGGGCCGCCGGCCGACTCCGCCACGAACGAACGCTGCTTGCCGTCGGCGGACTTGAAGTAGTCGCGATAGCTGGCAGGCACCTTGATGCCCGGCGCGGCGCTGATATCGAAGCTCGACTCATCCAGCACCATGATGATGTTCGGCCGCTTCTTCCCCGGCTCGCATTCGGCGAGCGGCGTTGCACGCGCCGAACCGATCAGGTTCGGCGGATCGGCCTCGATCCAGCCGTTCGATGTCAGATGCGACACCGAGACGACGCCCGAGCGCGCAAGGTTTGAAACGTGATTGACGCCCTGGAACGGCTCCCAGGGCTGCTCGGGATAGATCGCCGACAGCCCTGTGATCGCGGCAACGCATGCGGCCGCGCCTGCCGTCGACACCGCACGACGAACACGGAAGGGGTCCGAGCGCCAGACAACCCACATCACCGGCACAGCAATGAAGGTGAGGACCCACAACTGTCCCTTCAGTTGCGGAAAGACCGAGTGCAGGAACGAGACTGTGTCGCGGTCGATGATCAGGAAGTCGAGGAAGGTCAGCGTGAGCTGCGTGATCCCGTACTTGAATTGCGACAGCGTGATCAGGATCACGATCAGGACCAGCGCCAGCAACGCGGAGACGCCGGGACGCCGCATCACGATCAGGAACAGGAAATTCAGCAGCGCCCATGTCAGCAGCGCGACGGTGTTGGCGAACGGGCCGTACTCGACCGACGCAAGCACGCACACCGCCGCAACATGCGTCGCCGCGATCAGTGCGACGCGCAGACTCCAAATCCAGCCATGCGCGCGCAAGCGCGCCCACATGCTCCGAAGCCGGTTGAGATCGTGCGATGTCCCGACTGACGTCATGATGCCGCCCCGTCAAACGGGACGCATCGGCCGCAACAAGCGGCACAGGCGAAGGACAATATCAGCGGCGGCAACATGGCCTTTGACGCGAATACCAACCCGGCTCTGACGCCCCGCTGGCGAAGGCCAGAAGGCAACCGTGCGGCCGGTCACCGCAACGTGTCACAAAAACGTAATGAAATCGTCATGATGGGGCAAATAGTCCTTTGGCCGCAGGCCCGTTCAGCCCGCGTTCAAATTGCAGCCTCGCACGTCAGTCCGCGCGGCCATTGCTGCAGAGCAGCATGGCTTGGGCCGCGTTCTCAAAACGCAAAACGGTACCGCAAAGCGACCCCGTTTTGAACGACTGGAGCATCTCCCTCTCCCCGTTCACGGGGAGAGGGTCGGGGTGAGGGGCAATCTTGAAAAGCGCCCCTCACCCGACCGCGATGCGGTCGACCTCTCCCCGCAAAAGCGGGGCGAGGTGAAAGAGCGGCGGATCAGTTCTTGGTCTTGTCGACCAGCGCCTTTTCCTTGATCCACGGCATCCTGGCGCGGAGCTTCTCGCCGACAGCCTCGATCTCGTGCGCGTTGTTGCGCGCGCGGGTCGCCTTGAACGAGGCCTGATTGACCTTGTTTTCCAGCATCCAGTCGCGGGTGAACTTGCCCGACTGGATGTCGGTCAGCACGCGCTTCATCTCGGCCTTGGTTTCCGGGGTGATGATGCGCGGGCCGGTGACGTATTCGCCATATTCAGCGGTGTTGGAGATCGAGTAGTTCATGTTGGCGATGCCGCCTTCGTAGATCAGGTCCACGATCAGCTTCAGCTCGTGCAGGCACTCGAAGTAGGCCATTTCCGGCGCGTAGCCGGCTTCCACCAGCGTCTCGAAGCCGGCGCGGATCAGCTCGACGGTGCCGCCGCACAGAACAGCCTGCTCGCCGAACAGGTCGGTTTCGCACTCCTCCTTGAAGGTGGTCTCGATGACGCCGGCGCGGCCGCCGCCGATGGCGGAAGCATAGGACAGGCCGAGGTCATGGGCGTTGCCCGACGAATCCTTGTGGATCGCGATCAGGGTCGGCACGCCGCCGCCGCGCTGGTATTCGGAGCGAACGGTGTGGCCCGGGCCCTTCGGCGCGACCATCAGCACGTCGAGATCAGCGCGCGGCTCGATCAGGTTGAAATGCACGTTGAGGCCGTGCGCGAACAGCAGCGCCGCGCCCTGCTTCATGTTGTCGTGCAGGTGTTCGCGATAGATGTCGCCCTGCAATTCATCAGGCGTCAGCATCATCACCACGTCGGCCCACTTGGCGGCGTCGGCGACTTCCATCACCTTGAAGCCGGCAGCTTCCGCTTTCTTGGCGGAGGCCGAACCCTTGCGCAGCGCGATCGCCACGTCCTTGACGCCGGAGTCCTTGAGGTTCAGCGCGTGGGCATGGCCCTGGCTGCCGTAACCGACGATGACGACCTTCTTGCCCTTGATCAGGTTCAGGTCGGCATCACGATCGTAATAAACACGCATTTTCGTTTCCCTTCTGAGGCGGCCACGATTGGCCTTTTTCGTGCGTTTTTCGGGTGGGATCGGGCCAAAGCCCGGATGAATTGCCGCCGTTGTGTAGGGCGGCTGGTGCTGCGAGACAAGCCCGTAAGCCCCATTTCTGCAGTGCAACTAGATCAGGGCTCCTTCAGAACGGGGTAAAGCGAGGCCAGCAACAGCAAGGCCATGACAACGTTGAAGACGCGGACCGCGCGGGGCGACTTCACCACCGCCTGCAGCGAGGTCCCGAGCAGCACCCAGGTGAGCGACGAGCCAAGCCCGATCACGAACAGCAGGATCGAGAGCGCGGCGATATTCAGCGGATAGGCGGCGATGGCGGCATAGGCGGTAATCGCGCCCACCGCGATCACCCAGCCCTTGACGTTGACCCACTGGAACATCGCCGCCCCGAGGAAGGTCATCGGCTTGCCCTCGCCCGCTCCGTCGGTGTCCGCCGGACCCGACATCGCAATCACGACGGCGAGGTAGATCAGGTAGGCCGCGCCGGCATATTTCAGGATGGTATGCAGCACCGGATAGGCGGCGAACACGGCGCCGAGGCCAAGCCCGATCACCGCGACCAGAAACGAGAAACCGATGGTGACACCCGCGACATGCGGCAGCGTGCGGCGGAATCCGTAGTTCAGGCCCGACGCCATCAGCATGATGTTGTTCGGCCCCGGCGTGAACAGCGCCGCGGCGGCGAAGGCGATGAATGCGATGGCAAGTTGCTGCGAGATCATGACATCAGGCCACTTCAACAAGCGGCGGCGGACGCCGCGACAGCAACATCACGGCGATGCCGAGCACGACCACGATCATGCCGCTCAGGCGCAACGGCCCGAACGTCTCGCCGAACACGATGCTCGAGGCGCCCGCGCCGAAAAACGGCACCAGCAGCGCGAACGGCACCACCTGCGCGGCGGAATAATTCTGCAGCAGACGCCCCCAGATCCAGTAGCCGAGCGTGGTTCCGAGCAGCGCCAGCGCCAGCACACTTGCTACGACGCCAACAGAGAGATGGGTCAAGGAATGCCATGTCACGCTCGGGCCATCGACCAGCAGCAGGAACGGCACGAGAGGCACCAGCGCAAAAAGGCTGATCCAGGCAAAGAGATCCAGCATCGGCACGTTCTGCGCGCGGCGGAGAAGCAGGTTCGACAGCGCGAAGCTGACCGGAGCCGTCATCGACAATGCGAATGCGTAAACACTGAAATCGTAACCGACCGTAAAGCAGATCATCAGCAGTCCGCCCATGGCGATCGCGATACCCAGCACCTGCAGCCGTGTCGGCAACTCGCGCAGGAACAGCGCTGCAAACGCCACCGTAAACAAAGCCTGGCTCTGCACGATGACGGCGGTCAGGCCGGGTGGCACGCCGTAGGCCATGCCGTAGGTCTGCGCCAGAAACTGCGCCACCAGCAGCCAGCCGGTTGCAGCGATCAAAGTCCACGACAAACCGGGACGCGGCAGGAACAGGCATGGAAGCGCCGTGATGCCGAAGCGCAGCGTGGTCATCAGTGTCGCCGACATCTCATTGATCGCGAACCGGGTCAGGACAAAGCCAACGCCCCAGATCACGGCAACAGCAAGCGCCAGCGCGATGTCGGTCGGTTTCATGAGACGAAGGCGTGCAGTTACATTTTCTCCGGCCCGCGCGAAATGGCGGCGACGCCGGTACGCGAGACTTCGACCAGACCGAGTGGAACCATCAGGTTGACGAACTGGTCGATCTTGGCGGTGCCGCCGGTAATCTCGAACACGAAGCTCTCGGTGGTGGCGTCGATCACACGCGCGCGGAACGCTTCGGACAGGCGAAGCGCTTCCATGCGAAGATCGCCGGTGCCCTTGACCTTCACCATCGCCAGTTCGCGTTCGATGGCGCGCCCGGTCAGCGTCATGTCCACCACGCGATAAACCGGGATCATGCGATCGAGCTGATGCTTGATCTGCTGGATCACCATCGGCGTGCCGGTGGTGACAATCGTGATCAGCGACATGTGCTTGGCATGCTCGGTTTCCGACACCGTGAGACTGTCGATGTTGTAGCCGCGGCCAGAAAACAGGCCGATCACGCGCGCAAGCACGCCCGGCTCGTTCTGCACCAGCACCGACAGGGTGTGCGTCTCGTTCGGGTCGTGACGCTCCTCCATGAAGTAGGCGGATGCGGGCTGTTCCATTGTTTCTGCTTTCATGATCACACCAGCGCCTTTAAACCAGAGCCTTGCCGCCGGCGAATGCCGCGGCGGTTGCTTCTTCGTTTGCTTCCGCGGGAAGCAGCATTTCGTTATGGGCCTTGCCCGACGGGATCATCGGGAAGCAGTTTTCGAGCGCTGCGACGCGGCAATCGAACAGCACGGGCCGCTTGATCTTGATCATCTCGTTGATCGCGCCATCGAGATCGCGCGGCTTGGTCACCTGCAGCCCGACGCAGCCGAAGGCGTCCGCGAGCTTGACGAAGTCCGGCAACGCTTCCGAGTAGGAATGCGACAACCGGTTTCCGTGCAGCAACTGCTGCCATTGGCGCACCATGCCCATGTACTGGTTGTTCAGGATGAAAATCTTGATCGGCAATTCATACTGAACCGCGCTCGACATTTCCTGCATGGTCATCTGCACCGAGGCATCGCCCGCGATGTCGATCACCAGCGCATCGGGATGCGCGACCTGGACGCCGAGCGCCGCCGGCAGACCGTAGCCCATGGTGCCGAGACCGCCGGAGGTCATCCAGTGGTGAGGCTTCTCGAAGCCAAAGAACTGCGCCGCCCACATCTGATGCTGGCCGACTTCGGTCGTGATGTAGGTGTCCTTGTCTTTGGTGAGTTCAAATAGCCGCTGGATCGCGTATTGCGGCATGATGATGTCGTCGTTCTTCTTGTAGGCCAGCGAATTGCGCGAGCGCCAGCGGCCGATCTCGAACCACCAGGGGTCGATCTTCGGCGGCTTCGCCTCGGCCTTGAACACCGTCAGCAGGTCGGCGAGCACATTGGCGACGTCGCCGATGATCGGTACGTCGACGCGGATGTTCTTGTTGATCGACGACGGGTCGATGTCGATGTGGATCTTCTTCGAGTTCGGCGAGAACGCATCGGTTCGGCCGGTGATGCGGTCATCGAAGCGCGCACCGACGCACAGCATCACGTCGCAATCGTGCATCGCCATGTTGGCTTCGTAGGTGCCGTGCATGCCCAGCATGCCGAGCCAGTTCTTGCCCGAAGCCGGATAGGCGCCGAGGCCCATCAGCGTCGAGGTGATCGGAAAGCCGGTGACCTCGACCAGTTCGCGCAACAATTTCGAGGCCTCGGGGCCGGAATTGATCACGCCGCCGCCGCTGTAGATCACCGGACGGCGCGCGGATGCGAGCAGCGCCACAGCCTTGCGGATCTGCGTGGCGTCGCCCTTCACGCGCGGATTATAGGAAATATGCACGTCGGACTTGCGCGGCGGATGATAGGTGCCGGTGGCGAACTGCACGTCCTT
>JACDJB010002445.1_pt1 | contig 13366 bp, 15 predicted proteins | sample 7454121 | NCBI WGS metagenome assembly JACDJB01 (sample SAMN14253290, study PRJNA609438) | sludge metagenome | isolation source: sludge after 25d culture with pyrite | collected 2018-12-20 | reverse complement strand
CGTTCGGAAGACCGCGCCCGCTTCGGTGCGCCGGTCGATCGGCGCGCTGCAACGCGCGTGGCCGGCGATGGCGCCTTCACCTGGCGATGTCTACAGCGTGCTCGAGCGCCCGCCCGCCGCATTCGACGCGGCGCTCGCTCGTCTCACTGCGGCGCTCGGCGAACACTTCGGCGAACATCCGGGTGAAGAGACCCCGGAGCTGCTCGCCTGGTATTTCGCGCTGCTGCGCTTCCAGGACATCGCCGAGTTGCATGGGGTCGTTGTTCGGCGGTTCGATCAGCACGCCGCCGGGGACGAGCGCGCGCGCCGCTTCGCCAACCTCGTGGCCGTTGGCGAAGGCGAGGTGCATCTCGGCAGATTCCTCGCGGGCCTCGGGGCGGTGCGCCTGCAGCCACAGGCGCTTGGGGCACTGCAGGTAGTCGAGCAGGCGCGACTTCGACAGGCGGGGCGGGCGGCGCGGACGGTCGTTCCGTGGGCCGCGCTGCGGGTCGGCGGGCGGGCGCGCGCTCGCCAGGGTGCCGCTTGCCGGGGTCATCTCCTCCGCGGGCTCTTATTCGCGATTTTGTTTGTACCTTATCACTTTTGTCGCAGCCGGAATCAGGCGGAATCGCTCGAGGCATCCGTGACCAGCCCGACCCACACCGCCGGGCGGATCGCTTCCGGCTTGCCGGCGGATCAACGCCCGTTGATTACGTCGTCCGCGTTCCCATGCGGGTGCGGCGAATGAGCACCGCGTTCATGTACAGGGCAGCAACTATCAGAATGCCGAAAATCATCTGCTGGAAATACATCGGCGTCTTCAGCAGGACCAGGCCCGTGCGCAGGGACGACATGAACAACAGGGCAACGAGCACGCCTCGAATCCTGCCGAGCCCGCCCTGGAAACTCACGCCGCCGAGAAGCACGATCGCGAGCGCCTGGAATTCCAGTCCGTTGCCGTCGCTGCCGTGCGCGGCTCCGGACCGAGCGAGCATCAGCACCCCCGCCAGCGATGCACCAAGACCCGTCGCTACATGCGCGACGAATCGCACCCGCTTCACGTCGATGCCTGCCAGGAACGCTGCGCGCTCGTCACCGCCGACGGCATAGAGACGTTCGCCCCAGACGTGCTTGTGCGCAGCAAGCCAGCACGCGAGATAGACCGCCACGAGAATGTAGAAGTGCACCGGGAGATGCAGGATCTGGCGCAGGCCTATGCCGAAGTCGAGCACCGCGTCGGGAATGCTTCCCGCGCCGATCGTGCTCGCATTTGTCGCCTGCAACGCGACACCTTTCCATAGAATCAGCCCGCCGAGCGTGACGACTACCGGATGCAACCCGAGGTAGCTCACCAGCCAGCCGTTCAGTACGCCGATCAGAAGACCCACGAACAGGCCGATCATCACGCCCATGGGAAATCCCACGACGCCCGAGGCTGCAGCGACGACGATGCCCGACAAAGCCGCGACCGAACCGACCGAGAGATCGACCGATCGCGCGATGACCAGAAGCGCAAGCGGAAAGACGATCACCGCCATGTCGGTCGACTGGCGGATGACGCCCTCGATGCTGGCCCATCCAAGCAACTTCGGTTGCACGGCGGCGACGGAAGAAATGAAGACTAGCAACGCCGCCAGCAGGCCGTTCGAGACGAGCAGGTCGCCGATTCGGCTCACGCGGCCGTTGGAAGTGTTCATTGCGACGACAGCCTCTTGCGGCTGCGCGTGCTCATGTAGATCGCCGCGATCAGTACGGCACCCACGATGATCTGCTGCACGAATTCGCCGATTCCGAGGATCAGCAGCCCCGCCTGGAGTACCCCCATGAAGAGCACGCCGGCCACGACTCCGGGAATGGTTCCCATGCCGCCGCCGAAGTCCACACCGCCCAGAAATACGGCCGTGATCACGGGCAGCGTGAGGCTCTCGCCGATGCCGCCGCCGGACAGCCCGAGTTTCGCCACGCTCACGATCGCAACGACGCCGCCCGCCAGCCCGGTTGCGCAGTGCATCAGGAATTGCAGGCGCCGCACCTTCACGCCCATGAGAAAGGCCACCCGTTCGTTCTCTCCGGCCGCGTAGAGCGAGCGCCCCGCCCGGCTCACGTGCAGGAGCCACCAGCACAAGGCCAGCACCGCCAGCATGATGTAGATCTCGGGGCGAAACCCCAGGACTTCATAGCGAAACGCGTCGAGAAACGCCGCCGGCGGCACTCCCGCCTTGCCTCCCGAGACGGAAAGAGACAGGCCGCGAAAGACGAAGCTGGTGCCCATCGTGACAATGATCGGATCGAGGCGGGCATAACTCACGAGAAGCCCGTTCACGATTCCGGCGCCCAGGCCGACGCCGAGGAACGCCGCCAGGCCGCCGGTCATTCCGACCGCGTTCATCACTTCGATCCCGATCACGGACGAAAGCCCGACGACGGCGCCGAGTGAAAGATCGATCGAGCGGCCAATCAGCAACAGAGCGACCGGGAAGCTGTAGATGCCGATCGGCGCCAGTTGACGAAGAATCGCGCGCGCGTTTCCCTCGGTGAAGAACAGCGGATTGCACAGCGAAAAGAAGAGCACGAGCAGGCCAAGCCCGACGAGCACCGGGTGGCCTGCGACCCACTGCGCGAATCGGGTCACGGTCGACTTCGACGCGGCAGCTCTCATGGTCAGGCCGCGTGCCGATACGTGCGGTGCAGCAGCGCTTCCATCAGCGCCCGTTCGTAGTCGTCGCTCCTGGGGATCTCGACCCACGGGTCGGATTCGCACATCCACGCGCGGTCGGTCAGCAGCGAAATCTCGTCGACCTCGGACGATGCGACCAGCACGGTCAAGCCGTCGGACGCCGCCCGCCGGAGCGCGCGCGCAATGTCGGCACGGGCACCGATGTCGACGCCCTGGTTCGGCTGGCACAGAACGAGAAGCTGCGCGCCGGCGGTTCCCGTCAGCCAGCGACCGAGCACGTGCTTCTGGCGATTGCCGCCGCTGAACATCGCGATAGAGTGATTCATCGACGGACCGACGATGTCGAGCATTTCGCGTGCGTGCCGATACTCTTCGCGCATGCGCCCCTTCGAAAGAAACCCGGCCCGGCTGAATTTGTCCAGGCCCGGCATGCACAGGTTCGACAGTGCGCTCATCAGGTGAAAGAGCGATTCCCTTTCCCGGTCGGCCGAGACGTAACAGACGCCGCGTTGCATCGCCTCGCGCGGCGATTGCGGCTTCAGGCGCTGCCCCGAAAGCTCCATCAGCGTGCCTTCGGGTGCGCCCAATCCGTACAACGCGCGTGCGACGGCGAACTGCATTCCGCCAGCCATTCCGAACAAGCCGACGATCTCGCCGCGATCCACCTGGTACTCGGCGCCTTTCCAGCAGATCCGCAGCAGTGTCTCGCGCGTGGCCGGTGCGCGTCGTTCGTCGGTGACGATACGCGCAGCATTCGGCGAGACGGCTTCGGACAGATCCGCGGCCGTGAGGGATTCGTTGGGCCGATCCATGACGATGCGCCCTTCGCGCAGCACCACGACCCGGGAGCAGACTTCGACGATGTCGCGCAGTCGATGCGAGACGTAGACGACTGCTCGCCCCTGCGCGGCGAGGTCGGTCAGCAAGCGATGCAGGCGGGCGGCCTCGGCCTGGCCCAGCGCCGCAGTGGGCTCGTCGAGCAGCAACACCTTCACGTCGCCCCGAAGCGCCCGGGCCAGGTCGACGATCTGTCGCTCACCGAAATCGAGCGTCGAAGCCAGTCGCTCGGGATCGAGGGAGCTTCCAACCGCAGCGAGCGCCTCGCGTGCAATCCGTATTCGCTCGGCCCGGGGTCGCCTCTCGCCTTCGGCGTGCAGGGTGACGTTGTCCGCTATGGACAGCACGCCGGCGAGTGACGGCTCCTGGTGGATGATCCGCATCCCCAAGCGCGCCATGGCGTGCGGATCGCCCACCTGGGTACGGTCCAGAACCTGCCCGCCGACGCGGATCTCTCCGGCGGCTGGTCGCGTCGATCCGGTGAGCGCGTTGACGAGAGTCGACTTGCCGGCGCCGTTGTGACCGACCAGGCCCGTGATCTCGCCGGCCCGGATGTCCAGCGAAACGGCATCGAGGGCGACGACCGGCCCGTACCGCACGGTGAGACCGGTGATGCGGATCAACGCCATGCCGGCCGTACCGCTCGTCACTTGCCGAGCTTGGCCCTCCAGGGCTCCGGGACCGCGCTCCACAAGTCCTTCGGAATGTTCGGATCCTGCAGATACGGCCAGTCTTGCCTGGAGTTCGGGTTGACCCACTTGCCGTCCTTGATGTGCGCGACCTTCAGCGTCGATGGCGCTGCACGGCGGGTCTTGTCCTTCGGAAAGCCGCTGCCCAGCCACTGGTCCCAGGCGCCTTCGTGCGGAACCGGGAGCTTGGTGGCGTAATAGGGAATCGCCGGCCCTTTTTCCATCGCGTTGATCGAGAGCGACGCGATCGCAAGCGCCCAGTCCACCGCGTGCAGCGTCGAGGCGTAACGCAGGATGGAATCGGGATTGGCGTAGAGCGGGATGATGCTGTTGTCGATGTTCAGGTGGAAGATGCCGGCGTCCGGATCCGTTGCGCTGATGCCGGCGTCACGCATCGCGGAATACGCGGCAAAGGCCACTTCGGAGGCGTTGAAGAGGATCTTGCAGTCCGGGTTTGCCGTGAGGATGTTCGAGACCTGGTTGTAGGTCGCGGTGTGATCGCCCCAGTTGTACTTGATCACCTTCGCTGCGGGGTAGTACTTCGCCAGGGCATCGATCACTCCCTGCCCCCGGTTCCGGATCATCGGGTTCTCCGACATGCTCACCATCACTTTGCGCGGTGCGCCGGCAAAGCGCTTCTGCATCCATTCGGCCATGGCCTTGCCGGTCTCGAAGCCGAGCATGTGATCGTCCTCGAACATGAAGTTCGACACGCCGGGCATGAGCGTCGCGTTGGTCGACACCAGCTTCACGCCGGCCGCCGCAGCCTTGCGCGCAATGGACTGCCACTGCTGGGGATCAGTGACGATCAGGTAGGCGATCAGGTCGACCTGCCTCGACGAGATCCAGGTATCCCAGTCGTTTCGCTGGACGTTCGCGTCCCAGTGCGGATCGTGCCCGATCACTTCGTAGCCGGCATTCGTGAGCAGTCGTTTCGCGATCTCGAAGGTCTCGCCGATCATCGGCACGTCCAGTCCGGGAAAACTGAGCGCGATCGTGCCCTTGCGGGCCGGCTTCGCCGCGGCGCTATCGGCAGCCGACAGGCCGGGCGAAAAGGCGGTTGCCGCCACACAGACGACAAGGAAGAACAGGACGGACAGCCTGCTCCTGAGTGCGTCGATCGTCTTCATCTCCATCCTCCCTGGAAGTGCTTTGCACCGATCGCGGACCGCGCCGTCCGCGACCCGCTTTTATCAATATTTTCGAAAATCCTGCCATATCGCCGGCAGCATGTCCATCAGTATTCCCATTATTGCTTCCATTGTCATCATCTTTTGTTGCAATACGGATATGTTCATGTTAGAAATATTGAAGAAGAGTTCGCGCGACAGCGGATGCTGCACGCGCTCCGATCACGAAAAACAGGAGGAGGCGCTCGATGGAGCCGGATCGCGAAGTGCTGGCGCAGCTTCATCGCAAGATGCTGCTGGTGCGCGCACTCGAAAAGCGGGTCGAGCGACTCGTCACCGAAGCCCGCATACCCTGTTCGGGACATTTCGGCCTGGGCCAGGAAGCGGTAGGCGTCGGCGCAACCGGACCGCTGCTTGCAAGCGATTTCCTCTTCGGAACACACCGGGGATTCGCCGAGTACATCGGCAAGGGCCTGACACCGCGCGAGATCCTCGCCGAGTATTACGGCAAGGCGACGTCGCCCAGCGCCGGGCGCCTGGGCCAGCATCTGCTGAAGGTCGAAATCGGCATCATGCCGTTGCCGAGTAGCCTTGGAAGCGAATTCGGCATGTCCGTCGGCTGCGCCTTGTCCAGTCATCGGCGCGGCACCAATGCGGTGACGCTCAACCTGTTCGGCGAAGGCACCGCGTCGCAGCCGGATTGTCTTGCTGCGCTCGAGATGGCCGCGCTGTGGAAGCTGCCGGTCGTCTTTGCCTGCAACAACAACCAGTTCGTCGAACTGGACCGCTTCAGCAACCTGACCACGAGCACCGATGTCGCGCGCCGTGCCGACGCGTTCGGCGTACCCGCCGAAATCGTCGACGGCAACGACGTCACGGCCGTTTGGGCCGCGACGGCACGCGCCGTCGACAGGGCGCGCAAAGGCGGGGGTCCGACGTTCCTCGAGTTCAAGACGTATCGACGCAGCACCCATTACACCGGAGATCCGGGCGGCTACCAATCCGCCGTGGAACTGAAAGCCTGGGAGGCGAAAGACCCGATCGATCGTTGTCGGTCGCTGTTGATCGACAGGGGCGCGCTCGATGCCGCGACCGAAGAGCGCATGTCGAAAGAGGTGGAGGAAGAGATCGAGGCCGCCGTTCGTTTCGCGGAGGACAGCCCCTTTCCGGATCCCGCCACGCTCGCGCACGAAGCGTGGGCCTAACCCCGAAACACGAACAGGGGGCACACCAATGAGCAGGGAGATCACCTTCATCAAGGCGGTGCGCGAAGCATTCCAGGAGGAGATGCGACGCGACGAGTGGGTGCACGTGATCGGCGAAGACGTGCGCCAGGGAATCTTCGCGACCACGAGCGGACTGGTCGACGAATTCGGCGTCGAGCGCGTCATCAACACGCCGATCTGCGAATCGACCTTCGTCGGCGTCGGCGTCGGCGCGGCGATGACGGGTCTCAGGCCCATCGTCCAGATCATGTTCAGCGACTTCACGTTTCTCGCCATGGAGATGATCGCGAACCAGGCCGGACAGTGGCATCACCTGAGCGGCGGTGCGCTGAAAGTGCCGATGGTCATCGAAGCGCCCTGTGGCACGCGTGGCGGCGCCGGCTACGGTCATTCCCAGAGTATCGAGGCGGCCTTCACCTACCCCCCGGGGCTCAAGGTCGTCGTACCCTCGAACCCGTATGACGCGAAGGGCCTGTTCAAGACCGCCGTGCGCGACGACAACCCGGTCCTGTTCTTCGAGCATCGTCGACTGCTGACGCTCAAGGGCGACGTGCCCGAAGACGAATACCTGATTCCGTTTGGCAAGGCGCGCATCTGCCGCGAAGGCGACCACTGCACCGTGGTCGCGGTCGGACGCATGGTGCACGAAGCGATGACTGCCGCTACCGCCCTGGCGACCGAAGGCATCGAAATCGAAGTCATCGATCCGCGCACGCTCGTTCCCCTGGATCGCCAGACCATCGCCGAATCACTGCATAAGACCCTTCATCTCGTCATCGCCGAGGAGGGCAGGAAACGGGCCGGATTCGGGGCCGAACTGGCGGCGATCGCGGCAGAGGAATGGTTCGACGATCTCGACGCACCCGTTCATCGCCTGGGGGCCCCGTCGATCCCGTTGCCCTACAGTCCGATTCTCGAGGCCTCCTGCGTTCCGGATGCCCGGCGCATCGCCGCGGCCGTGCGCGCCTGCATGCGGGGGAGCTAGCGCCATGGCGGTCGCACTGCGGATGCCGCGCTGGGGAATGATCATGGAGGAAGGGGTCGTGCTCGCGTGGAGCAAGCGCGAGGGCGACGCGGTTTCCGAAGGCGACACGCTTGTCGAGATCGAATCCGAGAAGGTGGTGAACGAAGTCGTCGCACCGACCACCGGGGTGCTGGCGCGCATCGTGGCTCCGGAGGGAACAGCCGCCGCGCCTGGAACATTGCTCGCGGTGATTCTCGAGCCTGGCGATTCCGACACTGCAGTGCAGGAGCTCGTCGACCGGGAAAAGGAGCACTCCGAGGCGACGCCGACAGAGTCCGCGACGACCGATGTCGCAGCCGAAGCCCGGCCGAACGTGGAGGCGATGGCGAATGCCACGACCTCGTCGGGCGCCCGACGACTGTCGTCTCCTGCCGCGCGTCGACTTGCCCGTGAGGCAGGCATCGACTGGCGTGGGCTTCCCGGCAGCGGACCGCGCGCTCGCGTGCAGGCGCGAGACGTTCTTCGGCACGCGCATTCCGGCAGCCGTCCCGCAGTCGCGACCCCCTCGCTGCCGCACGGCCTGTCGCCGCTGCGCATGGCGATCGCGCGCGCGACAAGCCTGAGCATCCAGATACCGCAAGCTGCCCTGTGCCGCGAGATCGACATGAGCGCGCTTCTCGCGCGCCGCGCAGGCACGTCGATGCCGGAAACAGGCAATCCGCCATCGTTGACCGCTCTCCTCGTTCAACACGTTGCCGCATCCCTGCGCGAAGTGCCCGTCCTGAATTCCCGGCTCGAGGATCAGGGGCACGTGGTTGTGCCGTCGATTCACATCGGCGTGGTCGTGTCCACAGCGGGCGGAATCATGGTCCCCGTCATTCGTGACGTCACGAACAAGACCCTGGCGGAAATCGACGCCACGCTGGGCGACTTCGTGCAACGCGCTCGCGACAGGGCGATCCAGCCCGAGGAACTCGAAGGCGGAACCTTCACGATCTCGAACGCCGGCCCCCTGGGCATCGAGATTTTCCAGGCGCTGCTGAATCCTCCCGAAGCCGCGATCCTGGGAATCGGTAAGGTGCGCAAGCGAGCGGTGGTGTGCAACGGAAAGGTCGAGGCGCGACCCACGGCGTTTTTCTGCCTGAGCACCGATCACCGGATCGTGGATGCGGAACCGGCCGGGCGCTTCCTGCAGATCCTCGATCGGGCCGTGTCCGGCTCCGAACGCCCGCTCGGGACATAGGCACCGGCGTGCGAAACCCCGGCGACCAGACCGTCGTTGTCGTTGCGGGCTTGCCCTATTCCGGAAAGACCTCGATCATCGAAAGCTTGTTGCGCGAAGTCCCTGGCACGGCCATCTACATCGACGCGGTCTTCCGGGAGTTCGTCGAGGAAAAGGACGTCTGTCTCGAAAACTGGCTCGCACATGGTGATCGACTGGTCGACCGGATCATCGAGCACATCGAATCGACGCAGGCATCCGTCGTCTGCATCGAGATCGGAATCCTGCAGTCGGCTCACCGAAGGAGGCTCGTGAACTGGATACGGAGCAGCGGTCGAAGCGTCTCGCCCATCTTGCTGGAATGCCGTTCACGTGACGCAGTCGCCCAGCGAATCTCGGCCCGCATGGCACTGCTCGCGCGCGAACAGGATAGCCGCCGGATCGCGATCGGCATGGAGGAGCTGGAGGGGCCGATTACTGCGGCATTCCAGGAACCTGACGATGGCGAAAAATTCCTTCGTGTCGACACCTCTGTCCCCATTGCGGAATCGATCGGCATGATTCGCGCAGCTCTTCTGCGATGATCCGTCCGCCGCCATGTCCACGGAACGGGAACAGGCTGCACAGGTCGCAATGCCCGACGCGAGGACTACGATCGATCCCACAATGACGAAGCGGCAGTCCCGGCTGGAAGCAGTCCTTTCGGCCGTTATCGCGGACAACTCGACGACGATCAAGGACCTGACGCAACGGTTCGCGGTTTCGGAGATGACGATCCGCCGCGATATCGGAGCGCTCGAGGAAGCGGGGCTCGTGCGAACCTATCGCGGCGGCGTGATCGTGGCCGCACGGCAGGCACGCTCGGCAGGCGTCGCTTCCTATTCCCTCGCTGTCGCCGAAACGGAGCACCTCGCGGAGAAACGCGCCATCGCCCGGCTCGCGGCAAAGTTCATCGAGCCGGGAGACGTGATCTTTCTGGATTCAGGCTCGACGGTTGGCTGCATCCTGGACTTCGTCGATCCGATGCTCGAGTTGACGGTGTTCTGCTACAGTCTGAACGTCTTCAACATGGCCGCCAGCCGGAAGAACACGCGAATTGTCTTTGCAGGCGGCATCTACCATCCGGATTCGCAGTGCTGCGACAGTCCCGAGGGCCTTGTTCTGCTGAACAGGAGCCGCAGCGCCAAGGCGTTCATTTCGGCAAACGGGCTGCATCTCGAACTCGGTGTCACGACACCGGGTCAGTTCGATATCAGCATCAAGCGCGCGGCGATGGCGAATACCGCGCGCAGCATCCTCGTCGCAGACAGCTCGAAGTGTGGTCTGGTACGCACGGGCCACTTCGCCGATCTCGATGATTTCGACATCGTTGTCTCCGATGCGGGCTTCCCTGAAGACATGCGTCAGTTCCTCAGCGAACGGCACATCGAAGTCGCGCTCGCGCTGCCGGTTGCGCGAACGGATTAGGGCTGTTCTCGAAGATCAGGCGGTGCGTGCGCGCGCGGCGGCCGCGGCCGCGGCCCGGGCGCAGCGACGGTAGGCTGCGGTCGCGGATCACGCGCCGGTAGCGATGGCCGGTGGTGATCACGAAGCCGTCGGGGCCCAGCACCGCGTAGAGCGACGACGCCTCGACCGCCTTGCGCCAGGTCGGGCGCGGCTCGCGGCGGGCGACCTCGTCGAGCGCGGCGTGGTCGAAGGTGACGATCTCGGCGCCGCGGTGATCGTGTTGGCGGTGGCCGTAGCTGAGCAGGCAGGCGAGCGCTTCGAGGTCGATGCCGCGCTGGCGGGCACGGATCTGGGCGTGGGGGGTGAAGGGGGCGGGGTCGGCAACGACGCTGGCTGCGAGGGGCATGGGGCGGCTCCGGCGGGTGGGTCAGGCCGGATGATCGGGGGCGTGGGGCTCAGGGGGTGAGCCTAGGGACGCGGGGAGCTGCCGCTCCTCGGCCGCGTTCGCGTGGAGTGGCCGTTCGGGTCGGCCGTTTGCCGGCTTATCGAAAGGGGTTTCGCCACCTATCGTGGTCGGAACCGGCCGAGAGGTCGCGGCAACTTATCCCCGAACTGGTATAATGCGCCTGGACATTCCGACGGCCACGGAGAAGCCCCTCGTCTGGCTTGGCAGCAGCTACCGTGACCTGATGGCGATACCCGGGCCGGTTCGCCAATTCTTCGGTCATGCGCTCGGTCGCGCGCAGCAGGGAGAGCGGCACGAATCGCCGTGAAGTTCCAGGCAGCGGTTTTCGTTCTGCATGTGTTCCAGAAGAAGAGCCGGCGTGGCGTGGAGACGCCGAACGAGGACATGGCGCTGATACGCGCCCGCCTGAAGATTGCCGAGGTGTATTCACAGGGACGATGAGATGCGCCGCATGAAGAAAGAGGTCATCGCCGGCGTCGAAGTGCTGCGCGGCTCGGACAACGTCTTTGCGGACCTCGGCTTGCCGAATGCCGACAAGCTCAAGGTCAAGTCCGACCTGGTCATCGAGATCACTCGCGCGATTCGCCGGCTCGGGCTGACACAGGAGGCTGCAGCTCAGCGCATGGGGCTGACGCAGCCGAAGGTGTCGAGCATCGTGCGGGGCGACTTTGCCAACGTGTCCGAGCGCAAACTGATGGAGTGCCTGACCCGTCTCGGTTACGACATCGAGATCGCGGTCCGGCCGTCGAAGCGACGGACGGGGCAGCTGACGGTGGCCGTTGCCTGAGGCGCGTCAGACTGCGCCGCTTCCCGCATGACGCCCGACGCGCGCGCCGCGTGTCGACCGTCCCGATCGTTTCTCGAGCTTCAAGAATCGCGCCTCGACCCGAAAGCCGAGCGCGCTGGCGTACCGCTGAAGCGTGGCGATCGACGGTGAATGCGCGGCGCTGCCTGATTCGAGCCGGGCGACGGCTGACTGGGTGGTGCCGATCCGCTCGGCGAGTTGCGCCTGGGTGAGGCCGGCGCCCGCGCGCGCCTTCAGGAGTTCGTCGATGAAGGCGACCTGGTCCGCGAGCCCCTCGTACTCCTTCCTCACTTCGGGGCGCTTCAGGGCTCGCGCCTTGAAGCGTTTCAGCGCGCTGCTCACCTTGCGCCTCCTACAACCGACGAACCGCCGTCGACGATTCCGATCATCCATGCTATCGGACATATAGCGTATTTGCTATTTTCTCCTGGCATCGGTGTGTCAGAGCCTGCGAGACGCGAGGGGCTCATGGGATGAACGTCGGACTGTCGGATCAATCCGCTGACTAGGCAGCCCGGCCGATTGATGCCCGGAGAAACCACACGAGCGCTCGATGAAACGCAATCCCCACGTCGGGTCGACCCTCGACGACTTCCTGCGCGAAGACGGCAGCTACGACGCCGTGCAGGCGATCGCCGTCAAGCGCGTCCTGGCCTTCCAGCTCGAGGAGAGCATGAGGAAGGCGCGCCTGACCAAGTCGGAGATGGCGCGACGCATGCGGACGACCCGCGCGCAACTCGACCGCCTGCTCGACCCGGACAATCCATCGACCGCCTTGCAGACGTTGGTGAAGGCGGCTGGGGCACTCGGGAAGCGGCTGGACATCTCGCTGGTGAAGGGGTGACCGTCGCCCCTTCACCGCTGCGCGGCTGCCGAGTCGCTCGAGGAAGGCATGGCCGAGCCCCTTGACCAGGGCACCGAGGATCTCGACTGGTGGGCTGGAAGGTCGTCTTCGCGAAGCATGCGATGAAGGACGCCAGCAAGCTCGCCGCAGCGGGCCTGAAGCCGAAGGCGCAGGGAGCGAGGCCGGCGCCCGCGAACCCGCCTCAATCGACGATGAACAACGTCGCCCCGCTCGCCGTCGAAGACCGGTGCGCCTCCGCGCCGTCGGCCACCTGGTAGCTCATCCCCGGCTTCAGCACGAAGCGGCGGCCGTCCGCGCATAGGAAATTCAAAAGGTCCCCGGAAGCCCCATTGGGAGCTGGGTTGGCAGCCGATACCGGCTTGACGGGCCTGGAACTGACGCCTGAGCCATTGCCTTGTGCGGATTCGAACGATTCGGCCCGCCTCGGCACTTCGGATCGGGCTTGGCAGGCCTTGATCCCGAGGTTGACGCCGAGTCATCCGGCGTCGAACCAACATGCGGCGCAGCATCCCCTGCAGCTGCCGCCAGGCTGCGCAGCCGGTGTCGTGATGTGTGCGCTGTCCGAGGTGGCCGGCGCACGGCCGGCGCCAAATGGCTTCAGCTTCAGTCGTGCCCCGCCTCGCGCGCCCGGCCCTTGGGCGGGGGCTGCGGGTCCAGGCCCAGGTGCGTCAGGATCTTCTCGATCACCGGCCGCTCCAGGATGACCGCGATGATCTTCAGTTGCCCGGCGCCGCAGTTCGGGCAGTGCTGCATGTCGATGTCGAAGACCCGCTCGAGCAGCCGCGCCCAGCCGATGCGCTGCGAGCGCGCCTGGACGGCCCCGGGCTCGCACTCGGCGCCCCCAGCCGCTTGCACGGCCGGCTCGAGCGGGCCCTGCGGCACCACCAGCGCCCGAAGTCTGGCGTTCGGGGCCAACACCCCATGGAACCGGATGAGGTGCAGCCGCGGGCGCGGCCCCCGCCCGGCCCGAAGGTGGATGAAATCCCGCCGGCTCAAAACCACGAGCGTGGTGGCCGCGCCCCCAGGCGGCGTAAGCGTCCGCCGCCCCCGCCCCGCCGCG
>JACDJB010002444.1_pt1 | contig 13380 bp, 12 predicted proteins | sample 7454121 | NCBI WGS metagenome assembly JACDJB01 (sample SAMN14253290, study PRJNA609438) | sludge metagenome | isolation source: sludge after 25d culture with pyrite | collected 2018-12-20 | reverse complement strand
TGCATGTTCTCCTCCGACTACCCGCACGTCGAGGGCGGCCGGCGGCCGATCGAACGTTTCGAGGCGTCGCTGGGCGACGCACCGGAGGCCGTTCGGGACCGGTTCTATCGGGCCAACTTCGCCGACCTGATGGGCACAGCGCGTCCGGGTTGACGCCCCGCCGGAAGAACTCGAACGACGCCTCGCCAACGAATCCCGCAGGCGGCACCACAAGCTGACCGATATCGCTCGGCTGAGGGAACTGATGTCGAGTCACGACCCTTCGTCGCTCCACCTGGCAGATCTGATCGTAGATACCGCTCGACTCTCTCCCGATGAAGCCGCTGATCTGATCGTGGCATCCTCACCAGGTCTTGAACGGCTGATCAACTGACGCGTGTGCCAACTTGGACATCGAGCGGAGCGACAACATCGAATGTCAGCGCAATGAGACGTTGAGCGACTCGGCGTCACCCGATTGGGGTGATTGGAGCAGACGCTCAAGAAATCCGGCTCGATGTCGGCTGAGGGGTGGTATTTTCGCCCGATGACCACCATGGCGGAGAAGACCAGTTCACCGGCTGAGCAGAGGGAGCGGGGGCGCAAGCTGCGCAAGGAGGCTCCACGCTCAACGATGGCGGACTGGACCCCGCCGACCGACCGGCGGCCGGCGGTGGAGATCCTCGCCGAACAGGAGACCACCCGGGTGCCGGAGTTGGTCCCCATCCGTCACGAGCGCATGGTGGTGTCGCCGTTTACCTTCTACCGGGGCGCAGCCGCCGTCTTCGCCGCCGACGTGGCGGGAACACCGAACTCCGGTCTCAACGTGCAGTTGTGCGGCGATGCCCACCTCACCAACTTCGGTGTCTTCACGTCGCCCGAACGCAACCTGGTCTTCGACATCAACGACTTCGACGAGACCAATCCCGGCCCGTTTGAATGGGACCTGCAGCGCCTGGCCGCCAGCTTCGAAGTTGCGGGCCGGGCAAACGGCTTTCCTGAGGCTAAACGGCATCGAATTCTGGAGCACCTGGGGCGGACTTTCTGTTCGTCGATCGCCGAGATGGCCGCCTCGGGCTATTTGGACGTCTGGTACGACCACCTGACGATGGACGAAGCGAACGCACGGTGGGGTTCGAAGCTCAGCCCGGAAACGATGAAGAACCTCGCACGTCTGCTGCGCAAGGCCCGATCGAAGAACAACCTCCGAGCATTCTCAAAACTGGTGACCGTCGTCGACGGGGTGCCGCGCTTCGCCAGCGATCCACCGCTGTTCGAGCGGGTCGAGGAGGTGCTCGCCGACGCTGAGTATGACCAGGTGGTCGACGTCGTCACCAAGGCCTTTGAGTCCTATCGCGATTCCCTCCAAACCGACCGGCGGCTGTTGCTGGATCGTTACCGCTTCGTCGACCTGGCTCGAAAGGTGGTTGGCGTCGGCAGCGTTGGCACCAGGTGCTGGGTGGCGTTGATGATGGGTCGCGACGACGATGATCCCTTGATGCTGCAGGTGAAGGAGGCCGAGGCTTCAGTGCTCGAAGCCCACACCGAAGCCAGCGAGTGGTCGACCCACGGCCAGCGGGTGGTGGAAGGTCAGCGCATGATTCAATCTGCGAGCGATGTCTTCCTGGGCTGGACCCGGTCGCAGGGCGTCGACGGACGTACCCACGACTACTACTTTCGCCAGTTGTGGGACGGCAAGGGTTCGGCCGACATCGACTCGATGCAGCCTGAACAGATGGAGGTGTACGCCAAAATGTGCGCCCACACCCTGGCCCGTGCTCACGCTCGCACCGGTGACGCCGCTGCCATCTCCGGTTACCTGGGGGGTGGCAAGACGATCGCCCGCCACCTCGCCCAATTCGCGTCCAACTACGCCGACCTGAACGCGGAGGACTACACCGCGTTTACGGCAGCGGTTGGTCGCTAAAAGGCTGGGATCAGTAGGAGGCGGCGCACTCGACGCAATAGTCGGTGTCGGGCACCGCTTCCAAGCGCTCGAAGGGGATGTCCTTGCCGCACTCGGCACAGACGCCGTAGGAGCCCTCGTCGACGCGCTCAAGCGAATGCTCTAGCTCGGCGACAGCCTCGAGCGCAGCGTCGAGTTCGTCGCGACCCGCCTCGCGGTGGACGGGGTTGTTGGTGTCAGCAAGCGCTTCGAACGCTTCCGTCGCCAGCTGTACGCGTTCGCGTTGCGCCGTGAGCTGATCGGTCAGCCAGGTGCGCAGGGTTCGTTCCTGGGCGCCAGTGATGTGCTCGTCGGTACCCGACGGCGTGTTGGGACCAGTAGCGGTGGTCGTCATCGTTGCTCCTCTCCGAGCGGCATGCATGAAAGTGACGGGCGAGCGCCCCCCGGGCGCGCAGCGAAGCGAGGGCTCAGCCGTGCTACACGCCAACGTAGGGGAGGAGGTCGAGTTCTGCACTGGAGGAATCATACGACATTTGGGCCACTAGCTTGTTGGTTGTTCACAGTGGGTAGCATCGACATGCGCCAGCCGGAGTCAGCGTTGTAGACCTGAGAGTTCCAGACCGAGGAGGCGAGGCGATGACGACGACCACCCCACAGGGTGCAGGGCCGGCGGGCGGGGGCGGGATCATAGAGACGCGAGGCGGCGACCTCGCCCCTCTGGCCTCTCATGCCCACCTGCTCCAGCCGATTATTGAGCGTGCTCGGGTCGATCCAGACAAGGTCGTCGCCGGTATCCGGGACGGCTCGACGTTCATCGACGTCACCGCGGCCGAATTTCTCGCCCGGGTGCGCTCGCTGGCCAAGGGCCTGATCGGTTCGCAGGTGGAGCCCGGCGACCGGGTGGTGATCATGTCGGCCACCCGCCTGGAGTGGCTGCTGGTCGATTACGCCATCCTCGCCGTGGGCGCCGTGACCGTGCCGATCTACGAGACCTCCGCCGGCGAACAGGTCGATTGGATCCTCGCCGACAGCGGGTCGGTTCTCGCCGTGGCTGAGAACACGCAGATGGCCGAGAAGATCGAGGGCTGCGTAGCCGACCCCGAGGTGGCGTGCCGCGAGGCGCTCGTGATCGACGAGGGTGGCTTGGACGAACTGGTCATCCGTGGCGTCGAGGTCACCGACGAACAACTTGACCAGCGAATCGCTGCGATCAGCGTCGACGACCTGGCAACGATGGTGTACACGTCGGGGACGACCGGGCGTCCCAAGGGGTGCAAGACAACCCACGCCAACCTCCGTTCCAATGTGATGCAGAACCTCGATGCGGTGAAGGACATGCTCGGTAGCGACGATCGCAGCCTGTTGTTCCTGCCACTCGCCCACACCTACGCCAAGATCATCGCCCTGGTTGGCTCGGAGTACGGGATCAAAGGGGTGTTCTCCTCCGGCATTTCCAACCTGCCCGAAGAGCTGGCAATGGTCTCCCCCACGATGGTGGTGGCCGTGCCCCGCGTGTTCGAGAAGATGTTCAGCGCAGCCCAGCAACAGAGCAAGGCGAAGAATCTCGGCCCGATCTTCGCCCGTGCCACCGAGGTGGCGATCAGCTATTCGAAGCAGCGGGCGAAGGGCTCGGTCGGTCTGTTGACCAAGGCGGAGCACGCGCTGTTCGACCGGCTGGTGTACTCAAAGATCCGGTCGGCCTTCGGCGGCTCGTTGCGTTTCGCATTCAGCGGCGGCAGCCCGCTGGGCGACCGGCTCGCCTATTTCTTCGACGGGGCGGGCGTTCGCATCTTCGAGGGCTACGGGCTGACCGAGACCAGCCCGGTGCTCGCCGTCAACACGCTGAGCGCCTGGCGGCCAGGCACCGTGGGGAAACCGGTGGCCGGGACGACGATCCGTCTCGCCGACGACGGCGAGGTGCTGGCCAAGGGCCCCCAGGTGTTCCAGGGCTACTGGAAGAATGACAAGGCCACCGCCGAGGTGCTCACCGACGACGGCTGGTTCCGTACCGGCGATGTCGGTCGGATCGAGGACGGGTTTCTTCGCATCATCGGCCGTAAGAAGGAGCTGATCGTCACCGCCGGCGGCAAGAACGTCGCTCCGGAGCCGATGGAGGATCGCCTACGTTCGCACTCGCTGATCAGCCAGGCGATGGTCATTGGCGACAACCGCCGCTTCATCTCGGCGCTGGTCACCATCGACGAGGAAGTGTTCGATGCCTGGTGGCCCGGCGAGGCGGGCGACGAGGTGAAGGTGGCCGACGTCGTCGATCACCCCGACCTGCGCGCCAAGGTGCAAGAGGCGATCGACGACGTGAACTCGTCGGTGTCGCGTGCCGAGTCGATCCGCGCCTTCGCCATCCTGCCGCACGATTTCAGCGTTGACGATGGCGAGCTGACGCCGACGATGAAGGTGCGGCGGGCGATAGTGGCCAAGCACTATGACGGCCTGATCGACGGCATCTACGCCAGCTGACCCCCACCATCACCGAATCGCTCGGCGCTGCGGGTTGGGCTCAGCGAAGGATCAAGCCGATGCGGCCCAGGTCGACCAAAGCGTCGTTGGCCACGAACTCGACCGAGCCGCCGGTGCGCACGACGTGCTCGATCAGTTCGTCGACGGGATCGTCCATCACCTGCACGTCGGCCGGGGCGGCCGGGACCAAGCGGTACCCGTCCGCCTCGACCGACGGGCGTGCGCGATAGTCCTCCTCGACGACGAGCAGGTGGCCTCGGCCCTCCCGGGCCAGCTGCCAGACCTCGTCGATGCCGGTGACCGCCTTCTCGGCGTGGGCGGCTGCGCTCAGTTGATCGATCACCTCGGACCGGCGCTCCTTGAGCCGCTGACGCATGACCGGCCACGACAACTGGCCGAGGTCGTAGGCCGAGGTGTCGTCGTGGCCGCCGTCGATATGGCCAGCGCTCAGCGACGCGTGCTCGGTGACCTCGGTGAAGGTGGCCACCGAGCGTTCGACGCCGGCGACGACGATCGGCAGCGGGTCCTCGCGGATCACCTCGGCGAGGCCTTTGTCAACGCTCCGGTAGAAGTTGCGCCGCTGCTCCTGGTCGTCGCCGGCCGGTTCGCGCGCAAAGCGGCCGGCGACGGCGCGGCGATCGCTGTGAGCGATGTCGCCCGAGAACGGAAATCCATGGTCGGTCACCTCGCTCAGGTCGTCGCGCACCGCTGCAAACAGCCGAGCAACGTGGTCGGACACCACGAGCACTCGATAGCGGGGGCTCCTCCGCAGGCCCTGCACCAGCATTCGCGTCGATGGCGTGGTCGCCAGAGCCAGCTCCTCTCGAACAGGGAACGGCAACGGATGCGCTTCGGCCACGTCGGCGGTGGCGACGAGGACCACTCCGTACGCGCCGCCGCCGAGATCGACCGACCCAGCGGCACGATCGAGGTTGGCGATGATCGGGCGGGGATGGTCACTGCGGTCGCTCACCTGGGCGGTGGCATCGGCGACCAGGTTGCGGAGTCGGATGCGGTCCGCGTCGCTGTGGGGCCGGTGCCGGTCGAGTGGGAGCGTGATCGTCACGACGAGCTCGGCCTCCAGCTTCAACAACCGGTTGACAACGTCCAGCATGATCTTTTCTCCCAGCTCGCTCGGTTCGCTTCGCTCTGTCTGTTGCCTCGTTCCTAGCACCCGCTCGTCGTCACCGCCCGAGGAGTGACCCTGCGCACCTTCGGCAGCGTTCTGCGGGGACGCAGCCGACATCGACCACGGCGTCGGCGTCGGCGGGCGTGCCGCGACGGGCCAGACTGGGGGCGTGTGGCGATCCTTTGACGTCGGTGCGGTTGTCGATGCGATGAGCAGCGACGCCCAGGTGGTCGCCGGGGTCGGTGGCCTGAACCGGCAGGTGAGCCGGGCAAAGACCGCAGCGACGCCGGAGCTGCTGCGAACGGTGGGTGCGGGCGAGTTCGTCGTGACGAGCGCCGAGGCGCTGCTCGCCACCGACGAGGCCTGGGAGCACCTGCTCGGCCGGTTCGATGCCGCTCGGGTGGCGGCGGTCGCCGTTCGCATCGACGGCGACAACCCACTGCCGGAGGCGCTGTTGCGGGCGGCCGACGCCCAGGCCGTGCCGCTGATCACCTTTCCCAGCGAGGCCGTGCTCGCCGACGTGACCACAGCGGTGCTCGACGCGCTGCTCGATGCTCAGGGCAGGCGCCTGGAGCGCATCCTCGACATTCATCAGCGTTTCACCCCCATCGTCCTCGCCGGCGGGGGCGCCCCGGAGATCGCCACCACCCTGTACCTGCTGCTCGGCTGCCCGGTCGCCGTGCTCGACCCCGAGGGGCGGGCGACCGTGGTCGTGCCCTCCGACGCCGAAGTGGGGGTCGACTTTGCCGAGTCTCGCTGGGTCCGCCAGCCGATCCTGGCCGGGGAGTTCCGCTACGGCGAGATCGTCGCCCTCACCACGGAAACGGAACTCGACGACGAGGGACGGCTGGCGCTGCAACGCGCTTCGTCATCGATCGCTGTGCGGATGGCCCATGCCACCGCCGCCGCCGCCGAGCGCGCCCGATTCGCTGCCACGTCGCTTGAAGAACTGATCTCGGGTCATGCCGGCGATATCGCCGATGTGGCCGAGCGGGCGATCAGCTTCGGATGGGATCTGGCCCGTCCGCGGGCCGTGCTGTTGGCTTCGATCGACCCGCCGGTCGATCAGGACGTGGTGTCGACCGCCCTGGCCACCATCTCTGCGGCTGCCCAGATCACGCTGGGACGGGAGGCGATCGTCTGGACCCGCAGCACGACGATCGCCGCACTGATCGCCCCCGAAAGCGCCGAACCGGCCGAGCGGCGGGCGATCGCCGAACGGCTTCGCCGGGAGCTCGACGAGCGGGTGGTCGACGTCAACGTCAGCATCGGCGTCGGTCGGCGGGTCGACGATCCGATGTCGATACCCCGGAGCTACCTCGAGGCCAGCCGTGCCGTCGACGTCGGACGGTGGGCGAGGGGGCGCCACGTCACGGCGGTGTTCGACCAGCTTGGTCTGGAACGCCTGCTGGCCTCCACGCCGACCGAGGATCTGGCCGAGTTCGTCGAGCAGGCGATCGGACCCCTGGTTGACTACGACCGGAGCCACCACAGCGAGCTGGTTCCGACGTTGGGAATGTGGCTGGAGACCCGCAACATGGCCGAAGGCGCCCGACGCCTCCACGTGCATTACAACACGTTCAAGAATCGCCTGGACCGGATCGAGTCGATCCTTGGAGCGCTGATCGGCGACGCCGCCCGGTCGCTTGAATGCGAAGTGGCCGTTTACGTCTTCCGTCACTACGACGGACCATGGCACCCCGACAGCGCCTCATAGCGACTAAATCGGGTGGTCCCACCAACCCGGCGTTGGCGACACGTTCTTAATCTGACCCCCTCCCCGGAGCGCCGGTGCTGGTCCGGCAGCGGCCCCACCGTGGGGGCCCGGGTCCCGTCCACCTCGGCCAGTTTCTACCGGTGCTGTTGCACCCGTGTGCGGAGCCTCAAGGGACGCTGCGACATGCTCCGCTGCGCTCCCCGTGTCTCCGCTCTTCGCCCTTGACCCACCGCCCCCGAGCGCACCCTGTCGACACATGGTCGAGGCGCCGTTCCGGACGCCTCAACCGTCCGAAAGCCTCAGTACCGACAGGAGCCACCCAACATGGGCCGATCACTTGCAGAGCTCGCAGCACTCGCCACCGATCCGAACCTGGACCCGTTCGAGCGCATGTGCCACGCCGCAACGCTCACGAACCGGGCTCACGCCGCCACCGTCACTCACGCCCGTACGTGCGCTGTCCGGGGCGAGGAGACCTTGGAGGACCTGGGGAACGTGCTGGACATGTCAGCGGAGGACGTGGGCCGCCTGGTCGGCTGGGAGCAACTGCGCCTTGGTGGCGTTGGCTGAGCGTCGGCGGGCGCCCCGAGCGTGGCGCCGTCCCGGGCGGTGCTGGCTGCGCTGCGCTCCGCTCCGGGCGGCGCTCCCGTTCGGTGCTGCCGTCGTCGTTCAGACACCGGCCCCCGATCGCCCAGTTCGACCCACCACCAACCAACCCGAGCCACGAACCCCGATCACCAAACCATGTAGTTACCGGGTGCAGTGATACAGAACCGCACCCGGTAAAGCGTCAGTCGACGCCGTTCACATCGGTCGCTGGTCGTGAGTCGTCATCTTCGGCGTCGAACTCAGTCGACATCGCTTCTCTATCTCTATTCCGTGCTCTAAATGCTGCGAACTCGTCGTCCTGCTGTTCTATGGCTTCGCGCCGTTCAGCGTCCTTCTTATCTCCGTCTCGTACGTAGACTGAGATGTCTCCACGGGCGCTTTCGCTCCACTTGGCAATTGTCTTCTCAACCTTCGCGAGCGACTTGGCTGCGTCGTGCACGGTTCGAACGGCGACCCACCTCCGACCGAGATGCGTAGCCCAATCAAGTTCGTAGGTGTGGGAGTGCTTCTCACCGTCCGGACTCTGGTAACTAATATTAAAATGGTATTGAGTGGGAAGGGCGGCGTTGGTTCTGGTGGGGGCGAAGTCCCAAAGCGTCCGCCACGCCTGACCAGGAGCCAATGTGGGGATGCTGCTCGGGATCTCAACTTCTCTAGATCCTTGGCCCGAAGGACCAGAGGTCTGCAGCAGCGGTCTGTCGGGTTTAATCTCAATCGCAGTGGCCACAGTCTGTCCGAAATTCTTAATGACCAGCTCTACCAATTGCGGCATGGATTCAACGGTCTCCATGTAAATCGCTACGTAGGGCCAAGACTCCTTCCGTCGGATCTCCTCCGCTGCCCTTATCTGTTTTAAGGCTAGGTATGCGGCTCCTAGTGCGACTACCGCTGTCGCCCAGGTCCCTAAAGCTTCCCATGTGCCAGCCGTCCGGCCCATGAACGTTGGCTCTGTGAGTAGAAGTAGGTGCACTCGCCCTCCAAGCGTTGATGTCCTCAGTGCGGTCTTGGATGGGGGGATATACGCCCAACCGCCCTCCGATCAGCGTAGCAATGCTGACTGTGGTTCGGGAGGAGTAGGGGTATGTTTTAGAACTTGCTGGGTTGGCGGTGTCGGTCGCACCTCTACCTATTCGAACGTGCAACCGGGCTCGACGGAAGCCTCAGTCCGAGTGCCCATCTCTCACGCGCCGCATCCCGCTGACCGGCGAGGTCGGGCTCGATCTGTGCCTGGATCGGCGGTCCGTCGATTGCGCAATGGAAACGCTGCAGGGATGACGGTCGCTCACAGATCGCATCGGCAGACGCGTAGCCCTCTTGGGCACGGGGCTGTGGCTCAGCCGAGCGCCAACTCGTTTAGCACCTCCTTGAACACTCGGTAGCGGTCGGCTCCGACCTGGTCGGCCCAGTTGCGTTCCATGGCGGCGATGGCCTGCTCACTCATGGCCTTGATCTCGTCGCCGGCTGGGGTCCGGGTCACGATTCGGGCCCGTTTGTCGATGGGGTCGGGGTTGATGGTGATCCACCCCCGCGCCTCCATTTCGACCAGCCGCTGACCCACGGCCTGTTTGGAGATCCGCATCGCCTCGGCCAGCTCTGATGGTCGGGCGCCATCGGTCGGGAGTATGCCAAGCAGGGCCCCGAAGGTGCCCCGCATGCCCTCGATGGTGAGGTCGAGGTGCGGCCGGATGTCGTGTCCCGCTCGCCGGTTGAGGCCGTCGAGACGTGAAAAGACATGGTCGGGGAGCGTCACTTGGTCAAACAGGTTGACTAATATAGTCAAGGAAGCTTCTGCGTCACCGCTGTAGTTGAGTGCATACCTCCCGAGCACCACGCCATCGTGCTCGAACAGCTCAACTGGCTGGACGAGCCACGCGTGTACGGATGTGGCCTCGAGAGCGACATGCCTGAGGGAATCCGCTTGCCCAAGCTGCTGGCCATCGATCGTGCCTGCGACGACCGGCTGGTCCTCTGGCTGGAAGAGGTCGACGACGAAGGCGGGCCCTGGAACCTTGAGCGATACCGTCGGTCGGCTCGTGGGCTGGGTCGAATGATCGGCCGCTGGCCCGAGGCGCGGGTGGAACGCAACCTGGGATTGGGCCGACGCTCGCTGCATTATCTCTTTTACGGCAAAATGATGAACGTCGATCTGCCGCTCCTGGCCGACGATGCCACCTGGGGCGACCCTGCGGTCCGGGAGGTGACGGCGGCCGATCCAAAGTTGCGAGAGTCTGGCGTGGCTGGCCGGAGCGGCACCTGCGCTGCTCGACCGGGCCGAAGCGCTGCCTCATGGCCTGGCGCACGGCGATGCCTCACCGACCAACCTGCACGAACCGGGGGACGGCACTGTTGTTGCCTTCGACTGGAGCTACGGGTCGTTGGGCCCGGTGGGGAGCGATCTTGGCCAGCTGCTGGCCGGTCGCTTCGATTCCGGTGTTGCAGAACCTGACGACCTCCCTGCGATCGCCGAGACGATCCTCGACGCGTTCAGCGGTGGCCTCGCCGACGAGGGGTACCCCGCCCCATCGGAATAGCTGCGTCTGGCATGGGCCACCCACCTAGCCGTCCGATCGGCGTTCTCGGCGATCCTGGTTGATCGCCCCGGCCTTGGGGAAGCAGACCGGGCCGACCTGATCCGACGCCTAGCGCCACTCGCCCGCTACGCAGTGGATCTGGCGCGATCGGTCAGCTGACGTCGTAGCAGGACTCCCTGCTCGATCAACGGGCCATGCTCGCCGCCGACCGCAGCGAGCATCGAGCACGCCACGCCCACTACTTCTCCGTCGGGCCCCCGGTCGACGCCATCCTGGCGCGGTGTTTCAGAGGGAGCTGATGGCCGCCTTGAGCGCTGCGAGACCCTTGGGGTCGACGCAGTAGCGGGTCCGGGGGCCGTCGATCTCGCCCTGGACGAGCCCTGCTTCGCGCAGGATACGGAGGTGCTCGGAGACGGTGGACTGGGCGAGGGGCAGCCCGTCGACGACCTCGCTCGTGGCGCAGGTGTCTCTGGCGACGAGCATTCTCAGGATCTGCACGCGTGCCGGGTGTCCGATCGCCTTGGCCATGGCGGCCAGCTCGTCGTCGGTTGTGGTCGCCTGTCTGCTCATCGCCCATCGACGATACCCGAAGAAGTCCTTGTTGCCGATCGGTCCATCGTGTATCGTCGAACGACGATGAACGACTGTGGGGAATGAAGTCTCGGATGAGCACCTCCACCGATGTGCCGCCAGCGTCCCAGCCATCGCCAGCGTCCCCTACATCGTCCGAGGTGCGCCGGTGGCTGCTGGTGGCGGCGACGGTTGCGTTGTGGTGGGCGCTGTACAGCCTGAACCGTCCGTTCTGGGATTGGCTGCTGTTCGACGTGGTCGGACTCGAAGGCGAAAGTCGGCTGGGAGAGTCGATCCACTTCTTCTTCTACGACGTCACCAAGATCACACTGCTGTTGGCCGGAATCATCTTCGTGGTCACGGTGCTCCGCAGCTTCATGTCCGTGGAACGCACCCGGGCGCTGTTGGGCGGTCGGCGTGAGGGCGTGGGCAATGTGGCGGCCGCAGGGCTTGGGGTGGTGACCCCGTTCTGCTCGTGTTCGGCTGTGCCGGCGTTCATCGGGTTTGTCGCAGCTGGAGTTCCGCTCGGGGTGACGATGAGTTTCCTGATTGCGACTCCGATGGTGAACGAGGTCGCCATCGTCATGCTCTACGGCCTGTTCGGCTGGCGGATCACCGCCATCTACATCGCCACCGGACTGGTCATTGCTACGACCGCCGGGTGGGTGATCGGGCGGATGGGGATGGAACGGTGGGTCGAGCCGTTCGTGTTCGAGACGAAGCTGCGCGGCAAGGTGATCGACCCGTCGATGGGTCTGTCCTGGAACGACCGCCTCGCCATGGGACGCGAGGAGGTTGCGACGATCCTGCGCAAGATCTGGCCGTTCCTGCTGGTGGGTATCGGAGTGGGCGCGATCATTCATGGCTGGGTCCCGGAGCAATGGTTTGCCGATCATGCTGCGGGTCCCTTGGGGGTGCCGATCGCGGTGGCTCTCGGGGTGCCGCTCTACTCGAACGCGGCAGGTGTCATGCCGCTGGTCGAGGCGTTGCACGACAAGGGCATGCCGATGGGTACCGTCCTGGCGTTCATGATGAGCGTCGTGGCGCTGTCGTTACCCGAGATGATCCTGTTGCGGCAGGTACTGCAACCCAGGCTGATCGCCACTTTCATCGCTGTCGTCGCTTCCGGCCTCATCGTCACCGGGTACCTCTTCAACGTGATCATTTGAACCAGCACAGGAGTCATGAAATGGACATCAAGATCCTCGGCAGCGGTTGCACCAAATGCGACAAGCTCGAAGCCGCTGCGCGCACCGCCGCCGCCGAACTCGGCGTCGAGGCCGAATTCGAGAAGGTGACCGCCCCCGCCGAAATCGCATCATGGGGAGTGATGGCCACCCCTGCACTCGTCATCGACTACGAGGTCGTCCTCGCTGGGCGGGTCCCCTCAACGGACGACGTCAAGGCCCTGCTCGCCGGCCGCTGAGCACCCGGAGTTCGACGAGCGATCGTCCGCCTCACCAACAACGTATGCGGCCCCCCGTCCTGAGCCGGGCTGACCGAAGGAGCGGAGCTACCGCTGCCGTGACCTGCGGCTACTGCAGCTGGGTGAGCGCCTCGCCGAGGAGCTGACGTGCCTCATCGCTGACCGGCCCCAGTTCTTCCTTGCCGGTGAGCGATGACATGAGGCCCGGGTCGAGGGCCTCAACCGTGACGCCACCGTCGGCCTCCCTCACCACGACGTTGCAGGGAAGCAGAACGCCGATCGTCGGGTCGGCATCGAGCGCCCGTCCGGCCAGGCCCGGGTTACATGCACCCAGGATCACGTGTCGAGGGATGCTCTTGTCGATCTTCTCCAGCATGGTTGCCTGGAGGTCGATCTCGGTCAGAACCCCGAAGCCCACGGCGGCGAGGGCGGTCTTGACCTTGGTGAGGGCCTCATCAAAGGGCTCTGAGAGGATGACGGTTTCTTCGATGATCATGAGGCTGCTCCGAGTTGTCCGAGTTGGGGGCCCACCCTAGGTAGCTACGGGCGACCCTGCTCGCCGGAGCGACGGCGCCGTCGTTGGCCGCCGCGACCTTGGCCTTCGGGCCCTTCGCCGCCAGGGCCCTGGCCGCCGCGACCACCGCCACCTTTTTCGCCTGGTTGGGCGTGACGCTCGAAAGCGGGGAGATGGTTCTCCTGAGATGCGCGTTGCAGGTTTCGGTAGGTGGCCAGCAGATCCTCGCGTTCGGTCCCAGCCAGCAGTCGGTCGTACAGTGCGGCGTTGTCGATCTCGTCCTGGACCCCGGCCTGGCAGGCGTCCTCGATCGAGGAGAAGCGCGGCGCCTGTCCCGGCCAGGGGTCATCGGGGACTTCGATCCCGTAGCGCTCGAACAGCACAAGGAGCGCATCGATGTGGCGTTGTTCGGCCTCCACGATGTTCGAGAACGGGCGGACCTCCCCAAAGTCGGCGAGAACCTGTCGGTAGGTGGCGCGTGCCTTGTATTCGTCGTCCAGCGCCATCAGGAGGTCCTCGATCTC
>JACDJB010002443.1_pt1 | contig 13382 bp, 11 predicted proteins | sample 7454121 | NCBI WGS metagenome assembly JACDJB01 (sample SAMN14253290, study PRJNA609438) | sludge metagenome | isolation source: sludge after 25d culture with pyrite | collected 2018-12-20 | reverse complement strand
GCCGGATACCGGGCGCAGTCTTGCCGCCGGCGAGGCCTGCGCCGTGGTCGAGTCGGTGAAGGCGGCCTCGGATGTGTACGCGCCGCTCGCCGGCGAGGTGCTCGAGGGTAATGCGGGCCTGGCCGATGCCCCCGAAGCGGTGAACCAGGACCCCTACGGCAGTGGCTGGCTGCTGAAGCTGAAGCTCAGCGACGACAATCCGGCCGGCCTCATGGATGCTGCTGCCTATACGGCCTTCCTGGCCTCCGAAGAGCAGTGAGGATCGACCATCGCAGGGTGCGTCGAGGCGCAGCCTGACGCACCAAACCGAGAGCCGCGCTGCACCGCTGCACCGCCGCATCCCACGCGTTCGATTTTTGCAGGATCGTTTATGCCGTTCATCCCCCACACCGAAGAGGACGTCCGCGAGATGCTCGCCGCCATCGGCGCGCCGGACATCGAGATGCTGTTCGACGAGATCCCGGCCGCGCTGCGTACCCGCGGGCTGGCGGCTCTTCCCGAGGCGCTGATCGAGCAGGACATCGCGCGGGTGATGCACGGGCACGCCGCGCGTGACGGCACGCCGCTGTGCTTCATCGGCGCCGGCGCCTACGAACACCACATTCCGGCAGCAGTGTGGGAGATCACCACGCGCGGCGAATTCTACAGCGCCTATACGCCCTATCAGGCCGAGGCCAGCCAGGGCACGCTGCAGCTGCTGTACGAATACCAGACCATGATGACGCGGCTGCTGGGGATGGATGTCTCCAACGCCTCGCTGTACGACGGTGCCTCGGCGTTGGCCGAGGCGGTGCTGATGGCGGTGCGCGCCAACCGCTCATCCAAGAGCCGGCGCATCCTGATCCCGAGCACGGTCCATCCGTTGTACCGCAGGGTGGTGCGCAGCATCGTGTCGAGTCAGGGCATCGAGCTGGTGGAGCTGCCCTATTGCACCGAGTGCGGCTATATCCTCCCCGCATCGTTGGAGCACTACAACGGCGAGGACATCACCGCCCTGGTGATCCCGCAGCCGAATTTCTTCGGTGTACTGGAGGATGTCGACGCGCTCACCGACTGGGCGCATGCCAACCAGGCCCTGGTCATCGGGGTGGTCAATCCGGTGGCGATGGCGCTGCTGAAGCCGCCTGGTCGCTGGGGCACGCGGGGCGCCGACATCGCCTGCGGCGAGGGTCAGCCCCTGGGCGTGCCGCTGTCCTCGGGGGGGCCGTACTTCGGTTTCCTGTGCTGCCGCAAGGAGTATGTGCGGCAGATGCCCGGGCGCGTCGTCGGCCGCACCGTCGACCGCGACGGCCGCACTGGTTATACGCTGACATTGCAGGCGCGCGAGCAACACATCCGCCGCTCCAAGGCGACCTCGAACATCTGCACCAACCAGGGTCTGCTGGTCACCGCTGCGACCATCCACATGGCCATCGTCGGCGGCACCGGCCTGCAGAGGGTCGCGCAGGCCTGCCATGCCAATACCCGCGCCCTGGTGGCGAAGCTCACCGCCAATCCCGCTGTCGAGCCGGTCTTCTCGGGGACCTGTTTCCATGAACGTGTACTGCGGCTGCGGGTGCCGTTGAAGAACCTGCTACGCCCGCTGGCGGCGCACAATCTGTTGCCAGGTTATACACTGGAGCAGGACTATCCGGAGCTCAGTGACTGTCTGCTGGTCTGCGCCACCGAGACCAAGACCGAGGCCGACCTGAACCGGTTCGCCGATCACCTGCACCAGCTCATCGAACACCAGACCACGGTGGGCTCCATAGTGAAACCGAAGATGGGATGACGGTGGGTGAGTAGTAACCACGAAGGACACAAAGGACACGAAGGAAACCCACGACGAGGGTTAAAAGACGAGACCCCTCTCCTGCGAGGGGAGAGGGAATCCACGATTCTATTTTGAATAGATTCCCTTCGTGTCCTTTGTGTCCTTCGTGGTGGAAGTGTTTTGAACGGTACAATGACGACCGCAAACAAGGAGTAACCGAACATGGCCAAGATCACACTGCATGGCAATCCCATCAACACCAACGGCGAGCTGCCGAAGGTCGGCAGTCAGGCGCCGGCCTTCACGCTGGTCGACGCGGAACTGAACGATCGCAGCCTGGCCGACTACAAGGGCAAGAAGAAGCTGCTCAACATCGTGCCCAGCCTCGATACGCCGGTGTGCGCCACCTCGACCAAGAAGTTCAACGACCACGCCAAGGATCGCGACGACGTCGTCATGCTGGTGATCGCCGCCGACCTGCCGTTCGCCATGGAACGTTTCTGCACCGGTGAGAGCATCGACAAGGTCATTCCGCTGTCGATGATGCGCAACCGCAATTTCGCCAAGGACTATGGCGTGCTGATCACCGATGGTCCACTGGCCGGCATCACCGGTCGCGCCGTCGTGGTGCTGGATGCGAACGACAAGGTCGTCTATACCGAGCTGGTACCGGAGATCGCGCAGGAGCCGGATTACGACAAGGCACTGGCCGCGCTTTAGCGGGGTGTAAGTTTATTCGTTCAATCGTCATTGCGAGCGAAGCGAAGCAATCTCCCAAGTAGATTTACAGTTTGGAGATTGCTTTGCTTCGCTCGCAATGACGAAATAGCCAAAGCCTGTTTTAAGAGACAACCATGCTCATCTTCGAACACTCCCGCCCCGGCCGTGCCGCCCACGCCCAGTTCCCGTCCGCCGCTGCGGACTGCAGCGACATCCCCGCACACCTGCTGCGTGGGGATGTGCCCGCTCTGCCGGAGGTCTCCGAGCTGCAGGCGGTACGCCACTACACGCGGCTGTCGCAGAAGAATTTCTCCATCGACACGAACTTCTATCCGCTCGGCTCCTGCACCATGAAATACAACCCACGCGCCTGCAACACGCTGGCGATGCTGCCGGGTTTCCTGGCCAGGCATCCGCTGGGGCCGGCGTCGGCGGGGCAGGGCTTCATGGCCTGCCTGTACGATCTGCAGGAGATGCTGAAGGAGGTCACCGGCATGCAGGCGGTGTCGCTGACGCCGGCGGCGGGCGCCCAGGGCGAATTCGCCGGTGTGGCGATGATCCGTGCCTATCACACGGCGCGTGGCGACACGGCCCGTACCGAAATCCTGGTCCCGGATGCGGCGCATGGCACCAATCCGGCGACCGCGACCATGTGCGGCTATAGCGTGCGTGAGATCCCCACCGACCGGCAGGGTGACGTCGATCTGGAGGCGCTCAAGGGCGCAGTCGGTCCGCACACCGCGGGCATCATGCTCACCAATCCCTCGACGCTCGGTGTGTTCGAGCGCCGTATCAAGGAGATCGCCGGGATCGTGCACGGCGCCGGCGGTCTGCTCTATTACGACGGCGCCAACCTGAACGCGATCCTCGGCAAGGTGCGTCCGGGTGACATGGGCTTCGACGTCATCCACATGAACCTGCACAAGACTTTTTCGACACCGCATGGCGGTGGTGGCCCGGGGGCCGGCCCCGTGGGTGTGAACAAACGTCTGGAGCCGTTTCTGCCGGTGCCGATGGTCGGCTTCGACGGCGACGAATACCACTGGATCACCGAACAGGAGAAGCCGCAATCCATTGGCCGGCTGTCGGCCTTCATGGGCAATGCCGGCGTGCTGCTGCGTGCCTATGTGTATGCGCGCATGCTCGGCCGCGAGGGCATGCAGCGCGTCGCCGACTACGCCACGCTGAATGCGAACTATCTGCTGGTGCGACTGCGCGACGCCGGCTTCGATCTGGCCTTTCCGAACCGCCGTGCGACTCACGAATTCATCGTCACTTTGAAGAAGCAGGAAAAGGAACTCGGTATTACCGCCATGGATGTCGCCAAGCGGCTATTGGATTTCGGCTACCATGCGCCGACGACGTACTTCCCGCTGCTGGTGCCGGAGTGCCTGCTCATCGAGCCCAGCGAGACCGAAACCAAGGAGGAGTTGGATGGCTTCGTCGCGGCGATGGCCCGGATTCTGGAAGAGGCCCGCAACACACCGGAGATCCTGAAGGAGGCCCCACATACGCAGCCGGTACGCCGGCTGGACGACGTGCGCGCCGCGCGTGAGCTCGATCTCGCCTGGCAGCCGCAGGCCTGAGGCGTGGGCAAGCCGGCCGGCAATACGGGTCTGCGACGCCTATCGAATGCCCTGGTGTTCTCCTGGAAGGGCCTGTGCGCAGCGTACCGCTTCGAGGCCGCGTTCCGACAGGAGGTGTTCGCGAGCCTGGTCATCGTGCCGCTCGCCTTCTGGTTGGGAGACACGGGTGTGGAGCGCGCGCTGCTGCTCGCGGTCTGGGCGCTGGTGCTGATCACCGAACTGCTCAACTCCGCCGTCGAGACCGTGGTCGATCGCATCGGTGACGAGCACCACGAACTTGCCGGCCGCGCCAAGGACATCGGCTCCGCCGCCGTGCTGCTCGCGCTGCTCAACGCCGCGGTGGTCTGGGTGTTGGTGCTTTTATAAGAGATACAAGAGGCAAGAGACAAGATACAAGTGGAACCACTGCTGTCCCATAAACTCCGCAGCATGGTTCTGAGCGGCCAACCATGCCAATGATCGCGCCAAGACTCGCCGCCTATCAGGCTATGTAGAATATTTATGGGACAGCAGTGAAGTGGAACCATGAATCGATGTCTGTCTTCTTGCCTCTTGCCGCTTGTCACTCGCAACTGTCCCGGAGGGACGTGATATGTCCGCACTGATCTGTGGTTCCTTCGCCTACGACACCATCATGGTGTTCCGCGACCGCTTCAAGAACCACATCCTGCCCGACAAGGTGCACATCCTGAATGTCGCCTTCCACGTGCCGGACATGCGCCGTGAGTTCGGTGGCTGTGCGGCCAACATCGCCTATAACCTCAAATTGCTCGGTGGCGAGCCGCTGCCGATGGGGACGGTCGGTACCGACTTCGCACCCTATGCCGAATGGCTGGACCGGCATGGTATCTCGCGCAGGTACGTGACCGTGGTCGAAGGCACCTACACGGCCCAGGCCTTCATCACGACCGATCTCGACGACAACCAGATCATCGCCTTCCATCCCGGCGCCATGGATCATGCGCACCGCAATCGCGTCGCGGACGCCACCGATGTGAGCATCGGCATGGTCTCGCCCGATGGCCGCACCGCCATGCTCGAGCATGCGGCGGAGTTCGCCGAGGCCGGCATCCCCTTCATCTTCGATCCGGGCCAGGGCCTGCCGTTGTTCGGTGGCGAGGAGTTGCGCGACTTCATCGACAAGGCGACCTACATCTGCGTCAACGATTACGAATCACAGCTGATCTGCGACCGCACCGGTCTCTCGCCGCACGAGATCGCCGAGTGCGTCGCCGGTCTGATCGTCACCCGTGGCGGCAAGGGCTCGGAGATCTATCTCCCCAACAAGCGCCTCGACATCCCGGCCGCGCCGGCCCACGAGTTGCTGGACCCCACCGGCTGCGGCGACGCCTATCGCGCCGGCCTGCTGTATGGCCTGATGCACGATTTCGACTGGGACGTCACCGGCCGGATCGCAGCGCTCATGGGTGCCTTCAAGATCGAGCGGCACGGTACCCAGAACCACCGCTTCGACCGGGACGAATTCGCCGACCGCTATCGCGAGAGCTTCGGCCACACGCTGGGGTGGTGACCGGCCGGAGGCCGGCGTGCGAGCCAGGGGAAAGGAGTCTGGCCACGGAAGCACACGGAAGGAACTGCACGCCGCGGTATCCGTGAGCGATCGTCCCAAGGCTCGATAGCGCCTGGACCGGCACCCGGGGCCCGCCCGTGCGATTCCGTGGCTGATGTCGCGATCTGCCCGGGTCGTCCCGGGGATTTCCCGACCCGCTACCGAGCCTTCGGATACGCTCAGGGATAGTGGTTCAGCCCCCGCTGGTAGAGCAGGCTGGCGCCTTCGTAGTAAGCGATGGCGTCTTCCACTAAATGCCGGTCGGTGGTTTGCATGGGTTCCTGGGCGCCGTCGTCGCCAAGCCGATAGGCCTCGGTCAGCCGGTGCGGCGCCAGCACCGCCAGTTCACCATCCTTCAGGTAACCCAGTTTCTGGTAGTTCCCCAGCAGCGCCCGGCCGGCGTTTGCCTGCTGCGATGCCAGCACGTCGCGGCCGAAGAAGCGACTGTCGTAGCTGAAGTTCAGCAGGCCGAGCAACGTGGGCGCGACATCGATCTGGCTCATCAGGTGGTCGACGCGGCCGGGCGTGACGTGGCGGGGCGCGTATACCAGCAGAGGGATCCGGTAGCGGGCAGCGGTCAGGGCATCACGGCCGGCGCTCTTGGCGCAGTGGTCGGCGACGATCACGAACACGGTGTCGTCGAACCAGGGTCTGCCGCGCGCACGATCGAGGAAGTCACCGATGGCATAGTCCGTGTATTTCACCGCCCCGGTACGTCTGCCCGGCGGCGGGATATCGATGCGGCCTTCGGGGTAGGTGTAGGGGCGATGGTTGGAGGTCGTCATCACCAGGCCGAAGAACGGCTGCCCGTCGGCATGCGCGCGATCGATCTCGGCCAGCGTCTTGGTGTAGAGATCCTCGTCGGCGACCCCCCAGACATTGGCGAAATGGATGTCTTCCGCTGCGATGTCGTTGCGGTCGACGACATCGAAGCCGTTGTGGGAAAAAAAGTAATTCATGTTGTCGAAGTAGCCGTAGCCGCCGTAGAGGAACTCGGTCCGATAGCCATGTGCCTGGAATACCCGGCCGAGCGAGAACATGTTCTCGTTGTCTGGCCGTTTGACGATGGAGCGGCCGGGCGTGGGCGGCACCGATAGGGTGATGGCCTCCAGGCCGCGGTCGGTACGGGTGCCGGTGGCATACAGCTGGGTGAACAGCAGGCTGTCGCGCGCCAGGGCATCGAGGTGCGGCGTCGCCTGTCGGTCGCTGTCGAAGATGCCGAGAAATTCGGCGCTCAGGCTTTCCACCGTGATGAGCACGACGTTCAGGTGCTGCTCGGGCCCACGTCCCGCGATGTGCCGGGTGATATCGCGCGGGTCTGCGCTGGTGTAGCGGGAGCCCGGTTCGGCGAGCAGCGTGCGCAGATGGCGGAACACGCGGTCCTCATCCTCGACGGCATAGAAGCGCGTGTAGTCGATGGTATTCTGGCGGAAGGCGGCGAAGAAGTCGTAGATGCCGTTGCCGGCCAGCTCATTGGCATAGCGATTGGTGGAGAAGTTCGCCGAGGAACTGTCGACGGCGACCGTCGACACGATCGGCAGGGCGAGCAGCGCGGCCGCCGCGCGCAGGCGCCGCCGCAGGGGGGCGGCCCCGCTGTCCACACGGATCAGGCGCCGCAGCAGCAGGAAGACCGACAGTGCCGCGGCACCGATAACGGCCAGCAGGCTGCCGACGGGATAGGACTCCCGGATATTACCGATCACCTCTGTCGTATAGACGAGATAATCGACGGCGATGAAGTTGAAGCGGCTCTCGAACTCATCCCAGAAGATCGATTCGGATACCGCGACGAACAGCAGCAGGTAGAGCGTGGCGAAGACACCCAGCTGCAGCAGCGTGCGCTGTGCGCGGCTGTGATGGAGCCGCTCCGGCAGCAGGGCCAGGTAGAGAATCAGCGGGAGGGTGAAATAGCCGGCGGTGATGAGATCGAAACCGGCACCGATCGCGAACGCGCCCGCGACGGTGGCGGCGCCCAGGCCGGTGTCGGTCGACTGCAGCAGCAGGGTGATACGGGTGAGGGCGCCGACGGCCAGGAAGAGAGCGGTCAGGAGGTAGACTGCCCCGAAGCGACGCTCGAAGAAAGTGGACATGGACAGGTACCTCACATGGTCAGGGGTCGCCGGCGCCCGCGGAAGGTGTGTGCCCAGGGAACGGAGGCAGGCGTGCCTCGCGGTCGCGACGGTCGGTGGTGGACCGGCCGGCAGCGATGCCGCACCGCGGTCGACCCTGTCTGAAATTCAGCGGGCCGGGTCTCGCCGGCTGCGTCCTTCGCATGCTTTTATCCTGCGAGCTTCACGACCGCCAGCACTTTGTCATAGGCCACGGCGTCCCCGCCGCCCTGCAGCAGGTCGCGGTGCAGCAGCCGCACGATCTGGGCGAACTTGTCCGGACTGATGGTGGTGCCTTCCTGCTGGAGGGCGCGGTGGACGTCGGCGGCAATGCGATAGATCACATCCTGGTCGGTCTCCAGTCGGTAGACGCTGCCCGGCTCGGCGACCAGCGCGGTCACCTGGGCGGCGCCACGGCCGTTGATCAGCCATTCCAGCGAGACCTGCCGGCGCAGGCAATAGGCGTGCAGCCGTTCCCAGGGCAGGGTGCCGCGTTCCTTCCAGGCGGAGACATTACGCTTGTTGGTCCCCAGCGGTTCGGCCAGGTCGGTGTCGTTGCGGACCCCCTCGAGCGTCTTGAGCCGATCCAGCACCTGGCGCAACAACGCAGCGTTCTTTTCCTCCCGCATTCTTGACGCCACCATCCGCGTGTGTTAGACATACACAAAACATGTGTGATGATACACAGGCAGTGTATTTTTTAATGAGTCAAAACAACAAGTTGAAAAAAGCATACCACAGCACCTCGCGGCAAACGTCAGGTCGCGCCGCGTACCTGCGGCAGGTGTGCAGGACGTCTGCCGGCCAGCCCCGCGAAGTACCATCCGAACCGTCTTGGGAGAGAAGCCGCCTATGGAGCACATGGATGCAGCCGAGCTGTATCGTTCCCGGATCTACGCCTGCGCCGTCCCTCCGGCCGCGGTTCAACTCGCCTGGGTGTGGCGTATCGACCGGGTGCAGCGCCACGTCTGTCAGGCCATCGTCGCCTGTCCGACGGCGTGGCCGCTGGTCGCCGAACGGTTGGACGTCTGGCTGGGTGGCCGCGATGATCCGGCCATGTTCGGTCGTTGGGCGGCGTCCTCCAACGCGCCCGCGATCCACTTCGCCGAGGCCCTGATGCTGTTGCGGGAGGGCGGGTGCGCGCCACAGCGGCTGTGGACCGCGCTGAGCCCGCTGCGCTTACGGGCTGAATACATGGCGGATCTGCAGGTACACCTCGCCGCTGCGGGTCCTGCTGGGGCGCGGCTGGCGCGTGTGTTCGGTCGCGGGCTGGAACCGATACGGGCACTGACGACCCGGCTGGTGGAGGCCAATCAGCGCCTGGTCGCCACGCTCGCCCGACAGTATCGCAACGGCCCACTGGCCTATATGGACCTGGTGCAGGAGGGCAATCTCGGCCTGTTGCGCGCCATCGAGCGCTTCGACCCGGCGCGCGGTGTGCGTCTGTCGACCTACGCCCTGTGGTGGATCCGGCGGGCGATGATCTATGCCATCGTGCGTCAGGGGCAGGCCGTGCGTCCGTCCGTGGCGCACTACTGGGAGGGGCGGGAGGTCGCGCGCACGGCCGAGCAGCTGGCCGCGCGGCGTGGCCATACGGTCGCCCAGCGCGAGATCGCCGCGCAGCTGGGTGTGAGCGTCGCCGATGTACACCGGGGTATGGCGACACAGGCCGCACCGCTCGCCCTGGACGCGCCGCTGCGCGGCACCGACGGCCTCGCCATGGTCGATCAGCTGGTCGCCGCGCCCGCTACCTGCCCCGAGCACAACGCACAACATGCGGGTATGCAGCGCGCGATCCAGGCCCTGCTGACCCAGTTGCCCGAGCGCCAGGCCCATATCCTGCGCATGCGCTTCGGCATCGGCCTGCGCGACGATTGCACCCTGGAACAGATCGCGCGTCAGCAGGGCGTGACCCGCGAACGCATCCGCCAGTTGGAGGCGCAGGCGCTGCAGACCCTGCGCGGCCTGGATACGGCCTGGGACTTGCGCGGCAACCCGGGTTGAGCGGGCACATTGCAGGGGCCGTATCTGTGCTTATACTGAAAAGCGTTTCGGCTACGGAAGCATACGGAAGAACACGGAAAAGACCCATTGTCGAAAACCCTAATAAAGTCATCCGTTGGGTGCGTCGAGGCGCAGCCTGACGCACCGGGTTTCACGCCACGGTGCGTCGCTGGCGCCGACGCACCCTACACGCCTGCTTCCTCGCAGGCGCGGAGCGGGCAGATGTGGTTTTCGGGGGGAAGCTCAAACTGCATGAGCCGTCTTCGGTGCGGCCCACCACCACGCAATTCTCCACCACGCACGAGCTAGGGGGTGTTATGACACGAACGGTATGTTTGTCGGTACTGGCCGCGCTGCTGCTGAGCGGATGTTCCGGGCAGGACGGCGAGCCCCAGACCTCGTCCCGGCAGGATAGCGGTGTGGACGACGGCTCTGTATTCAGCACACAGGTACAGGCCGTGGAGAAGGCCAGGGATGTCCAGCGCGTCCTGGACGAATCCGCCGCCCGGCGGCGGGGGCAGGACACCGCGCCCTGATCCGGGGGCGCCGGGGGCGGGGTGTGATCCGCCCCCCGATCCGTCCCGTTCAGCCCTTCTGCTTGAGGAGATCGCGGATCTCCGCCAGCAGCACCTCTTCATTGCTCGGCGCCGGTGGCGCGGCGGGCGCTTCCTCTTCCTTGCGCTTGAGCCGGTTCATCGCCTTGATAGCGATGAAGATGGCGAAGGCGACGATGACGAAGTCGAACACCGTCTGGATGAACGTGCCGTAGTTGAGGGTGACGGCGGCTGCGCCGTCCGTCGCCGCCTTGAGTGTGACCGCCAGATCGGTGAAGTCCACGCCGCCGATCAGCAGTCCGAGCGGCGGCATGATGACGTCGCCGACGAACGACGAGACGATCTTGCCGAAGGCCGCACCGATGATGATACCGACGGCCATGTCGACCACATTGCCCTTCATGGCAAACTGTTTGAATTCGCTGACCATCCCCATGTTAATCCCTCCGGTTGATTGTATGGTCCGTCATGATCGTGTGGCACGCAGGTGCCATAGGGCGCGCCGTCGCGTACCGGCGTTATCGTACAGAATTAATTGCGGGCAGGGAATGGAACGACGAGCCGGCCGACGCGGGTTCGATGGGCCCGTGTGACGGTCCGGTGTCGCGCTCAGCTGGCCTGCAGCACGGCGGCGAGATCATCCAGCCGGGTGACCGGCGGCGCGCACTGGGTACCGGTGCAGACATAGGCGACGCGCTCGCCCTGCGGCCGGCGCTCGCGCAGGATGCCGGGCAGGTCGGTGGCATCGACCGGGATGGTGAACGTGAGGCGGCGTGGCGCATAGGGTCGCGCGCAGGACTGGTGCCAGTCTCCCAGCGCCACCGCCGCGCCGCGCAGCACGATGGTCTGGATGGGTGCGAGGTATTCCTCGGTGGCGAGCAGCAGCGCCGCGCAGGCGTAGGCGTTCTGTTCGATGCCGGCCCAGAGCGCGATGAGGGTGCGTTCGGCGGCCTCGAGGAAGCGCGGCTCGCCGAGCACATGGCCCAGCCGGCCGAGCACCGTCGCGGCCACGCCGTTGCCCGACGGGGTCGCATCGTCGGTGAGCGGCTTGGGGCGCTGGATGAGCGCCTCATGATCGTCGCCGGTGAAGAAGAAACCGCCGTCGGACGCCTGGAAATGCCCGAGCACGACCTCGGCGAGTTCCAGTGCGAAGGCCAGGTCGCCGTCGCGCCAGCGTACCTGCAGCAGCTCCAGAATACCGTCGATGAGGAACACATAATCGTCGAGGTAGGCGTTCAGATGCGCGCGGCCGTCCTTGCAGGTCGCCAGCAGACGGCCGTCGCGCCACAGCGTCGCGCGGATGAAGTCCAGGGCGCGCTCTGCCGAGGCAGCATACTCCGGCCGTTCCAGGTGGCGCGCGGCGATCGCCATGCCGCGGATCATGAGGCCGTTCCAGGCGGTCAGGATCTTCTCGTCGCGACCGGGCCGGACGCGCTCCCCGCGGGCCGCCAGCAGCGTGGCCCGCGCGGCGTCCAGGCGCCGCGCGACAGCCGTTTCATCCATCCCGAACGCACGGGCGAGATCCGGCAGGTCGGCGTACACGTGCAGGTGATGACGGCCCTCGAAATTTGCCTCACGGTCCAGGCCGAAGCGGTGGGCGAACAGCTCGTAGTCGGGGCCGAGCAGGTCGTGGATCTCGGCGGGCGTCCAGACGTAGAAGCGGCCTTCCTCGCCCTCCGAGTCGGCGTCCAGGGTCGAGTAATAACCGCCGTCCGGCGACTGCATCTCGCGCATCACCCAGGCCGCCGTTTCGGCGGCGATCCGCGCGAACAGCGGCTTGCCGGTGGCGGCGTGTGCCTGGGCATACAGTGCCAGCAGCGGGCCGTTGTCGTAGAGCATCTTCTCGAAATGCGGGATCATCCATTGATCGTCGACCGAGTAGCGGCAGAAGCCGCCGCCCAGTTGGTCGTAGATGCCGCCGAGCGCCATGCGCTCCAGGGTGAAGTCGGCCATGTGCAGGGCGCGTTCGTCGGGCTGACCCCGATCGCGGGTCGCCGCCCAATGGCGCAGCAGGCGCTCCAGGCTGGTCGGATGCGGGAATTTGGGGGCGCGGCCGAAGCCGCCGTGGACCGGGTCGAACTGCTGTTCCAGCTGGTTGCGCGCGATGTCCAGCGGTTGCGCCGAGGGGCGTCCAGGCGTAGCACCGGACGCAGAGGCGGGCGCGGCGAGGCTGTCCAGGGCCTTGAGCAGGGCCTCGTTCTGTTCAGTGATGTCGGTCTGGCGCTCGCGATAGAAGTCGGCCACGCGCTGCATGAGATCGACGAAGCCGGGCAGGCCGTAGCGCGGTTCCTTCGGGAAATAGGTGCCGCCGAAGAACGGCACGCGGCCGTCGGGCGTCAGGAACATGGTCAGCGGCCAGCCGCCGTTGCGCTGCGTCAGCAGCGCATGCGCCGTCTGGTAGATCTTGTCGAGGTCGGGGCGCTCCTCGCGGTCGACCTTGATGTTCACGAACAGCTCGTTCATGACCGCGGCGACCGCCGGGTCCTCGAAGCACTCGTGGGCCATGACGTGGCACCAGTGACAGGCGGAGTAGCCCACCGACAGCAGGATGGGCTTGTCCTCGCGGGCCGCCCTGGCCAGCGCCTCGGGACCCCAGGGATACCAATCCACGGGGTTGCCCGCGTGCTGCAGGAGGTAGGGGCTGGTCTCGTCGGCCAGATGATTGCTATAGTCGCCGCCCTTGTTCATTGCGCTGCCGCTGATTCCTGAGTGAGATTGTCAACTATAGCGGCTTCGCGGCGAACTGTCTTTGCCGCTGGTCTGCAACGCGATACGTCACTATGGATCTTTCCGTCGTCGTCCCGGTTCACAACGAGCAGGACAACATCCTGCCGCTGCTGGCCGAGATCGACGCGGCGCTGGACGGGCGCTACGACTACGAGGTGATCTACGTCGACGACGGCAGCAGCGACGACACTGCGGTGGTCCTGCGCGCCGCGCGCGCCCGTCATCCGCGCCTGCGTGTGCTGCGCCATGCGCAGAGCTGCGGCCAGAGCACGGCGGTGCGCAGCGGTGTGCAGGCCGCGCGCGCACCCTGGATCGCCACGCTCGACGGTGACGGCCAGAACGACCCGGCCGACATCCCCG
>JACDJB010002442.1_pt1 | contig 13390 bp, 8 predicted proteins | sample 7454121 | NCBI WGS metagenome assembly JACDJB01 (sample SAMN14253290, study PRJNA609438) | sludge metagenome | isolation source: sludge after 25d culture with pyrite | collected 2018-12-20 | reverse complement strand
GCCAAGCGCAGAATTTCCTGCAGGCGCTCTCCACAGAGGTCGCCAATTCACAACGCGCGGTGCTGGTCTACAGTCTACAGGCCAGCGCCAATGAGGCTTTCGGAAATACGGCGCTGCTCAATATGCTCGACCATCTCACCGCTCGCGTCGACGCCAAACGCGAGCCGGTGGCCGGCGATGAAATCCTGCCCGTGGTGCGCAGACGTCTGCTCGCCCAGCCACCCGAACCCGCTGCGGCCAGCGCCGCTGCTGAGACCTACGCGGGCGAAATCACCAAGATGCGCGCGGCGCATGCCCTGAACGAGGCCGACCGCCGCGCCGCCGAGGACGACCGCATCGCCCTGCGCAACCGCATGCTGGCTGCTTATCCATTTCATCCAGCCCTGATCGACATCATGCGCGAGCGTTGGGCCTCCCTGCCTGACTTCCAGCGCACGCGTGGAGCGCTGCGCTTCCTGGCGGTCTGCCTGCACGCGCTCAAACACGAACAGCGGGCGGGCGTTTTTCTGGGGCCGGGGGATATTCCCATCGATAACATCGATACCGCCCAGGCGTTCTTCACCGAGGTTGGGCAGCGCGAGCCTTTCCGCGCTGTGTTGCAGCGCGACTTCCTCGGCCCCAATGCCCGCATCACCCGCATAGACGAGCGGCTTGGCCGCGAGCGGCCAGCCCTCAGCGGCGTCAACCCAGCCATGCACATTGCCACCGCCATCCTGCTCTACTCGTTCGGCGGGCCGATGGCGCCTGACGCCCAAGGAGGCGACCCAATGGCGCGCGGTGTGAGCGAGAATGAGTTGCTGGCAGGTGTGGTCAGCCCTGAGTTGGACAGCATCACCGCCCAGGCGGTGCTCAAAGATCTGCGCGAACACTGTCTGTACCTCCATTTCGACGGTGCCAACTACGTTTTCAAAACGACGCCCAACATCACGCAGATGGTCGAGGAGCAGGCTCTGGCCGTGCAGCCAGGCGAGGTCGAGCAGACGATCGAGGAGGAGCTGAACAGCCGCTTAAGCGGTCGCAGCGGCGCCCTGGTCTGGCCAAGACGAAGTCAAGATATCCCGGATCGAGAGCCGCGCTTCCTCCTGGCCTACCTTCCCCTGGATTTTGCCTCTGTCGGCGAAACGGAACGGAAACGACAGGCGTTGGATCTTCTGGCCAACTTTGGCGACCGGCCCCGGCGTTATCGCAACGGTCTGGGGCTTGCCATCCCCGATCCCGGTCAGGTGGAGCCATTGCGCAGCGCTGTGCGCTATCTCAAGGCCATCGAACGCGTGCGCGCAAGGCGCCAACAGATGAATGTGACCACCGCCCAGATGGAGCAGTTGCGGGAGCGAGAGCGCACCGAGAAAGACAAACTCGAATCAGCGCTGCGCCAACTTTACCAGAGTATCTGGCTGCCCCAGGGGTCGAACGAGGGGCTGGAGATCGAGACCGTCATGATGGCGGGACGACCCTTACAAGCTTCAACCCTGCACGAGCGCTTGATGGAACTGCTCACCGTCGTTTCGCCCCCACGTCTGTTTTCCTCAGTCAGACCTGATAAGATCTTGGAACTGATGCGCTTGAATATCTCGCCTGGGATCCACCAGCACGCACCGATCAAACAGATCATCGATTCCTTCTACGAAGTCCTGGGATTCCCTCGCCTGGACAGCGATGCAGCCATTCGCAAGGCCCTGGCGCGCGGGGTCAGGGAAAGTGTCTTTGGCTATGTGGGGCGAAACGGACAAGAGGCCGTGGACCGTCTGGCTGAAGCCGGAGGCTATCAGGTGCATTTCGACCTGGCGCGCATCGGCGTCGATCTGCCCGAAGATGAGATCGACGTGGCAGGCGCTTTCATCGTGATCCCCCAGGCCATTGCCAGCGCGGTTCCGCCCGCGCCGGCGCCGCAGCCTGGCCCCACGCCGCCTGGTCCCATCCCGCCCAGCCCTGGCGCCCCCGGAACCGGGCCAGCGCCAACCTATCATGCCCATCGAACCGTGGTCACGCTGCGAATGCAGATGACGCGCCAGCAGCTTTACTCCAGCTTCAACGCCATCGGCAATCTGGCGGAGAAAGCGGGGAGCATCAACGTCACTGTCGAAGCGCAGCGCGCCGATGGCTTCGACCCCAATTGGCTGCGCAATGCGGTCCTGGAGCCGCTGGAGGAAGCCGACATCAGCGTCGAGCAGTAAGCCGATTTCCAAACAGCAACGCCGCCTGCTTGCGGAAGCAGGCGGCGTTGTCATTGGATGAGAGATGGGCGGGGCAGGGGCGCACGTAGGCGTGCTCCCTCCGCAGTAGGGGCCTATCGCCGGATCAGCGGCATCCAGATCGGGATGGAAACCGGCGTCGCCGTGGGGGTGGCAGTGGGGGTGGGCGTGGGTGTATCGGTGGGAGTGGACGTCGGCGTCGGCGTCTCCGTGGGCGTTTCGGTCGGGGTCGCGGTGGGCGTTGCCGTCTCCGTGGGCGTCGCTGTCGGCGTTGGCGTCTCGGTGGGGGTGGGCGTCGAGGTCGGCGTTGCCGTCCGTGTGGGCGTGGCGGTGGCGATGGGCGTGGGCGTGGGCAGGGTCCCGCCGGGCAGGATGTACTCGATGCTCAGTTCCGGCAGTGGATCGCCCTGGTTCCAGTTGCTGCTCGCCAGCCTGTAGAGCGATGTCGTTGCCGCCGTGCCGTTCAGAAGCCAACCGTAGTTGGGCGCCTGGCCCTGGGCGAACGACTGCATATCCGCCGTCACATCCCAGGTCGTCTGCACCCCGGCGCGGCTGAGCGTGGCCTGGGCGCTGGGAACAGCCATACGGTCAGCCGCGCCGCTGGCGCCAGGCGTCTGCCAGGGGGCGCCGTTGGCGGCCTGATTCCAGCTAGCCTGGTACTCCTCCCAGGGCCGCAGCAGCCGGTAGAGACGCGTCTCCAGCGGTGCCGTCTCGCGTTCGATCACATACAGCCAAAGCTGCGACTTGATGAGCTGGGCGTTGGCGGGCAGGCTGGAAAGATCGAAGCGAATCAGACTCTGCTGAGCGCCGTTGGGCCGGATGAGGATGTAACCGTAGTTGCCGTAGTTGTTGGTCGGGTTCCACTGGTCGATGACGGTGTCGCGCACGGGGCCGCCGCCGGGGGAGGCGTCGATCTCCATGTAGAGCGGCTTGAAGACAAGCGCACCGAAATCGGCCTGAATCCCGTTTACGGATGCGCCCTGCCAGTTCAGGCGGCGGTCGGCGGCGGCATCGCCATCGGTATCGTCCCGCAAGCCGTAGTTGAAGCGCATGGTCTGATTGCCGTCGAAGTCGCCGCCCAGCAGGCTGGCGGGGATGGCGATCTCTAACTGATAGCCGCCGGCCGTCGCCTGCCCTGCCGCCAGCACGCTGGCCGCAGGCGCCCCATCCTGCCATACCCGGCCATCGGGCCAGATGATGAACTCGTGGTCGCCTGCCCCGGCCACGGAGTCGCCGGCAGGGTCGAAGGCCAGATGCACGGCATCGCCGGCCGAGGGGGTGGAGTCAGCCACTTGCAGGCCGAAGAAGACGTAATCCGTCCACCAGCGCAGGCGGAGGGTGGCCGAAAGGTCGGCGTCGCCCCCTGGAGGCGGTCCTTGCAGGCTATCGGCTGAAGCAGCGTTGAGGGTGTAGGTCGAATCGGCGCTCCATTCGGCCAGGCTGCCATCGACAGTCAGGCTGCCGGTGGAGAGCGCCTCCAGTTGGGGTTGCTGGCGGTCGAACTGGAACAATGTCATCTCGCCGAAGTTGGCCGGGTTTTGATCCAGGCTGTCGCCCACCCAAATCAGGCTGGTGGCAGGGTCGGCCTGGGCCGCAGCCCCGCTGGCGAAGTCGTACAGGGCGATATTCACCCCCATCTTGCGCAGATGGGCAAAACTGCCGCCAAAGGCGGAGGCCGGGATGGAGGCTTCGATGTCGTAGCCGTCCGCGACCTGGCGTACGGCATAGTCCCAACCGGCGGGCGGGGCGGCGCCATCCACCGCCAGGCTGCCATCGGCCCCAAACAGCAGGGTGTGGTTGTCGGCGCCCGGCAGACCGTCCTGCAGGCCATCCAGGGCGACGCCGAAACCGTCAGAGTCGGAAGGAGAGGCATCGGTGACGTGGATGCCCAGGTAGAAATGGTGATCGTCCCAGCGGGTGCGCACGTCAGCGCTAAGCTGGCCGGGCCCAGGCTGCTGGCCGAGAACGGTATCGACATCGGCAGCGTCGATGGCCCGCAGATAGGCGTCGCTCCAGTCGCCCAGGTCGCCATCGATGGCGACGACGCCCTGCGCGCCGGCGGTCAGACGGCGGTCAGGTTGGGCAAAACGGAGGACGACGCCATCTTCGCCGGCGACAAAGACCCGGTTGCGGTTGACCACATCCAGGGCATTGAGCATGCCATCGGCGGGCACGGGCTGCTGCGTCCAGGTCTGGCCGCTGTCTTCGGTGAACAGGATCCAGCCCTTGTCGCCAATCGTCCAGCCGGTGGTGGTATCGACCATCTCGATGCGTTGCAGGATGGGTGAATCAGGGCCGAGCGTCGTCGCCTCCCATCCGCCCGCCTCGAAAGCGGTGGCATTGTGCAAGATAGCGGACCCCACACAGGGCTTGTCATCGATGGGCCCGGAGGTTTTCACACATCCTACCAGCCAGGCATGATCCATGTCGCCGTCATTGTTGGCGTCCATGGCGTCGAAGCCATCGGTCTCCCAATAAGCGAACTGGCTGGGCATGATGTAGGTGCGCCAGGCCTGGCCGCCGTTGAGTGTATAGGCAAAGAAGTCGGTGCGCTTGCTGGATCGCCCGCCCTGGGTCGGCGAAGTCATATCGAGATCGAGGCCAGTGGCCCCGCCTGTCGCCGGCTGCCAGGTCTTGCCGTCAAGAGTGTAGAAATGGCCGGGTACAAAACTGGGCGATGTTTGAGCGCGGCCAATCGAGGCGCCGCGTACGCTGGTGGTCATATTGAGGTCGTAGACACTGAAGGCATAGCCGCCAATCGCGAAGTAGCGTTTCCAGGTTTCGCCGCCGTCGGTGGTTTGCGCAATCAGGCCGCGGCGACCGCTGATATAGCACACGGCCGGATTCTCGGGCGTACATGAAAGGCCGTGGATATGAGTGTTGCGGTTGTTGGCGTTGGGATCGGCGAAGGCAGGGTCGACGCGTATTTCATTGGCGATTTCCCGCCAGCTCACGCCGCCGTCCGTCGTCTTCAACACGGTCATGTCATGGCCGCCGAGATAGGCGGTCTGCTCGTCCGGCGCGGTCAGGTTATAGAACCAGGGATAGAAGCCGCCGATCATGTGCCACCACTTGACGCCGTTGCTGGTGTGCCAGACGAACCAGGACTCACGCGCGATCTTATCTGCGGGCGCATCATAGTAGTTGCCCAGGTTCTGGTTGGTCATCCCGCCGCCTACCCAGGCATGCGTCGTATCGCTCACACCCAGCGCCGTGACTTCGATGTCAGTCTGGATGCCGCTGGCGCGGGCCAGGTCAACATCGCTGCCATCGATGGCTGTCACCGGCGCCCAGTTGCTGCCGCCGTTGGTGGTGCGATAGATACGTTCTTCTTCCACGCTGCCGCTGACGGCGATACCCGCCGCCCAACCGATCTGGTCCTGACCCGGCGCGAATTCGACCTCGTGGATGTGAAACGTGGGGATGCCCTTATTCGACCACGACGCGCCCTGGTCGTTGGAATAGCGCACGATGCCGCCGTCGCCCACCAACCAGGCCTGGTTGCCTTCGACATGGATATCGCGCAGGGCCAGGGCCGGGTTGCCAACGCCAGGCTTGGGCATCCAGGAGGCGCCGCCGTTGCTCGTTGCCAGCAGCACACCGCTGTCGCCGGCGGCCAGACCATGCTGGCCATCGCTGAACATGCGCACCGCATTCAGGGCTGTGCCCAGGCCGCTGGTCTGGGGTGTCCAGGAAGCGCCGCCGTCGGTGGTGCGCAAGATGGCGCCAGCGGCGCCAACCGTCCAGCCATTGGCGCCATCAAGGAAATGAACGCTGTTCAGACTGGTTGTCAGGTCGTTCGCCAATTGGCGCCAGGTGAGGCCGCTGTCGGTCGAACCAAGCACGAGGCCATCCTGCCCCACCGCCCAGGCCCGGTTTCCAACCAGGACCAGGTCATTGAGGTCTTTGCCAGTGACGGGCGCTTGATAGCGCCAGGTGACGCCGCCATCGGTGGTGAGAACGATCATGCCATCGCTGCCAGCGCCCAGGGCCGTCTGGGCGTCGATGCCGGCGAAGGCATTGATCACGCCCTCGCTCTTCCATACGCGCTGCCACGAGCCTGCCGCCTGCGGAGCAGTAGGAGCTTGCGGGTTGGACGCCGGCCGCGCAAGGGCGGCAATGGGCAGGCTGGCCGCGACCAGCACGACGAATAGCAGAACAAGGAAAGGATTTCGAGATTTCAAGAGGTCCTCCAAAGGGGGATGAGATAGAGCCGCGCCGAAACAGCAGCCAGAGCCTGATAGCGGGACAAGGTCGCCAGGCGCAGCAGAGGCCAACAAAGATAGGACAGTCGGGCGCGCGTTAGAATGCGCCCTTCCCCTTCAGCACCACCCCGATCGTGCGCCAGAGAATTTGCAGGTCGAGTAAGGGTGAATAGTGACTGATGTAGTACAGATCGTCCTCGGTGTGAAGATGCATGGGTTTGTCGCTGCGCCCGCTGACCTGCCACCAACCGGTGATTCCCGGCGGGACCGCGAAACGTTTGTGCTGCCAGGCCTCATAACGAGCGACGATCATCGGCAGCTCGGGCCGCGGGCCCACCATGCTCATCTCACCCTTCAACACATTGAAAAGCTGCGGCAGTTCGTCGATGCTGGCGCGGCGGATGATGCGTCCCACGCGGGTGATACGCGGGTCATCGGCGCGCTTGTGCAGGATCTGGCCGTTCTCGTCTTCCCTGACCACCTCATGGAGCCGCTTGTCGGCGTCCTGCACCATCGAGCGAAACTTGTACACATAGAACAGACGACCGTTCTCGCCCACGCGCTGCTGGCGCAGGATGATGGGGCCGGGAGTGTCCAACCTGATCGCAATCGCGGCTACGAGCATGACCGGCCAAATAATCAGCAAAGACAGAGAAGCCACAAGCAAATCAAAGATCCGTTTGATCACGCGATTGAATCCGCTAATTGCTGGATCGCGCAAGCCGATCAAGGGGATGCCATCCCAGTCGTCCATGCGGGCGCGGAAGAAGGCCAGATCCAACACATCCGGGACGACACGGACACGGACGGGATACTCTTGTAAGGCGATCACAAGCTGGCGCAGCGCCTCATGCGCACGCAGCGGCAGGGCAAAGATGACCTCATCGACGTGTTTTTCGGCTACAGTGATGATGGCCTGCGACAGTGAGCCCAGCACCATGCCTCCGGCGTAGGTCTGGCCGATCTTGCTGGCATCGTCATCCAGATAGCCTACCAATTCCAATCCCGTCCAGGCTTCTTCCTGGATGCGCTGCCCCAGCGTCTTGCCGGCGTTGCCGGCGCCGATCACGAGAATGCGCCGCGGGCTGAGCTTGCGCGTCCCCGCCCAATGCAGCGTCAGCCGCAGAGTCCAGCGGTAACCGATCAGAAAGGCGACATCTGCCAGGACAAAGTAGATAAACAACAGACGAGGCAGTTCGCGATAGGAAAGGTACAGCACACCCGCAAAGACAAAGGCGGCCATACTGACGGCCAGCACCAGCGACTGCAATTCATCCGCCGCACGCAGAGTATGCTGCGCGTCGTAGACGTTGAGTAGAAAGAAGACAAGCGTCCAGATGGCAGCTACGGTGACGTACAACGCCGGGGCGAACTGCACCAGTTCGGGAGTCAGCGGCCGGCCATAGGGTAGCGACACCCGCCCCAGATAGGCAAGATAAAGCGCCAGCAAGGTCAAAACAATGTCGCTGACGTAAGCATAGATAATGTAATTGGCATCCTCTTCGTGTCGTAGCATGTTCACTCCTCACGGCCCAAAGGCAACCTGGCACATTATACACAGGTTTGACGATGAGCCAAGACTTGCCAGTGTGACCAGTTCAATGTGAACCTGGCTGCAAGCTTCGTATAATATGACATGCGCGAGCCTGCAGATCGTACGCCATTTGCAGACCACTTTTGCGCCGCCGTGCAAACAGATGGCACCAGAACATTGTCCGGTTCGCCGCCAGCATGGACTATAATCCCACCTACCATCACACCGCCCTGGTTCACGCTTTCATACCCCTGCCATGAATCCACCCCGACTTTCCAAGCCTGCCCATGACTCCTATGTCGAGATGACCGAACTGGTACTGCCTTCGCATACCAACGCCCTGGGCACGGCCTTTGGCGGCCAGATCATGGCCTGGATCGATGTCTGCGCCGGCATTGCTGCAGCCCGCCATGCCCGCCGCGTGGCTGTGACCGTGAGCATGGACGACCTGCATTTCCGTTCGCCCATCTATCTGGGCGAGGTGGCTATTCTCAAGGCGCAGGTCAATCGCGCCTGGCACACCAGCATGGAGGTGGGGGTCAAGGTGGAGGCCGAGAACGCACTGACGGGCGAACGCAGACACTGCTCCAGCGCCTACCTCACCTTTGTCGCCCTGGATGAACATGGCCGCCGCGTCTCCATCCCTGAGCTTCTGCCCGGAAGCGAAGACGAGCAGCGCCGTTATGCCGAGGCCGAGGAGCGGCGCAACATCCGCCTGGAACGCCGCAACCTGCAGCGCGACGTCGTCGAGGGATGACTGGCCGGGTGGTTAGCTCGGCCCATCGGGGTCGTATTCGGCATGGCAGGAGCGGTCGAAAGTGCGCCAGGCGGCAGCCAGATAGCCGGCGTCATAGCCATCTGCGGCTGGGCTGATGGCGGTCGTCAGGTGCACCTGGCGCAGATGGGCGAAGAAAGGGATGATCCACCAGCGCGCTGTGCGCAACTCTTCCCAGAAAAGATGGGCGACCAGCCCACCCTGGCGATAGAACTCGCTGTCGCGAAATGCGGATAGCTCGGCATCGACATCATAGGCCAGACGGCGTTGCTCAACCTGCCAGCCGTTCTCCTGGCGGCGCAAGAGGATGTAACCAGCGCGGGGGTCGCCGTCTATAGGCAGCCCGACCGAAGGTGTGCGTACAAAACGCCGTCCCCGCCAATGATGCTGCCAGTACCAGTGCAGGTGCGACCCGATAAGCATGGCGTCATTGGGCAGATCGGCGAAGATCTGCGCCCACTCGTCCCCACTCAGATGCGCCGTCAACCGGGCGGTGTCGTTGCCCGGCGCAGCATGCGCCATCAGGATGGGCGCTTCGCCATCGCAAAGCCACAGAAGGGTGGGCAATTGGCTGAGCCAGCTGCGGTCGCCGGCGCCAAGATGCCCGAACTCAAAGCAGGTCGGCGCCCAATTGGCTTGTTGCCAGCGGGGATCAGCCGGGTCGGCCAGTTCCTGCAAGTAGCGCTCGTGGTTGCCTCGCGTGCACGGGATGCCCAGGCTGCGCACCCGCTGCACCACCTCCGCCGAATGCGCCGAACCTGTGCAGATGTCGCCGTTGCAGACGACCGCGTCCACCCCCTGGTTGGCGATGTCGTCCAGGACGGTGTCCAGGGCTCGGATGTTGCCGTGAATGTCGGCGATGACGGCGATAACGGATGTCTGCGCAGGGAGAAGAGGATGCGCAAGTGAGGAGACAGGCTGAGTCATGGCCCTGATGCCCAAAGCTCGCTGAGATACTCACGGCTGGCGAGGATCCAGCGCCGGTCGCCGCCGATTTCGAGGGTGAAGCTGCGGTTGTAGGCAAAGCTCTTGAAGTTGGCGATCTCACGCGGCCAATCCACCCCGCCCGACTGGGCCGCCGCCAGCGGCAGATGGCCGTTCTCGCGCCCGTCATTGTCGGAAAGATAGACGTGGATGACTCGTTCGCCCATATCGAACAGGAATTCCCGCGTCTGGTTCCTGGCGACCTGTAGATTGGCGTGGCCGACATTCAGGGCAAGGCGCAGATCGGGCGAGCGCTGAACGATCTTGCGCAGGCGCTTGAGTTGGTGGGCATTGTTGGGATGGTTCTCCAACGCCACTGCCACGCCGCTTTGCCCGCCCTGCTGGCAGAGAATGTCATACAATTGGCCGTACAACTCGACCCCGGCTTCGTCGCCCAGCCAATCGGGCCAGTGCTGGAAACGCGTGACCAGCAGACGGCTGCCAAGCCCTGCCGCCAGGTCCAGGCTGGTGCGAAGCTCGTCCAGGGCGGCGCGACGCAGACGTCCATAAGGGTGCGAGACAGGCAGATCGGCGGCGCGAAGGACGATCCCCAGCCCCAGATCGTTCAGCAGAGAGCGCAAGGCTGCCTGATCGATGCGGTCCGGTATGGCGGCAGGCGCCTCCAGAGCCAGATCGACAAAGTCGAAGCGATTTTCCCCTATCCAGCGAACTTCGGCCAACACGTCGCGGAAGGGGTGGTTGATGGCGCCGATCAACACATCACGACCCCTCGACCCGATCATCGGTGGACATCACCGGCGTGTGTTGGGCATCGGCCCAGAAAGCGATCTCACCCAGGCTCTTGCGCTGGCGCGGTTTGCGCTCCTTGGCGCGCGTTTCATCATCGAGATGGTCAGGGTCGCCGGCATAGCCCACCGCAATCATCAACAGCACTTCGTCGTCAGGCGGCAGACCCAGGGACGTATGAGCGGCCTCGTGATTGAATCCGCCCATCGGGCGCGTGACAAGGTCATGGGCGCTGGCCTGGAGCAGGAGATTCTCTACTGCCATGCCCACATCCAGGTAGGCTTTAGGCCGGGAGAACTCGGCCGGCAGGGCAACAAGGATGAGAAGGTAAGCGCGTTTGGCCCAGGCATTGCTCGGATTCAGCGCCTGTTCGAAGGCTGGGCGCAGAGGATCGTGCGGTCGCGCCAGGTAGAAGCGCCAGGATTGGCGGTTGTTGCCAGATGGCGCCCAACGCGCAGCCTCCAGCAGGCTATAGATCACCTGGAGTGGCACCGGGCGGCCAGGATCGTAGGAACGGCGGCTGGAGCGGCGGGCGATGAGGTGATGAATGTCCTGGGCGGCGGGGGGCGTGTCGTCCATTGGGTTACGGAGCGATCATTGCGAACTGGCCGGAGAATCTCTGCGACCCTTCAGGCGGTGCGAGAAAACTCCCTGGCAACCTGGCGTTTCATATAGCCCATGAGAACGTGCAGGCCGCGCAGACGCAGGCTGGAGACGATCTCGTGCAATCCCAACAAGCGATAGACCTCGTCAGGTGTGGACAGGGCCTCGGCCACTGTGGCGCCGTTCAGCCCCTCGGCCAGGATGCTGGCGTAGCCGCGCACAGTGGGCGATTCGCGCGGGATATCGAAATAAAATTGCACCCGGCCCTCGTCGATTTCCGTGTGCAAGAAGACCGGGGTCTGGCACTCGTGCACCTGCTCCATCGCCTCGCGTTGGGCCAGTAAACGGTCAGGTAAATCAGGCAGGCTCTCCGAGAAATCGACCATATAGTCGATACGTTCGCTGGGGGCAGCCTCGCGAAACTCGCTGATAATGTCCTGCAGAGCCGGCGGGCAAGCCAAGAACTGCGTTTGGAGGATAGGATCGTCGAACATTTGGATCTCAGGCGTCGAAGGGTATGGCGGCGATTATAGCTGTTCGGCAGAAAAACGGGAAAGTAGCGTCGTTTTCCTCATGCTTACGCTCGCAGGTGTGCAGGCTGAAAACAAACAGCGCCCCGCCTGACGGCGGGGCGCTGCTGGCGGCGCCGCTGCAAGCAGCGCCCGCATTCGTAATGGCAACCATTAGCACTCGACGACCGAGTTGTAGCCGCCAAAGCCATTCGGCGCATAGCTATCGGCGCCCTGATCGTTGGTCCATACGCCATCGATGCGATAACGATAGGCATAAGCCTGGCCTGTAGGCGCTTCCAGAGTCAACTTGTAGACGCCGTCCTTGCCACGGGAAAGGGACTGCGGCTGCCAACCGTTGAACTCGCCGATCAATTCGACCTGACTGGCGGCAGGGGCAAAGTCCACCTCGAAGGTGAGCTTGGCGATGTTACGGCTCTTGACGAACTTCTTGGACAACATGGAACGGAACTCCTGAGTGGGGTGAAATGGACAAAGAAAAAGGACGACGTTGGCGCCGTCCTTCGTCTTGCGGCAGCTTCTGTGCCGGGCGGGCATCCTACCAGCAGGGGTTAGGTCTTGTCAATTTCAAGCGGGCCGCGGCGTCAGCCTTTCAGGGCATCGATCAGGCTCTCGGCTTCACTGGCCGAGATCGCCCCTGCCGCCAGCATATCCAGCACGGCGCGTAGCTCGTCGCCGCTGGGGCCAGCGGCAGGGCTGGGCGGCGGAGGCGCGGGCGTGGATTTGGTGTTGAGCGAGTCGAACAGGTCGCGCACCAGACTGCGCATCGAGGCGCCGACTTCAGCGCCGACCTGGGCGCTGACCTGGGCTCCAACCTGCTCCGCGCCTCGGCCGATGTCTTTGCCCAGGCTGCCGCCAATGGCGCCGGCGGCGCGGGCCATCTCCTTCTGCGCCTCGGCCATCGCCCGCCGCACCTCGGCGTCGATGGTAGTCGCCGAGGCCCGATCGGTCTTGCCCGGTGCGTTGACCTTCACATTGCCCTGGGCCTCGATATTCAAGGATGCGGCTCGCTCTGGATCGCCCAACGTGGCGCGCACAAGGCCGTTTTCACGGGCCTCGACCCTGGCGTTCGGACTCAACTTCACGTCCCCGCGGGCGCGGGCGGCGATGCGAACGTTACCGCTGACGCGGGCGGTAACATCCCCGCGGGCGGCGATCCAGTAGGTGCCGCCGGCTGTCAGCGCGCCCGTCAACCGGGCGTTGCCGCTTACATCAGGCGCCGCCAGGGTACGGCCGGGCGCGGTCACTGACAGGTCGCCGCTCAGCCGCTTGACTTCCACAGCTTCGGCGAAGCTGACGAAAGAGGCGTCGCCATCGATCTCTTTGATTTGCGCCTGATGGCAATCGACCACGTGCAGGTCGCCGTGGATACGGCTGGCGCTGAACTCCCGCACGCTGGAAAGGCTGGCGTCGCCCTCGACCGCAGCAACACGCACCGTCCCGGCGCTGGCCACTGCCAGATCGCCGTGAACGCGCTCCAGACTCAGCGCGCCCGAGACCTGGCGCAGGGCGGCATCGCCGTGGATGTCGCCTGTGGCCTGGAGCGCTGCCAGATCGCTGCCCACCAGGTCGCCATGGCAATGTTCCAGGCTGACTTCGCCCAGCGTGCGCAAGACGACATCGCGCGCATCACCCAGCAGGCGGCATCGCACCCCGGCCGGCAGGGTCAGGGTCACATCGCCGCTGGTGTAGAGATGGGTCTCGCCTTCGACCTGCGTGATCTGCGGCGCCTGGTCTGGAGCGCCGGGCGAGCGGGCAAGCAGTTGGCCGCTGCTGCGCCCCGGCTGTCCGCGCACCACGACGTCGCCATGGCGGATGTG
>JACDJB010002438.1_pt1 | contig 13396 bp, 16 predicted proteins | sample 7454121 | NCBI WGS metagenome assembly JACDJB01 (sample SAMN14253290, study PRJNA609438) | sludge metagenome | isolation source: sludge after 25d culture with pyrite | collected 2018-12-20 | reverse complement strand
CCTTTCAGAAACGTCGGCGCGAGATGATAGGCGTTGGCCTGCGTGCCCGCGCGCGTCACCACACTGGCCGGCTCCAGCATCAGCCGCTTGATCAGCGCGGTCGGCCGCGGCGTCGTCGTAATCAACTGCCGTGGCTGATGGCCGAGACGCAGACCGAACTGCAGCATGTCGAATGCCGCCTGCGCATAGCGCCATTTCGCCATCTCGTCGGACCACGCGCACCCGAACTGCGGACCGCGCAGGCTTTCCGGGTCCTCCGCCGAAAACGCATAGGCCACCGCACCATTGCTCCATTCCAGCCGCCGCCGCGACGGAGTCCATGCCGGGCGCTCGTCGCGGCGATGAACCGCGAGCAGCCCCGACACGCCTTCGATCATGACCTCACGCACATCGTGCTCGGTCTCGCCCACCAGCGCGATATGCGACACCGGGGCATCGGCCAGCGGCGCAAGGCCAAGCGCCTGCGCTTTCACCCATTCGGCGCCCGCGCGCGTCTTGCCCGCGCCGCGCCCGCCGATCAAAAGCCAGGTCAGCCACGGCTGGCCGTTCGGCGCGAGAGCCGGCGGCATCTGATGCTCGTGGGCGAAAACATCCCAGCGCGAGAGCACCAGCTCCATTTCAGCCCGGCTCATCCCCTCCAGCAGGAACCGGCGCTGCTGCGGCGACCATCCCTTCCAGGCGTCGCGAAAGCTCGCGGCGGAATTCGTCGAGATCCCGGGGCATGGCATCGTCGTCGGCCTTCGCGTTGTCGTCGCCCGCTCCGCGCTCCTGCTCGCGCAGCCGCATCACTTCCTTCAGGGTGCGCGCCAGCGAGGCCAGCACGCGGGCGCGGCTTTCGGCTTCGATGCGATAGGCCGGCACAAGCCGCTCGGGATTGCCGACCAGGCGTTCGATCTTGGTCAGTTCACGCTCGATAGCGTTGCTCACGCGCTCGATCATGGAGCCTGCGGGCGTTTCGCCGGCCTCCGGCATCGCCGCGCGATCCGCCGCGCTGCGCTTGCGCATACGCGCGGCCTGATCCGCCTTCGCCTTCTTCCGATCAATCGCCTCGATGGCGGCATAATCGGACGCATCCACCACCAGATTGCCGGGATGCTCGTTGAGAACCTTGGTGCGGGTGCGCTTTTTCGTCTGCGGCGGAGCCGTCGCCGATGTCGTCGTCGTTCTGGTGACAGTCTTTCTGGCGGTTGCCTTCTTCGCTGTCTTTCTCGCTGGCTTCCTCACAGCGGTTTTGCGCGCAACCTTTCTCACCACCCGCTTCTTCGGCGGTGCGGAGGACGGCTTCTTCGGCATGGTTTGCTGGTATCCTTGCGAGGCATACAACAAAGCCGTCGCCCTTCGAGGCGCGCGATGCGTGCACCTCAGGGTGACGGCTAAACATACTCGGGCCGTCATCCTGAGGTGCGAGCGCTTTTGCGCGAGCCTCGAAGGATGACAGGCAGTTCTACGTCCGGAAGAACACGAACCAGACAATCGCCAGCACAAACACCGCGGCGATGGTGCTGACTGTCAGCAGCGCCAGAACCGAAGGCCCCGGTTCCGCCTGTCGTGCCTCGGTCGGTGTTTCGACGATCCGGCGATGACCGTCCGCATGCTCGACTTTTGCCATGGCGTCCTCATTCATTTGATCGCGCGATCAACCGCGCACAACATGACTGGCAACGCACCATGACAGCCGCAGTTCCTCCGCCGATAGGCCGCGTCTGTCCCGGCTTTGTCGCTCCATCCGCGCCTCGGGCACAACTCCGGAGCATGCCGAAACCCTACTGCGCGAGCGTCACGGTGTCAAGGATTATTTTCCTAGTACATTTGTGATCGGAATTCCATCAAGAGCAAACGAATGTTCAGTCGCGTTTGCGCCGCTCAAATCGAGAAAGCAGGACTGCGGCATCCTGCATCTTCGCGCGCTTCACGAATCATGATTGAGTTTGCACAGGGGCAATTACGTCGGGAGTTTGTTGCCAAAAAATCGGTTCCGGAACCTGCATCGATTCAATCTCCGCGATCAGCATCTGGAATGACGGAGAGAGGTGCGAAAAGGGTTGTCCTTCAAAAAAACGATGCCTGACCTTTGACATTTCAACAGTCAAATTGGTGGCATATGACAAAGATACTTTCAAAGACTTCATATCACCCTTCTCATTCTGTTTCACCCGTCGTGCGGCCGCGTCCGCCGGACACAAGACGGGGAAAACCGCTCGGTGATCTTTGTCTCGAAATCGCTGAGTTCGCCAAGGATCGAGACTATCGCACGCTTGACTATCTGATGCGGATGGCGGCTGCGGAAGCCTACGATCGAACTTCAGAACCCCTGATAACAGAATGCCCCGGCAAGGGCGAGCTGGTCGGAATGTGGGACTGGGACGTCACCAACGACAAGGCCTATGTCGATCCGCCCGCGGCGCGGCTGTTTGATGTCAATCCGAAAGCCTCCGTGACCGGACTTCCCCTCGAAGACTATATGAAGGCCATTCACCCCGACGACGTCACCTCTTTCAGTGCATCCGTCTGTCGGGCGGCTCGCGAGGGCGGACGTTTCAAATCCACTTATCGCGTCGTCAATCAAGGCCGGATCATCTGGGTTTATGCCGAGGGCTCATGCTTCGTCGGCCCCGGCAAGGTGCCGGTGAGGTTTCCCGGCGCCTTGTTCGATATTACAGCGGCCATGACAGGCGAAGCGGGCTGAACGTTCAATGCACCGCATGCCGCTGCCTTGATATTTCCGCCTGCCGCAACAGCTCCAGCGGCAGCCAGGGCTTTTGCATGAACACGACATTGTCCGGGACGTGATCTTCCACATCGTCGCCGGAGGTGATGATGACGTCGAGATTCGGGAACCGCGACGTCGCGATTTTTGCAAGATCGACGCCGGTCATGTCGCCGTCGATGTCCGCGTCAGCGAACATCAGCGTCAGATCCTCGCCAACCTTTTCGAGCACGGCAGCGGCCGCTTCCGCGCTCATGCATGCGATGACATGCATGTCGCTTTCCTCGAAGATCACACTGACGAGTTCCCGCTGGAGCTGATCGCCTTCGACGACCAGCACCGTTTGTCTCGGAGCGCGTCCCATGAAGCCTCCCTGTCCCTGAAGAAACCGGCGACGCGGGGTTAATGCATGAAGCCCGCGGAGGTTCACCGGCTCAAGGAACCAAAGCAGACGTGCCACGTTTTCCCAGCCGAAACGAGCTACACCATCGAGGTATATCGTGAAGCAGACCGTCGATCGCGTGATGAAGGCCTTTGCAAAAAAGCACAAGGAAATGACGCCCGAGCAGGAGCGCCGGGTCCGCGATGAAGTCTCGGAGTTCGTTGCAGAACTTCTGGAAAAGCGGGCCGCGCAACTCACGCGCTTCGGCGATGCGGGTTCCCAAGGAACGAGGCCGTCTGCGTAGCTCGCCTTTTAGATAATTATCTGGCCTTTGAGATAACTTTTCCGGCGAAACGAACCTGTCTGCCCGATGGGGGCGGCTTTCAGCATCCTGAACAGGAACAGAATTCGTCCAGGGCCGTTGCCGCCTCACATCGGAGGTCCGGCCATGACTTCTCAGGAACATGTTCTCGATGCAGTGCTGCGGGCACAGGGCGTTCTGGCCGATTACATCGAATCCGGCCCACGCGACTGTGCCAGGACGTTAAGCCGGCTGTTTGCCATCTTCGCCGATGAGGAACTGACCGATGCGGTCCATGCCCTCAATCTGCGGGCGATGAGCGCGGAGATGCGCGCGGGCGAGTCTCCTCCGCGTTCACCCACCTCTCCTCCCTATAATCGAACCAGCGGCTGAACCGCGCGCCATCCCATTCATATTGCAGGTGCCGTTCCTGCACCGGCACGCCGGCGACATCCGGCCAGAACGCTGCGATGCATAAACCGCCGTCATCGCGCACGCTCGGATAGACAAGGCCATCGCTGCCCTGCTCGCGCAGCCCTGCCGCGAACGGACGGCTATACGCGTAGCTTTGCGGATCGAGAACCTTTCGCTTCGATTTCTCGCCCAGCTTTGAAACATCATGCAGCGTCGCGCTCACGCTTCCGAGCAGCACGCGCATGTCCTCGCGGCGCGGCGGATCGCCCGAATCCGCGGCGAAGCGCGCGAAGTGATAGCCGGTTTCCCTGATCGCGGTCTGCAGCGAGCGCGCGGCGTAATAGACGCCGTAGCTTCCATCCGAAAACCGCGACCCGTCGCGGTTGATATGCGTGAACGGCGCCATCACCCAGGAGGCATTCGGCCCCGAGACCCGGCGCTCCGGCGGCACCAGCGCGATCTCCCCCGCCTCATCGCGCACGCGCGGATTGGTCGCCTGTTCGAGTTCGATCAGCACGTCCCACACCGCGGGATTATCCGACACGCGCTCGAACAGCGCGATCGGCGGATAGCGTGAGGCGATGATCCGCCACGCCTGCCGCCAGCGCAGCCGCGTGGTTTCAACACCAGCCTTCACGACCACGGCGAACGCGCCGCATCGACATAGGCGCGCACGGCGGCGAGGTCGGTGACGTCGCCTGCGGTCATGCGTGCGAGAGGTGTCTGCCCCGCGAAGGCGCGGTTGGGCCGCAGCACCCAGCCATCGGCCAGCGCCGCATCCGAATAGACAATCTGCAGCGCCTTCCAGATGCCCGCGACATAACCGATCCGCCGCAGCGTATCGTCCGGCAGGCGCGCGGCCTTGCCGCTCTTCCACTGGAAGAACGTGCGCTCGGCGGGATTGCCGAGGATGCGCCGCGCATCGCCATTGGCGACACCCCAGCGCGCCATGATGCTGAAAAAACCTTCCAGCGCGAGGCTGTGGCGGCTGGCCGGAACGATCTCAGGGCTATTTTGCGGTTTTGCAGTCATGATCCTATTTTCTGCAATTTTGCATAAGATAGGAACCCGGTCCGCAGACGTCAATGACGTTCCGGCCCTCAACGGGACCGCCGGAAATACAATTCTGGAGCATGCGAGAACCCTACCTCGATAGCGCCGCGCTGTCAAGGATTTATTTCCTAAGATGGACGCCTCCGAGGGGAGAGGTGTCGCGAGAGACACAGGGAGCTGACTGTAAATCAGCCGCCGCGCGATCCCTTCGAGGCGCAAACACCCATCGCAACCCGCTGCGGGATTTTGGTCTCGCAGTAGCTGTTGCAGATCGCGCCGTTGAGCCGGCCGCATTTCGCCATGCAAGCCTGGTAGGTGCAGCTTATCCCTGCGGGTGTTGCCGACACGCTGTCCGGCACCGGCGCGGCACTCGCCATCAGATGAAGGATCAGCCAGGCGGCATTCAGCATTGCAGTCTCTCCGCTCGGGAGATTGCATCACGCCGTGACGACGCGCGCAACATGCGCGAGTGATCGCCGCCCGCCTTATGGAACGGAGTTTGGCACCGTTTCGCCCTTTTGGGCGAAAGCGCCCTATTCCGCCATCTCGGCGGGTGCCTGCTGCGGCCCGGCGAGCGGGCGTTCTTCCATCAGGATCACCAGCGTCGCGGACGTCGCCAGCAACACAGCGGCGGCACCGAACACATAACGGAACGCGACGATCATGTCGCTCGCGGCAATGGCGTGCGCGCCGCCGATCTTGTGCTCGGCACCGATGGTCAGATTGCCGCCGAGCACCATCAGCAAAATCGCGGTGAACACAGCGACCGTGAATGACGCCATCAGCGAGCGGAAGAAATTCATCGCGCCGGTTGCGGTGCCGACCTGCGGACGCGGCACAGCGTTTTGAATCGACACCACGCTGACGGGAAACACCGTGCCGAGACCCATCGCCATCAGCGATAGCGCCGCCAGCAGTTGCCACAGCGGCAGCGGAGTCGCGAATGCAAGCGCAGTCGCTGCACAGGCCGCGAGCGTTACACCGCCGATGGCCGCACGCTTGTAGTGTTTCGTGTACATCATCGCGCGGCCCGCAGCCCATGCGCCTAGCACCGAGACTGCGACCAGCGGGATCAGCGCGATCCCCGCTTCGCTCGCGGTGAGGCCGTACACGACTTCGTAATAAAGCGGCATATGCACCGTGAGGCCGATCATGGTGCCGATGGCGCAGCCGCCCGCCGCCATCGCGAACGGCACGACCGAACCCGAGAGCAACGGAATGGGAAGAAACGGCTCCGGCGCGCGGCGTGCGTGCCAGACGAACGATGCGCCGAGGAATACGGCGGAGCCGATCATCGCGATGATCAGCGGCGAGGCCCATGCAAAGCGGTTGCCGCCCCATGTCAGCACCAGCATCACGATCACGGCGGAGGCCATCAGCAGAATGCCGCCGAGCCAGTCCACCTTGCGCCGGCGATGGAAGACCGGAATCTTTTTCATCTTCGGCAGCAGCAGCGCCAGCGACAGCGCGCCGAGCGGAAGATTGATCCAGAAGATCACCGACCAGTGCAGATGTTCGGCGAACAATCCGCCGAGCACAGGGCCACCGATTCCGGCAGCCACCCACACCGAGGAGAAGTAAGCCTGATACTGGCCGCGCTCGCGTGGCGTCACCACGTCGGAGATCACGATCTGCACCAGCGGCAGGATGCCGCCGCCGCCGATGCCCTGAAGCGCGCGTGCAAGGATCAGCGTCAGAATGTTTGGCGCGATCGCGCACAGCACCGAGCCGATCAGGAACAGCGCGAGCGAGGCGATGATCATCGCGCGCCGCCCGTAGATGTCGCTCAGCGTACCGTAAACCGGCGCGACCGCCGTTGCCGACAACAGATAGGCGGTGATGACCCAGGACAGATTGCCGACGTCGCCGAACTGGCGGCCGATGGTCGGCAGCGCTGTGGCGACGATGGTCTGATCGAGCGCGGTCAGGAACATCGTGAGCATCAGGCTCAGCAGGATGGTCCGCACTTCGCTCTTGGAGAGCGGCGGCGCGGGCACGATCGGCGGCGCTTCGGTGAGGTCGATGACCTCGGTGGCGAGATTGGCGATGTCGTCAGGAATATCCAGCGCCTGCGCTTCGTCGGCATCGCCGCGCTGTCGATGTGTCTCGGTCATGAGTCGGGATACAATCCGGAAGATGTCTGACGACGGGTCAGGCCGCAGGGCCTGCACGCAAAATGCACGGGATGACGCCAGACTTATCCTGTTTCCTTTCGCTTCATAACCAGCAAGGGCGCATGGGTGCATCGCGCGGAAAGACCATCACGCGCGCGTTATCCGGAGTCGGAAAAGCCTACTTGGTCTACTTGGCCGGACGTTTCTTCAGCCGCGCGCGCTTGGGGATCACGCCGGGCCAGCGCACGATATGGTCTTCAAGATCGGCGACAGCGACCTCGTCTTCGGTGCCCCACACCCGGCCCTGAACCGACACTCCGGCTTCGTGGACCGTGTTCGGATCGCCGGACACCAGAGGATGCCACCAGTAGAGGTCGCGGCCCTCGGCCACCAGCTTGTAACCACAACTCGGCGGCAGCCAGTTCAACGTCCGGACGTTCTCCGGCGTCAGCCGCACGCAGTCGGACACCTTGGCCGAGCGGTTGGGATAGTCCTTGCAGGCACACAGCCCGGCATCCAGCAGCGTGCAGGAAATATGGGTGAAGTAGATTTTGCCCGTATCCTCGTCTTCCAGCTTCTCCAGGCAGCAGCGCGCGCAGCCATCGCACAGGCTTTCCCATTCGCTGTCGGACATCTCCTCCAACGTCTTGGTTTTCCAGAAAGATTCGCTTTGGGTCGAAGGCCGCCTGGGCCGGGCTGTCATGGCGATAAACCTGTGAGGATTCGGCAGTCCTGCAAACGCTTTATGGGCCTTCGGGGCACCGGCGCAAGCGGCAAGGTACAACCTTGCACCACCTGACGGCAAAGCCGTGGGCAGCGTTCACCGCAATCATTAAAAATCCAGCGCGGCCATTGGTTTATGGTTCCCGGTCGGCTAGAAGATGGCGGATTCCCTGACGGCAAATTCGTCGCTTTGGCCGCCTTGCGGATGCCGCAAATTGATCAGCATCGTCTGACCAGCGCTTTTCATTGTTTCAAGGGTTCCGGTGCGCCAGATCGTACCCAGCGAGTGGAAGAAGCGGTTCCGGCATTTTCTGCTGGACCTCGACGCGCGGATCGATTCCTCGCTGTTCAATTCCGCTGTCGGCGTGCGCGAACTGTGGGAGCGTTATTCCACGTTCATGGATCGCTTCTATGTCGGCCGCTGGAAGCGCTGGGTTTTCATCGAACCCCTCTCCGAGGGCGCGACCATCGGTCTGGCCGGCATGGTTCTCATGCTGGCGCTGGCGATCCCCGCCTTCCGCGAAACCGCCGATGACGACTGGCTGAAGAAATCCGATCTCGCGGTGACCTTCCTCGACCGCTATGGCAACCCCATCGGCAACCGCGGCATCAAGCATAACGACTCGATTCCGCTTGAGGACTTTCCCGACAACCTGATCAAGGCGACGCTCGCCACCGAGGATCGCCGTTTCTACGATCACTTCGGCATCGACATCGCGGGCACCGCGCGCGCGCTGGTCACCAACGCGCAGGCCGGCGGCGTGCGTCAGGGCGGCTCCTCGATCACCCAGCAGCTCGCCAAGAACCTGTTTCTCAACAACGAGCGCACCATCGAGCGCAAGGTGAAAGAAGCGTTCCTCGCCATCTGGCTGGAAACCCGCCTCACCAAGAACGAAATTCTCAAGCTCTATCTCGATCGCGCCTATATGGGCGGCGGCACCTTCGGCGTCGATGGCGCGGCGCACTTCTATTTCAACAAGTCGGCGCGCGACGTGAACCTTGCCGAAGCGGCGATGCTGGCTGGCCTGTTCAAGGCGCCGACCAAATATGCCCCGCACATCAACCTGCCCGCGGCCCGCGCGCGCGCCAACGTCGTGCTCGACAATCTCGTGGACGCCGGCTTCATGACCGAAGGTCAGGTGTTCGGCGCCCGCCGCAACCCCGCCAACGCCGTCGACCGCCGGGATGAGAATTCGCCGAACTACTATCTCGACTATGCCTTCGACGAGATGCGCAAGCTGGTCCAGACCTTCCCGAAGTCCTACACCGAGCGCGTGTTCGTGGTCCGCACCGCGATCGACATGAATGTGCAGCACGCGGCGGAGGAAACCGTCGAGAACCAGTTGCGGCAGTTCGGCCGCGACTATCACGCGACGCAGGCCGCCGTGGTGCTGGCCGATCTCGACGGCGGCGTCCGCGCCATGGTCGGCGGCCGCGACTACGGCGCCAGCCAGTTCAACCGCGCGGTCGATGCGATGCGCCAGCCCGGCTCGTCCTTCAAGCCCTATGTCTACGCCACCGCGCTGATGAACGGTTTCACGCCGAAGTCCATTGTGGTCGACGGGCCGGTCTGCATCGGCAACTGGTGTCCGCAGAACTACGGCCGTTCCTATTCCGGCTCGGTGACGCTGACACAGGCGATCACGCGCTCGATCAACGTCGTTCCGGTCAAGCTGTCGATCACCATGGGCGGCAAGGCCGGCCCCCGCGCGGGACGCGCCAAGATCGTCGAAACCGCGCGCAAAATGGGCATCACCGCTCCCCTCATCGACACGCCGTCACTGCCGATCGGCTCGACGGAAGTGAGCGTGGTCGAACATGCCGTCGCCTACGCCACCTTCCCCAACAAAGGCCGCGCGGTGAAACCGCATGCGGTGCTTGAAGTGCGCACCGGCTCCGGCGATCTGGTCTGGCGCTGGGATCGTGACGGCAAGAAGCCGGTGCAGGCGATTCCGGCCTCCGTCGCCGCCGACATGGCCGAGATGATGAGCCATGTGGTCGACGAAGGCACCGCGCGCCGCGCGCGGCTCGACGGCATTCCGGCCGCCGGCAAGACCGGCACCACCAACGCATTCAGGGACGCATGGTTCGTCGGCTATACCGGCAACTTCACCATGGCCGTGTGGTACGGCAACGACGATTACTCATCCACCAACCGCATGACCGGCGGCTCGCTTCCCGCCCAGACATGGCATGACATCATGGTGGTCGCGCATCAGGGCGTCGAGATCAGGGACATTCCGGGCATCGGTCCCGGCAAACGGCTGTCCCCTGATGCGCACACCGCGGCCAATGCCAATGCCAGGGCCCCCGAAATCAACCCCGGTCCGCCGCCGATCCTGACCCGGCGCGGCGCCGGCATTCTCGTGCGGGTCGAAAAACTGCTCGACGATGCCGCGAAGACCGTCACGCCGCCGGGCAAGACATCGTCGAACAGCACGGGCAAGCCTGCATCGCCCTCCAGCGTGGCCTTCCCGGACAGTTTTGCGGCGGCCACCTCGGAAACGCCGGCAGCACCTCCGCCGTCGCGGAAGAACTGACCGCCCATGAGAACGCTCCTGCCGTGCGGCTGATCCTCATCACTCTTGTCACACTGATCATCGCGACCACCGTCGGCCTCGGCACGACGTGGATGACGGCGACGCGCGGCGTCAATGTAGGGACGATCAAGATCGGCCCGTGGACCGCGCGCCCGAAAACCGGAACGAGCGACATCGACCCCTATTCGCGTGCCTCGGTGGCGCGCAGCGGTGAGCTGCCGGTCGGGACCGGCGACGGCGTGATGTTCACGACGGCCACGGACGACACCGGACGCAAACTCGATGGACGCTGCGATGTCGTGGTGAAGGGCGTCACACCCGCGGCGCGATTCTGGACCCTGACGATTTACGATCTCAAGGGCCGCCTTGTCGCCAATTCGCTGCAGCGCTACGGTTTCACCAGCCAGGAAATCGTCCGCGCATCGGACGGCAGCTTCGAGCTTCGCCTGACATCGCGCTCGCGCGCCGGAAACTGGCTGCCGACCGGCGGCCTCGACCGCTACATGCTGGCGCTGCGGCTCTACGACACCCCGGTTGGCGTCGGCACCCGCACGCAGAAGGATGCGCCGATGCCTTCGATCATGACGGTGGGCTGCCCATGATCCGCTGGCTGTTCGCAATCGTCGGCGGCGTGCTGCTTGGCGGGGTCGTGCATCTGGTCAGCGTGCTCGTGCTTCCGCGCGTCGCCACCCTCGACGCCTATTCGCGCCTTGCGCCGATCACCAAACTGAATGCCGTCACCGCCCTGCCCACCGCGGAGCCCGGCAACGCGCCGATGCCGTTCATGGATCCTGCGTTCGCTAGCGCCGCCTGCCGCTACGATCTCTCGACCGGTCCGATCAAGCTGACCGTTCCGGTGAGCCAGGCCTACACGTCGGTGTCGTTCTACACCCGCAACGATGTGGCCTACTATGCGATCAACGACCGCTCCGCCGGACGGCGCGTGATTGAACTCGACCTGATGACGGCCGCGCAGCACGCTGAACTGCCGGAAGACGAAGACGTCACCTCCGCCGACCGGCTGATCATCGACTCGCCCACGACAACAGGACTGATCCTCCTGAAGGCCCTCGCCGCCGAACCGGGACTGATGGCGCAGGCGCAGGCGTCGCTCGCCGCCGCGAATTGCCGTGTACAACCCGCAACGGATACGCCGCAAGCCAAACGATAGGTCGCTAGCCGATGCTCCCCGCGAACCGTTCGGCGAGACGCTCGCGGCGGAAGGCTTCAGCGACGAAATCGACAAACGCGCGCGTCTTCGCCGGCAGCAGCGTACGGGTCGCATAATAGACCGAGATCGAGCCTGCATCCGCGTACCATTGCGGCACGACGCGCACCAGCGCGCCGCTTTCGAGATGGTGGAGGGCATCCGGCACTGCGATCAGCGTCACGCCGAGACCGAGCAGCGCGGCGCGGCACATCGCGGCGGGATCGTTGAACACGATCGTACCGGGCAACTGCACTTCGGTTTCCGAACCCGCGGCATTGCGCATGGTCCAGCGGCGCACGCGCCCGGTCCGCGCGGAACGCATCACGATGCTATCGAACGCGGCAAGTCCCGAGGGGTCTGGCGGCAGCGTGCGGCCTTTCAGATAGGCCGGCGATGCCACCGCGATGATGTGCGCGGGCGCGAGCGGCCTTGAAATAACGCCCGGCGCAAGCTCGATGCCGCCGCCGATCGCCGCATCGAAATTCTCGGCGATCAGGTCGATCTGCCGGTTGTCGAATTGCCAGTCGACACGGACGCGCGGATAGCGCGCGAGGAACGCCGGCAGCAGCGGCAGAATATACTCGGTGCCGAACGTCGGACTGAGGCTGACCTTGAGCACGCCCGCAGGCTCGCCGTGATCCGTCGCCGCTCCGGCGATGGCAGCCTGAAGACCTTCGAGATTGCCGCGGATCTCCAGCAGGAAACGCTCACCGGCCTCGGTCAGCGTGAGCTTGCGCGTGCTGCGCTGGAACAGGCGGATTCCAAGATTCCGCTCCAGCATCGCGACGTTCCGGCTGACCGCAGCCGGCGTCAGCGCCAGACGACGGGCTGCGGCAGAAAATCCCCCATTTTCGGCGCTTTGAACGAAGGATTCGAGATTGGCCAGCGTTTCCATACCGCCATTCTATACGATTACTTGAAAATAAATATAATAATTACCGGCTAATCGTATGCCAATAAACCGGCGATATCGGGTCCGTCACCAGCCAGACGGAGCCACCCGATGTCCCAGCCAGTCTCCTCCACCCGCCGCGGCGTTCTGATCGCCCTCGCCCTCGCCGGCAGCGTCACCCAGGCTTTTGCCCAGAACACCGGCACGCATCTCGAAGCCAACAAGGCCGTGGTGCGCACGGTCATCGAGGAGGTGCAGCGCGACGGCAATTTCGCGAACTTCGAGAAGCTGTTTGCGGCAAGCTACGCCGACAGGACCGCGTTCCCGGGATTCGCCAGCGACCGCGAGGGCACCCGCACCATCTACCTTACGTTTCGCAAGGCCTTCCCCGGCTTCCGCGCCGTCATTCACCGGCAGATCGCCGAAGGCGATCTCGTGACAACGCACAAGACCTATCACGGCAAACACCTCGGCGAATTCAACGGCGTCGCCCCGACCGGCCGCGACATCACCTTCGAGGTCATCGACATCATGCGCGTCCGCGACGGCCAGATCACCGATCACTGGGGCGTCACCGACATCGGCGCACTGATGCGCCAGATCAGCCCCTAGTTCACCCCCAACTCTCTCCGATCATTGAAAGGATCGAACCATGTCACAAGCATCGAAACTGAACGGCAAGGTTGCCCTCGTCACCGGCGGATCGCGTTCGATTGGCGCTGCGATCGCCAAGCGGCTGGCGGCGGACGGCGCCGCCGTCGCCATCACCTTCAGCGCGTCCCCTGAGAAGGCCAGCGAGGTAGTGAAGGCTATCGAGTCCACGGGCGGGCGTGCAATCGCGATCCAGGCCGATGCGGGCGATCCCGCCGCCGTCCGCGCCGCGATCACCACGACGGTCGAGACGTTCGGCAGCATCGACATCCTGGTCAACAATGCAGGCATCGCCATCAACGGTCCGATCGAGGGCGTCGCCTTCGAGGACTACCAGCGCATGATCGCGGTCAACGTCACGGGCGTGTTCGTCGCAACGCAGGAATCCGTTCGTCACATGAAGAGCGGT
>JACDJB010002437.1_pt1 | contig 13398 bp, 8 predicted proteins | sample 7454121 | NCBI WGS metagenome assembly JACDJB01 (sample SAMN14253290, study PRJNA609438) | sludge metagenome | isolation source: sludge after 25d culture with pyrite | collected 2018-12-20 | reverse complement strand
TGTAATGGCTTAACCGCTATTGCAACTTTATGGATGTTCCGCCACATATTGATTTCGGACTTAACGTTGCCCGTGTCAAAAGCCAACTCCTGGCTTCTTCTCACCGGGTTATCCTATGGATTTTGGCGGTTTGCAACCGACAATGAGACCTACATATATCCATTGCTTCCCGCACTTGCTGCCACCTCCTGTATCATCTCCTTTTTTAAAACAGGGCGTTCATTTTCTCTCATAAAAGCGGGTATTTTACTGGCACTTGCCGCTCTTTTTCACCAGATATACTTTTTCTGGTGGCTTGGTGCAGCTACGGTTCTGATGCTCTATTTTACCAGGCAATCATGGTATTTTCTATTTCCTGGTTTGTTGGTTCCCGTCACCTATTTCATAGTTTTCTATTTTTACAAAGACTATTCTTTTGGAGAAGCCCAAAACATCATAGAATTTATTTTTTATGACTATCAGAAAGGCAGTGCAGAATTTTCGATTAACAAATTCAACTTTATATTGACGCCTGTTAGTCTGTTTCGTAGCTTTTTGGAAATACATGGGAGAGTGTTTTTTCTAATAAAAATAAATCCGGTTGTCACCGGATTCGTACTTCTACTCTGTGTGGTTTTGCTTTTTTTTGCTCTCAGGCAAGTGTTCAGGGATTTTATCCCCGGCAAAAATTATCAACCATTGTGGAAAAGGCGCCTATCGGTGTTATTAATTTTGATTTTCATCTTTCACCTTACCTTTGCATTTATTTCGCATGGGAATGCCGAATTTATGACCATGCTCCCATTTGTTTTGAGTCTTTATCTGGCACTGAACTTCCACATTCCAAATGGTGTGGTTTTAAAAACAGGGCTTGTTTTCCTGCTCTGGAATCTTATTTTTGGCATTTACCCAAATAACCATTTCACCTTTTACGACAACGTTAAAATCGCTCATTTTGCCAGGGAACACCCCGAAGATGCATTTATTCTTGCCGATCCCTCTACGGTGGCTTCAATTTATTATTACGAATTTGGGGTAAACATAGAAAACCGGCTTTTTGTGGGGATCGATTCCGAAAAGGATGAATTATTAAAATACCAGCAAAAAGAACTAATGATTTACTCAGATAAGCTAACACGCCCCGAACCCATGAGCAGGAGTTCCTTTGTATCCTCTGCATATAATTTTATCAACCTTGAGGTTGTGAAAAACGAGCTCCCGCTGGAGTCCCTGTATGGCCATTACTTTTTGCAAAAAGTAAAGCTAAAGTAATACGACCATCATATTAACAATCTTCATTTTCAGGTGTTTCTTAATTATGCAGTCATAAAATTTTAACAAGTACAATTCATGCAGTTGCTTCTTTCACTTCCCGAAAATCTGACCACACAAATTAACGACCTGGGGCAATTTAAAAAGTCGCCTGCCTTTACCGCCAGTGATCCCCCGGGCACCAAAGTTGGCTCCGGGGGAGGAACGGCATGGTTGCTGGCCCGGCATTATGCTGCAAGTGGATTGAAGAGCTTTGACGATTATCTGGCTTCTGAAAAAAAGGTGATTATTCATGCCGGTGGACAGGGACGACGCTTGCCGGCCTATGCACCTTCGGGTAAGATTCTTACCCCCATTCCCGTGTTTCGCTGGAGCCGGGGCCAGCGTCTCGACCAAAACCTAATGGACCTGCAGCTCCCTCTTTACGAGCGACTCATGCAACTGTCAGGCAGTGAAAGCAATACGCTTATTGCCAGCGGCGATGTGTTTATCCAGTTCGATCATCTTCCGCACACGCTGCCCGATGCAGATGTAATTTGCCTGGGCATTTGGGCCGATCCTCATTCCGCTTCGCACCATGGGGTGTTTTTTTCCAAAAGAACCTCTCCGGACAAACTCGACTTCATGCTTCAAAAACCTTCACATAGTGATATAGAGAAGTTGACGGCCACACATTTGTATATGATGGATGCGGGGGTATGGATTTTAAGCAACCGAGCCATAAATATTTTGATGAAAAAGTGCGGCTGGACGGGACAGGGATTTAATAACGGCATCCCGGATTTTTATGATTTATATACCTCTTTCGGAGCCTGTTTGGGTGAGGCTCCCCTTGAGAAGGACCCCGAAGGGGCCACACTCACAACGGCTGTTATCTCCCCCGACGATGGCGCATTTTTCCACTATGGCACCAGCCTTGATCTGATCAACTCCACCGAAAAGATACAGAATAGCATCAAAGATCAACGCAATATCTGGCACAATAGGGTAAAGCCGCATCCCTCACTGTTTGTGCAAAATGCCATTTCAGATATTAAATGGAGCAGCGCTCATCACCACATCTGGGTGGAGAACAGTCACCTTCCCGCTTCGTGGAAGCTCTCTGACCATCATGTGATTACAGGCATCTTTAAAAACAACTGGCAATTGCAACTGCCTCCTGGTACCTGCATCGACATGGTGCCGGTGGAAAATGATAACTATGCGCTGCGGCCTTATGGTATCCACGATCGTTTCGCCGGCCATCCGGCTGACCCTGCCTCTCTATGGCTTGGGCAACCTGTTTTAAATTGGCTCAAAAAAAGAGGAATCAACTTAACTGACTCAGGCCTCGGGGGATGCACCGATTTGCAACAGGCTCCACTCTTCCCCGTGTTGCGCAAAGAGAAGATGTCAGAGGGTTTGATTCAATGGATGATTTCGGGATTGGAAGACGACGCATCTAAAAAAATGTGGCTCGAAGCCCCGCGTATTTCCGCCGAACAAATAAACCAATGTGCCGATCTCACAAAGCTCTACGCTCAGCGTCAATACTTTTACCGCCATAACCTAAGGGCGCTGGCTGCCAATTATAAGTACAGCGTTTTTTATCAAACCGACCTGAAACATGCTGCTGCGGGTTTTGTTTCGGGCGACCTGGAACTTCCGGAGCCTCTCCCGCACGACGAGCAGCCCATGCTGCGCTTCCGGGACGCCATGTTCCGTTCCGAGATAATGCTAAACAGAGGACTGGATGGAACCCGCGAGGCCGCCGATGCTTTTGAAATTCTTAAAGAAACCATCGTGCACTCGGTGCCGCATCATGAAAACCCGCGACTGAATGTGTTTCCCGATCAAATTGTTTGGGCGCGCAGCCCGGCACGTCTCGACCTTGCCGGCGGCTGGTCCGATACGCCGCCCTACTGTTTGCAAAGCGGTGGCAGTGTGGTAAATATGGCCGTTGATCTCAACGGGCAGCCGCCTCTTCAGGTTTTTATAAGGTTGTCGCAACAACCTCAAATTGTGTTGCGCTCCATCGATAATGGGGTAAGCGAGGTGATTGACACTTTCAGTGCCCTTCGCAATGAAGCCGCCATAGAATCTGCATTTTCCATTCCCCGGGCTGCTCTCTGTCTGGCAGGCTTTCACCCCGATTATTGCAGAAGGTCATTCAGCTCACTGAAAGAACAACTGGTCGCCTTTGGGGGCGGTATTGAAATATCGCTTCTTGCAGCCATCCCAAAAGGCTCGGGGTTGGGAACCAGCTCCATTTTGGCCGCCACCATTCTGGGTGCACTGGCCGACTTTTGCGCACTGCCGTGGGACCAACAGGCCATCTGTCACCGTACCCTTATTCTTGAACAGATGCTCACCACCGGTGGCGGATGGCAGGACCAGTATGGCGGCATACTGCCGGGCATAAAACTGCTGGAAACTGCCCCGGGGACACAGGAAAGCATGCGTGTTCGCTGGTTGCCCGATTTGCTGTTTACACAACCCGCCACCAAAAACAACTGGCTTCTCTACTACACCGGCATTACAAGGGTGGCAAAAAATATCCTGTCCGAAATCGTGAGAGGTATGTTTCTAAATGAGGGCAGAAGACTGGGCATCCTAAACCAGATAAAAGCCCACGCGGGCTCAATGTTTGATGCCATTCAACAATGTGATTTCGAGCAAACCGGAAAAATGATAGGCCGCTCGTGGGACTTAAACCGGGCGCTCGACCCCGGAACCAACACCCCACAGGTGCAATCCATCATCGACAGGGTAAATGATTACACCTACGGCTTAAAATTACTGGGAGCCGGCGGAGGCGGCTACATGCTGATGTGTGCACGCGATGAGGCATCGGCTGCTAAAATTAAAACATTGCTCACGAACTCTCCTCCCAATAATAAAGCCCGCTTTGTGGAGATGACGTTGAACACCCGCGGGTTTGAAATATCCCGCTCGTGATAGAAATCCTCTCCTCTGGAAACAAAGCATCAAAATTCCGGTGAGATATACTCATTTTAGCATAATTACGTTCTGATATATAGAATGTGTCTTAATTTTTAATCGCACTTATTAATGCCTGCTACCAAACTATATATTCTGTTTCTATCGGCTCTCTTTCCCTTTTTCACTACCGGACAGAACCGCAATCCGGTCATTATTTCCGGAACCACTTCAGCAGAGGTACTGGTACACCGCAGTACTCTGCCTCCACTTTGGCAGGTGGCACGGCAGGAGGGACGGTGGGATTACCTGGGCGGCAATCAGGTGCTTGGCATTGCCGGGGCACAAATTACCGGAAACCTGGCCCACTCTCTCACATTTCACGGGCAAATAGAGATGGATTACAACAATCGGATGGAGAAACTCTATCTGCATACCGGCTGGGCGGGCGTTGAGTGGGGAAATCTGTCGGTTAAAGCCGGGAAGCATCTGTTTGCGCCTATTTTCACTTCAACCTATTCGGGGAGCGGAAGCTACCTTTTTGGCGACAACCACCGCCCCATGAACCGGGTAACCCTCGAAATTGCCGATTATGCGCCCCTGCCATTTACCAACAACAGGCTGGAGGTAAGAGGCGGAATATCACAGGGATGGCTCAACGACGACAGAGGGACTTATGGAAACAGCAATGTGTTGCTGCATGAAAAATATGGTTATCTCCGGTGGAAAGGTTACAAATGGAGCCCCTACATTGGGCTCAATCATTCATCACTCTACGGCGGAACACGCCCAAACGGCGATGACATTCCGGTTGACTTTTGGGCCACCTTCTTTGCCCGCGGCAGCGAAAAAATCGGAGGTGGTGAGGCCACCAATGCGGCCGGAGCGCACATGGGCTTATACGATTTCGGGGTTTTTGCGAATACCCCACACGGCGCCGTTCAGTTTTATTATCAAATTCCCTTCTCCGATGGCTCGGGCATGTATTTTTGGCACGCCAATACCGACCATGTGGCAGGCATTAACTGGCAGGTAACCGGTATTAAAGGGCTGCGCAACCTCACCATTGAATGGACTCAAACCTCCTTTCAGAGCGGAAACGGGATGCCTGACCCTGGAGCCATAGTGGATGGCAAATATGTATCCATTACAAGGATTATGAATATGGAGTCCACTTCGGCATTTATGCTTGAGCATTTTGATATAGACAAGGAGGAGTGGACTACACAGGAAGTAAAAGAAGTATTGAAAGAACAAGTAAATCATGGCAACGAATTCGCCGGACGCGATGGATACATGAACAATGGGTTGTATCCCGGGGGATGGACACACAAGGGACAGGTGATGGGCAGCCCGCTCAATCTCACCAAACAGCAGATGCTTCAAGTCCGCCCCGATGTTTCGCTTCAACAACGCGAAGCTATTGTCAACGATCGTTTCAGCGCGCTCCATGCCGGCGCAAAGGGAAACATCCTGCCCCAGCTCCGGTGGAATGCCATGATTACCTGGTCGCGCAATTTTGGCTCGTACTATTCACAATACCCAGGTCGTTATACCTGGAATGAGGCTGAAGATTACTGGTTTAAGGGTGGGCGCGAACAGTGGTACATGCTGTTTGGGCTCGGGTGGGTTCCACCCCGGCTGAATCAACTTATCATCAACGGAAGTTTAGCTCTCGATACCGGCGAAATATACAGAACGCAAGGTGTTTCAATAGGAGTTTCATACAGGTTTAATTAACTTTGGAAAAATACAATTAAAAGTTTAAATTTGTTGTTCTCAAAAGTAAAAGACGATGCTTAAGGAAAAGGCAAAAGTGGTGAACCGGTTTTTGGCTGTGGTCGATGTAATTCTGGCCATCGCCGCTTTTAATCTGGCACTTTGGATCGATACCGGACACATTTCGTTGATGCAAAATAAAGATACCATCATTCTGCATTTCGTGATTGTAGTGGTTTGGTATGCGTTGGGCAGCTCACTTCATCTCAATCAGCTCTACCGGTCAAGGCCCTACTCGATAGTGCTCTTCAACGTGTTGAGCCAGGTGTTGTTTGGTACTGCATTTTTGGCACTGTCGATATGGCTTTTTAAATTGAATTCCATACTATTGGACCAGCTCATGCTTTTTGCCGGCCTAACGCTTATCTTCACCTTCAGTGCCAAAGTATTCAGCTTCTCTTATCTCAAGAGAGCCCGGATAAAAGGATTCAACTATCTTAATGTGCTGATCGTAGCCGACAGAAGTGTAAGCTCCTTCCTGCGGCAGATGGTGAAGATGAAAGAGTGGGGCTACAGGGTTACAGCCATTATCGGCACCCCCGAATTGCAGGCAGAATTTGGGGCTGTTGCTCCTTTTCTCCCTGCCGACACCGACGTGGAGGAGCTTTTACGCAACAAGACCATCGATGAGCTGATTTATTATAAAGACGACCCTTCACTGAAAGAGATAGAGCGGTTATTAAGTATTACCTCCCAACTGGGCGTGGTGTTTCGCATGTATTCGTCCTTCTTTAATATGCTCACCAACAAAACGCACCTCCACTTCTTTGGAACCACTCCCTTACTTACCATCTCCAATACCCCCATGAATTATCTGGAATTGCGTATTAAGGTGTTGTTCGACCGCATTCTTTCATTTGTGACAATCATTTTATTGGCACCCGTTTTTGTAGCAATTGCACTGGCCATTAAGTTAGACTCTCCGGGCCCTGTTTTTTTCAAACAACAAAGAGTGGGAATAAGGGGGCGTAAGTTTTTCCTCTATAAATTCCGTACTATGGTAATAAACGCCGAAGAACTGAAGCACCAGTTACAGGATAATAACGAGATGGACGGGCCCGTGTTCAAAATAACCAACGATCCGCGCATCACCCGCACAGGCCGTTTTTTACGAAAAACCAGTCTGGATGAATTGCCTCAGTTCTTCAACGTGCTCCTGGGCGATATGTCGGTGGTAGGGCCCCGTCCTCCCCTGCCCGACGAAGTGAAACAATACGAAAGCTGGCATCTGCGCAGACTGTCGATGAAACCCGGTATCACATGCCTGTGGCAGGTATCGGGCCGCAACGATATCCCTTTCGACGACTGGATGAAGATGGACCTTCAATACATCGACAACTGGTCGCTTAAACTCGATTTTGTTATTTTTCTGAAAACCATTCGCACCATGGTACGTGGGGATGGGAAATAAAAAAACTGGCCTTCTCAAATTAACCAAACATCAAACCTTAATTCGCATTAATAGATTATATGAAGAGATTCATCCTATTTACATCAGTCGTTGCAGCACTGTTTTTCATATTCTACGGCTGCAATCCCCGACAGAAGGTGCCTCGCGAATTCCCCGACAGGGACGAGATGGCAAACATTCTGGCCGAGCTTTACCTTGCCGAAAATATCATGAATCATGGTGGTCAGGGAATGTATAATATGGCAGGAGACGATAAAATTCCCGGCTATTACAAAGGCGTCCTCGAAAAATACCAGCTTACCACCACCGAGTTTGATACCATTCGCAAGTGGTATGCCGCGCACCCCTACCATTTCCAGGCGGTGTACGACAAAACCATCGTAATTCTGAGTCAACACGAGGCGGCCCTAAAAAAACAGATAGCTGCTGAAGAAAAACAAAAAACACTGGGCATAAAGGACCTTTGGGTAGGCCCCAGAGAGATAAGTACCCAATTAACCGACACCACCGATACCCGGTTGCCTTTTTCCCTGGCCATAGATTCGCTTGAGGAAGGAAACATCCGACTTACCGCTTTCTATAAATTATTGAAAGAAGACATGACCCGCCAGGCCCGAATGCTGCTGGTAACACATTATGCCGACAGTACGGCGGATACCGTATTCTACGACCTGCCATTATCGTTTCAAAAAAAACCTGCCAGCCTCGCTCATTCCCTCGACACCTCAAAAATTGGTGTGACCCTTTCAGGTTTTTTATTCGACCACGATACCACCGCCATATCTTCGGTAGAGGTTTCCGACATCCGATTGCAGCATTTTCCTGATAATCAACCGCCTATAGAACCCGAAAAAGATGGAGCGCATTAAAATTGCAGCCCATTACATGCTCTCGCCTGCCAATGTGCTCCTTCGATGGCCACTGCTTACCCTAAGCAGGGATGGATGCCTTCTGGAGGTGGAATTATTCCCCAATGGCATGGAGGAACAACCTTCTGTGCAGTTTTTTGGAGGCATATTAATCCCTGCTTTTATAGATGTTTTCGATGCCTCTACCCCTGTCGGGCAAAATCATCTCAATATTTCTCCCGATCGCCACTATGCCCGCGGCACTCTTATACTGGGTTTGCATCGGGAGTCCCAACAAACGGCAATCGGGCCATCTCCCCCCTATTTTTTGAAGGAACGGGTGACGCCGAAAACCTCTGTTGAACCCTGGCTGCTTCCCTGTGAGAACGATGTGCCCATTTGGGAGCGCATGAAACAGTGGGCGCTGGCTCATCAAAACCATAATCTGGAGTTGATGTTAAGTTCTGCAACCCGCCGGGGAGCTGAGGCCGCCGGCATTGAAAAAGCGGGAACGCTTTTAACAGGTAATTGGCCCGGGGTTTTGCTTTTACAAAATGCCGATCTTCAACAATTTAAACTTACTCCCCGTTCAACGGTAAAGTGGCTTTCGGTACCTACTCATTTTTTCGATGCCTTGGAAAATCCGGAAAAACATTAATTTCTGTCGCCTCTTTTTTGTACCTTTGTGTACGGTTTGCAACCTTCAAAATGCAGAATTATCAAATAACATAAACCCCATAATTTACATACCATGTCGAAAATTGAAAACTTTAATTTTTCCGGTAAAAAGGCTATTGTCCGCGTGGACTTTAACGTCCCCTTCAATGAGAAATTTGAAATAACCGATGACACCCGCATCAGGGCAGCCATGCCAACCCTTAAAAAGATAGTGGCCGATGGCGGCTCTGCCATCATCATGTCCCACCTGGGCCGGCCCAAAGGGAAAGCCAATCCCGATTTTTCACTCAAACATATCCAGAATCGCCTGGCCGAACTGCTTGGAGTAAAGGTTATTTTTGCCGGCGACTGTGTAGGGAAAGAGGCCAAAGAAAAAGCAGCCAATTTAAAGCCCGGAGAAGTGCTGCTTCTTGAAAATCTGCGTTTCCATGCCGAAGAGGAGGGCAAACCAAATTTGCCTGAAGGTGCTTCGGATGAACAGACCAAGACAGCTAAGAACGAAATGAAGGAGCAACAGAAAAAGTTTGCCCAGGCACTGGCCGGTCTGGCCGATGTATATGTGAACGATGCCTTTGGCACGGCTCATCGCGCTCATGCATCCACCGCTTTAATTGCCGACTATTTTAAGGAGGATGCCAAAATGTTCGGGTTCCTCATCGAAAGCGAACTTCAAAGCCTCGATAAAGTTTTAAAAGCCCCCCAACGACCCTTCACAGCCATCATGGGCGGTGCCAAAGTATCTACCAAGATTACCATCATCGAGAATCTGCTCGACAGAGTGGATAACCTCATCCTGGGTGGCGGTATGACCTATACCTTCATCAAAGCCCGGGGCGGGAAAATTGGCGATTCCATTTGTGAAAACGATTACCTCGACCTGGCCCGCTCCATCGAAAAAAAGGCGAAAGAGAAAGGGGTGAACCTCTACCTGGCCGTTGACACCGTGGCCGCCGACAAATTTGCCAACGACGCCAAAACACAAGTGGTACCCGTTGATGAGATTCCCGACGGATGGGAGGGACTCGACGCCGGCCCCCAGTCCATCAAAGACTTTGTAAATATTATCGAAGACTCCAAAACCATTCTATGGAATGGTCCGGTGGGCGTATTTGAGATGCCCAATTTTGCCAAAGGTTCGCGTGCTGTGGCCGAGGCTATTGTAACCGCCACGAAAAAGGGTGCCTTCTCGTTGATTGGCGGAGGCGACTCGGTGGCCTGTATCAACCAGTTCGGACTGGCCGATGAGGTCTCCTATATCTCAACAGCCGGTGGTGCCCTCCTGGAATATCTCGAAGGGAAAGAGCTGCCGGGAATCAAAGCCATTCGCGGCTAATTCGGCAAACACAATTACGGATGAGATTTATTTACAATACGGGTATCTGGTTTTTCGATGTCCTGCTTCTACTGGCTTCTCCCTTCAATGAAAAAGCCCGTCAGATGCGCAGAGGACGCAAAGAAGCATGGGCCAGATTAAAAGAATGGCCGTTTTCAGATTCGCCCGTATGGATACATTGTGCTTCGCTGGGCGAGTTTGAGCAGGGACGCCCCATTATTGAGGCTCTGAAAGAAAAACATCCCGGCACAAAGGTGTTGCTGACCTTCTTTTCGCCCTCGGGATACGAGGTGCGTAAAAATTATAAACTGGCCGATCTGGTGGTTTATCTCCCGGCAGATACCCCTGCCGGTGCCCGCCGTTTTATTAAACGGGTGAAACCTCAGATGGCCATCTTTATAAAATATGAGTTTTGGCCCAACTATTTCAGAGCACTCCAAAGTCAAGGAATCTCCATTTACAGCGTTTCGGCCATCTTTAGGGAAAATCAGCATTTTTTTAAATGGTATGGTGCCTGGTTCCGAAAAACACTGGCTTTGGTTACCAAATTCTATGTGCAGGATCCATCTTCGGGCCAGCTGCTGAAAAGTATAGGCATTGATAATTATGCCGTTACAGGCGATACGCGTTTCGACCGTGTCGCGGCCATTGTAAAGTCGGCAGTGAATATTCCCGAAGCTGCAGATTTTGCTGCTCCCGCCGATGCCGTATTGGTTGCCGGCAGTACCTGGCCACCAGACGAGGAGATACTGGCCCGCTACGTCAATGCTTCCTCCCCCGGTGTACGTATGATAATTGCACCCCACGAGGTACATGAGGAGCACATCACCCGGTTGATAAAGCTCTTTACCATTCCTGCAATCCGCTATTCCCAACTTAAAGCGGGCGACCTGGAAAATGCCCGGGTGTTGATTATTGATGGCATCGGTATGCTCTCGGCGCTCTACCGTTACGGACAAGTGGCCTACATTGGAGGCGGTTTTGGCAAAGGTATTCACAATACGCTGGAAGCGGCCACCTATGGCATGCCCGTGGTTTTTGGACCAGGATACCATAAATTTAAAGAAGCCATTGACCTGATTGAAAAAGGTGGTGCCTTTTCCATTGAGAGTTACGAGGCATTTGTTTCCCTTATGGAAGAATTCAATAATGATCCTGAAAAAGCAGATGCTGCCGGAAAGGCCGCAGGAGATTATACCCGCTCCATGTGCGGAGCGACCGATGTAATTATGGAGGAAGTATTTTAATAATCTTTATCAGTAGTGACCGAGTAAAATTGAGAAGATTTTGTAAACTCTACACTATCAGACGATAGGGAAACTCCTCCAGAATCTGCTCCGTCTACGCGGAGGTTCTGGAAGAGTTTCCTATGCATAACCCCGGGTAGTTTAGGAATCAACAAAATGATGTACATCATTTTGTTGATGAGATTTCTCCCTGCGGTCGAAAAGACCGGCAGCCTTTAAATCCCAAAGACCCGGTCATTTCGAACCACTACCCAATTTTCATTAGGAATTAAGAGGAAATGACAGGATTGGTTCAATGATAATTATCATTGGACCAATTAGATGTCTCACTTCGTTCGACAAGACCGCAGCATTAGGTAAGATGGGGCGTAGAGCAAGGAGGTTGAAAGTGGCAGAGCCACTTTCAACCTCCTTGCTCTACGCCATTTGCCCCCAACGCCTTGTCATTCCGAACCCTTTAGGGTGAGGAATCTATTGATAATGTGATTTATACAAAATTCTGTCATTGGTACCGCAGGGAGAAATCTATATTGGGTCTCAGCGGGTTCTTCCGGCCCGCCTACCCTGCCTACCGGCAGGCAGCTGCCGGAAGACCTTACTCCGACACTTCTCCTCTGTCATTCCCTCTTATTTCCCAATGAAAATTGGGTAGTGGTTCGGAATGACAGTCTTTTGTGAGTTTGGGTCGTTGATTTATCTTCAGAAAATTATATCGAAAAATTTCGCAGATTATATTTTCATTTTTTGCAACTTCTTCTCCTTTTCAAAATCCTATACTCCTCATCGATAGATACTTGCCATACTAAAGTGGAAAACTTTTTCAATTGTTGATAACTTTTCCTTGCCAAAAAAGAAAACGTTACCTATATTGCCACAACAAACAATTGTGAAATAAAAATCGTAAAATTCATTTTTTCAGTCCACTAAACAAAGCAGATCATGACGGTAAAGTTAGCAGATACTAATGCAAAGTTGCAAAACGCCAAAACTTACACGCACGAAGAGGCATTCCAAAAGGCATTGGAATATTTCAGCGGCGATGAGCTGGCAGCCCGCGTTTGGAGTAATAAATACGCGCTGAAGGATTCAGATGGCAAGCTGTATGAATTAACCCCCGATGACATGCATTGGCGCCTGGCACGCGAAATAGCCCGTATTGAAAAGCGCTACCCCAACCCCATGAGCGAAGAGGAGCTATATGAACTTTTTAAAGGGTTCAGGTACATAGTTCCTCAGGGAGGCCCCATGTCGGGCATAGGCAATAACCATCAGATAGCGTCCTTGTCCAACTGCTTTGTTATAGGCCATGAAGGCGCGTCCGACTCCTACGGTGGCATCATGAAAATTGATCAGGAACAGGTTCAACTGATGAAGAGACGCGGCGGCGTAGGACACGACCTGTCACACATACGCCCCAAGGGTTCTCCCGTTAAGAACTCGGCCCTTACCTCTACCGGCATTGTACCATTTATGGAACGCTTCTCCAATTCTACCCGCGAAGTGGCTCAGGATGGCCGCAGGGGAGCACTAATGCTGAGCGTGTCGATAAAGCACCCCGACTCTGAAAAGTTTATAGATGCAAAAATGGAGCAGGGAAAGGTTACCGGCGCCAATGTTTCGGTTAAGATTGACGACGAATTTATGCATGCTGTGATAGAGGATAAACCCTATATTCAGAAATATCCCATTGATGCCGCAAAACCTAAATTCAGCCGGGAAATTAATGCCCGTGACTTGTGGAACAAGATAGTACACAACGCCTGGAAATCGGCCGAGCCGGGTATTCTCTTCTGGGATACCATCCTCAGGGAGTCGGTGCCCGACAGTTATGCCGACCTGGGCTACCGCACCCTGAGCACCAATCCCTGTGGTGAAATCCCGTTGTGCCCTTACGACAGTTGCCGCCTCATTGCCATTAATTTATACTCTTAC
>JACDJB010002436.1_pt1 | contig 13405 bp, 9 predicted proteins | sample 7454121 | NCBI WGS metagenome assembly JACDJB01 (sample SAMN14253290, study PRJNA609438) | sludge metagenome | isolation source: sludge after 25d culture with pyrite | collected 2018-12-20 | reverse complement strand
TCCCATGGCTGCATCAAATTTCAACTCCTCAATGGCATCAAGCAGGGTAATGGTTTGCGTTTTATTTCTGCTGGCACTGAAACCCGTCTCCTCCACCGCCTTTCCCTGGTCGATGGTGTCCTGCACAAAGCGAACGATGCATCGGGCACCGGTCTCCTCCATCAGGTCGTCGCGGTACTTAAGGGTCTCGGGGAAATTATGTCCGGTATCGATGTGCATCAATGGAAAAGGAACTTTGGCAGGCCAGAAGGCTTTACGCGCCAAATGAAACATAACCACAGAATCCTTTCCTCCGGAGAAAAGCATCACGGGATTCTCGAATTGTGCGGCCACCTCACGAATCACAAAAACCGATTCGGCTTCCAGTTCCTTGAGATGGTTTATCTGGTATTTTTCCATTAAAAGGGTATTTTTCGACTAAAATAGTTGCTGTAAAATCAGCTGCGAAGATACTCAATAAAAAAGCCACCCCCAAAAAGGGAGATGGTCTTTGAGGGCTTAATCACGGATATCCAACTCGTCCGAATCGAAACTTTTATTGTATTGTTTCATGGCCTTAAGACTCATGCCCATACTTGAAAAGCCGCCATCGTGATAGAGGTTTTGCATGGTAACCTTTCGGGAATAGTCGGAGAACATCATCAGGCAATACCGGGCACAATCTTCGGCATCGGCATTTCCCAGCGGCGACATTCTATTGGCGAAATCAATGAGGCCGTCGATCCCTTTCACGCCGCTTCCGGCAGTAGTGCGGGTAGGCGACTGACTGATGGTATTGACCCGCACCTTTTTTTCACGACCAAAGATATACCCAAAGCTTCGTGCCATCGACTCCAACAGCGCTTTGGCATCGGCCATATCGTTGTACCCGTAAAGAGTCCGCTGGGCGGCCACATACGAAAGCGCCAGAATGGAACCCCATTGATTCATAGCATTTTGCTCATAAGCCACATGCATCATTTTATGAAAAGAAATGGCAGAGATGTCGAGGGTTTTTTGAAGATAGTTGTAATCCAGGTCGTTGTAAACCCGTTTTTTTCGCACATTAAGCGACATGCCTATGGAGTGCAAAATAAAATCAATTTTACCGCCAAGCACTTCGGTGGAGCGCTTAAACACATTTTCCAGATCGCTCACACTGGTGGCATCGGCCGGGATAAGTTCCGAACCGGTTTTGGCCGCCAACTCGGAAACTTCACCCATACGACTTGCTACAAGTGTATTCGACAGAGTGAATTTGCCGCCCTCGGCGTGTGCCAGCTCAGCCACTTTCCAGGCGATGGACATGTCGTTGAGGGCACCAAAAATGATCCCCCGCTTCCCTTTTAACAAGTTATTTCCCATAATGGTATTGTTAATTTTAAAATGCAAATATACACTAATCTGGATAAACTACCGCATCGCCTTGTGCCTCCCTTCGGTCGCCAGGGGCTTTGCAGAAGGTGCCACGCTAACGCTTTAAGCAAACGTGCCGTGCCGTCGGCGCTCCGTCGCTGAAGCTTTGAAGCGTAAGTGACAAGCCTCTGGCGGCAGAGGGATTAAAATGTGGGGAAGAGACCGGAGGTATACCAATGCCATCAGTTTTCCATGAGCTGACGGGCATTTTCGAGGGCAGCTTCAGAGAGTTCAGCGCCACTGAGCATTCCGGCGATTTCAACCAGTCGTTCATCCCGGGAGAGCAACTTTACCGTGGAGATTGTTTGACTTCCGGCTTCCGATTTAAAGGCTTTAAAATGACGGCTTCCCTTTCCTGCAATCTGAGGCAGGTGGGTGATACTTACCACCTGTATGTTTTTTCCCATCTCCTGCATGATGCGACCCATACGGTGGGCGATTTCACCCGACACACCGGCATCTATCTCATCAAATATAATGGTGGGCAACCCACGGGCAGACGACAACAACGATTTGATACAGAGCATCACCCGCGATATTTCACCGCCGGAGGCCACTTTGGGAATATCGGTGAGCTCACCGCTTTTATTGGCAGAAAAAAGAAAGGAGATGGCATCTTTGCCTGTTTCTCCAAAGTGAGGGGCGGGGTTGTTACGCACTAAAAACCGGCCATAGGGCATGCCCAGTTGATGCAATTGTTCTTCAATGGCTGATTGGATGTGGCGGAATACCTTTTCACGACTCGCAGTGAGCAATTGGGCATTTTCTTCCAATACCACGTACGCGTCGGCTATCCGGTGGTCTAATTTTTCCAGCTCCTCCTCGTGAGAGGCCAGTTGTTCCAATTTGGATGAGAAATCCTCTCTTATCCCAATCAGCTCTTCCACGGTGGTCACATGGTGTTTTTGCTGCAAGGAATAAATAAGATCGAGTCGTTCCTGGACCACCTGCAAACGGGCAGGATCAAAATCGGTGTCGTCGCTTCTGCCGGTAATCTCTTCAGCTATATCTTTAAGTTCGATGTAGGTCGACCGGAGCCGGCTCAACAACTCATCACCTCCCGTGAGGTAGGTTGCTATCTTTCCAAGCTCTCCCAGGATATGATGAAGCCCCGGAAGCATCGGCTGCTCGGTTTCGTTGAGCAGATGTGTAGCCGCCGACAATGCCGCCTTTATCTCTTCCACATGACTCAATTGTTCCAGTTCCTGCTCTAACAGAGACTGCTCGTCTGGCACCAGCCTGGCCTCTTCCAGTTGCTTCAATTGAAACTCCCAATAATCCTTATCGGATTGTTGTTTTTGATTCAACGCTTCGAGTGCAGCCTTTTCGCGTTTTAAACTCTTATACTGCTGATAGCTTTCACGATATCTGTCTAAAATCGCCCTGTTGTGAGCTACAGTGTCTATCACATTCAGTTGAAAGTGGTTGTCGCCCAACAACAGGTTTTGATGTTGGGAATGAATATCGATGAGCCGGTCGGACAACAGCCTCAGAAAATTTAAATTCACGGGCGTATCGTTTACAAATGCTCTGGACTTGCCCCCGGGGAGGACTTCCCGCCTGATAACGGTATCGGTTTCGTAATCCACATCTTCATCCTGAAAAAGGCTCGACATATCATATCCTGAAAGGTCGAAATGCCCTTCGATCACGCATTTTTTTTCCTTGTTGAGAATGATCGATGCATCGCTTCTTTGCCCCAATATCAAACCCAAGGCACCCAACATGATGGATTTTCCGGCACCTGTTTCACCGGTAATCACGGTAAAACCGGGACCAAACTCTATCTCTGCCTGGTGGATGAGGGCATAATTGGATATGGTCAAAGATTTTAACATATTTACAAAAGGCTTGTTCTTAACATTTTAAAATCGAATGACATTACCGCTCCTTTAACAGCGCCTGGTACTTTTCGGCATTGGAAGGGTCAATTTCGGATAAGATATTGACCACTCTTCCCTTCTCCATGGAGAATGAACCGGAAAAAATATTGACGATCTCCTGCTGCTTGGCATCAAAGAAGATGCGCAGTGCAAAGGAGTTGGGATTTTGACGATACACCTTTTGCAGCAGTTCCAAAGACGAAACAATATTGCTTCGACCCTCTTCGGGTTTTTCAGCCATCACATCCAGCCCTTTGCGATGATACTCGTAATAACAATCGCGCAGTGGTCGGTGGTATTCGTTGAGGAGATTCTCCACCAGCCAATAGCGGTTGCGTCGGCTCTCGAAGGAGCGCCAGCCACTCTCCCGGGCATTTTGCATCATACCCACTATCTGTTCCGCATTCTGAAAAAAGGGGCTGCCGCCCTGATCGCTAAAAGTATCGTAATCGATACCCAGAATGATGTTGGCGTAGTACGCCAGCAGGGCGATCAGGTTGGAATCAAAATCACCGGGATTATAGGTAAGAGGCTCAAACTCCACATATTTAAAGTCGATATTGGCATCCTTAAAGTTTAAGATGGGCGAAACATAGGCCGAATTGTAAACCGGACGGCGTGCCTGCACCTGGAGTGAACCTTTGAACTGGTCCATCCCAATCATCTCGTTGATGGTGAAATGAAAGGTACATTCAATGCGTTCGCCGGCTTCAAAAACATGGTTACTCCACTGCTGAGCATTCATAAATTCGTAAATAGCTTCACGCAGCGATTCAAAAACATTGCGGTTGGTGCCCTGAATGCCGGGGGCCACCACCTGAACGGCGCATCGCAACTCCTGGCCAAAAAATGCGTGGGAAGAGAAGAACAGCACAAGCAAAGAAACAATCAGTCGCTTCATGGCAATAACAATTAATGTTGCTCAAGCAATTTCCCGAGTTCGTCCACTATGTCGACAGCCACCTCTTTTTTGGGTTTTAAGGGAAAATCCTTTCTTTGGTGGTGGTTACCGAAAATGGTTACCCGGTTGGTATCACTTAAAAAGCCTTCTCCACGGCTATTGGGAGAATTCAATACAATAAAGTCAAAATTTTTCGATTTCAGCTTTTTACGGGCATTTATCTCTTCATCATTGGTCTCTAAAGCAAAGCCCACAGTCACCTGATCGGGCCTCTTGGTCTGCCCCAGAGTGGCGGCAATATCGGGATTGGCTTTCAGATGAAGAAGCATGCCTTCGCTGGTGTGCTTTATTTTTTGGTCGTTTACTTTTGTGGGGGCATAATCGGATACGGCAGCCGAAAAAACGGCACCGTGGCACCGTGGAAACACCTCTGCGCAGGCACGCTCCATCTCCACAGCAGACGTGACATCTATTCGTTGAATGGAAGGATGCGGGGTTGGCAGTTGAACCGGGCCGGACACCAGAACCACTCCGGCTCCCCGGGCGGCCAATTCGCCGGCAATGGCAAAGCCCATTTTCCCCGAAGAAAAATTTCCTATAAAACGGACTGGGTCGATGCTTTCGTAGGTGGGCCCTGCTGTTACCAGTACTTTTTTACCGGAGAGGGATTTTTTTTTTTCGGAACGGACAAATAGTTCTTTCACACGGCTAAGAATCTCTTCCGGTTCCTGCATCCGGCCCTTTCCGCTGAGTCCGCTGGCCAGCTCGCCCGTATCGGGCTCAATAATTTCGGCTCCAAAATCGCGCAGGATGTCGATATTCTTCTGATTGGCAGGATGGCCGTACATGTCCAGGTCCATTGCCGGGGCAATCAACACAGGGCACCGGGCCGACAAATAAGTGGCAACCAGCAGATTATCACAAACGGCATGGGCCATTTTACCCATGGTATTGGCCGAAGCCGGCGCTATGAGCAACAGGTCGGCCCAGAGGCCCAAATCCACATGGCTGTGCCAGGTTCCATCTGTATTTTCAAAAAATCCGCTCAACACAGGCTTTCCACTCAGCGCTGAAAGGGTAACCGGGGTAATAAACTGCTTACCTGCAGGCGTAATAACAACCTGAACTTCGGCACCCTCTTTGACAAGAAGCCGCAAAAGCATTGCCGCTTTATAGGCCGCAATGCTTCCGGTAATACCAAGTATAATTTTTTTCCCTTTTAGCATCAATAGATCATTTCACGAAGTCCCGGGATTAGATACCTGCTTTATGATTCTGTTTCCCGTTCGGGGTTGCGGTAATAGACCTTCCCGTCTAAAAACTCCTGAGCGGCAATAAGCGTTGGCTTAGGTAAGCGTTCATAAAACCTGGATATCTCAATTTGCTCACGATTTTCAAAAACCTCATCCAGGTTATCGGTGTAGGAAGCGAACTCCTGAAGCTTTTTATTGAGCTCCTCTTTCATCTCTACACTAATTTGATTGGCTCTTTTGGAAACAATCATCACACTCTCATAAATATTTTGGGTATCCTTCACCATCTCCTGAGTATCCCAGGTGACAGAAGTTAAAGGTGCATCTGACTTTTTAAAATCCATACTATTTACAATTAATTATTGGTGGCATAATTTAACAACGCAGAGATGTCCCTGTGAATTTTTACGGCCTGGTTCATATATATACTGTCCGGAAATTCATTAATAAACGAAAAATATTCATCCACTGTCTCTCTCAGTCGTTCTTCTTTTTTATCTTCAACACTGTTGATAGCCTGAATGTACTTCGATTCTAAGATTAGAAAGGAGAGTTCTTCGCGGTATTTGGTGTCGGGAAACTCATCGAGGCTGTTTTGTGCAGCTATAACAGCCGATTGATAGTTGTTGCCCATATAAGTCCCCAGGTTGAAATAAAGCTTGGCGTTAAGATACGATTTATACACCAACTTCTCTCTTAATTCGTCCATCAGGATGGTTGCCTCTGCCACTTTGGGGCTGTTGGGATATAGATTGATAAAAAGCTGAAAGGCATCCAGGGCCTTATAAGTCTCGGTTTGATCGAGACGGGGTTTGGGCGAAAGCTTGTAGGAAGAAAAGGCCATCATGTACTGGGCTTCGGAAGCATGTTCGCTGCCGGGATACTTTTTCACAAATTCACGGTAGTAATGTCCGGCCAAAGTATAATCTCTCAATTGAAACAACGAATTGGCAAACAAATAATGGGCTTCTTCCGCTTTGGTGGTGCCCATATATACGGTTATCAATTCCTGAAGCAAGGTAGAGGCGCGTGTATAGTCTCCTTTCTCGTAATACTCTACTGCCTTTTCGTATTTAAAATCATAATCGGTGCTTTTAAGAATCTTTTGATACTCACTACAAGATGCCAAAAGAACGACCGCAATAAGAACAAGCCATTTCCTCATACTAATTTATTCACTTTATTTCGTGATTGTTATTGTGTTGCCCACAGAAGGGCAAAATTCGATGCAAAGATACAGATTTACTTTTAAACACAATCATCGTGGCTCCTCAAAAAGCCGAAATGCATCCACGGCCAACGATTACAAAAATTACACCAAAAAAGTTCAATAAAACCATTACCTTTGCGCTGAATTTTTAAAGCACTATTAACGTGGATATTTTTGATAAAATAAGCGAAAGCATGGGCCCTCTTGGCCGTTACGGTAAAGAGGCGCACGGCTATTTTACGTTTCCCAAATTGGAAGGAGACATTAATGCAAGAATGAAATTCCGGGGAAAAGAGGTACTTACCTGGAGCCTCAACAATTACCTGGGGTTGGCCAACCATCCGGAGGTAAGAAGGGTAGATACCGAAGCGACCCGCGAATGGGGTCTGGCTTATCCCATGGGCGCCCGTATGATGTCGGGTCATACCAGTAAACATGAAGAGCTGGAAGCCGCCCTGGCTGAATTTGTGGGTAAAGAAGATTCCTACCTGCTGAATTACGGGTACCAGGGGATGGTCTCCATTATTGACACGCTGGTAAATCGCAACGATGTGATAGTCTACGACTCCGAATCGCATGCCTGCATTCTGGATGGCTTGCGTTTGCACATGGGTAAACGCTATGTGTTTCCACACAACGACATGGAAAACCTGCGTAAACAACTGGGGCGTGCCGCCAAATTAGCAGAAAAGCAGGGCGGTGGCATCCTGGTAATTACCGAGGGCGTATTTGGCATGGCCGGCGACCTGGGTAAACTGGATGAGATGGTGGCACTCAAAAAAGAGATACCCTTCCGACTTTTGGTAGATGACGCTCACGGTTTTGGCACTATGGGTAAGACAGGCGCCGGCGTTGCAGAGCATTTTGACGTGACCGATCAGGTAGATGTAATTTTTGGCACCTTTGCCAAAGCCATGGCTGGCATTGGAGCCTTTGTGGCCGGCCGCGAAGATGTGGTAAATTATCTGCGCTATAACATGCGCTCACAAATATTTGCCAAGTCGCTGCCCATGGCCATGGTGGTTGGAGCTCTTACACGCCTTAACTTATTGCGTACCCAGCCTCAATTGAAGGAGCAGCTGTGGAAAGTTTCCAAAGCACTACAGGACGGATTGCGCAAAAAAGGGTTTAACCTGGGTAATACCGAATCGCCGGTTACACCCGTATTTTTAGATGGCACCGTGCCCGAAGCTACCGGCATCACCATGGACCTGCGAGAGAATTACAGCATTTTCTGCTCGATAGTGGTTTATCCGGTGATCCCCAGGGGACAAATTATGCTGCGCCTGATTCCCACAGCAGCCCACACCCTCGAAGATGTGGAATACACCATCGAAGCTTTTTCCAAAGTGAATGAAAAGCTGAAAGCCGGGAAATATAAGGGAGAGAAGATTGCGAGTTTATAGGGGTTAGCCTCCCCCCAACCCCCTCCAAAGGGGTAGCCTCCCCCAACCCTCCCGCAAAAGCGGGAGGGTTGGGGGAGGCTGTTGGTTTTGGGGGAGGCTATTATTACCACCCCGGATTTTGAGTGAGTGTTGCTCCGTGGTCTTCATAGAGCTTTATCTGATCGGTAGGCAGAGGAAATAAATAATCCTTATCGGAATATTGCCTCATGTTTTCCGAAGATACAATGGGAAGAATGTATCCTGCACCGCCTTCCCTGTCGAGGGTAATAGATGAAAGGTCTTCCACCGTTAAATTCTCATCAGGTTGCACTTCTGCGTTATACCAAGCTACAAATCTTGGCTTATCCAACCATGCACCACGGTTAACTTCGGGATTTAGCACCATATCTGAATACTCCAGCTTGCTCCAGCGCCTCAGATCATGAAATCTCAAACCTTCAAATACCAATTCTACACGACGCTCACGACGTATTTCCCATAAGATGGGAGAAACATCGCCCTCTCTATCTGGAGCATCCACATTTACACCATTCACTGAAAAATGGTTCCCATTTAACGTCACCGTTGGCAGGGAAACGCTTTCGCGTGTTCTAAGCATATTTATGGAGAGGTCCAGGTCGGACTGGGTTAAGGAATATTGACCAAGCTCATCCAACTCCGCTGAAGCCTCAAGGTAATTTAACAATACTTCATTCAACTTCATAACAGGCGCATCGGTGGCATTGGTATTACTAAGACCCTCGGCAGAAAAACGAACCGACTCATTTACAAAACGGTCGCCGGCATATCCACTTATAGCCCACAAGCCTTCAACTCCCTTCAACCGAAGAGAAACGGTGTCGATATTTGCATAAAGCCTCGGGTCTCTGTTGGCAATCTCATCAAAAAACCATTGATCGCCCAAATACTGGTCATTTTCAGGTTGGTTGATGGGCAAACCGTTATCCGACAAATAAGTATCTATTAACGATTTGGAGGGTGAGGAGCCCTGAGCCTGTTCGATTTGATAAGACATCACACTGTGACCCAAGACTCCCAGCAAATAAATGCGATAAATGATAATCTCGGGGTTACCCGCCAGATCCAAAGAATTGGTAAGGGACTTAAAACTGGTGGCCAACTGATATCCACCGTTGTCCATTACCTGAAGGGCCGATGTACGGGCTGCCTGAAGGTATTTAACGGCATATTCGTCGTTGTTCTCCCTGTATTTTTGCCAGGTGCCTTCAAACAACATAATTCTTGAAGTAAAGGCCTGGGAAACATATCTGTTTACCGATAGTCCTTTTACATCTCCATCGTTAAGTCTGATATGGCCGTTCGCAAAATTCAGGTCATCCAGAACTTTATCCATTACAAATGTACGAGGGTCGCGCGGTTTATAGAGTAAATCTTTTTGATCGTCTTTCAAAACCTGCTCATACCAGGGTACATCGCCAAACAGTGAAACCAACCGGGCATACTCCATTGCCCTAAAGAATCGACCTACTCCAAGCCAATGATTCTTAGCTTCCTCCTCTAACTCTGAATCCTGAACCCGGGCAATTAATAGATTTATCCGTCGGGTGTTTTCAAAGCTCCACAAAGAGGATCTGGAAGGGGCGTTTTTGGTAAAAAAGTTAGCAGATTCCTGAGCAAAATCGTCGGTCCATTCGCCAATGTTGGTTCCGCTCCAGAATTCGCTGCGCGCCCAGCCCGAACTGTATCCTTCAAAAAAGGTGTCGTACATACCCACGGCATAGTTCCTGATGTTTTGTTCACTGTTCCAGAACTCGGGATTGTCCTCTATGCGATCAAGCGGTGGACGCTCCAGAAAGTCATCGGAACAACCCATCCCCAGACCAGCAAATAATAGCAAAGAAAAAAATATTTTTGTTTTCATGTTATAGTTCATTTATATAAGTTATAAAGTAATCTGAACGCCAAATGAGATGGTTCTTGAAAAAGGATAACTTCTCCCAAACGACCATCCTGAGCTGTTGATGGTCCCTGAAGAGTTATATTTTTTATCGGTGGTTTCAGGATCGATAGGTATTTTCATATTATCGAACTCAAAAAGATTCTCGCCACTCACATATATCCGTGCTTTTTGAATAAGCGCTTTGCGGATAAGCGAAAAAGGCAGGGTATAGCCAAGTGTCAGATTCTTCATTCTCAGATATGACATGTCAGAGAGAAAGCGGGTTTGCCTTAAAAAGTTTCTTCCGTGGCTTTCCCATGCTGTTCTCATGGGTGTAGGATAAAAAGCAGTAGTATTTTCGGGCGTCCAGTAATCGAGCTGATGCTCATAAACTGCTTCACCGGCACCATTGGGGATGGCGATATTTCCAAAACCCCAGAAATCTCTTGAACCTACTCCCTGGAAAAAGGTACTTAGGTCAAACCCTTTATAATTGGCAGATATGGTAAAGCCATATTCAAAATTGGGCAGGGTATTGCCAATACGTTTGAGGTCGCCATGATCGTCGAGGGTATTTGATCCATAATCGATTTTCCCGTCGTTGTTGAGGTCTTTGTATTTCACATCACCCGGGCCAAATTTGAAGAACCCCGACTCAAAAAGTTCCTGGCTCGGTGCATCGGGCACATAAACCGTTTTGCCATCGTTATCAACCACCGGGTTACCAGCTTCATCGGTTTTCACTATCATATCCGATTCCTGGAACAGTCGATCCGTTTCATATCCCCATATCTCTCCAATCTCTTTACCCTCGTAATAACCGTATATATAATTGGTGGGATTATCGTATTTGGTAATCTTTTCGGTTACTTTTGAGAAGGTGCCGGTCAGGGTCAGGCCAAGGCCGTTGTTAAACCGATGGTTGTAATCCACAATGATCTCAATACCGGTCCCCTGCATCTCCCCGAAGTTAATATCCGGGGCGCTGGCTCCATAGGTGGAGGGCAACGTTTCGCCAGGCGAGTGCATATCTGAAGTGGTTCTCCGGTACCAGTCGAAACTAAAGCCCAGTTTATTTCTGAAGAAACGGGCATCCACTCCTATGTCGAGGGTGGTTATTCGCTCCCAGGTAAGGTTTGCAGATATTACAGAAGGAATGCCCACATAAGGCAGTTGCTGACCACCCTGAACCCAGCCGGAAGCACTTCCAATACCCATAGTGGATAAAAAAGCATTGGCATCTACATCCTGGTTACCAATGGTTCCATACGATCCCCGTATTTTTAACATTGAAAGAGCAGGATCACTCCAGTCCATGAATGACTCTTCAGATATTATCCATCCGGCAGACCCGGAAGGAAACCAGGCCCATTTCTCCCCAATGGGAAATTTAGAAGATCCATCATATCTAAGGTTGAACTCAAAAAGATACTTTTGATCAAAGTTATAATTTAAACGTCCGAAGTATCCTCGCGAAGCAAACTCATTGTGATAATCCACAGCTGTCACATACTGGTCGCCGATAGCCAGGGCGATTTCCGGTTTGTGAATATCTATCAACTCGCGTCTGTCCGAAGAGTGTCCCAAATTCTCTCTCTCTTCCGAATCGAAGCCGACCATGCCCTTGAGCTCATTTCTCTCATTGATATTAAAATTATAAGTGGCATAGGCCTTAAAGATGTTTGACATGGTATATTCGCTCCATTGCAACACCCGGTTATCGACCGATGAATAGATGTTGCCATAGGAGGCTAAAGGGTTTACCGTAGCAAACATATTGTAGGCATAAACCTTACCACCGTCACGTTTTACTTCATCATTAAGCAGTGAAAAGGTATAGTCGAAATTAATATCCAGATTCTTTACAGGACTTAACACGGTACCCACGGTAATGCGTGTAAAGTTCTCGGTAAACCGCTCGTCGTTGGCTTGTTTTATGTCCGTTACCGCCGAGCGAAAATCTTTTCCTTCGTAAGTGGCGTAAGGGTACCATTTTGGCCACCTCATCAGATAGTACCAGGCATCGTATAATCCGGCGGTATAACGGTAAGGCATAGTTGTAGTAGAACGGGAGAACAACACATTTCCTTTTATTTTCCACCAATCGTTTACCTGCGAAGTAAGGTTTGAGCTGAAATTATAGCGATCGTAGCTGTCGGTATTATATTTCATAACCCCCGACTGTGACAGGTATCCAAGACTCAAATTATAGGAGCTTTTTTCGGTGCCTCCGCTCACTGAAAAATCGTGATTCTGCTGAGGCGTCCATTTTTTTGTAAACTGGTCAATCGGGTCAAAAGAGCGATAAAAATAGAGCTTACCCCCTCTAAATTCCATGTCCCTGTCCATCTGCATCTCGCCCAGGTCGCTTTGCGACATGTGCCCGTAACTCTCTTCCCATTCCTTCATTTTTGTAACGGATAGCTGATCCACGTTATAGCCAATTACGGATGCCTCATTCTTGCCCTCACGGGCATGAGCCCTTAAGATAAACTCAGCATTTTCCCATGTTTCCGCCTGCCGTGGAATGGTTGTTGGAGTATTCCAGGCAAAGTTATTGGAATAGTTCACCGTGGTTTTCCCATCTACACGTCCACTCTTGGTAGTAACCAAAATTACACCCCATGCCGCGCGTGTACCATAGATGGAAGCCGATGCTGCATCTTTTAACACCGATATGCTTTCTATATCGTTGGGATTAATCAGGCTCAGGTTGGGAATCTCCACATTATCGACCAGAATAAGGGGTGAGGTACCACCGTCGGCATTCAATGAGCCAATTGAACCGCGAAGACGGATATTTGAATCAATACCAGGCCCACCCACATTGGTCGTGATGCTAAGACCGGGTGAGACACCCTGTAATGCTTTACTTACATCGGTTATGGGCCGGCTATCGAGAGCTTTTTCAGCGTCAATGGTTGCCACAGCACCCGTAAGATTTTCGCGTCTCTGGGTGCCATAGCCCACCACCACCACATCGCTTAATAGCTTTTCATCGGGTTGGAGCAATACATTGTAAGTGTTCCCAGGCTGAACCTGGAGCACCTGGCTCTTAAAGCCAACAAATGAAAACTGCACCTGTGCCGGTTCATTATCCGGAAGAGCAAGGGTGTATTTACCATCCATATCGGTAATGGTACCCACAGTGGTGCCTACCACCAGAATGTTTACCCCCGGAATGGGTTCTCGCGATTGCTGGTCGCGAACTTCTCCGGAAATGTTTTGCGCAGTTGCATAGACTGTGAGCCAGCAAAAAAGCGCTAAAAAAAGCGAGATTCGTGTCATCATAACAGTTGATTTAATTGATTAAAAATTAGAAACCTTCTCATAACATTGTGTTATATTTTCAATGAAATTCTGAACAAAAGGCCAGTTGCTCAACCCTTTCTACACCGGCACCACACCTATCCCGGGCTTTTGGGGGATAATCAGATGCCCATTCGTTACTTTTAAG
>JACDJB010002433.1_pt1 | contig 13428 bp, 11 predicted proteins | sample 7454121 | NCBI WGS metagenome assembly JACDJB01 (sample SAMN14253290, study PRJNA609438) | sludge metagenome | isolation source: sludge after 25d culture with pyrite | collected 2018-12-20 | reverse complement strand
GTTTTCTTTTGAGTGCCTGTAAGCAAGATCAAAGAAAAATCCACCGCTCCGGTATCCCAATCCAGCAGATAAAACATTCAGCTTTGCATCTGCATTGGGTTGATTTGCGCCTAATGCCTGGCTGTTATACGGAGAGGGATAATGTTCAAAACCCGCACGCAGGCTGAAATTTCCGGTTGCCATATATTCACCGCCGATTCTCAGGTTCCCGGTTGAACGGAAAACTTCTGCAATATCATTGTTTTCATCAATGAAGTTATATCCGTCGCCACCGCGTCTCAGCCGGGCTGAGCTCCAGTTGGTAAACTCATAGTCAACACTTAACAATCCTTTGTTAGCAAAAATAAAAGCGCCGCTGAGGGTTGCCTTGAGTGGCGTTTCAATATCGTAATCATATTCTGAATAGGGGGAAACTTTTTTGTAAGTTTCACTTCCATCATCATAAGTTACAGAGGAGTGCATGGTGGTTTCAAAAATGTCACTCATGTTATAAAAAGTCGGTGTGGCAATTGATGCGCCCAATCTCACTTCATTGACCGGCTTGTATATCACCCCGATTTTTCCGTTATATCCTGTGCCGCTTGTGCGGAGATAGTTATCAAACCGCATTTCATTGAAAAACTGAATATTGTTTTTTTCGTCCCATTCGCGCAATTCGGTGGACTCCTTATAGTAGGCGTCAACGATACCTAATGAAACCCCTAAATAAAGTTTGTGATTCAAATTGAGCCCGGCTGCCAGTGAATATTCGTTGATATATCCCTGCCGGGAATAGCTCTTTCGCTGGCTTTGCCCGTAACCGTCTTCTTCGATATCATGCCAGTAAACACCATTTTCTTCGTCATACAAAAGCAGGTCTGTATCCCAGGCAAGCTGCTCGTAAAAATCACTCCAGATTCCGATAGTTGCATTGTCTGCAAAATAGTCCATCATTGAGCCGTTCATATTTTTGGCGCCGGCAAGCGCAGTGCTGTTAAAATCTCTCAGCCGGTTAAAACCAATACCGACATTGACACTGATCAGCCCTGTTTCACTCTGGTTTGTGGAGGACAGAGCGGTAACATAGCTCAGGTTGTTAAATGTGAAGTTATATTTACTGTCGCTCATCAGATTACTGCGGTATGTCGATTCCACAGAAGTCTGACCGAAACCGGGGGTAAAAACCAATTCGGATGATCTGTAAAGTCCCAGACCTGCCGGGTTGATGCTTACCGAGGTAAAATCACCCCCAAGCGCTCCGAAGGCATTGCCCATTCCTCCAGCGCGGGCAGTTCCCTGAACCTGAAAATTGGAAAAACGCAACGCATCGGCTAAATCCTGAGCCTGAACCGATATGGATACTGCAAAAGACAGAACCACTATTGTTATTATTCTTTTCATAACTGTAATGCTAATGGGTTAATAATTCAAACATTATTTACATCAACTTTATTTCTATGTTTTAACGTCTGCCTGATGAAGACGAAGATGATCTTGAACCTCCGCCCCCGCTGCTTCCTGAGCTGTAACTACCTGACGAACCCGAGCTTCTGGGAGCGCTGTAACTTCCTGATGAACCGGAACTCCTTGACGGAGCACTGTAAGTGCTGCCCGATTTGGTCGGTGCAGAGGAAGAAGGCGCTCTGTAAGTGCCGGTTGAACTGCTGCTACTGCTTGTACTTCTGTTATAGGTGGAACTTGTGCGGTATGTTCTGTTGTATGTTGAAGTTGACGGAGTGGCAGTAGTGCCCGATTTGCTCTGGGTAACTACTCTCGGAGTAGTCGTTGAGCTGCTTGCAGGTCTTGTGTATGTGGTTGTGGTTGATGTGCCTCCCGGGCGGGTGTATGTCTGTGCAGGTGCATTGCTGCCGGCATTGACATCAGAACGTCTTTTTTCACTGGCAACACTGTTTATAGTTTGTGTGCGCTGTCCTGAAACAGACTCGGCGTTTCGCACGCCAGAGCTTGAAGTAGCTCTGCGGGAATCGTGTGCACTCTGTTCTGTACGAACGGGAGTTCCGGTCTGAGCGCTCTTTGTCTCTGTAGTTGCTGCACGAACACCGGATGCACTTGTCCGCCCGCTGCCGTCATTGCCATACATTACCCCGGTATTGGCAGAACGCCGCTGCCCGTAGCGGTAGTTTTCGGAATCGATATACCGGATATTTCCATATCCATACCATGAGTTGTACGGATACCCCCAGCCGTAGTAAGAAGAGTAGTATGGACTGTACCAGGGATTGTAATAATAGGAGTATGGAGAATAGAAACCTCCCCATCCCCAGCTGTAGTAGGGAGAATACCAGCGGCTTCCCCAGCCCCAGCCCATGGAATATGACCAATGTGGTGAATACCATGAAGAGTAATACCATGGATCATAGTAGAAAGGATCATAATACCAGCTGTCCCAGTAAAAAGGATCATTGAAATAGGGACGGTGAAAACGGCGGATCCGGTATGAATAATCCAAATCCTGTCCATCGTAATAGTTGTTGATTACATACTTTACATCATCGTCATTATAATAGACTGTGGTGTCACTGTCATATAAATCATACTGATCCATGCTGTAAACCAGCGCATCCGCATCTCTTTCCGTTCCTTCAAAAATGTAATTGCTCATGGTTTGAGAACCTTCTTCGTTTTCTTTTATGTCACTGATAATCATCCTGTGAGCTGATTTTTCTGCGGCTTCACCTTTTGAAATAACTTCATTCGATGAAATGGGCGGCGGTATGCTTGCCGGATTGAAATAGATGTCATCCGTATAGGAGCTGGTGATATAGCTCCCCGAACTGCATGCACCTAAAAAGAGTGCAGCCATTGTTAAAATTGCAAATCCTGATTTCATAACACATCCTCCAGTTTATATATTTTCTAAAATATTTACTTTCTTTACAAACTCTAAATTAACACAAATAAAAAGCAAAATTTGTACCAACATACACAAAATGGCTAAAAAATTAACTACAAGAAGTGAGAATTATTCGCAATGGTATCAGGATCTGGTGATTAAGGCAGATATGGCTGAAAATTCTGCCGTGAGGGGCAGCATGGTGATAAAACCCTACGGTTATGCAATCTGGGAAAAAATGCAGGCAGAGCTGGACCGGATGTTTAAGGAGACAGGGCACGTGAATGCCTATTTTCCCCTCTTTATACCGAAATCATTTTTCAACAAGGAAGCGGATCATGTAGAAGGATTTGCCAAGGAGTGTGCGGTTGTTACCCACTATCGCCTGAAAAACGACAAGGAAACGGGCGATATAGTTGTTGATCCCGATGCAAAATTAGAAGAAGAACTTATCGTCCGACCCACTTCCGAAACCATAATTTGGAATACCTATCGCAACTGGATTCAGTCTCACCGCGATTTGCCGATACTTATCAACCAGTGGGCAAATGTTGTGCGGTGGGAAATGCGCACCCGTCTCTTTTTACGAACGGCAGAGTTTCTCTGGCAGGAGGGGCACACCGCCCACGCCACTAAAGAAGAAGCAGTGGAGGAAGCGATAAAAATGATAAATGTGTATGCCGACTTTGCCGAAAATTTCATGGCAATGCCGGTAGTGAAAGGTGTAAAAACCGCAAGCGAAAGATTTGCCGGCGCTTTGGATACCTATACGATTGAAGCGCTCATGCAGGATGGAAAAGCGTTACAGTCAGGTACTTCCCATTTTTTGGGACAGAATTTTGCAAAAGCTTTCGATGTGAAGTTTACCAACAAAGAGGGCGTTGAGGAGTATGTATGGGCTACTTCGTGGGGTGTGTCCACCCGCCTGATCGGAGGACTGATAATGGCACATTCCGATGATAACGGATTGGTTTTGCCGCCTAAACTGGCTCCGATTCAGGTTGTTATTGTGCCAATATATAATAAAATGGAACAGTTGGCAGCTATTTCAGAAAAAGTGGAAGGTGTTATATCCGGTTTGAAAGCGGCAGGAATTTCAGTAAAGTTTGACGACAGCGATCAGAAAAAGCCGGGCTGGAAATTTGCCGAATATGAACTGAAGGGCGTTCCGGTGCGTCTGGCGATTGGTCCCCGCGACCTTGAAAACGGAACTATTGAAGTTGCCCGCCGCGATACGCTGGAAAAATCGGTGGAGCCGATTGATGAAATTGTGGCGTACATTCAAAATCTTTTGGAAGAAATTCAGCAGAATATATTCAGAAAAGCGCTTGATTTCCGTGCTCAAAATACAACCAAAGCAGACACATGGGAAGAGTTTAGGGAGATTATTGCCAACAAAGGCGGTTTTATTTCTGCCCACTGGGACGGAACTTCGGAAACTGAAGAAAAAATAAAAACGGAAACAAAGGCAACTATTCGTTGCATACCGATTGATAATGAGCAGGAAGTAGGGAAGTGTATCTATTCAGGAAAACCTTCAAAACAGCGGGTTTTGTTTGCTATTGCCTATTAGCTTTGAATTCTGCATAAGTTAAATATTTATGTGGTTTGGCTTTGTTTAACTGCTGATTTTTTCGGTGTCGGATTTTTAAAATCTGCTGTCAGGGAAGAAAACAAATTTAATTACAGATTATGGAGAAAGTTGTTGAAAGATTTATCCGTTACGCAAAGGAATACACAACATCTGATCCGGATAGCACTGCTTTTCCAAGCACGGAAAGGCAGATGGTTTTTATGAAAAAGTTAGAGGCAGAGTTGAAGGAGATCGGTTTGCACGAGGTTGAACTGGATGAAAACGGCTATCTGATGGCAACGGTTCCGGCAAACACGAATGATGAGGTTCCTGTGATAGGTTTTATTGCCCATGTGGATACCAGTCCCGATTTTTCAGGGGAGCATGTGCAGCCACAGATTATTGAAAATTACGATGGAAACCCCATCTGTCTAAAAAATGGAGTAACCATCAATCCGGCTGAATTTCCCGAAATTTTACAATACGTCGGGCAGGATATTATTACTGCTGACGGCACAACGCTGTTAGGTGCAGACGATAAAGCAGGTGTTGCCGAAATTATAACGGCAGCAGAGATTTTGCTGAAGGGCAAGTCAGGAAAACATGGTAAAATCCGTATTGGATTTACGCCGGATGAAGAAATTGGACGGGGTGCAGATAAATTTGATGTCAAAAAGTTTGGCGCCGACTTCGCCTACACGCTTGACGGGAGTGAAATTGGTGAGTTAGAGTATGAAAATTTCAATGCAGCTGGTGCAAAAATCAAAATTCGCGGCAGAAGCGTTCACCCCGGTTTTGCAAAAGATAAAATGATAAATGCAGTGCTGGTTGCACAAAAAATAGTTTCCATGCTTCCGCCGGCGCAGCGCCCCGAACACACCGAAGGGTACGAGGGATTCTTTCATGTGATGTCACTTAACGGAACTGTGGAAGAGGCTGAAATAAGACTGATAATCAGGGATCACGATTTTGACAAATTTGAATCGAAGAAAAAGCTGATGAGTGAAATTGTCAGGATGGTGAATCTGAAATATGGTCAGGAACTGGTTGTTCTGGAAATGAATGACCAGTACTACAATATGCGCCAGAAGATAGAGCCGGTTATTCACGTGGTTGAACTGGCAAAGGAAGCCATGCGAAAAGCGGGTATTCCCCCGAAAGTGAGCGCAATCCGCGGTGGCACTGACGGTGCCAGGCTATCTTATGAAGGGTTGCCGTGCCCCAATATTTTTGCAGGCGGACACAACTTTCACGGACCGTATGAGTTTATTCCCATCCCTTCCATGCTGAAAGCAGTAGAAGTAATTTTGAATATTGCCGTGCTTGCCGTGCCGGAAGAGTTGATTTGAAAAATAAAATTCTGGTTTAACTGCTTAATCTCTTTTCAAATGTGTAACTTTGAATGAGAAATTTTGTTTGTTTATTCCAAAATCAGCTTCAAAGTTCATGTTTAATCGCTTTTTCAACAATATCATAAGGAACCGGCTTTTTGAGCCGCACCATAGAGTATTACTGGCAGTAAGCGGTGGAATTGACAGCATGGTCATGCTGAATTTGTTTGAAAAATCAAATTTCAAATATGGGGTGGCACACTGCAATTTTCAGCTTCGCGGCGAAGACTCTGATAAAGATGAAGATTTTGTGAAACAGCATGTTCTGGTTCATGGCACACCTTTTTTCTTAAAGCGTTTTGATACAGTTGAATATGCAGATTTGAACGGAATTTCAATAGAAATGGCAGCAAGGGAGCTGCGCTATGAATATTTTGAGCAAATCCGTGTGGAAAATAATTATGATTTCATTGCCACAGCGCACCATCTGGACGACCTGCTTGAAACCTTCTTTCTAAACTTATCGCGAAAAACCGGAATTCGCGGGTTGACCGGGATTAAGGAAAAATCGGGGCAACTTGTTCGCCCAATGCTTTTTACCGACAGAAAAGGGATTGAAGATTTTGCCCGTTCTAATTTTATTGCATTTCGTGAAGACCGGACAAACAACGAAATTGTTTATCAGCGAAATTTTATCCGTCACCGGATTTTTCCGCTTTTCCAGTCGATGAACCCCGTATTCAGCAATAACCTTGCAGAAACCATCGGAAATCTTAGGGAAACTGAGGAGGTTTACACCTATTTTATTGAAAAGGAGAAGGGAAAAATTGTTTCGCAAAGCGAAAATGAAGTTGCTGTTGAAATTGAAAAATTATCAGAATCACCGTTTCCCGAGATTTTGCTTTTTGAAATTCTGTCGGCTTTCAATTTCAATTCAAAAGTATCGGCACAGGTTTTCCAGAGCCTGACAAATCTGCCGGGTAAGCAGTTCTTTTCCAAGAGTCACCGTTTGGTAAAAGACAGAAAATATCTTTTCATCACGCCGCTACCTGACCCCGAAAAACCTGTTTTTTATATTGAAGAAGACGATTTGGAACTATTTACCCCGTTTGATCTGACTGTTGAGAAAGTGAAAGCTGAAAATTTTCAAATCATTAAAAATAAAGATGTTGCGTGTGTAAGTTGTGATAAGCTTTACTTTCCGCTGCTAATCAGAAAGTGGCAGCAGGGCGATTATTTCAAACCGTTGGGCATGACAGGCTTTAAAAAAGTTAGTGATTTTCTTATTGATGAAAAAGTGCCCGTACATCAAAAAGAGAACGTCTGGCTGCTTTGCAGCGGGCGCAAAGTGGTTTGGATTATGGGTTACAGAATTGACGAACGGTTTAAAATTTCTTCGGATACGAAAACGGTTTTGAAAATTGAAATCAAAAGAAATTGACAGTTTTTGAAAACTCTTATAGTTTTCATCTGTTTTTTATGAAAATATTTTTTTCTTTAAACTTTAGTTACTTTAAATGGTTTGTTTAGATGTTAGAAATAAAAAAATCAAAATTTGATTTAGAAAACTGATTTTATGAGCCACTATCATATTAAAATTAGTACAATTCTACTAATTTTTTTTATTGGAAATATTTCTGTTTTAGGACAATCGGTCATAAATCCGGCAGCAAAAGCCGACGACGTGGAAATAGGGATTGTTGAACACCTTGATGAATTTCTTCCTGATGATATTTTTCTTGTCAATGAGCAGGGAGAGCAGGTTTTAATGTCGGAAGTCATTGATAAGCCGACGATTATCAATTTTGTGTATTACCGTTGTCCGGGCATTTGCAATCCGCTGATGGAAGCTGTTGCCGGGGTTATGAACAAATCGGAACTGGTCGTTGGCAAGGATTATCAGGTGCTCACCATCAGTTTTGACCCGCGTGAGACCATTGACTTGGGCATTCGTAAAAAGGAGAGCTATCTGCAGCTTCTTTCCCCTGAAAAAGCAAACGAAGCCGAAGATGGCTGGTTGTTCTTTGTGGGAGACAGTGCAAGCATTGCAAAAGCTACCAACGCCACAGGTTTTAAATACAAGCGAACCGGCAACGATTTTCTGCACGCATCTTCGCTGACAGTCGTCAGCCCCGACAGAAAAATTACCCGCTATCTGAATGGAATGTATTTTCTCCCGTTTGAATGGAAAATGGCTATAGTTGAGGCATCCAAAGGAATTTCGGGACCGACGCTGAACAAGGTTCTGCGATTTTGCTACACCTATGATCCGGTGGGGCAGGGATATGTGCTGAATATTACCAAACTGGCAGGTATTATGATACTTTTTTTTGCAACGGTTCTGTTATTGTTTCTTATATTGAAACCCAAAAAAATACAAAATACAACAACTTAATTAAATGGATTCTGCAAGTATTATGAATGAAGCAAATTACTTAAGATATCAGGGGAGATTTAAAGGTTTTTTAGGTTGGATTTTTTCAACTGACCACAAGCGGATAGGACTTTTGTATCTCTATTCGATGGCTACAATGTTTTCGGTGGGGCTGTTATTAGGGCTTGCCATGAAGCTTGAACTGCTTGCCCCGGGGAAGACCATTATGGAAGCGCAGACCTACAATGCAACATTTACGGTTCATGGGGTTATTATGATTTTTATGGTGGTTGTGCCCGGTTTGCCTGCCGTTTTTGGCAATTTTTTGCTACCGCTGATGATTGGCGCCAAAGATGTGGCATTCCCGAAACTGAATCTCCTTTCGTGGTGGCTCTATGTTCTCGGTGTCTTTTTAGTGCTTTCTGCACTGCTTTTTGGCTCCGGGACCCCGGATACCGGCTGGACATTTTACGCTCCCTACAGCTTTAAATCGGGAACAAATCTGCTTCCGGCAATTTTTGGCGCTTTTGTTTTAGGATTTTCATCCATACTTACCGGGCTGAACTTTTTGGTTACCATCCACCGGATGCGTTGTCCGGGCATGAAATGGACAAAAATGCCGTTGTTTGTCTGGACTTTATACGGAACAGCTTGGATTCAGCTGCTGGCAACACCTGTAATCGGAATTACATTGGTCTTAGTGGCTTTGGAGCGGCTCTTCGGCGTAGGTATTTTTGACCCAGCCTTAGGTGGCGACCCGATTTTATATCAGCACCTGTTCTGGATTTATTCCCACCCCGCAGTCTATATTATGATTCTGCCGGCAATGGGTGCAATTTCTGAGATTATACCCACTTTTGCCCAAAAGCATATTTTCGGTTATAAGGCGATCATTGCTTCTACCATGTCTATTGCGTTTTTGGGTTATCTCGTTTGGGGGCACCACATGTTTACGGCGGGCATGAGCGGAACTGCACAATACGCCTTTTCACTGCTGACATTTTTAGTGGCAATCCCCAGCGCGATAAAAGTATTTAACTGGATTTCAACCATGTATAAGGGTTCCATTAATTTGCAAACACCGTTTTACTGGGCAGCATCCTTTGTTTTTGTCTTTATGATTGGCGGACTTAGCGGTCTGGTGCTTGGTGCATTGGCAACCAATATATATGTTCACGACACCGCTTTTGTTGTGGCGCATTTCCACTATATCGTATTCGGCGGAACCGGATTTGCCTTTTTTGCGGCAATCCATTACTGGTTTCCGAAAATTTTTGGAAGAATGTATGACACAACCTGGGCAAATATCGGATGGCTTATCTTTTTTATCGGATTTTTAACGCTTTATTCCCCGATGTTCTATCTCGGAATGATGGGAATGCCCCGCCGTTATTATGATTACCTTCAGGAATTTCATGGGGGAAACATATTGAGCACCATGGGGTCATGGATTCTGGCTACAGGTTTTATTATCATTATCGCCAACCTGATTCGCTCGGCACGACAAGGTAAACGGGCAGAAATGAATCCCTGGCACGGAACAACATTAGAGTGGTCGGTATCTTCACCGCCGCCCGTTGAAAATTTCGATATCATACCTGAAATCAAAGAATACGAGAGACCTTACAACTATTAAAACTATTTTATTATGGAACAGGTAAAACGCGTAGCTGACCATTATGACCCCGAAGCATCCAAAATTGGGATGTGGCTGCTGATTTTTACAGAGCTGCTCCTGTTTGGTGTGCTTTTCGTGATTTATGCTGTTTATCGCTATATGAACCACGATGCTTTCCAGTTAGCTGCCGAAGAGCTTGATACTTTTATCGGAGCAATAAATACTGTGATATTGCTGCTGAGCAGTATGACCATTGCCATGTCCACCACAGCGCTCCAAAAAAGAAACAAATCGCTGACTTTAGTTCTTGCGGGAATTACCATCGTGTTAGGATTGATTTTTCTAATAAATAAATATGTGGAATGGGGCGGTAAATTTGCTCACGGCATTTTTCCCGGCTCTGAATATCTGGTAGAAATGATGAGTCAGGGCGAAATCCTGTTTTTCGGGCTCTATTTCGTGATGACCGGGTTGCACGTGCTTCATGTGATTATCGGCATCGTGCTGATTTCCGTGGCAATGTGGAGAGTCAACTCGGGAAAAGTTCATGCAGAACGCGCTTCACTGCTCGAAAACTCAGGATTGTACTGGCATCTTGTGGATATTATCTGGATTTTCCTGTTCCCCTTGTTTTATCTTATTAACTAAATTCTGTATCCATGGAAAAAGAGAAACCTTACGTAGTCCCATACCGGCTTTATTCAACTGTGTTGATTACCCTTCTGGCATTAACCTTTTTTTCGGTTGCAATTACACTGATTAATCTGGGAAATATTTCCATCGTAGTGGCTCTGGCAATTGCTTCCGTTAAAGCATTTCTGGTTTTGAAATATTTCATGCACCTGAAATATGATAAACCCTATATTGTCATTATGGTAATTTTTGTTTTTTCCATCATTCTCGTTACGATTGTTGTTACCTTTTTAGATTATTTATACAGATAAAAAAGCATGTATAGTTCGGATATTACGCAGGCATCTAATTTTGTGAAAGGGGTTGACACCGCCTTTTACGTTATTCTTGGAATTTCATTTTTTTTCCTGATTGCACTGACCATCGTTATGTTGGTCTTCATTTACAAGTATAACCGGAAAAGAAATCCCAAACCAACGCAGTTTGAGGGCAGCACAAAACTTGAAATTATATGGACGGTTATTCCGCTGATACTGACATTGTTTATGTTCTATTACGGATGGGCAGGCTGGAAACCGATGCTCAAGGCGCCGGATGATGCAATGGAAGTTACGGTTTACGGGCGGATGTGGAATTTTATGTTTGAATATGAAAACGGCAGGCGGGCAGATACATTATATCTGCCAAAAGATAAGCCGGTTAAGTTAAATCTTGTTGCCATGGATGTTATCCATAGCCTGTATATTCCGGCTTTTCGCGTGAAACAGGATATGGTTCCGGGGAAGGAGAATAATTTCATGTGGTTTGAACCGCAGCAGACCGGTACCTATGAGCTTTATTGCGCAGAATATTGCGGTCTTCAGCACTCCTATATGTACTCTTATGTGAAAGTGATGGAAGATTCTGTTTTTCAATCATGGATGACCGATACCACGCTGGTTGCCGTTTCTGCCGACCTGGAATCGGCATCGGCAAACGGGAAACGGATATTGCAAAATATCGGCTGTTTTGCCTGCCATTCCATTGATGGTTCCAAGCTGGTGGGGCCTTCATTTAAAGGCATCTGGGGAGAAACCGTGAAAGTTACCACTGGCAGTGAAAAAAGAGAAGTAGTGGTTGATGAAGAGTATATCACGCGTTCCATATATGATCCCAATGCCGACGTGGTGGAAGGATATGCCCGCGGATTGATGCTCTCCTACGAAGGACAGCTCACACATGAAGATATAGACTTCATCATCGAATACATCAAAACACTGAAGTAGCGCGGTTTGAGGCAATTTCTGAAAATTCTGGCAGAATTGGGTAAAGTGCGTATCTCTTTGCCTGTTACCTTATCTGCACTTGCGGGCTACGTTCTCTTTTCGGGCAGAATGGATGCACAGGGCTTATTTATGGCTGCCGGTGTCTTTTTTATGTCCTGCGGTTCGGGTGCACTGAACCACTGGCAGGAAAGACGCACAGACCTGCTCATGCCACGAACAAAATCACGCCCGATTCCATCGGGAAAAATTACATCAGTTCAGGGTTTTCTGATAGTCTTAGGATATGTTTCTCTCGGCTCATTGGTTTTAATATTGACAAATCCGCTCATTTCACTGGTATTGGCATGGGCTACCCTGTTCTTTTACAATCTGGTTTATACGCCGCTTAAAAGAGTTACGGCATTTGCCGTGATTCCCGGCTCCATGGTGGGATCGATTCCACCAATTATCGGCTGGACAGCTGCCGGCGGCGCCATCACTTCTGAAGCAATTCTCATTGTTGCCGCTTTCTTTTTTATTGGGCAGATACCCCATTTCTGGTTGTTGCTGCTGCTTTTTGGCAATCAATATAAACTGGCAGGTCTGCCAAGCCTCACTGATATTTTTTCGGAAGTGCAGATTAAAAGAGTAACTTTTGCCTGGATATTAACAACCGTTGCCTCCGCATTGCTGGTTCTGTTTTTCGTTATTACCAAACCGCTGCTGTTTCTGATTCTTGCGTTATATATTGTCTTTTTGATGATCTTCTTAACGCGCTCGGTCTTCTCGCGAAATCAGTTTAAAGCACTACCAGCTTTTCATCTCCTCAATTTTCTCTACCTGTTTATGATGCTCTTTTTAATCGCAGAAGGGTTGCTTCGATAAAAAGGAAAGTGAAGGACTGATTGCTATTCAATCTGATTCTGAGCCTGTTTTTCAAAACGTTTTGTTACAAAAACTCCTCTGCCAGCTTTACAAGCTTCAATCAGCCGGTTGCCGGCTGTCAATAGGCTTCTCATTTCATTGGTAACAGAGGAAAAATTTCTTAGATTTTCACTAAAACCTGATGGTGTCGTTGGGTCTGTTAGCGTTGGGTTGCAAAATACTTTGCCTTTGCAGTTCGCTATCTTGTACTCCGTTTGTCGTGTGGAATATTTACAATACCACAACCATCGATTAACCATTTATTATCTTCCATAACCAATTTAATGGTCAATTTAAAGTCAGCCCAATTTTTACCTTTAACTACAATAAAATTAGTTTTGCTATCAAATATTTCTAATTCAAAACCTTTGTCCGGGTAGTCCTGAGCGTCAAAAATAGGGTCAAAGCCTAATCCTATCTCAGGATCTTTTTTATAAGCTTGGTCAATTATTGATTTTACTTTGGTTTTAAACTGATTGGTTGTCATTTCATTTGAATTAACCCATTCAAGGATACCTAACGATTCTTTCAATTTATTGCAATTATCAACATACAAATTAATAAATGTCAATGCAATGTCAGCCGGCGTATTGTTCTTGTTAATTTCTGTTTCATTCTCGTTTGCTGAATAACTCTTTGTGTTAATTTGGGCATAATTATCACTACCAATATTTTTTTCGATAATTTTTACATTATTAGCCGCTCTTCGATCTAAACCTTGTTTGCAGGAAATTAGACAGAAAAGCATTGATAAGATAATAAATTGTCTCATCACAATCTTTTAAAAATGTACTTTGTAAATTTATTAAATATTCATTAATTTACAGCATCACTTTGCAGGCTTTTTTGCCCTGAGATAAATCCAGTCATCGGGAACGGGTTGTTCCCCCGGTTTCAT